>Ga0209061_1002667_pt1 | contig 21590 bp, 15 predicted proteins | sample Coa_R1_10_FD_187157 | JGI IMG/M metagenome (GOLD analysis project Ga0209061, IMG submission 187157) | Surface soil microbial communities from Centralia Pennsylvania, which are recovering from an underground coalmine fire - Coalmine... | ecosystem: Environmental > Terrestrial > Soil >...
GTGGACCGGGCGCAGGTCGACGTCGATCGCCTTCATGGAGCGGAAGTCCCGCTCCACCCCCTTGAGCTCCTTGTAGGCCGAGATCACCCCAGCCGGGTCGAGCTCGTCGCTCCTGATCGTGGTGCGCAGCACGTAGATGCCGTCGAGGGCGGCCTCGGCTTGGATCGAGGCCTCGTTGGGCGAGAAGCGGAACGAGTCGTCGGTGACCTCGATCACGAAGTGCTTCTGCATCTTGAACTTGTTCAGGACCTTGCCCACCCGCAGGGCGATCTGCTCGGTGCCCCGCAGGGGACGGCGTTGCCTGCGGCATGCCTCGACGATGGCGCCGAGGGCGGCCTCGGTCGCAGCGAGGAGGTCTTGGCGCTTGCGGGCCCGTTCGGCAGCCAGGAGGGGATTGCGGGCGGCGACCAGGCGCTCACCGGGGTAGTCAGGGTGGGAGAGCTCGCAGAAGTTCACCTCGTCGAAGAGCGAGAGCTGCAAGGGGCCGTCATCTTGGGCGAGCGCCTTGATCTGGGGGGCCCGCAGCGCCGTCAGCCAGCCGAGGCCCCCCACCTCCCTCAGGGCCTCGATGCGCGCCGAGGTGATCATCCCCCGGTCGCCGACCATCACGAGATGGGTGAGCCCGAACCGGTCGCGCACCACCTCGACGATGTCTTTGAACGCGGCCGGATCGGCGGTGTTGCCGGGGAAGACCCGGATGGCGACGGGCGTGCCGTCTCGAGCGGTCAGCAGCCCGTACTCGATCTGGGCCTTGCTGCGCTTGCCGTCGCGCGAGTACCCGAAGGCGGCCAGTGGGCAGCACCGCCCCTCGAGCCACGAAGAGGACAGATCGAAGTAGGCGCGCCCCGTCGGGTTCACCTCGGGGGCAAGGTGACGTCGGGCCAAGGCTGCCTCGATGGCGTCCTGGCGGCTCACAAGCCAGTCCATCGCCGCGTACACCTCGTCGGTGCCCACGTCCTCGAGCCCCAGGTCCTCGACGAGGGTCGTGTCGTGCCACCAGGTGACTGTCGCCAGTTTCGGCTTCGGGTGCACCACCCGAGCGAGCACCAGCGCGTACGCGATGTCGCGCTCTCTGCAGGGCGGGCCGAGGAGGTCTTGCACGCTAAGGACCTTGGCCTGGCAGGCCACGGCGGCGAGGTGGCCGTGGGGGCGCGAGCGCACTAGCTCGAGGTCCTCCCCGGCGACGAGGAGCGTCTTGCCCGCCAACCCGGCCCGCAGCGCCTCGATGAGCTCGGCCGGCAGGTGCGACAGGTTGGCGAGCGTCTCGTGGCGCACCGTCTTTCCGACCCGGACCGAACGGCGCAAGAGGTGGGTCTCGTAGTGGCGCTCGACCCCATCGGCCCCGGTGTAGTGGCGACGCGTGGTCGAGATGTGCATCGCACCGCCGCGCCGCCTGGGCATAGCGAAAGCTTACACGGCTGTCATTTCACGGTCAAGACTTTAGTGGCTACATCGCCCGGCGGCGAGCTGGCCGTCCCTCCTGGCTGGAGCACGTTTCAGGGGGCCGCCACGCCGTAAGTTCGGCCTAGCCTGTGGGGGGTGAGCGCACCGCCGGGGCCCGCCGCCCGCCCCGAGCCGCCGGGGCGGGGGCCGCTTCGCGCCGCGCGCGACCGCCTCGTCGCCCAGGTCCTCGCCGGCGAGCTCGCCCCGGCCGACTTCCCGGCCCGCTACGCCGCGGCGGCCGACGGGCACCTCGCGGCGCTCCTCGAGCGCGCCACGGGAGGCAGGACGCGCGGCTACGCGCTCGTCGCCGTCGGCAGCTACGGCCGTGGCGAGCTCTGCCCCGGCAGCGACCTCGACCTCCTCCTGCTACACCGCGGCCGCCCCGGCCACGGCCGCGTCGCCGCGGCCCTGTGGTACGCGATCTGGGACGAGGGCATCCGGCTCGACCACAGCGTCCGCACCCGCGCCGAGGCCCTCGCACTGGCCCGCAGCGACCTGCGAGCCGCCATCGGCCTGCTCGACGGGCGCGTCGTCGCCGGCGACGCGGACGTCGCCCGTCGGCTGCTCGCCGCGGTCGTGCCGACCTGGCGGCGCCGTGCGCGCCACTTCGCCGCGCAGCTCGCCGAGGCGGCAGCCCAGCGTCAGGCCGCCTTCGGGGAGCTCGCCTTCCTCCTCGAGCCGGACCTCAAGCAGGCGACGGGCGGGCTGCGCGACCTCGCGGCGCTGCGCGCCCTCGCCGCCGCCTTCCCCGAGCTCGCCCCGCTCGCCGGCGACGAGCGCATCGCCAGGGCGCAGCGCCGCCTGCTCGCCGCCCGTGTCGCGCTCCAGTGCCGCAGCGGCTCCCCGAACGACCGGCTCCTGCTCCAGGAGCAGGACGAGGTCGCACGCCTGTGCGCCTACCCGGACGCCGACGCCCTGATGCTCGCGATCGCCGAGGCGGGGCGCACGGTCATGACCACCTGCGCCCAGGCGTGGCGGCGCGCCCGCAGCGCCGCTCGCCCACGAGGCGCCGGCGAGCCAGCAGCGCGCGCCCTCGCGCCCGGCCTCGTCCTCGTCGACGAGGAGGTCTCGATCGCCGAGGGCACGCCGGCCGACGATCCCTCGCTGCTCGTGCGCCTCGCGCGCTGCGCGGCTGAGCAGGGCGCGCTCGTCGCGAGGCGCTCGCTCGAGCGCCTCGCCTCGGAGTGCAGCCCGCCGGCGGAACCCTGGCCGGACGCGCTACGCGAGGACTTCGTCGGCCTGCTCTCGACGGGCGATCGCCTCGTCCCGGTCGTCGAGGCCCTCGACCAGTGGGGACTGTTCGAGCGCCTGGTGCCGGAGTGGGCAGCCGTGCGGAACCGACCCCAGCGCAACGCCTACCACCGCTTCACGGTCGACCGGCACCTGCTCGAAGCCGTCGCGCGCGCGACCGAGCGCACCGGGTCGGTGCGCCGACCTGACCTCCTCCTCGTCGGCGCGCTGGTGCACGACATCGGGAAGGGCTTCGCCGGCGACCACACCGAGGCGGGCACGGTGGTCGCGCGGCGCGTCGCCGAGCGCATGGGCTTCGCCGAGGGCGAGGTCGCGACGATCGAGCGCCTCGTCGCCTACCACCTGCTCCTGCCGGAGCTCGCCACCCGGCGCGACCTCGACGACCCGGCGACGGCGCGCCTCGCGGCGAGGCTCGTCGAGGACGAGGAGACCCTCGAGCTCCTCGCCGCCCTCACCGAGGCGGACGGCCGCGCCACGAGCACCGCCGCGTGGGGGCCGTGGAAGGCGGACCTCGTGGCGACGCTCGTCGAGCGGGTCCGCGCCCTGCTGCGCGGCGAGGAGCGCGGCGAGCCGGTGGCGCCGCCGCTGTCGGCCGAGCAGGCCTCGATGGTGGCGGCGGGGCGCCTCGCCCTCGCCGCGCACGGCCACCGCGTCACCGTCGTCGCCCCCGACCGCACCGGGCTGCTCGCCGCGGTCACCGGCGTGCTCGCGCTCCACGGCTGCAACGTCCGGCGGGCGAGCGCGATGGCGGCGCCGACGGGCATGGCCGTCGAGGTGTTCGACGTCGAGCCGACCTTCGGGCGGCCGCCGCGCTGGCAGGCCGTCGAGGCCGACCTCGCCGCCGCGCTCGACGGCAGCCTCGGGCTCGAGGAGCGCCTCTCGGCGCGTGACCGCACCTACGCGAGGGCGCGCCGGCCGGCGAGCGCGGCGGGGCCACGCCTGCAGGTGCTCACGGACAACGCCTGCTCGGAACGGGCCTCGATCGTCGAGGTGCGCGCGCCGGACCGGCTCGGACTGCTGCACCGCATCGCCCGGGTGCTCGCCGAGGCGGGCGTGGACGTCGCCTCGGCGCTCGTCGACACGCTCGGCCACGAGGTGGTCGACACCTTCTACGTCCGCGACGCTCGCGGCGGGAAGCTCGACGACACCCGGCTCGCCGAGGTGCGGGCGCTCCTCGAGGCGGCCATCTGCGCCGCTGGCTAGGCACGAGGACCTCGCCGGCCGAGGCGGTCTTCCCGCACCGCGGCGACGGATCCCCACTACGATCCGCTGGTGCCGGCGGCCTGGTCGCCGGCCTGAGGAGGTGGGTAGGTGAGAGGTACCGCTCCATCGCTCCGTCGCTCGCTCGCCGCTCCCAGCGTGCTCGTCGCGGCGGCGGCCGTGGTCCTCGCCGGCTGCAGCAGCAGTCCGTCGAGCTCGCCGTCGACGACGAAGCCGAGCGCGGCCTCGGCGAAGACGGAGATCACGAGGAACTGGGAGGCGTTCTTCGCCGGGACGACGCCGGCCTCGCGCAAGATCGCCCTCCTGCAGAACGGCTCCGAGTTCGCCCAGGTGATCAGGGCGCAGGCTTCCTCGAGCATCGCCAAGTCGGCGAGCGCCAAGGTGCTGAAGGTCACGATCACCTCGGGCTCGAGCGCCACGGTCCGCTACTCGGTCTACTTCGGCTCCCAGCCGGCGCTGTCGAACCAGACGGGAACCGCGGTCCTCGACCACGGCACCTGGAAGGTGGGGACCGCGAGCTTCTGCGCGCTGCTCGCCCTCCAGGGGACGAAGGTTCCAGCGTGCTCGAGCTCGAAGGGCTAGGGGAGCCAGCGTCTCGGCGCTCGGCCCCGTCGTGGCCGGGGTGAGCGCCGAGACCGCGCCCGCCGAGCGGGAGGCGCGGCGCGCGCTCGCGACGCTGTGCGCCGTCCTCTTCCTCACCTTCCTCGACACGACCATCGTGAGCGTCGCGCTCGCCGACGTGCAGACCACGCTGCACGCCGGCGTGTCCCAGCTCCAGTGGGTCGTGAACGGCTACGCCGTCGCCTTCGCCAGCTTCATGCTGGCGGCGGGCACGCTCGGCGACCGCTTCGGGCGCCGTCGCGTCCTGCTCGTAGGGCTCGGCGCCTTCTGCGCCGGCTCGCTCGTCGCCGCCGTCGCCCCCAACCCCGACACGCTCATCGCCGGTCGCGTCCTCATGGGGCTCGGCGCAGCCGCCTCCGAGCCGGGCACGCTCTCGATCATCCGCCACCTCTACCCCGACGGTGACCGGCGCGCGCGGGCGCTCGGCACCTGGGTCGCGGTCTCCGGGCTGGCGCTCGCCGCGGGCCCGGTGGTCGGGGGGGCGCTCGTCGGCCTCGGCGGCTGGCGCGACGTCTTCTACCTCAACCTCGCCGCCGGCGTGGTCCTGTTCGCCGCGGCGCACCGGCTCGTGCCCGAGAGCGCGGACCCGACGACCGTCCACCTCGACGTGATCGGCTCCGGCCTCATCTTCGTCGCCATCGCGGCCCTCACCTTCGCCGTCATGGTCGGCGAGCAGAGCGGCTTCGCGAGCCGCACCGTCGTCGTGCTGTTCGCCGCCGGGGTGATCGGCCTCCTTGCGTTCCTGCGCAACGAGCGGCGCGCGCCGGCGCCGATCCTCGATATCGGCTACCTCGCGTCCCCGGCGTTCTCCGGCGCGCTCGTCGTGGCCTTCGCGATCTTCTTCGGCATCTTCTCGATCTTCTTCTTCAGCGCGCTCTACCTGCAGGTCGTCGTCGGCTACAGCGGGTACCGCACCGCGGTCGAGTTCGTGCCCATGGCGGCGACGATGATCGCGGCAGCGCTCGTGAGCGGGCGCCTCGTGTCGCTCGTCGGCGCCCGCCTGCCCATGGCGGGCGGGGCGGCGCTCGCCGGCGTGGGCATCCTCCTGTCCGACGCCGCGCTGACCGCTCACGGCACGCCGCCCGGCTGGCTCGTCGGCTCGCTCGCGGCCAGCGGCCTCGGCTTCGGGCTCGCCGTGGTACCCGTGACGACGGTCGCCCTCAGCGTGGTGCCCGCCCGGCACTCGGGCATGGCGGCCTCCGCCACGAACACGAGTCGCGAGCTCGGCGCGGTCTTCGGCGTGGCGGTTCTCGGGGCTCTCGTCAACGGCCACCTCACGAGCGACCTCACCGCGCGCCTGCACGCCCTCGGCATCCCCTCCGCCTTCCAGGCGATCGTGATCTCGGCGGTCGAGACCGGGGGCCTGCCCGGCTCGAGCGGCGTCTCCCAGGCCGAGCGCGCCTACGGCCCCATCGTGGCCAAGGTGATCCACGCCGCCTACGGCGCCTTCCGCGCCGGCCTCGACATCTCCCTCCTCGTCTCGGGCGCGACGATCCTCGCGGCGGCTGTCGTCGCCCTAGCGACGATGGGGCGCCCGGCGCTCGGCTCGCTCGACCGGCCCGTCGAGCCGGGCGGCGAGCCGGTGCGAACCACGGCCGCGCCGCCCGGCAGGCGCGCCTCGGCGACCTAGCTGGGCTCACCTGCCCGCACCGTGACGCGTCACGTCCGGGGCTGCCCGCGGCGACCCCCCGGCGTGGTCCGGACCCCGGGTCCCTGCGACGGCCGCCTGGCGCTCGAGCTCGTGCGAGGTGCGTCCCTGCTGACTGAACCCCGACCGTACCCACAGGTGCCCTCCCCCTGGCGCGCACTCGCCGAGCTCGAGCGGATCCGCAGGACGAATCCGCATGACGTCGGACGCGGTGCCGGACCTCGGCGCTCGCACGCTGCAACGGTGTCGGCGAAGCTCGTCCTCGCCGCGCCCGGTCCGGCCCCGCCCTGCCGGGCAGGCGGGTCTCGATGCTTCCGGCTGCGGTGACAGCTCTCCCGAGCTCCCGGACAGCGAGGGAGTCGTCACTGCGCAGCCCACGACGGCCGTCGCGCCATCGCCTCCGTGGCGATGGCGCGCCGGCTCCTCGACGGTGTCGCCGCCCGTCGCGCACATCAGGTCGTCGAAGGCGACGCCTCCACCGTCGTGACCACACCGCCGGACGCGGGGAGGTTGACCCGCCTGGGGCGGTCCCAGTGCAGCGCGAGCCCAGGAAGGCAGCTCGCTCCGGCGCGCCGCGCCCGCTCGCGTGCCACCGCTACCGCCTCGGGCCTGCGGTTCCCCAGCCCGGCGGCCCACGGAGCCTCGAGGAGCAGGCCGTTCGTCGCCACCACGCTTCCCGGTCCAGGCGATCGGTGCGGGTGGAGGCCGAGCGGGGCGCCTTCGTCCCCAGCGCCCGCACCGCGAGGCCGACCCTCGAGAGCTCGTACACGGCGCCCAGGCCGAACCCGATGGGCTCAGCGGGCTGGGCGGCGAGGGTCATCGAACCCGCACCACCCGTGTGGTCTCCGCAACGCCGGCGCTGTCAGCGCCCGACCCCGCGCCGCGCGCAACCGGCTCGTCGACCGGGGCCGCGCCTCGCGTCCGCCACAGGCACACCAGCTTTCGTCCAGACGGTTCGGCATCGTCGCGAGCACGTCCTCCTTCATGCTGCTCGGCAGCTCGGCGGCCCCGAAGCCCCACCGGAGGACGCGCCGCGTGCGCCAGGTGCTGCGCCGCATCGCCCCAGCTCGTCACGACCGCCAGCCCGACTCCCCGGGACCGCGTCGCAGTGGACACCGGAGGGCCGAGGCGCGCCAGTATCGTACCGACCGCGCTTGCGAAGCGGCCGAGCCCGGGAGGCAGTGTGCGAGTGCTCGTGACGAACGACGACGGGGTGCACGCCCCGGGGATCACCGCGCTCGCCGCGCGCCTGTGGGAGGCCGGCCACGACGTGCTCGTGGCAGCACCCGTGGCCGACGTGAGCGGTGCAGGAACTGGCACCGGTCCGCAACGTCGAGGGGCGGGGGAAGCGCTCGCGTGCCGTCACGTCATGCTGGACGGGCTGCCGCACGTCGCTGCCTACGCCATCGAGGCACTGCCTGCACTGTGCGTGACGATTGCATGTACCGGTGCCTTCGGCCCACCACCGGAGCTCGTCATCTCCGGGGTGAACCGCGGGCGCAACGTCGGGCGGTCCGTGCTGCACTCGGGGACCGTCGGTGCGGCGCTCACCGCCGCGCAGCACGGGATCTGCGGCATCGCCCTGAGCGCCCAGGCAACCCGCGAGCCCGTGCACTTCGACACGGCTGCCGCGCTCGGCGTCGCACTCGCGGAGCAAGTGGCCGCGATGCGACCGCCGCTGGTCCTCAACTGCAACACGCCCAACCGCCCCCTCGGCGAGCTCGCGGGGGTGCGCCTGGCATCCATCGAGCCGAGCGAGATCGTCGCGAGCTCCGCGATCGTCGACGGGACCGTCCAGCTCCGCTTCGCGAACGACGGCGCGCTCGCCGATCCGCTCAGCGACGAGGCGTTGACGCGCGCCGGCTACGCGACCGTCACGCCGCTGCGCACCGGGGCCGCCGACCTGTGCCCGCGTCAGCACGACGAGCTGGCGCGCCTGCTCGAGGCCATCGGCCAGGCGGCGGCGCGCGCGGGCCGGGCGGTGCCCGCACGGTTGCATCTGTCCTAACGCATTGCTAACATTTCGTCACCGCATCCATCAGAGCTAGCGCGCCGCTCGCGCCGTTCCACGGCGCGGGGAGGCCACGACGCCGTCCCGCCTCGGCGAGTCCCTAGAACCGGGTAGCCGGCGCGGCGCGCCACCGAGCCCTCGCCTGCGAAGGAGGCGCCGCTCGAACACCACACGCAGGGCGCACCCGTCAGCACCTCGCCTCGGCGCCACGCGCGCCTCGGCTCGGACCGCCCTGCCGGCGCCGGGCCGCGAGCAGCATGCACCACGGCGGTCTGCCCGCATCGAACCACCCACCTGGAAGGCGCGTTCGCGCACGATCGAAGGAGGCGGCAGATGCGCAAGCACCACCTGTTCGTGCTCAGTGTCCTCGTCGTCACGCTCACGACGCTCGCCCTCGCGAGCCAGGCCGCCGCCGCGGCGCGCAGCCTGCGCCACGGACGCCGCGGCCACGGCGCGCTCCTCCGGGCGCCCGGTACGCGGTGGCGGGCCTCGACCCTGGCGCTGCGCCAGGCCCCGCTCCCGTTCCTCACGGCCATCGCCCGCAGCGCGCGGCTGGCGGTCGCGCTCAGCGCGCCACGCCGGGCGCCGGCGCGCTACGTCCCGGCAGGCGGTCCGTGGCTCGCGCTGCGCGAGTGCGAGTCCGGCGACAACTACTCGATCAATACCGGGAACGGCTACTACGGCGCCTACCAGTTCACGGCGGCGACGTGGTGGAGCCTCGGCTTCACCGGCCTGCCGAGCGACGCGCCGCCGTCACAGCAGGATCTCGCCGCGCGGGTGCTCCAGGCGCGCGCCGGCTGGGGGGCGTGGCCTGCCTGCTCGGTGATGCTCGGGCTCCGCTGACGCGTGCCCGGCGCCACGGCGCCGTTCACCGGCCGCGTGCCGGTACGCTTCGTCCAGGCGATCGCGGCGCACGAGGAAGGGGCAGGTGGTGGACACGGGAGGCTTCGGCGAGATCGGCCTCGCCTTCGACGACGTCATGCTCGTGCCGCAGGAATCGGACGTCCTGCCCGCCGAAGCCGACACGACGGCCCGCCTGTGCGACCGGCTGTCGCTCAACATCCCGCTCGTGTCCGCCGCGATGGACACCGTGACCGAGGCGCGCCTCGCGGTCGCGCTCGCTCGCCTCGGCGGCCTCGGGGTCATCCACCGCAACATCGCCGTCGAGGACCAGGCCGAGGAGGTCGACCGGGTGAAGCGCTCGGAGGCCGGGATGGTGCTCAACCCGGTGAAGATCGGGCCGGACCGCCCCGTCTCCGAGGCGCGCGCCCTGATGCGGCGCTTCCACATCTCCGGCGTCCCCGTCGTCGACGCCGAGGACCACCTCGTCGGGATCGTGACGAACCGCGACCTGCGCTTCCACGAGGACGACGCCGCCGCCGTCAGCGCGGTGATGACGCGCGAGAAGCTCGTCACCGCGCCGGTCGGCACCGATCTCGCACGCGCCCGGCGCATCCTCCAGGCAGCGAAGGTCGAGAAGCTCCCGATCGTCGACGAGCGGGGCCGCCTGCAGGGGCTCATCACCGTCAAGGACATCACGAAGCAGGAGGCCTTCCCCCTCGCCTGCAAGGACCGCGACGGGAGGCTGCGCGTCGGCGCGGCGATCGGCGTCGGCACCGACGGCCTGGCGCGCGCCAAGGCGCTCGTCGACGCCGAGGTCGACGTCATCTGCGTCGACACGGCGCACGGGCACTCCCGGCGCGTCCTCGAGACGGTCGCCGAGCTGCGGAAGAACTGGCGCGACGGCGTCATCATGGCCGGCAACGTCGCGACGGCCGAGGCGACGCGCGCGCTCGCCGAGGCCGGGGCCGACGTCGTGAAGGTCGGGATCGGGCCGGGGGCGATCTGCACGACCCGCGTCGTGACGGGCATCGGCGTGCCCCAGTGGACGGCCGTCCACGACTGCGCGCGCGAGGCGCGGCGCCACAACGTGGGGATCGTCGCCGACGGCGGCATCCGCTTCTCCGGCGACATCGCCAAGGCGCTCGGGGCCGGCGCGCACGCGGTGATGCTCGGCAGCCTCCTCGCGGGCGTCGAGGAGAGCCCGGGCGAGATCGCCATGATCGGCAACCGGCCGATGAAGCGCTACCGGGGCATGGGCAGCCTCGGCGCGATGTCGCGCCGGTCGTACTCGAAGGACCGCTACGGACAGGAGGGGGTGAGCGACCCCGACAAGATCGTCCCCGAGGGCGTCGAGGGCAACGTCCCCTACCGCGGGCCCCTCGCCGAGGTCGTGCACCAGCTCGTCGGCGGGCTGCGCCTCGCCATGGGCTACTGCGGGACCCGCACGATCCACGAGCTCCACGAGCGCGCCCGCTTCATCCGCGTGACGCCGACCGCAGGGCGCGAGAGCCACCCCCACGACCTGACCGGGGTGCTCGACGCGCCGAACTACCTGGCCAGCGAGCGCTGAGGCGGCGCGGCGGTCTCCTCGCCGTCGCCCGCACCTCCCGACGACGCGCCGCCCGACGCGGCTCGCCGCGCCGTCAGGCCGTCGTCGACGAGGAGGCGGTGCAGCCGGTCCTCGCCGGTCAGCTCGGGGTGGAAGGCCGCCACGGTGACGGCGCCCTGCCGGCACACGACCGGACGCCGGCCGCCACCCGGCACCGGCGCGAAGGCGAGCGGCCGCACCCCCGGTCCGAGGCGCTCGGCGACCGGCGCACGGATGAAGACGGCATGCACCGGCCCGCCGGCGACGCCCTCGACCTCGAGGTCGCACTCGAAGGACTCCCGCTGGCGCCCGAAGGCGTTGCGGCGCACGGCGATGTCGATCGCCCCGAGGCAGGTCTGGTCGGGCCGACCCCCGAGGACCTCGCGCGCGAGCAGGATCATCCCCGCGCAGGTGCCGAGCGCCGGCATCCCGGCCGCGAGCCGGCGCCGCAGTGGGGCCTCGAGACCCGAGGAGGCGAGCAGCAGGCTGAGGGTCGTCGACTCGCCCCCCGGCAGCACGAGGGCGTCGACGGCAGCGAGGTCGGCCGGCTGGCGCACCTCGCGCACGCCGCAGCCGAGGGCGCCGAGCAGGGCGAGGTGCTCCGCGAAGTCCCCCTGCAGCGCGAGGACGCCGACGATCAGCGCCTCGCTCTCGGGCACGGCCGCGGGGACCGAGCTCACCAGCCCCGTTCGGCCAGCTTCACGTCGAGCGAGGCGATCTCCGCCCCCGGCATCGGCGCACCGAGGCCGCGGGACACCTTGAGGAGGATCTCCGGGTCGGCGAAGTGGGCGGTCGCCTCGACGATGGCGCGAGCCCGGCGCGGCGGGTCCTCGCTCTTGAAGATCCCGGAGCCGACGAAGACCGCCTCCGCGCCGAGCTGCATGACGAGCGCCGCGTCCGCGGGCGTCGCGATCCCGCCGGCGCAGAACAGCGGCACGGGGAGCCGACCGGTGGAGGCGACCTCCTCGACCAGCTCGATGGGCGCCCGCAGCTGCTTGGCCCAGGCGTAGCGCTCGGCCGGGTCCGCTGTCGTGAGCTTCGCGATGTCCCCCCGGATCGAGCGCAGGTGGCGGACCGCCTCGACGATGTTGCCCGTGCCCGCCTCCCCCTTCGACCGGATCATCGCCGCGCCCTCCGAGATCCGCCGGAGCGCCTCGCCGAGATCGGTGGCCCCGCACACGAACGGGACCCGGAAGGCCCACTTGTCGATGTGGTGCGCCTCGTCGGCGGGGGTGAGCACCTCGCTCTCGTCCACGTAGTCGACGGCCAGCGCCTCGAGGATCTGCGCCTCGGCGAAGTGCCCGATGCGGACCTTGGCCATCACGGGGATCGTGACGGCCGCCTGGATCGCCTCGACGAGGGCGGGGTCGCTCATGCGCGCGACGCCACCCTCGCGGCGGATGTCAGCCGGCACGCGCTCGAGCGCCATGACGGCGACCGCCCCCGCGTCCTCGGCGACCTTCGCCTGCTCGGCGTCGACGACGTCCATGATGACCCCGCCGCGCAGCATCTCGGCGAGGCCACGCTTCACCCGCAGGGTTCCCGTCGTGTGCACCCCGGTGGTCGCGTCGCCGCTCATGGTGCCAATCTACCCCCGCTCGCCGCGCGCGGCGCGTGGGGCGTCAGCCCCGCAGCACCGCGAGGATGCTCTCGGCGGAGCTCACGTCGAGCCCTGGCCCCGGCTCCACCGCGAGGTGCGTGACCACCCCGTCGGCGAGGACCGCCGCGTAGCGCCGCGAGCGCACCCCGAGCCCGAGGCTCGTGAGATCGGCCTCGAGGCCCATCGCTCGCGTGAACTCCGCGCTCCCGTCGGCCAGCATCTCGACGGCACCGCCGGCTCCTCGCGCCTCTCCCCAGGCTGCCATGACGTAGACGTCGTTCACCGCGACGCAGGCCACCTTGTCGACGCCGGCGTCGCGCAGCTCGTCGCGCCGCAGGACGAAGCCCGGGAGGTGGTAGTCCGAGCACGTCGGCGTGAACGCTCCCGGCACCCCGAAGAGCACCACCCGCCCGGTGCCGAGCGCCTCCCTGCTCGACACCGGCTTCACCCCCTCGCCGGTCATGACACGCAGCGTCGCCTCGGGGATCTCCTGGCCGACCTCGATCATGGCGCCTCCTTGGCCGTCGTCCTGCCTCGCACCCTAGAGGCTGCGGCGCCGACCGTGCCCGAGCACCTCGTCAGGCGACCCGCACGAGGCGGACCGTGTCGGCCACCGGCTCAGGCTCGTTCGGCGAGCCTGCCAGGACGACGACGACGTCGCCGGGCGCCGCGTAGCCGGCCTCGACGACCCGCTGCACCGCGAACCAGACGACGTCGTCGGTGCTCGCCGACTCGCGCACGACGAGCGGGTCCACGCCCCAGGAGAGCCGGAGCTGGTGGGCGGTGCGCTCGTAGGGGGTGGCAGCCACGATGGGCATCGCGGGGCGAAAGCGCGAGATCGCGCGGGCGGTCGCCCCCGAGCGCGTGCACGCCACGATCGCCGCCACGTCCTCCTCGAGGGCGGCTCGCCACGCCGCGCCGGTGATGGCGGCCGTGATCCGCCGCGGCGAGGAGGGGTCCCCGGAGACGGCCTGCACGCCGAGGCTGGCACCCCAGTGCAGGTAGTCGAAGTCCCGCTCGGTGCGCAGCACGATGCGCGCCATCGTCGAGACGACGAGCGCCGGGTGGGCACCGATCGCCGTCTCCGCGGAGAGCATGACGGCGCTCGTGCCGTCGAGCACCGCGTTCGCGACGTCGGTGACCTCGGCGCGCGTCGGCACGGGGGCGGAGACCATCGACTCGAGCATCTGCGTCGCCGTGATGACCGGCCGGCCGTAGCGGACGGCGGAGTGGATGATGCGCTTCTGGTGGTGCGGGACGTCCTCGATCGGCAGCCGGACGCCGAGGTCGCCCCTCGCCACCATGACGGCGTCCGCCGTGTGCACGACCGCGTCGAGGTTGACGATCGCCTCCGGCGTCTCGATCTTGGCGACGAGCATCGCGTCGCTGCCGCGCGTCGCGGCGCGCACCGCCTCGATGTCCTCGGCGCCGCGCACGAAGGAGATGGCGATGAAGTCGACGTCCTCCCCGGCGAGGGCGGCGAGGCGCTCGCGGTCCTCCGGCGTCGGCGTGTCGAGCTGGACCCTGCTCGCGGGCACCGTCACGCCAGGGCGCCCGAGGAGGCGCCCGCCCGACCGCACCCGGGCCAGGACCTCCTCGCCGCGGCGCTCGACCACGACGAGGGACACCCCGCCGTCGCCGAGCGCGACGAGGTCGCCCTCCTCGAGGGCGGCGACGACCTCGTCGAGGGCGACGCCGATGCGGCTGGCGCTGCTCGCCGGCGCCGCCGAGCCGGGCGCGAGCACGAGCTCGTCACCGCTCTCGAGCACCGCCCCGTCCTTCCCGAACGGCGTCGTCCGCACCTTCGGTCCGGGGAGGTCGACGAGCACGCCCACGTCCGGGGCGACCTTGCGGATCCGGCGGATGCGCTCGATCGCCTCGTCGACCGTCCCGTGCGCGAGGGGAACCCTCGCGACGTCCATCCCCGCGGCCGCGAGCGCGGCGAGGACCTCGGGCGAGTCGGACGCCGGTCCGATCGTGGCGACGATGCGCGTCCGCCGGCGCTCGGGCCGTGGGCGGCGCGCCCGGGCTGCCACCTCCGCGAAGAAGGGCACCGCGGCCGCGCCGGCGCGCCCAGGACGTGGCGAGGCGCTCGGGCCGGCTGCGGGTTCCACGCCACCAGCATGCCCGATCGCGCCCGCCTGCAGCGGTCGCGTCAGCTGGCCGGGCTCACCGAGCTCATGTTGAACTCCGCCACGCGTAGCGGCGGCATCGCCGTCCGGCTCAGCCACTCCCCCCACTCGCGCGAGAGCGCGCGCTCGGTCCTCCCGGCCTCGAGGGTCTTCGCGAGGACGTCGAGCGGGCTCTCGTTGAACCGGAAGTTGTTGACCGCCCCGACGACCTCGCCGTCCTCGACGAGGTACACGCCGTCGCGCGTCAGCCCGGTGAGCAGCAGCGTGGAGACGTCGACGACCCGGATGTACCACAGGCAGGTGAGCAGGAGAGCCCGCCTCGTGCGCCGGACCATCTCGTCGAGGCTCGCGCTCGCGCCCGGGAGCTCGAGGACGAGGTTGTCGACGGGCGGGGTGAACTCCTCGCCCGAGCGCGCCGCGCCGGCGCGGTGGTAGCGGAGGCGTTCGAGGCGGCCGCGCCGGATCCAGTCCGTCGCGTGCACCGGGGCACCGTTGTCGAACACCGACACGTCCGTGCCGGAGACCGGCGCGACGAGGAAGGGGGCGCACGCGAGGCTGGCGTGCGCGGGGTCGCTGAACAGGCGGAACGGGAGCTCGCAGAGCTGCTCGCCGCGCCGGGTCCGGCCGGAGGCCGCGGAGAACACCGTCCCGCCGTCCTCCGCCTCGCGCCCGCTCGCCGCGGCGTCGATCTCGATGACGAGGTCGGCCACCGCGTCGGGGGGCAGCAGGACCTCGTAGCGACCGGCAGGGAGCTCGAGGCGGCGACCCGACCACTCGAGGCGGCGCCGGGCGGTCGCCTCGAGCTGCGCGAGCGAGACGTCGGTGAAGTCGGCGGTGCCCACGCCGGCCCAGGTCGAGGCGCCGTCGGCGGGCCGCCGAGCGACGAGCTCGAAGGTCCCCGTCGGCTGGGCGTGGCGGCGCCGGAGACCGTTCGAGGCGCCGAGGTACGTCGTCGCGAGGGCGTGGCTCGCGAAGCCGGCGAGCACGTACCCCTCGGCACGCGCCCGACCGAAGGCCTCGCCGAGCTCGCCGAGGAGGCGGGAGAAGACCTCGAGGCTCGTCTCGGTCGGGTCCTCGGCGAAGTTCTCGTCCTCGGCGTCGAAGGAGAGTGGCGCGCCGTCGTCTGCGGGCGGTGCCGCGGCCGCGTCGGCGTCCGCCGCCGCGACGAGCTCCGAGACGTCGCTCCACCCGCTCGCGGACGCCACCCCGACGTGCGGGCCGTCGGCTCGGTGGTGGATGCGGGCGACGCTGACACGCCGGTCGCGCCGCTCCCCGTTCGTCGTCGTCGTGTTGTTGGCGAAGCGCAGCTCGGCCTCGCTGCGGTCCTCGACGACGACGATGGTCTCGCCGGAGCCGGCGAGCTCGAGCGCCCGCTCGACGACCGAGGCGGCAGGTGCGAGCCGCGTCACGCGCATGCGGGCGCCTCTCGGGTCGGGGGGGATCCGCGCACGGCGTCGAGCGCGAGGCCGGTTCCTCCCGGCAGTGTCCCCGTGGCGGACACGCCCGGCGCCGCGACCGCCAGCGCGGCGCCGCTCGCCTCGTCCCGGCACGGGCGGGGCCCCCACCGCACGCCGCCAGGGCGGCCAGGCGGTTCGTGTCGAGGGCGGGGGCGGAGAAGGTCCCTCGCCCGGTCTCGACCGGGCCTGGCCCGCGAGCCGCTCGAGGCGACGGCGCGAGACGAGCCCGCAGGTGTGCCCTCGTGGCCGGTGCAAGCGGATCCGGCCGACGCCACCGTGGGCCTGGCGGGCAGCGGAGGCGGCACCAGCTCGACCTCAGCGCCCCGACTCGGCACGGGTGTTCAGCACGTTCACGCCCTGGAACAGCGCACTCGGGCAGCCGTGGCTCACGGGCGCGACCTGCCCGGGCTGGCCCTTGCCGCAGTTGAACGCGCCGGCGAGGAGGTAGGTCGAGGTGCCTCCGAGGCCGGCGAGCGCGCCCCAGAACTCCGTCGTGCGCGACTGGTAGGCGACGTCGCGCACCTGGCCGGCCAGGCGCCCGCGCTCGATCGCGAAGAAGCGCTGGCCCGTGAACTGGAAGTTGTGGCGCTGCATGTCGATCGACCAGCTCTTGTCGCCGACGACGTAGATCCCGCGCTCCACCGACGAGATGAGCTCCTCGGTCGTCGGGCCCTCCCCGGGCGCGGGGAGCAGCGACACGTTCGCCATGCGCTGGATCGGGGTCATGAGCGGCGAGGACGCGTAGGCACAGCCGTTGGAGCGCCCGAGGCCGCACTCGGCGGCGACGCGCCGGTCGAGCTGGAAGCCGACGAGGACCCCGTCGCGTACGAGGTCGAAGGACTGCGCGGCCACGCCCTCGTCGTCGTAGCCGATCGTGGCGAGCCCGTAGGGCGTCGTCCGGTCGCCCGTCACGTGCATGAGCGCCGACCCGTACCGGAGCGTCCCGAGGCCGGCCAACGTGGCGAAGGACGTCCCCGCGTAGGCGGCCTCGTAGCCGAGCGCGCGATCGAGCTCGGTGGCGTGACCGACGGACTCGTGGATCGTGAGCCACAGGTTCGTCGGGTCGATGACGAGGTCGTAGCGGCCGGGCTCGACCGACGGGGCGCGCAGCTTCTCGGCCAGGAGCTCGGGCAGCGCGGCGAGCTCGGCGTCGAAGTCCCAGCCCTCGCCCTCGAGGTACTCGAAGCCGCGGCCGACGGGCGGCGCCAGCGTTCGCATCGTCTCGAAGCCGGCCTCGCCGAGGGCGAGCGCCTCCAGCGAGGGGTGGAGGCGCACGCGCCGCTGGGTCGCCACGGTTCCCGCCAGGTCGGCGTAGCGCTTCGTCTCGGCCGCGACGAGGAGGCTGGCGGTGACGTGGTCGACTGCGGGCGCCCGCAGCAGGCGGGCGCTCCACTCCTCGAGCCGACCGAGCTTCTCGTCGAGGGGCACCTCGACCGGGTCGATCGCGACCGGTGCCTCCCAGTGCACGCGGCCGTGCGCCGGCTCGTCGGCGAGCTCGACGGCCGGCCCGCCGGCCCGCGCGCACAGCCGCGCCGCACGCACCGCGCGCTCGGCCAGCGCCGCCCCGGCGTCTGCCCCGAGCTCGACGCTCGCCGCGAAGCCGAGGTGGCCCTCGACGAGGACGCGCACGCCGACGCCGAGCTCGACGTCGTCGCTCGCCCCCTCGAGGCGGGCGTCGCGCAGCGCGAGCGACTGGGTGCGGATGCGCTCGACGCGAACCTGCGCGTGCGAGCAGCCGAGCGCCTCGGCGCGCTCGAGGGCGGCAGCGGTCGTGCTCTCCGCCTCCGGCAGCTCCTCGCCGCGAGCCGCGCCCGCGCCGGCGGCGCGCTCAGGGGGCACCGAGGTGGCCGCTCGTGCGACGCAAGGAGGCGCCCCCGACCACGCTGGAGGCTCGACCCTGGCAGGCGTGGCCCTCGAGCGGGCGGTCGGCCGTCACGAGCCGAGCCGCCGTGCGCTCGCGTGCGCAGCGTCCACGCCCCACCTCCCTTCGGGCCGCCCCCGAGTCGTGCGCGGCCCTCGCGCGACGATAGGCGGTGGCGCGGCCTCGCCCGCGACACGGGGCCGACCGTGCGCTCGCCCGAGACAGGATGCGCCTCACGAGCCGACAGGAGCCGACGCAGAGTGGGCCAACGAGCCGCCGCAACGACTGGGACCTCGCCGCCGTGCCGCTGAGGCAGGCGCTGGCCTGTGGCGCGCTGCGGGCGGTCGCCGGGCTCTCGCGGGCGACGAGGCGCGGCGGCGGCTCGACCATCGGCGGGCGCGTGGCGCTCGCGATCGACCCGAAGCTGCTCGCCGAGCTCGGCGCGAGGCGGCAGATCGCCCTCGTCAGCGGCACGAACGGCAAGACGACGACGACGCGGCTCCTCGCGCAGGCACTGGCGTCCGGCCGCCCGGGGCCGGTCGCCACCTCGAGCGCCGGCGCGAACCTCCCGGCCGGCCTGGTCACCGCGCTCGCGCGCGCGGCGCCCGGCGCCCCGGGCGTCCTCGAGGTGGACGAGGGCTACCTCCCCGAGGCCATCGCCGAGCTCGCCCCGAACGTCGTCGCCCTCCTCAACCTCTCGCGCGACCAGCTCGATCGCCTGAGCGAGGTCCGCCGGGTCGCCGCGCGCTGGCGCGCCGCCCTGTCGACGACCACCGCGGCGGTGGTGGCCAACGCCGACGACCCCCTCGTCGCCTGGGCGGCCTCGGCGGCGGCCGTGACGACCTGGGTCGGCGTCGGGGGCGCCTGGCACGAGGACGCCCACCACTGCCCGTGCTGCGACGCGCAGATCGAGTACGCGACCTCGCCGGCCGTCGGCTGGTCGTGCTCGTGCGGCTTCGCCCGGCCGCCTCTCGACGCGCGCCTCGATCGTGGCGAACTCGTGCTCGCCTCGGGGGAGCGCATCCTCCTCGACCTCGCCCTGCCGGGAACGTTCAACCAGGCCAACGCCGCCATCGCCGCGATAGCGGCCGCTCGCCTCGGCGTGGCGCCCGCGAGAGCCGCGGCGGCGATGCGGCACGTGCGCGAGGTCGCCGGCCGCTACGCCGTCGTGGAGCTCGCCGGCATGACGGCCCGCCTGCTGCTCGCCAAGAACCCGGCCGGCTGGACGGAGCTCCTCGGCCTCCTGCACGGCGAGACCCGCCCGGTCGTCGTCGGGATCAACGCCCGGGTCGCCGACGGGAAGGACCCGTCCTGGCTGTGGGACGTCCCCTTCGAGCTCCTGGGGGGGCGCCTGGTGGTCGCCACCGGGGAGCGCCGCAGCGACCTGGCGGTGCGCCTGCGCCACGCCGGCGTGGCTCCGCTCGTCGAGCCCGACGCGCGGCGCGCGCTCACGATGCTCGGCGCGCCACAGGTCGACTTCATCGGCAACTACACGGCCTTCCAGGACCTGCGCCGCCGCCTTCGTCGCAGGTCGCGCCGGCCGGCGCAGCCGAGCGCGCCGCGCCCCGAGGGGGCGGCCCGGCCGGTCGTCGCCGCCGTCGGGGCCCCCCTCGCGCCGAGCGCGGCCACCAGGCGCCCGGCGCCGCGAGCCGGCGCCTCGTCGCTTCGCGTCGTGGTCGTCCACCCCGACCTGCTCGGCACCTACGGGGACAGTGGGAACGGCCGCGTGCTCGCCAACCGTGCGCTGTGGCGGGACGTCCCCGTGGAGCTCGTGCTCGCGCGCTCCGACGCCCCGCTGCCGACCTCCGGCGACCTCTACTGCCTCGGTGGCGGCGAGGACGGCCCTCAGGTGCGCGCCGCCAAGCGCCTCGCCGACGGGGCGCTCGCCCGGGCCGTCGCCAACGGGGCCGTGGTCTTCGCCGTCTGTGCCGGCTTCCAGATCCTCGGGCGGTGCTTCCCGGGTCCCGACGGGGGGCTTGCAGCCGGAATCGGCCTGCTCGACGTCGCGACCCGCCGGCTCGTGGGTCCGCGCGCCGTCGGCGAGCTCGTCGTCGAGGCGGGGTTCGCGCCGAGTGGCGGCCCCGGGCTCCTGCTCACGGGGTTCGAGAACCACGCAGGCGCGACGGCGCTCGGCGAGGGGGTCGAGCCCCTCGGGCGCGTCGTGCGCGGCGTCGGCAACGGGGTGGGAGCCGTCGACGGTGCCCGCGCCGGCAGGATCTTCGGCACCTACCTCCACGGACCCGCGCTGGCGCGCAACCCTGCCCTCGCGGACCATCTCCTCGCTCTCGCTCTCGGCGAGGAGCTCGCACCCCTCGACGACGACCTCGAGGCCGAGCTGCGCGCGCAGCGCCTGCGCGCCGCCCGGACGCGGCCGTGGGCCACCGGAGGTCGCCTGCGCCGGCGGGTAGTCTCTCGTCGATGAAGGCCGAGACGAACGTCGCCGAGCTCCCGCGCGACCTCGGCGCCCTCGGCACGCTCGACCGGGCGCGCGCCTACCTCGCCCTCACGAAGCCACGGATCATCGAGCTCCTGCTCGTGACGACCGTGCCGACCATGTTCGTCGCCGCCCGGCACCTCCCGAGCGCCCGGCTCGTCGTCCTCACGGTGGTAGGCGGCGCGCTCGCGGCGGGCGGCGCCAACGCGATGAACATGGTCTACGACCGCGACATCGACGCGCTCATGGAGCGCACGAAGCACCGCCCGCTCGTGACCGGGGCAGTCGCTGTGCGAGGCGCCGTGACCTTCGCCGCGGCGCTCGAGGTGGTCTCCTTCCTGCTGCTGTGGCTCACGGTCAACCTCCTGTCAGCCGTGCTCGCCGTGGCAGCAGCCGCCTTCTACGTCCTCGTCTACACGATGTGGCTGAAGCGCTCGTCGTCGCAGAACATCGTGATCGGCGGTGCGGCGGGCGCCGTACCCGTCCTCGTCGGGTGGAGCGCCGTGACCGGCCACCTCGGCCTCGCACCGCTCGTCATGTTCGGCGTCATCTTCCTGTGGACGCCTCCGCACTTCTGGGCGCTCGCCGTCCGCTACCGCGACGACTACGCCAACGCCCACGTGCCGATGCTCCCGACGACGCGCCCGATCGCGGCCGTCGTCCGCCAGATCGTGCTCTACACGGGCGCCCTGTGGGCGGTCTCCGCCCTCCTCGCACCCGTCGCGCACCTCGGGCTGGCCTTCTTCGTCGCGTCGATGGTGCTCGGGGCCGCGTTCTTCATCCGGGCACTGGCGCTGCGCGCCGACCCGACCCCGCGGCGGGCGATGCGGCTGTTCGGCTTCTCGATCACCTACCTCACGCTGCTCTTCGCCGCCATGGGCGTCGCCGCCGTGGTCGCGCACCCCTAGCCCGAACTTACGTTCCTGACGCCGGGCCAGGTCACTGAGCTGGTGGTGTGTCCGGCGGTGGCCGAAGTTCTGGCTACACGAGGGTCCTCGGCACGCTCGCAGCGAGAAGTTCGAACACCCGGCGCTGGGTCGGCGTCGGCGTGGCGACGAGATCGAAGGTGACCCCGTCGACGCCCGCCACCCGAAGCGTGTCGCGAGTGAGGGTGCCGAGGTGCTCGAGGAGTTCCCGAAAGGCGCGCACCGGCTCGCCGGCGGCGTTCTTCTTCTTGGCGTCCTTCTTCTTGGCCGAGGAGGAGCGCGCGGCGGGCACGACCGGGTCGGTGGGGATGGGCGGGGCGGTGTCGGTGAAGGTGAGCGGGGCGAGCGTTCGCCGGAGATGGAAGGTGACGTAGGTCGCGAGGAAGCACACGAGGGCGTGGGCCTTGACCCGGTCCTCGAGCCGGTGGTGGACCGGGCGCAGGTCGACGTCGATCGCCTTCATGGAGCGGAAGTCCCGCTCCACCCCCTTGAGCTCCTTGTAGGCCGAGATCACCCCAGCCGGGTCGAGCTCGTCGCTCCTGATCGTGGTGCGC
>Ga0209061_1002671_pt1 | contig 21549 bp, 21 predicted proteins | sample Coa_R1_10_FD_187157 | JGI IMG/M metagenome (GOLD analysis project Ga0209061, IMG submission 187157) | Surface soil microbial communities from Centralia Pennsylvania, which are recovering from an underground coalmine fire - Coalmine... | ecosystem: Environmental > Terrestrial > Soil >...
CGGGGCGGGCTCTACGCGATCCCAGCCCTCGTCGGCGCCGGGATCGTCGTCGGCGCCTACCGCGCCGGCGACCACACGCTCACGTTCCCGCTCGTGGGCGCCGGGGTCTGTTTTCTGATGCGCATGGTCGGCCTGCGCTACGGCATCGGACTCCCGCGTGCAGACGCAGTGGCCCTCACCAGGGTGCCGCGGCTGTCCGGGCGGCGATCCGGCAGGCAGACCTGAGAACATCGCCGCCACCGCCCAGGTTCGACTTCGTGATGCACGCCAGCACCCTGTTTCGCCGACCCGGCGATGCGACCCAATCGAGCTGACGCCCAGCGGGATCCCTCCCCTCCGGCTGGCGCCCGGCTCCTGCACGCGCCGGCTGCCACCGACGGAAACGGACCTGGCTGGACGCCCCCAGATGCTTGCGCTAGCAAACTTGCGCTCGCAAGTGCTATACTTGCTCTAGCAAGTAATTCCCAGGCCGCCCTTGCCGGGGCGGCCAGCACGAAACGGAGCAACCTGATGAGCACCACCACCACCTCCACCGCGATTCCGGCTGGCACGTGGAACGTCGACCCGGCGCACTCAAAGGTCGGCTTTGCCGTAAAGCACATGGGCATCGCCACCGTCCGCGGCGAGTTCAAGCAGTTCGCCGGCACCCTCGAGGTCGGCGAGGACCTCTCCAGCGCCCGGGCGTATGGCACCGTCCAGGTGCGATCGGTCGACACCAACGAGCCGCAGCGCGACGAGCACCTGCGCTCGGCGGATTTCTTCGACGCCGCCGAGTACCCCGAGATCCGCTTCGAGTCGACGAGCATCGAGCCGCTGGACGAGGAGGAGTTCCGGATCACCGGGCGGTTGACGATCCGCGGCGTTACCCAGGAGGTCGTTCTGCACGCCGAGGTCCAGGGCACCGATATCGACCCGTGGGGCAACCAGCGGGTCGGCCTCGAGGTCACCGGCCAGCTCTCGCGGGGAGACTACGGGATGAAGTTCAACCAGGTGCTGGGCAGCGGCAACGTGCTCGTCGCCGACAAGGTCAAGCTCGAACTCGACATCTCGGCCGTCAAACAGGCCTAGCAGATTGGGCAGCCGGCGGCCCTCGCGGCCGTCGGCCCGCCCGCCAACCATCCAATTCAGGACACGACCATGAATCCCATCGACGGCATCCACCACATCAGCTTGATCACCGGTGACGCCCCCCGGAATGTCGACTTCTACGTCCGCGTGCTCGGGCTGCGCCTGGTCAAGAGGACCGTCAACCAGGACGACCCGGCGGTCTACCACCTCTACTACGCCGACGAGCACGGCTCGCCCGGCGCCGACCTCACGTTCTTCGAGTACCCTGGCGCCACCCCGGGCCAGCCTGGCGCGGGGATGATCGCCTCGATCATCCACCGCGTCGCCTCCGAGGAGGCGCTTGACTACTGGGAGCGGCGCCTGAGCGCCGAGGGAGTCGCGGTCGCGCGCGAGCCCGGCCGGCTGCTGTTCTCAGATCCCGAGGGCATGCGCCACGAGCTGGGCGCGTTCGAGCGCCCGGACGAGCCGCTGATTGCCCGCTCGGGCGGCGTGCCCGAGGAGTTCGCCCTGCAGGGCTTCGAGGGGGTGCGGGCGCTGGTCGCCGACCCGGCGGCCAGCGAGGCGCTGCTGCGCGAGCTCGGCTTCGCGCAGCTCTCCGCGCACGAGTGGGAGGCCCGGGGCGAGCACCGCGGCGGCCGGCTCTACCTCCAGGCCACCGACCGGCGCGCGGCGCCCGGCGCCGGGACCGTCCATCACATCGCCTGGTCGGTCTACCGCGCCGAGCTCAAGCGGTGGCGCGGGCGGGTGATCGCGGCCGGGGCTCACCCGACGCCGATCATCGACCGCTTCTACTTCGAGTCGGTGTACTTCCGCGAGCCCGGCGGCATCCTCTATGAACTCGCCACCCTTGACGGCTCCGGTTTCGCCGTCGACGAGCCCGCCGAGACGATGGGCGAGACCCTGGCCCTGCCGCCCGCCTACGAGCATCTGCGGGAGCGGATCGAGCCGATCCTCACCCCGCTTCCGGACATCCGCCAGTGGCGTCCCGCGCCCGCACCGACACCGAACTGAAGACGATGAGCACGCACAGCGCCGCCATGCTGTCCTTCCAGCACGCCTATCGGCCCGGCGCCGGCCCGTGGACGCTGCTCTTGCTGCACGGCACCGGGGGTGACGAGCACGACCTCGTCCCCCTCGGGCGCCAGCTCGCGCCCCAGGCTGCGCTGCTCTCGCCCCGCGGGAGGGTGCTCGAGGCGGGGATGCCGCGGTTCTTCCGCCGCCACGCGAGCGGGCAACTCGACATCCCCGACCTGATCGAGCGCACCGATGAGCTCGCCGAGTTCGTCCGCGCCGCCACCCGCGAATACGGGCGCGATCCGGGTCGGATTGTGGCGCTCGGGTTTTCCAACGGCGCGAACATCGCCGTCAGCCTGCTGTTGCGCCACCCCCCGCTGCTGCGCGGCGCGGCGCTGCTTCGCCCGCTGCTCCCCTACGAACCGACCGCCGCACCCAAACTCACCCACACCGACGTGCTGATCGCCGCCGGCGAAGGCGACCCCTACAGCACGCCTGGCCAAACCCGGCGGCTGGCAGAGATCCTCGCCGAGGGCGGCGCCGAGGTCACCGTCCACACGGCGCCCCACGCCGGGCACAATCTGACCCAGAGCGACCTGACCGAGACGGCACGATGGTTTCAGACTCTCATCGGTCCAGAGCCCGCGACGTCCGGGAACGATCGGTGACGCCCGAAGACCGAGGCACCGATCCACCGGAAGAAGCCTCCACGCCCAGTTCGCCGTGCCCGTACGTTGTGGGCCACGACGGGCTCCGCGCGTGGTCTGATACCCACGCCGAGGCGTGGATCGGCCTGCTCGAGACCCACAAGCAACTCACCCGTGAGCTCGACGCCGAGCTCGAGGCCAAGCACGGCCTCAGCCTCAGCGCGCTCGAGCTGCTGGGCCGCCTGGCCGCCGCCGCGAACCATCACCTCAGGCTCTCCGTCCTCGCCCAGCAGGCCGGACTCAGCCTCAGCCGCGTCTCGCGGATCGTCGACCTGCTCGAAGCGCGTTCGCTCGTGGCCCGCAAACCCTGCCCCGAAGACGCCCGCGCCGTCGAGGCGCACCTGACGGATCAGGGGCTGCAGCTCGCGCGCGACGCCCAGGCCACCCACTTTGCCTCGGTCCAGCGGCACTTCTTCGACAAGCTCGAGCCACGCGAGCTCGAGCTGCTCGCCGCCGTCTTCAGCCGCCTCTCCCCCCGGGCCGCAGCACAGTGCACCGTCAACCCAGGCGAAGATCGCGCCGAGGCACAGCCGACGCGCTGAGGACCTTGCCGAAGCACCGCTGAGTTCCGCGGAGCGCGGCCCGCTGCTGCCGTCGCGCATCGGCTCGGGCAACGTCACGCCGGGGTCAAGCTCTCGCGCCGCCTGCATCCGCAGTCGCCCCCGACCCCCGCTCCCGTCGAGCAGGCGCTGCCTCGCCTCGATCCCCAGGGCCTCCCGCAGCCATCGATCGTTCGGGGTGCCGACGGGTTGCGGAAATGGCTGCTCCGGCACCAGGACGTCCGCGCTCGGGGCTCGCCGCGTGGCCACCTCACGTAGTTTCTACCTATGCTCAGGGCCACGGAGGGGCAGGCGGCCTCGGTTAAGCTGGCCGGGTTGCCATTCCGACCTGGGCGGTGAGTTCCGGGCATGACGCAGATAGACGATGAGCTCCGTCGCCTGCTCGACGTGGGTGAGGCATTGGTGTCCGAGCTTGACCCGGAGCTCGTGCTCGAGCGGATCCTGGAGGAGGCGCGGCGGCTCACGGGCGCGCGCTACGCCGCGCTTGGCGTGCTCGACGAGCAGCGCACGGGGCTTGAGCGGTTCGTGACCGCGGGCGTGGATCGGGCGGTGCACCGTCAGATCGGTCAGCTTCCGCGAGGCCGCGGTGTTCTCGGCGTGCTGATCGAGGATCCGCGGCCGCTGCGCCTGGCCGATGTTGGACAGCATCCGGAAAGCTACGGGTTCCCTCCCGGACATCCGGCCATGACCAGCTTCCTCGGGGTGCCGATCGTCGTTCGGGGACGGGCGTGGGGGAACCTTTACCTGACCGAGAAGGAGGGCAGAGAGGAGTTCACCCAAGGCGACGAGGACGCGGCGGTGGCGCTCGCGCGCTGGGCCGCGATCGCGATCGAGAACGCCCGCATCCACCAACGCTCAGAGCAGCGCCGCCAGCAGCTCGAGCACGCCGTGCGGGCGCTCGAGGCGGCGCGAGACATCGCAGAGGCGATCGGCAGCGTCGACGAACTCGACCGTGTTCTCGAGCTGATCGTCAAGCGAGCGCGCGCGCTGGTGGGGGCCCAGCGGCTGGTGATCATGCTCCGCGACGGCGATGACCTCGTCGTGGCCGCCGGCGCGGGCCGGGCCCTGGAGGCGCATGGCCAGCGCCTGCCGATCGCAAGCTCCACCTCCGGCCAGGTGCTCGAAGCGGGCCGCCCGCGCCGGGTCACCAACGTCGAGCGCGAGCTGCGCGTCGCCCCGGCGCGGCTCGGGGTTCCGGACGCTCGCACCGCGCTGCTGGTCCCCATGCTTCACCGGGGCGTGGGCATCGGGGTTCTGGCCGCGTTCGACCACGGCAGTGACGGGACGGAGTTCTCGGCCGAGGATGAGCTTCAGCTGCGCGCGTTCGCGCAGTCCGCCGCCAACGCCGTGGCGATCAAGCGAAGCGTCGAGGCCGACCGGCTGCGCGCAGCGATCGCCGCCGCGGATGCCGAGCGGGCCCGCTGGGCGCGGGAGCTGCACGACGAGACGCTGCAGGCGCTGGGCGGCCTGCGCGTGCTGCTCGCCTCTGCCGTCGGCCGTGGTGATGCCGAGCGCAAGGACGCGGCGATGCGTCAGGCGATCGAGGACATCGAGCTCGAGATCGCCAACCTGCGGGAGATCATCAGCGACCTGCGGCCCTCGCTGCTCGACGACCTCGGCCTGCTGCCGGCGCTCGAGGCGCTGCTTGATCGCCGTCGCGACGACGCGCTGAGGATCGACAGCCAACTGCGGCTCCCGGGCCACGGGCGGGAGAGCGGACTCCCGCCCGAGCTCGAGACCACGGTCTATCGGCTTGTGCAGGAGGCGCTCACGAACGTCGTCAAGCACGCCCAGGCGAGCACCGTGCGCGTGTCGGTCGGGATCGAACACCGGGAGCTCGTCGTCGAGGTCCAGGATGACGGGCGCGGCTTCGATGTCTCCACCCGCTCGGCAGGTTTCGGACTGGCCGGGATGCGCGAGCGCGTGGAACTGGCAGGCGGGACGCTGCGGCTGGAATCTGGCGAGCGGGGCACGCTCATCTCCGCCCGGCTCCCCCTTCCAGCGAGCGCAAACCTACACGCGGAGAAGATCGCGGGATAGCGCGTAGCGCACCAGCTCCGCCCGAGTTCTCAGCCCCAGCTTGCGGTGGATGTGTGCCCGGTACCCCTCGACCGTGCGGCGCGAGAGATGAAGCTGCCTGCCGACCTCGGCGCTGGTGTGCCCGAGCGCGATCAGCCGCAGGATCTCCGTCTCGCGCGGGCTGAGCCCGTCGCCGCTGACCGCGCCCCGCACCGCCTCCAGGCTGGCGGCGACCTGGGGGCTGACGTACTCACGGCCGAGGGCCGCGCTGCGGACCGCCATCGGCAACTCGGTGTCCGCCCGGTCCTTGAGCACGAAGCCGACCGCACCCGCGTCAAGGGCATGCTGAGCGAACAGCGGACTCACCTCCATCGTCAGGACGACCACCTCGGTTTCGGGCACCTGCTCACGCAGGTGGGCGATGGTCTCGACGCTCGACCCGTTCGGCATCTGCAGGTCGAGCACGAGCACGTGCGGCGCATGCCCGTGCACATGGCGAATCACGCTCGAGAGGTCGTCCGCCTCCGCCACCACCTCGACATTCTCCTCGCCGTCGAGCAGCAACCGCAGGCTGCGTCGCGCCGCCGCGTGATCGTCCGCCAACACGACCCGGATCGGGAGCGCCGGCCCAAGCGAACGGCCCGGGTCAGGCGCGGCGGCGAGATGAAGCTGTCCGGGCATCAGCCTGAAGCTAACGCTCACCAGCTCGCTCCTCGTCGTGGAAAACACGCCGATCGGTTACAGGAAAACACGTTGTCGCATCAGGCGTCGCTGCGGGTAATCGACTCTGTGGCTGCGGATAAGTACTGACGAAGTTCCCACCGCCGCGCGCAAGACTCCAGCCAGCCCCCCCGGGAGAGGGCCGCCCGCCAGTGGAGATGTCGCACACACTCAGATGCCAGTGCTGCCACGAGGTGATCGGCGTGTATGAGCCGGTGATCGTCGTGGTGGGCAGCCAGGTGCGAGAAACCTCTCGCGCTGCGGACCCAGAGTTGGACCCCGACTCAGGCGAGCACTACCACCGCACCTGCTACTTGGAGCGGGCCGCGGCCGGAGCGGCCTGAGCGCTCGGTCGGGAGGAAGGCACGATCCGGCACGGGCCGCATCCGGGTAAACCCGCGAAGGTCTCGCGCGTCCACCACAACCGGGGTGGCGGAGCTTCCGGATGTGCAGGCGAGGACGCGGCCGTACCGTCTCCCCCATGAACATCCAACCTCATGCACTTGACTCCGCCGGGCGGGTCGAGCATGGACAGCGCTACCGCGATCTTCGCGCCCACAACGAGCGGCGGCTGAGCCGAGCACGGCTGCTCGACGCGCAGCGCAGCGAGCGAATCGAGCGCGTGATGCAGGTCGCGCGCGAGCGCCGATTCCGACGCGGACGCTGACCGGATCGCCGCGCCCGCGGCGGGATTGACGCGCGTTGCGCCGCGCGGAGCAGGGGTGCTCGAGCTCCACGGTCACGGGTCGGACTCCTCACCGCGGCGTCTCACCAACCCCGGCGCCGCGGACCCACGGACGTGCCCGCCGACAGCTCGAGCGGCCCGAACAGCGCCGCCGAGCTGGCGCGGTCGACGTACGCGGCGAGCGCCGTGCGCAGATCCCGGTTCTCGCGCCGCAACCGCTCGTTCTCTGCGCGCAGACGGTCCAGCTGCTCCTGGAGCGTGGCCTCCTTCAGAAGGGCATCGCGACCTTCGTCGGTCGTGGCTTGCACCATGAGCTCAGCTTGGCTCAAGCGCTGACCGCGCCCATCCGGGGAGTGCATCATCACGGGAGCGGGCAACTACGGACTCAGGATCGATCCCGTTGCTGCCGATCAGCCGCTTCTCGTGCGGAGCAGAGCTCCGCGCTGGAGGCTCAGCTGCCGGACGCTCCGGACATGGCGGCCCGGACCTGACGGGCGATCTCCAGGTCCTCCCGCGCGCGCAGCACCAACGTGCTCACGCGCGCGCCAGCGGCGCTGAGGTCGCAGTCGCCCGCGGCCGCGGCGTTGCGGCGGCCGTCGATCGCGGCGCCGAGAAAGCCCAGCGCTCGGGTCGTTCGGGCGCGGATCTCGGCCGAGTTCTCCCCCACCCCACCGGTGAACACCAGGGCTTCCAGCCCACCGAGCGAGGCGGCCATCGCGCCGACGCCCGCGCACAGCCGATGCAGGTACACATCGCGGGCGAGCTGCGCCCGCTCGTCGTCGGCGTCCGCACGCGCGAGGACCTCGCGCATGTCGGCGCTGCCGGCCAGCCCGAGCAGGCCCGACTTGTGCTCGAGCGCCTGGGCGAGCTCCCCGGCGGTCATCTCGCTGCGCTCGAGCAGCCACAGCAGCAGGCCGGGGTCGACGCTCCCCGAGCGGGTCGCCATCACAAGACCTTCGAGGGGCGTGAAGCCCATCGTGGTGTCGACCGAGCGCCCGTCTGCGATCGCGCACAGTGACGCGCCCGCGCCGAGGTGGCAGCTGACGATCCGCAGCTGCGCGGCCGGCCGCCCCAGCAGCTCCGGTGTGCGGCGCGCGACCCAGGCATGCGAGAGCCCGTGAAACCCGTATCGGCGCAGCCGCCACCGCTCCCGCCAGGGCGCCGGCAGCGCGTAGGTGCTGGCTGCGGGTGCAAGCGTGGCGTGGAAGGCGGTGTCAAAGCAGGCGACGGCGGGCACGTTCGGCAAGGCCGCCGAGACGGCGTCGAGCGCGGCCAATGACTTGGGCTGGTGAAGCGGCGCGAGCTCGACCAGCCGGCGGAGTGCCGCCTCGACGTCCGTGTCGATCACCACGGGCTCGCGGAAGCGCCCGCCGCCGTGCACGATCCGGTGCCCGACCGCGTCGGCATCCCCCGCACCCCCTTTCAACGCCGCGTGCAGCTCACGCTCGTCGATCCGGGCACCCGGCGCCGCCAGCTCACGCTGGTCCAGCGTCTCGTCAGCCTCCGAGAGCAGCGACAGCTTCACGCTGCTCGAGCCGGCGTTGACGACCAGGACGCGCACCCGGCTAGGCGCCCGGCCAGGTCCAGTCGCGAATCTCCGGCGGGTCCTCGCCGTGCTCGCGGGTGTAGGCACGGGCGCGCAGGCGAGCGTCGACCATCTCCTGGCGCAGGCGCGCGCAGCGCTCACCCAGGCCGGGCACGCGGTCGATCACGTCCATGACCAGGTGAAAGCGGTCGAGGTCGTTGAGCATCACCATGTCGAACGGCGTTGTCGTGGTCCCCTCCTCCTTGTAGCCGCGGACGTGGATGTTGTGGTGGTTGGTGCGGCGGTAGGTGAGGCGGTGGATCAGCCAGGGATAGCCGTGGTAGGCGAAGATGACCGGGCGGGTGCTCGTGAACAGCGCGTCGAAGTGGGGGTCGGAGAGACCGTGCGGATGCTCTGAATCGGGCTCCAGGCGCATAAGGTCGACCACGTTGACGAACCGGACCTTCAGCTCGGGCAGCCGTTCCCGCAGGATGGCGGCGGCGCAGAGCACCTCGAGCGTGGGGATGTCGCCCGCGCACGCCAGCACGACGTCCGGCTCGGCGCCCGCATCGCTCGAGGCCCACTCCCAGATCCCCAGCCCGCGGGTGCAGTGCGCGATCGCCTCATCCATCGTGAGGTAATCCAGCGCCGGCTGCTTGCCGGCGACAATCACGTTCACGTAGTTGCGCGAGCGCAGGCAGTGGTCGGCCACCGACAGAAGGCAGTTGGCGTCCGGTGGCAGGTACACCCGGATGACCTCCGCCTTCTTGTTGACCACGTGATCGATGAACCCAGGACCCTGGTGCGAGAACCCGTTGTGATCCTGGCGCCACACGTGGCTTGAGAGCAGGTAGTTCAGGGACGGGATCGGCCGCCGCCAGGGGATCTGACGGGACACCTTCAGCCACTTGGCGTGCTGGTTGAACATCGAGTCGACGATGTGAATGAACGCCTCATAGCAGTTGAACAGCCCGTGACGTCCGGTCAGCAGATAGCCCTCGAGCCAGCCCTGGCAGAGGTGCTCGGAGAGGACCTCCATCACTCGACCATCGGGTGCCAGGTGGTCGTCGTCCTCCAGCCGCCGCGCCTCCCAGGTACGGTCGGTGGCCTCGAACACCGCCTGCAGCCGGTTCGAGGCGGTCTCGTCGGGTCCCATGATCCGGAAGCGGTCGGGGTTGGCCCTCACCACATCCCGCAGCCAGGTACCCAGCACGCGCGTTGCTTCGCTGAACGTTCTCGCCGGCTCGGGGACGTCGACCCCGTATGAGCGGAAGTCCGGGAGCTCAAGTCCACGCGTCAGTACGCCGCCATTGGCATGTGGGTTGGCGCTCATCCGCCGCTCGCCCTCGGGCGCCAGCTCCGTGACCTGCGGCCGGACCGCCCCCGTCTCGTCGAACAGCTCCTCGGGGCGGTAGGAGCGAAGCCAGGACTCGAGCTGAGCGAGGTGCGCGGGATTGGTCCGCACCTCGGCCAGCGGCACCTGGTGGGAGCGAAACGACCCCTCGGTCGGCAACCCGTCGACCTCCTTGGGCCCGGTCCACCCCTTCGGCGTGCGCAGCACGATCATCGGCCAGCGCGGACGCTCGGCGTCCGCACTCGAGCGTGCGCGGTGCTGGACCTGAGCGATCTCGTCGAGCACCTCGTCCAGCGTCTGAGCCATCCGCTGGTGCATCTCCTCGGGCTCAGAGCCCTCCAGGAAACGAGGGGCGTACCCGTAGCCCTCGAGCAGCGACCGGAGCTCCTCGGCGGGGATCCGGGCCAGCACCGTGGGATTGGCGATCTTGTAGCCGTTGAGGTGAAGCACCGGCAGCACCGCCCCATCGCGCGCCGGGTTCAGGAACTTGTTCGAATGCCAGCTTGCCGCCAGCGGACCGGTCTCCGCCTCGCCGTCGCCAACCACGCACACCGCCAGCAGGTCGGGGTTGTCGAGCACCGCGCCGTAGGCGTGAAGCAGCGAGTAGCCAAGCTCGCCGCCCTCGTGGATCGACCCCGGCGTCTCGGGCGCAACATGGCTCGGGATCCCGCCCGGGAACGAGAACTGCCGAAACAGCCGCCTGAGACCCTCCTCGTCACGCCCGATGTGCGGGTAGACCTCGCTGTAGGTGCCATCCAGATAGGCGCTCGCGACCAGCCCGGGGCCGCCGTGACCGGGGCCGGTGACGTAGATCGCATTCAGCCCCCGTCCCCGAATCGCCCGGTTCATGTGTGCGTAGATGAAGTTCAGCCCCGGCGTCGTGCCCCAGTGGCCGAGCAGCCGGGGCTTGACGTGCTCGGGTGCAAGCGGCACGCGCAGGAGCGGGTTGTCGAGCAGGTAGATCTGCCCCACGGACAGGTAGTTGGCCGCCCGCCACCACCTGTCCAGCAGGTGAAGTTCGTCCGCCGACAGCGGCGCTCGGCGTGGATTGGGACCGGTGCTCATGGCCTGCATTTACCCACACCCGGCCGGCGGGCCGGTACGTAGGAACCCGCAGGCAACGGCGGACAGCGCCCGGATGGCCGCGGTGGCGGGCGGCCTTAGGCTGCTTCCGGCAGCCAAGCACCGAGCCAGTCAGGAGGCCGCATGTTCGACAAGGTCCTGGTGGGAATCGACGGACGACAGGGCGGTCGCGATGCGACCGCGCTCGCGCAGCGGCTGGCCCCCGCCGGCGGTCGGATCACGCTCGCACACGTCTACGGGGGCCCCACGGCCGGGGGTCGAGCCGCCGCCCTCGCGCGGCCGCTCGCGCTCGAGTCCGCAGAGCGGCTGCTGAAGCGGGCGGCCAGGGAGTGCGACCTGCCGGTGGACACCGCCACCGTTTGCGAGTCGTCTGTCGGTCGCGGGCTGCACGCGCTCGCCGAGCGCCGTCGGGCGGAGCTGCTGGTGGTCGGCTCCTGCCACCGCGGGATGCTCGGGCGGGTGCTGCTCGGTGACGACACCGCCCGGTCGCTGAACGGCGCACCGTGCGCGGTCGCGGTCGCACCGCACGGCTACGCCGCGTCGGCGCCGCAGCGCCTGGCGCGGATCGGCGTGGGCTGGGACGGCTCCCCGGAGAGCGCCCTCGCGGTGCACGTGGCGCGCGGGCTGGCCGCCCGGCACGAGTCGACGATCAGCGCGCTGGCGGTGGTGTCGCTGCGCGGGGTGCCGATCCCCGGCTGGTGGCCGAAGATCGCCAGCCAGCTGGTGGACGAGGAGCAGAACCGGCTGGCCGAGCTCGAGGGAGTAGACGGGGTTGTCACCTACGGCGACCCCGGCGCGGAGCTCGCCGCCTTCAGCGCCGAACTCGACCTGCTGATCGTCGGCTCCCGCGGCTACGGTCCGGTGGGCCGGCTGTTCCACGGCAGCGTCTCCAGCTACCTCGTCGGCCATGCGCGCTGTCCGCTGCTGGTGCTGCCGCGCGGCTCGCTCAGGGAGAGCCGGCCGGATGCCAACGGGCATGAAGTCCAGGCGATGTTCGCGGGAGCGGCCTGAGATGAGGGCCAGCGGGCGCCTGCCCGCGCTCGTCGAGCGCTACTTGAAGCGTGCGCTGCCGCCCGCGAGGCCATCCGCGCCCCAGGTGCTCATCACCCAGACCGGTGAGATGTTCAGGAGGCCGGGGGCTCGGGCGCTGCGATTCACCGCCACTGAACGCTTCGCCGTTGACCGGGTGGCGTTCTGCTGGGAGGCGCGGTTCCCGATCGCCCCGCTGCTCTCGCTCAAGGTGCTGGACGGCTACGCGCACGGCGGCGGAATCCTGGAGGTCCGGACGCTCGGGCTCCCGGTCCAGAGCCGGTCCGGGCGCGAGGTCGACGTGGGAGAGGCGTATCGGTACCTGGCCGAACTGCCCTGGGTGCCCTCCGCGATGGCCGCAAACCACGAGCTGGATTGGCGTCCGATTGACGAGCGCACGATCGAGGTCGCCACGGTGGTGGGCGACGAGCGGCCGACGGTATGGATCGAGTTCGACCACGGCGGGGACATCGTCCGCTGCTTCGCCGACGCGCGCCCCAGGGCTGTCGATGGAGGCTCAGTTCCGACCCGGTGGGGCGGACAGTTCGGCGACTACAGGACGCTGGGGGGCGTGTGGATGCCGACCCGCGGCGAGGTCCACTGGGAGCTTCCCGAGGGACGGTTCGTGTACTGGCGCGGCGAGATCACCTCAGCGCAGGCACTCGAGCAGCCCTTCCGCAAGCCTGAGCGTCACCGTGGGAAACCCGCAGTCAGGCGTCGCATTCGCCACGCCTCGACAACGGGAGGGTGACGATGGCCTGGCCTCGCGCGCAATCCACGAGGAGGGATCCAGCGGCGCACATCGAGCGCCGCGCGACGAAGGAGCAAACGGTGCGGACTGCTCAGCGCCACCGCGTCGTGATCGCCGGCGGGGGGGTCGCCGCCGTCGAGGCGCTGCTGGCGCTCCGCGAACTCGCCGGCCATCGCCTCGAGTTGACGCTGCTCTCGCCCGAGCGCGTGTTCCTGTACCGCCCGGTGACGGTCGCCGAGGCATTCGACCGCGGGGAGGCGCGCTCCTACGAGCTGGCGGAGATCGCCGAGCACAGCGGCGCCCGGCCGGTGTGGGACTCGCTTGAGCGCGTCGAGCCCGAGGAGCACGTCGCGCTCACCGGCTCCGGAGGGCGGATCCCATATGACGTGCTGGTGCTCGCGGCCGGGGCGATCGCGCGCGAGCCGCTGCCCGGCGCCCTCACCTTCCGCGGCCGCCCCGATGTGGCCGCCCTGCGCGCGCTGCTGGAGGAGCTGGCTGCCGGGGCCGCGCGCTCGGTTGCGCTGACCCTGCCGGCCGAGCGGATGTGGGCGCTGCCCCTGTATGAGCTGGCGCTGATGACCGCCTCCCACCTGCGCGAGCGCGGCGCGGGCGCCGAGGTGTGGCTCCTGACACCCGAGGAGGAGCCGCTCGAGCTGTTCGGGCCCGCCGCCGCGCGCGCGATCGCGCCGCTGCTGAAGGCCCGTGGCATCCGTCTGCGGACCTCCTCACGACCGTCACGCGTGCGCGGCCGCGCGCTCGTGCTCGCCGGCGGTGGCGAGGTGTACGTCGACCGGGTGATCACCCTGCCGCAGCTCGAGGGGCCACGGCTGCCGGGGCTGCCCCACGACGGGCGCGGCTTCATCCCCGTCGACAGCCACGGCCGTGTCCGCGGGGTGGACGATGTCTACGCCGCCGGCGACATCACCGCCTTCCCGCTCAAGCAGGGCGGCCTCGCCGCGCAGCAGGCCGACGCCGTGGCCGAGGCGATCGCCGCCGAGCTGGGCGTCCCTGTCACTCCGCGGCCGTTCAGCCCGGTGCTGCGCGGCCTGCTGCTGACCGGCGGCGCGCCGCTGTACCTGCGCGCCGAGCCCCAGCGCCTGCCCCACCCGGCGACGGTGGCGATCGAGGCAACGCCGCATCGCCGCAGCGCCCGGGAGGCGTCCTCCGCCGCCGGGCAGCCGCTCTGGTGGCCGCCGGCGAAGATCGCCGGCCGCTACCTGGGCCCGTTCCTCGCCACCGCGCGCCCGCGGTCGCTGAGCTCGGAGATGCTCTGCGACCGGGCGGCCGCTCCCGGCCGGCCGCCGTCCGAGGGGGAGCTCGAGGATGCGCTTGAACTGGCGCTGCTGCTCGCCGACTGCGACGCCCGCTGGGGCGACTACGGTGCCGCGCTGAGCGCGCTCGACGCCGCCGAGGCGCTGCAGGGAACGCTGCCGGCCGAGTACGAGGCCAAGCGCAGGCGGTGGCGCACCGCCGCGCGAGCTGCGTAGAAACCCACAGCTGGGAGGGGGTCGGGCACCGATGGGCGACCGACGCCGGCTGGCTAGCTTCGGTGCAGCAAACTCTGGAGGAATTGAGATGTTCAAGCATGTGATCGTCGGTGTGGATGGAGGGGACGGTGGCCGCGACGCGATCGCCCTGGCCAAGCTCCTGCGCGGCGAGGAGGGCGAGCTGACGCTCGCCTACGTTTATCGACGCGATCCGGATGCCTGGCGCTGGTCGAGCGGCGCCTACGAGACGGCCGAGCGCGAGCGCGCACAAGAGCTGCTCGAACAGGCGCGTGAGAAAGCCGGTCTGGAGGCGAAGCTTCGCTGGCATGGTTCACCCTCGGTGGGACGTGGCCTGCACGAGCTGGCCGAGGCGATCGACGCCGACCTGCTGGTGGTCGGCTCCTCCCGGCGCGGGCTGCTCGGACGGGTGCTGCTCGGAGATGACACCCGGGCGGCGCTCAACGGCGCGCCGTGCGCGGTCGCGATCGCGCCCGCCGGCTACAGCGCGCACCCGGTCACGATGTGGGAGATCGGCGTCGGCTACGACGGCTCGCCCGAAAGCGAGCACGCGCTGGGCGTCGCGCGCAAGCTCGCTGCCGAGCTGCAGACGAAGCTCTCGGCGTTCGAGGCGGTGGAGCTCCCAACCTACCTGCTCACCGCTCCGGTCGCCGGAGACGGCACGACGATCGAGGAGATGGTCGATGCCGCCCGCCAGCGGGTCGCGTCGCTCGACGGCGTGGAGCCGCATGCGGCCTACGGTCAGCCGGCCGAGGAGCTTGCGCTCTATAGCGCCTCGCTCGACCTGCTCGTCATCGGCTCACGCAGCTACGGCCCGATCGGCAGGCTCGTGCACGGCAGCACCGCCCAGCAGCTGGCCCGCAGCGCCCGCTGCCCGCTGCTCGTACTGACCCGCGCCGCGCGAGAGGCCGACGGCACGCACGCTTTACCGAGCGGGCGGGAGGCGACCGGTGCCACCACGGCGGCATGAGGGCTGGCGGCCCGCTGGACGCGCACCGCGCGCGGCGCCCGCCATTCGACGAACACCAGCGGCAGGCTGAAATCCAGCGCGCAGGTGAATGCCTGACGGTCGGCCAGGTGGCGAAAGGTGGCAGCGGCGATCGCCCCGCCGCCGGCGGCGAGCATCTGTTCGGCGCGGCGCGAGCGCGGGCACGAGAGCGCCCGGGCGCGCGATCTGATCCTGCTGGCGGAGCGCTGCCCACAAGAGGTGCGTCTCGCGCACCTCGACCCCGGGTGGACGATGCGGATGGGACTCGCCCCGACAGGGAGCCGACCGGACGGATCACACCGACCGGAGAGATCACAGCCGGTCCCCCGCATCCGCACGGCACTCGCTGCTCGAATCGGACTGCACGCGAGAGACGGTACGGCCGCCATCGGCACCCGATCAGCGCCACAACGCCGGAGAAAGGCTGCGCGAAACCACTGAAGAGGCCAACTCGGCATTGCGGACCGGCCGCCCGAATGCTCTTCGCCGGCGGCGCGCACCCCGCGCGCCAGCAGGTAGGGGCGCCTCACACCGCACATCGGCGAAACTTGGGCCATGGAGCACCACCGCAGTTTCTCAGCACAGGCCGCCCGTGAGATCGGCGAGCGGATCGGCATCGACTGGAGCCGCGCCCGCTTCGACGTCGAGCAGTTCCGCATGGGCCTCGAGGTAGAGCTCGAGCACGGTCGCCACGATCCCGCCACGAACGTCAGCGACGACGACGAGGCCACAACCGGCAAGATCGCCTGGGCGCATCTGAACGAGTTCCCCGACTACTACACACGCCTGGCCGCGATGGAAGCGGAGGCGGAGCGCTACTGGTCCGAGCGCAACCAGGGATAGGTGACACAGCTCGCCGACACGTAGTTGCCCTCCGTCATATCCCTACCGCCGCGCCCAGCCGTCGGCTGCTCTCCCTCGTGGACGTCAGGCAAGGGTACGGTCAGTCAACCCAGGGGTTGATCAGATCGATTCCGAGGTCGGCGAAGTGCCGGGTGTTGCGCGTCGCGAGCCCGGCCTTGCGGGCGAGCGCGATCCCGGCGATCTCGAGGTCCCGGAGCTCCATCGCAGGGCCGGCGCGCCGATCGCGTTGCGCAGGATCTCCCGCACCTCCTCCTCGGGTCTGCGGCCATGCCGCCGCGCCCGGCGCCGGAGGCGGGCCTTCACATCGCTTTCAGTGGGACTATGAGTAGTAGTCGGGAACCTGCTTGAAGCTCGGCCAGGCATCCGGATCATGGCCGGTCACGACGGTGGCCCCGGAGCGCCTGGCGATGCGGTGCAGCTTTCTGACCGAGCGGACCGTGTCCACGGCCGAGGCGAGAAAGCCAGGCAGCGCCTTCTCCTCCCAGTGGTCCATCGTGTAGGCGGCATCTACGGTCAGCAGCATCGTTCCGGCGTTCGCGAGCGTGATCTCAAACGACTGGTGGCCGGGCGAGTGTCCGGGTGTACGCCAGCACCGCAGGGTCCCGTCGCCGAACACGTCGTAGCCGTCCTCGGTGTCCTCCAGCAGCGCCCACGGCACCCCGGGCTTGTTGAAGTCCTTCTGAATGTATCCGCCGGCGGCGAACCAGTCGGGCGCGAACGCGTACTCGTACTCGCGGCGGGTGGCGATCACCTCGGCGTTGGGGAACTCCTCGATCGCGGCCAGCGCGCCCGTGTGGTCGAGATGCAGGTGCGACTGCAGCACATAGCGCACGTCGGCGGGATCAAAGCCGGCCGCCTTCATCGCTGGCACGCACGCCTGCTCGGGGGTCATGACCGGCCAGTAGACGTCGCAGATGTCGCCCCAGTGGGCGCGCGGGTCCTCGGCGCACTCGGCGGCGTTGCCGCCGTCGATCACCACGAGTCCCCGCGGATGCTCGAGCAGAAACCAGGGCACCGGGATCTCGTACTCCTCGCCCAGGCCCTGATTCATCTTGATGTTCTCCACATGGCATTTCAGCGTGCCCGACTGAAAGAAGTACAGGCGCGGCTCGCGCGTGGTCGGCCGGTCGCCGGTGGGTGCTGTGGGCGTGTCGATCACTGACATGTTGGCTCCTCTCCTCTGGTCTGAGGTGATGAGTGGCTTCGCGGGTCAGAAGGGGACGAGCTCCCCCCAGTCGAGGGCGCCCTCGTCGGTGCGGCCGCCCTCCTGTTTGAGCAGCAGACGGCCGGTGTTCATCAGATGGTGCTTCATCGCCGACGCCGCGCCGGGGGCGTCACGGGCGAGGACACAGCTCAGGATCGCCTCATGCTCATCGCAGATGTCGTGCAGGGTGCGGCTGCGTCCCGGGGTCGAGGTGCCCTTGGTCAGCACCAGGTCGCGCAGTCGCTCCACGTACTCGGCCAGCCGACGGTTGCCGGACATCACCAGCAGTGTGTTGTGGAAGCGGACGTCGTGGCGCATCATCGTGCGCTCGTCGCCGTCGTCGGCGGCGGCCCGCATCGCCCCGAGCTCCCGCCGCAGGCTGGCGACCGCCTCCGGCGTGAGCTGACGGGTGGCGCGGTAGGCGGCGGGCACCTCGAGCAGAATCCGCAGGGCGAAGATCTCCTCCAGGTCGTGGATTGAGGTCTCAAGCACCCGCACGCCACGGTTGCGCTCAAACCGCACCATGCCGTTCTGCGCCAGGTCGATCAGCGCCTCGCGGACCGGGCTGCGCGAGACCCCGAACTGGTCGGCGAGCGTCTGCACGCTGTACAGGTTCCCCGGCACCAGCCGCCCGTCGATGATCGCCGTGCGCAGCGCCTCCCGGACGCGATCCTGCAGGCGCTCGACATCCCCCAGGGCAGGGAGCGCGGGCTCAACTGACAGGCCCGGGCCGAGCTCGCTCACCAGTTCTCCATCGAGGCGCGATAGATCGCGGCCAGATCCTCGGGTCCGGGCTCCTTGGGTGAGATCACCAGCAGCCGCTGCTGCTTGAGCGCCCCCTGCACCAGCTCGGGAATGTCCTGCTCCTCATAGCCGAGTGCCCGCACGCCTCGGGGGGCGTTCACGTCGCGCATCAGCTCGATCAGGATCCGCGGCAGCGTTTCGGCATCCACCTCGCCGGGCTCCAGGCGTTCGCCGGTGAGGAATTCGGCCACCTGGCGGTGGCGCTCGGGCGCGGCGTCGAAGGTGAAGCGGAAGGCGGCCGGCGAGGTCACGATCACCGACCAACCGTGGGGGACGAACGGATGGTCCACCGGGTAGCCCGGCGGCTGGAACTCATGCTTGAGGCCGGCGATCGGGTAGGCACAGGCATGGGGTATGTGAACTCCAGCCGAGCCGAAGCCGATCCCGGCCAGGCTGGCGGCCAGCATCATGAACCCGCGCGCCTCGACATCCTCGCCGTCGGCGACCGCGCGGCGCAGGTATTTGCCGCCGTACTCCAGGGCGCGCGCCGACACAGGTCGGCCACCGGGTTGGCCCCCTGGTAGGGCGGACGGTCAGCCGGGGTCGCCGGCCGCGGGCGGGTGTCGAACGGGCGGGAGATGTAGGACTCGGCGGCATGGCAGACGACGTCCAGGCCGGCCGACGAGGTCACCGCCGCCGGCATCGTCCGCGACAGCTCGGGGTCGACGATCGCCTGGGAGGGGCGCAGGTAACGGTGCGAGATCCCGCTCTTCACCTTCAGCTCGGGCAGGTCGAGCACCGCCACCGTGGTCGCCTCCGAGCCGGTGCCGGCGGTGGTCGGGATCGCCAGGTGCGGCCGCAGCGGCGCGTCGGGCTTGCGCCCGGCGCCGACGGGGGGATTGACGTACTCGATCACCTCCCCACCATGGGTGGCGAGCAGGTTGGCCACCTTGGCGGTGTCGATCGTCGAGCCGCCGCCGATCGAGACAAACCCGTCAAAGCCGCCCTCGCGCGCGGCCGCACCGGCGGCGGCGAACGACGCGTCGGTGGGCTCGACGTAGATCTCGTCGTACACCTCGAACTCAATTCCGTGCGCGCGAAACTGGTCGCAGATCGGTTCGACCAGCCCCGCCCGGCGCACGCCCGGGTCGCACACCACCATCGCTCGGGTCACCCCGAGGCGCTGAAGCTCCCAGCCGGCCTCGGCCGACGCGCCGGCGCCGAACTTCAGCGGCGTGGCCTCGACCGTGAACACCGACTCGCGGGCGGCGGGGGGAGCGCTGTCCTTGATGCTCATTGCCTGTGCCTCGATCTTGATCCTTCGGACGGTGACCGTGAGAGAAGCCGGGAAGCCAGTAACCCGGACGACTCGGAAACCAGAAACCCGGAGCCGGGAAACCAGCGAAACCCAGGGGCGCGGTGTGAGAACGTAACATGCTACATGTGAGGTGTCAAGCGGTAGACTGGTCTCGACCGATGAGCGGGCGAGGGCGCAGATGAGCGGCCGGGCGGCCAATGCCCCGCCCTCCGATGCCGCTCCGCGCGACGCCGCGGCGGGGGCGCTGGTCGGCGAGCTGCGTCGCCTGGTGGGAGAGGCGCACGCGGGATATCCGAGCTCGGAGCTGCTGGCCGACGCGACCACGCAGCGCGGCCTGCGGGGTCGCGCCGAGGCGTTCGCCGCCCCGGGCGAGGTCTCGGAGGTGGCCGCGGTGCTCGCCTGGTGCTACGCGCACGATGTGCCGGTGACCCCGCGGGGTGGGGGGACCGGACTCGCCGGCGGCGCCGTCCCGGATGGCGGGGTCGTGCTGGATTTGCGCCGCCTCAACCGGGTTCTCAGCTTTGAACCCGAGCTGTGGCGCATGCACACCCAGGCCGGGGTGCTGACCGCCGAGGTGCGCCGCCGCGCCCGCGAGAATGGGCTGCTGTTTCCGCCCGACCCGGGGGCGGCCGAGCAGTCGACCATAGGCGGCAACATCGCCACCAACGCGGGCGGACCGCATGCCTTCCGCTACGGGGTCACCGGCTCCTGGATCACCGGGCTTGAGGCGGTCGTGCCGCCGGGGGAGATCCTCACCGTCGGGGGTCCGGTGCGCAAGGACGTCAGCGGGCTCGACCTGGCCGGGCTGCTGATCGGCTCCGAGGGCACGCTCGCCGTGATCACCGCCGCCTGGCTGCGCCTGATCCCCGCACCCGAGGCCGCGCTGCCGGTCGTCGCCATGTACGGGAGCGCGGCCGAGGCGGGCCGGGCGATCGCGAACGTGCTCGGCAGCGGGATCGAGCCCGCCGTGCTGGAGTTCCTAGACGCTGCGGCGGTGGCCGCCGCCGCCTCCGCGTTTCCCGCACCGCTCGAGCAGGCGGGGGTGATGCTGATCGCCGAGGCCGATGGCTCACCCCAGCGCGCCAAGGAGGTCCGGGCGGAGCTGATCGAGGCGCTCGCAGACGCGGGCGGGGGGGTTGTCCATGCGCCCGACGATCGCCGTGAGATCGCCGCCCTGTGGCGCTGGCGTGACGGCGTTTCGCTGGCCGTGGCCGCGCAGCGCGGCGGCAAGCTCTCCGAGGACATCGTCGTCCCGGTCGACCGATTGGCGGAGGCGATCGACGGGATACTCGCGATCGGCTCACGCCACGATCTGCCCGCCTGCTCCTGGGGGCACGCGGGCGACGGGAACGTGCACGCGACCTTCATGGTCGCAAGCGATGATCACGACCAGCTTCGGCGCGCGGAGGCCGCCGCGCACGAGCTGTTCGCGCTCGCCGTCGAGCTCGGCGGAGCGCTCTCCGGGGAGCACGGCATCGGCACGCTCAAGCGCGACGAGCTGGCCGCCCGCTGGTCACCCGCCGCCCGCCGTCTGCACCATGGGATCAAGGGTGTCTTCGACCCCAAGGGCCTGCTGAATCCGGGCAAGCTGATCGGCTGAGTCGAGCATCGGCTGTCCGGCCGCCCCCGGGGGGGCGAGGGCGCGCTCGGGAGTCTCCGCGACTGGGCGATCGGACGCGCGGCAACGCCACCGCGTGCAGCCTGAGGTCGATGTGCGAGGTTTGTGAGGTCGGTGCGCGAGGTTTGTGAGGTCGGTGCCCGAACTTCGTGAGGTCGGTGCGCGAGGTTTGTGAGGTCGGTGCCCGAGCTTCGTGAGGTCGGTGCCCGAGCTTCGGCGGCCTCCACCCGCAAGCTGCAGCACACACCCCCTCCCCGGGCGCCGCGTGTGTTGTGAAGCTTGCGGAAACCGCGGCCTCCACCCGCAAGCTGCAGCACACACCCCCTCCCCGGGCGGGACGTGTGTTGTGAAGCTTGGGGAAACCGCGAGTTTCACAACGCACGTGGCCTGCCTGCGGGGGGTGAGGCGTCCAGCTCGCGGGGGTCCGGCTCGCGGGGTGGTCCGGCTCGCGGGGTGGTCCGGCTCGTTGGTCCAGCTCGCGGGTTTTGGTCGAACTCACGGTTTGGTCCAGCTCGCGGATCGCAACGTAGGCCGGGCGGCGGGCGGCCGCGACCTGCGGCCGGCAAACGGACGTTGCCCGCCAGACGCGCGACCGGCGCCGTGCGATCAGACGCGAACGGCCACGGCACGCCCAACGCGAATGCGGGCGGCGTCGCCGGACCCGAACGGGGGCGCCGTGGTCAGATGTGAACGGACGACCGCACGCGCACGCCCCGCCGGCAGCACGCGCCCACCCCCGCGCCCCACCGTCGCCAAAGCGCAGCGAGCGCACCCCCCTCCCCCGCCGGCAGCA
>Ga0209061_1002672_pt1 | contig 21544 bp, 23 predicted proteins | sample Coa_R1_10_FD_187157 | JGI IMG/M metagenome (GOLD analysis project Ga0209061, IMG submission 187157) | Surface soil microbial communities from Centralia Pennsylvania, which are recovering from an underground coalmine fire - Coalmine... | ecosystem: Environmental > Terrestrial > Soil >...
TGCCGAGCAGTGGATGCGCCGCTGGCAGGCTGGCGCATCAGCGGGCGTCACGTGCCGGTGAGGACCCTACCGATCGGGCGTGGCCTGGGTTTCCTCCTCCAGGAAGAATTCCGCCTTGTCATCGTCGTAGCCGAAAAGTTCCGCATAGCGCGCCCAGTCGATAGCGGTATCGAGCTGGCGCCGCGCCTCGCGCGGGCTGAAGGTCTCCTCGAGTTTGGCGAACAGCATCTCTTCGGCGATCCGGCGCTTCGGCGCTCTCTGCAGCGCGGCGACGATCTCGCGGATCAGTTCCACCCTTGCCAGCGCCTGCTTGCGGAAGATCTCTTTCTTCGTCAGGATGTCGGCCTCCGCGAAGTGCTTCCCTTCATCGGTCAGCCACACGTCGCCTTCAGCAACCTCGGCAAAATCGAGCAGGTCCGCCGCCTCGACGAGCGGGAGGATTTCATCGACCTCGAGGTGCAGATCGCGCGCCAGAGCGTAAAGGTCCCTGCGCTCGCCACGCGCGTGCAAACGCTCGATCAGTCCGGTGAGCTGACCGATCCCCACGTGCGGCAGCATCTGATACGTAGGTTCAGGTCCCGGCTCTTGCACGGGGCGCGCGCCGGGCAGCAGCGTCGCGATATCTTCGTGCGGGTTGGTCATGATGCGGTAGATCGTATCGACGAGCCCGGCATGGGGGCCGTCTTTCGCGCGCCGCTCGTCGAGCGGCAGCCCGGGTAGTTCGACGCGGATGCGGCCCGGATTGGCGCTGAAGACAAGCAGTCGATCGGCCATGCTGACCGCTTCGTCGATGTTGTGCGTCACCATCAGGATCGCGCGCGTGGGGATCTTGTGATCGAGCCAGAGATCGAGCAGCTCGTGGCGCAGGTTCTCGGCAACGAGAACGTCCAGGGCGGAGAACGGTTCGTCCATGAAGAGAACCTCCGGCTCGACCACCAGCGCGCGGGCGAAACCGACACGCTGCTTCATCCCACCGGAGAGTTCGCGCGGGTACGCTGTCTCGAAACCATCGAGGCCGATCAGGTCGATCGCGCGCAGGGCACGTTCGCGTTGCTCTTCGGCGCTCATCTTCTTCGCGAGCAACCCGAGTTCGACGTTCTCCAGGACGGTGAGCCAGGGGTACAGCGCAAAGCTCTGGAAGACGATGGCGACGTGCTCGTTGACCCCGCACAACGCCGCGCCATGCGCATAGACTTCGCCGGACGAGGGTGCGATCAGCCCGGCCAGAATGCGCAAGAACGTCGACTTGCCCGAGCCGGATGGTCCCAGCAGCGCGACGAACTCCCCGGAGCGTAGCTCGAAATCGATCTTGTCCAGCACGAGGATGCGCTCGTGATCGTCACCGTAGTACTTGCTGACGTTGCGCGCGGCGAGGAGGACCTCCTCTTCGGTGGTTGGGATGAGGGCGCTCTGTGTCGCGATCATGGCTCTTCTCCTCGATATCTGGACTGATCCGCTCCCTGGCAGGAAACGTGCGAACGTCGCGCTGGTGCTGTCTCGTTAATCCAGGTGGAAGCGCTGCTCGGCCAGACGGTAGAGGCGATGCCAGAGCAAACGGTTGACCAGCACGACGACAGCAGCCATCGTCAGCGTTGCCGCGAGCAGCGCGGCGAAGTCGCCGTTGTTGGCGCTCTGGGTAATGAGCGCGCCGAGGCCAACGGTATGGTAGGTGCGCTGGTTGAAGCTGACGTATTCCGCGACGATGCTGGCATTCCAGGCGCCGCCGGCCGCCGTGATCATGCCCGTGATCAGCGAAGGGAAGATCCCCGGCAAGATTAGGTAGCGCCAGCGCCGCCAACCGCTCAGTTGGTAAACCGCCGCGGCCTCGCGCAGATCGTTGGGAATCGCCATCGCGCCCGCGATGACGTTAAACAGGATGTACCATTGCGTACCAAGCAGCATCAGGGCAATGGCGGCAACGTTGAGGCCGCCAGGCAGATCGAGCAAGATCAGGAGCAGCGCCGGGAAAAGCGCTGTCGCGGGAATCGACGCGACCATTTGCACAAGCGGCTGCGCGGTGCGCGCCCAGCGCGGATTCAGCCCGATGGCGACGCCCAGCGGCACGGTCCAGAGCGCGCCGATCGCCAGCGCGACGGCGACCCGCAAAAAGGTGGCGCCAGCACCTGCTGAAATCGTGCCCCACGTATCAGGGGAGACGTTGGCGATCTCTCGCACAGCGGCGGCGGCACCCACGAGACACGCTCCTAGAAGAAGAAGCCCGCCGATAAGCGTGACGGCGATCTGGCGCGTCCGAGATGCGCGCCGTTTTTGCGAGGGTGCCCGCGTGGTGGGGGCAAGGCGGCTGACGAGGCTGGTCATCGCGCTATCGAACCACCGCGACGCCGGCTCCAGCGCGTGGCGCGTTGTCCAGGCAAGGAGCGCAGAGTGCCGCAGCGCATCGAGCACAAACGAGTGCGGCGCATCGCCGCTCCCCGTTTGCTCGATCTTGAACTTATCTGCCCAGGCGACGAGCGGACGCCAGAGGACTTGATCGAGCAGGACGATGATGATGATGAGCGTCGCAAGTCCGAGCAGTAAGGCGCCGATATCGCCAGCATTTGCCGCACGTTGCAGATAAGAGCCCAGGCCCGGGAGCTGGAAGCTGCGGCTGCCGAGCGTGAATTGCTCCGCGGCCATGAGGAAGAACCAGCCGCCGGCCCAGCTCATCATCGAGTTCCAGATCAGCGGAATAGTACCGAACGGGAGTTCCAGCCGCGTGAAACGCTGCCAGGCGTTGAGGCGAGAGATAGCGGCAACCTCGCGCAGATCCTGAGGAATCGTCAGCATCGAGTGATACACGCTGAACGCCATGTTCCAGGCCTGGCTCGTGAAGATCAGCAGGATTGCCCCCAGCTCGAGGCCAAGATTGTTGTGCGGGAAGAGCGCGACCAGCCCCAGTACGACCCCGGGCAAAAAAGAGAGGATCGGAATGCTCTGCAAGATATCAAGCACCGGCACCATCACGCGCTCGGCGAGGTGGCCGGTTGCCGCGATTCTGCCGTAGAGCACGCTAAAAACCAGAGAGAGAAGGTACGCGATCGCCATGCGTAGCGTGGATAGCCCCGCGTAGCGCGGCAGTGCAGCGGGAGAAAGGTCGATGCTCACGCTGGGCGTAAGAGGCGCGGTCCAGCGCGACGCGGTGCTGATGATGCCGTACGCGACCGCGCCAACGGCCAGCACGACGATGAGATCGACCCACCAGACGAAAACAGGCGCTTTCTGGCTGCGCCGGCGTGCGGCGATCGGCGTGTAGACCTGCGCCATCTACCCACCTCCCGACGAGATGCCGATGTGACCTCGCCGGTGAGGGGTTGAGGCTGGCAGGAGCGACGCTGCTACAGACTACAGGCTACATGGCGCGCAGCGTGCCCGCCCCGTCCCGGCGAGGAGAGACGCACACAACGACTCGGACCGTCGTCCATGGTTCGTTACCCCTCTGCCTGAAGGTGCCTGACTTCGGGCGAGCACAGCGGATCTAGCACGCCGGATCCGCCCCGATTTGCTTCGACCGCGGGCTGCGCTGCCGCATGTACACTCTTGCGGGGGATATCTCGCGTACGCAGACAGCCCCGTTATGCTACCAAGCGCAATTGCGCTCGTCAATCGCGGTTCATACTCTCTGGAGTGTCAGCCGGTTAGCGGATCGTAGCGTTTTTCGGCGAAGCGGCGCGGGCCCTCGCGGAAATCGTCGGATTGCAGCACCGTTTCGCCGATGATCCATTCGTACGTCAATGCCTCCTCGATCGGGCGGCCAAGATTGCGCAGCGTCGCCTCGGTATCGCCCCGCAGCCCTGCCTGGGGTACCGTCGCCAGGATGCGCGCCAGCTCGCGGGCGCGGGGCATGAGCTGCTCATCGGGCACCACTTCTTGCACGAGCCCGATGCGGTAGGCCTCGTGCGCGGAGATGCGCGCCCCGGTCTGGATGAGATAGAGCGCGTTGCCCAGTCCGACGACGTGCCGCAGACGATAGGTGCCGCCGTCGATCAGCGGCACGGAGAAACGGCGATTGAGTACACCATACTCGGCGCTTGCCGCGGAGATACGGAAGTGGCAGCAGAGCGCGATCTCCAGGCCGCCTGCGAAGCAGTAGCCGTTGATCGCGCCGATCAGCGGTTTGTAGATATCGGTGATGTACGTTGGACGAGGGTTGCGAAAGAGATCGCGGCGGCGTTCCTCGGGCGTGCGGCGCGTGGCGGGGGCACCGGCACCTTCGGCGCGCGCGGCCATCGCTTTGAGGTCTCCGCCCGCGCAGAACGCGCGCCCGCGTCCCGTGAGGATCGCAACGTACGCGCTGTCATCGTCGCGGAAACGGATGAGCGCATCGCGCAGCGCTTCGTACAGGCCGCCACCGAAGTTGTTCATGACCTCGGGGCGGTTCAGCGTGATCGTGACGATCGCGCCTTCCTGTTGATAGAGAACGGGCGGCTCTTGCTCCGACACGGCTGCCTCGCCTCGCGGCGTCTCGTGTGCCGCGGAGTCATGCCGCCAGTGTACCCCGTGCTGGTAGCAAGGCGAAACGGGAAAGCGGCTGAGGCGCCGAGGAGGGTTTTGTGCTCCTGAGCAATCAGGCGAGTGCCCGGGGCGTTGCGGCAGCCGCCGTCGTCGTCATACGGGTGCGGAGGGTTTCCCGGCATTGAACAGCAGCACCAGCGACTGCGGTGCCCCCGTGCGCGCGTTGCGAAAGCGATCGAGCGCGATGATCGGCGCGAAGCCCGCGCGCTGGAAGAGGCCGAGCAGCTCTCCCTCCGGGAGAGCACCGCCGATTCAACGAAACCAGTCGTCGAGCGTCTCCCCCTCGCCTGGCGGGAGCGGCGCGGCCAGCACAATCTCGGCTGCCACCAGGCGCCCGCCCGGTTTGAGGACGCGAAACACCTCGGCGATCAGCGCGCTTTTGTTCGGGGTAAGGTTGAAAACGCCGTTGACGATCACGGCGTCAGCCCAGCCGTCTTCGACCGGCAAACGCCGCCCGTCGACGAGGCGCGCTTCGGCATGATCGATGCCGGCTTCGGCGATCGCGGCGCGGGCGCGTGCGATCATGTCTGGCGCGATATCCAGACCGATCACCTTGCCGCCAGGCTGGACAAGCCGCGCGGCATAAAGTGTATCCAGCCCGGCGCCGCACCCCAGATCGATCACCCGTTCGCCAGGCCGAAGCTTCGCGTGGGGCACCGGGCACGCCACGCCAGCGAACGCTGCCGCAGCACGCACCGGTAGCGCATCCAGCAACGACGCGGGATACCCTACCGCTTCCGCGAAACCGCGTCCCACGGGAAAGTTGTAGCCGCGATCGGGGTCGCGTGCCACCTCGCTGTAGCGTTCGCGCACGGCTGCACCGATCTGCTCGGCAGAGAGCGACTTCAGCACCCCGTGCATGCCCCTGCCTCCTTCTCCTGCCGCGAGATGACGTTTTGACCCTGCGACCGCCTTGCGCTCTCTCGCGAGGGGATAGCTCAGTATAGATCGGCATTGGCTCGCGGGCGGGCCACGCCTCACCGTCATTCACAACGCGGCGCTGCTATCCCGGTCGCGGCGGCACGCTGCCGAAGAGGTGCCGCCGGATCCGTGTCGCGGGGCTACTTCCCTTCGCGGACGACGCGGCTCGCCCTTGCCACCAGACCGGGCGTCAATTGCGATGGTCTTCCTCGTCGGCGAGGCAGTGCGGTGGCCGAACACGTGGCAGCGCTTCGACCCAGGGGCACCCTTCGTGGGAGAGACGGCTCTGCCCGAGGCGTACTCGCCAGCGGAGAACCGTTCAGACTACCCTTCGCGGACGAAGCGATTCCGCAGCCGGCCGATCCCTTCGATCTCGACCTCGTAGATATCGCTAGGCTGGAGAAAGTGTTTGCGCGCACTGCCCACGCCTGCAGGGGTGCCCGTTAGCACCAGATCGCCCGGTTCCATCGTCATGATCGTGGTCAGGTACGCGACGAGCTGACCGATGCCGAAGATGAGGTCGCTCGTACGGCTATTCTGCATCAGTTGGCCGTTGAGCAGCCCACGAATGGCGAGATCGGGTAGCGCGCCGCCGAGTTCGTCGCTAGTCACGACCACGGGCCCTACGGGCGTAGCGCGGTCCCAGCACTTGCCCGGTCCCCATTGCGTGGTTTGAAACTGGAAATCGCGCATCGAGACATCGTTGGCCGCGGTGTACCCGAAGACGACATTCGCGGCATCGGCCGCTGCAACACGGCGGCAGCGCCGCCCGAACACGAACGCTAGCTCGGCTTCCCAGTCTACCTGTTGCGATTCGGGCGGCAGGGGGATGTCATCGTACGGACCGGCAATGCCATTGTCCCATTTAGGAAAGATCGTGGGGTAGGGCGGTGGCTGCAAACCAGCCTCGGCGGCGTGGTCACGGTAGTTGAGGCCGATGCCGATGATCTTGCGCGGCCTGCCCACGGGGCTGAGCAGCTGTTCATCGCGCACCTGGATCGGCTGGCCCGGGGTGATGGCGCGCGCATCGCCGTCGCACGCGGCGAGCAGATCCGTAAGGTCGGAGAAGGCGCGCCCTCCAACGAGCGCCACCGAATCGATCGCGCCGCGGATGATCACGACCGGCCCATCGTTCGTTTGCGCGCGAGCAAGTTTCATCGTCGTTTTCTCCCTTGCGCCCCGTGTTCGGGTGGAGTGCTAGGGCTAGTGTTACTCCGCTTTGGGGGTGTGGCGCTCAGCGGTCGGATCCAGCGAGGCGCGCGGTCTCAGCCTGGATCGCCGCGGCCTCATCGTGACGCTCCGCCGCGATGAGCGCCTGGGCCAGGCCCTCGAGGGCGCGGATGGCATCGTCGGTCTCGGGGTCGTGCGCAAGCGCGCGCTCGAAGGCAGCGATCGCTTCGGTCGTGAAGCCCAGCCGCGTTTCGAGTAGCGCCAGTTCGAGCGCGGCCCGCGGTTCCTGCGGGTACTGCCGCTCGAGCGCGCGGAAGTAGGTCAGTGCATCCGCGTCGCGACCGGCGGCGATCAGCGCATGCCCGTGTGCAAGGAGCAGCGGCAGTTCAGGCCTCACGGGGTTCCTCCTCGGTTTCCTGGCCTCACATTACCCCATGGCGGCGTTGATCTGCGCGAAGATCGTGTCCGGGCGATCGGCGGTCGCGGGGCCCCGGACCATGCGCGTGCTGCCATCAACGAACGCGAAGCCGCAGCGGCGCCAGAGCGTGGCAGCCGCCCGGTTGCCAACGATCAGCCGATCGCCGGGCTCTCCCTGCGCTGCCAGCGCCGTGCCGAGGCGCTCAGCGACGTGTGCCGATACCGCGATGACCGGGCCGATCTCGCCTGGTCGGGCCATGCCGTAGCCGACGATCTGCCCGCCAGCGCGGAACACGAGGGTGCGGCTTCCCGGCGCTGCCGAGAGCGCGCGCAGGAAGTCCGCGCGTGGTGCGCCGAATGCGCGCGCATCCAGCGTTGCGATTGTCTCCCAGTCGTGCGGCTCGGGCGGGGCGATCGCCGAGTCTGGCAAGGGTGGCAGCGGTGGCCGTTCGAGCGTGCCGCGCAGGGCGCGCCAGCGCGGTACAAAACCGAACCGCGCGTAGAGCGGCTGTCCTGCAGGAGTCGCATCGAGCTGGATGCAGCGCGTGGCAGCATCGGTTAGCCAATCGAGCAGCGCGCTAAAGAGAGTTGTGCCGATGCCGCGCCCACGCCACTCCTGCCGCACAAGCATGTTGTTGATGAATCCCGCCTCGCCAAAGCGCACCGCCGCTCCGCAGCCGACCGTTATCTCGCCATGGCAGGCGAGCAAGATCAGGCTGTGCGTCGCGAGCATGGCGTGCAGCGTCGCAACGCCCGTGTCCCAGCCTGCTTCCGCGCGCAACGCCTCGATTGCAGCGATGTCCTCACTGCCTGCCCTTTTCAGCGCGATCGGTGGGAGGGAGTACTCGCTCATGCGCGCCGCCTTCCTGCCGCGCCCGTCCACGGCGGCGCACACGCGATCGTCGCGTGTGTCGTTCCCGCGTCGGTGACCGTGAAGCCCAGCCCGGTAAGCACAGGGCGGAGGTCGCTGGCTGGGGCGCCGCGCCCTGAATCGAGTAGCAGAGCGAGCGTCCCGCCCGGCGCGAGTACCCGCCGCAGCTCGACCAACGCGGCATCGTCCTCCGCGATCGCCGGGCCCGCGATCGCGACGTCGATGCTGTGCGAAAGGAGCGGCAAGGCCCGCGGCGAGCAGCGCAGGGAGACCACCGGCGCTGCATCTGGCGAGGTTACCGGAGGGCAGGCGATCGCCAGACCACCTGATCCGACACGCGCTGACACGGCGCTGACTACCTCGACCGGCACGTCCAGGCAGAGCGCGGTGAAGCCCAGCGCGACGACATCGCGCAGCGTTTGTTCATGCTCTGCCTTCAGCGGCATCCGGGTCTCCAGGAAGATATGCTGGCGTGTGCCGGCAAGCGAGGCTTATTGTACGGCGAGCGTCGAGGCCCGACACGGGCACCTGCATCGCGCGGCCGGGCAAGTTACGTCAAAGGCAGGCGGCTTGTGACGGCCAGGATGCAGGGCGTGCGTCGGGCGATGTAGTGTGAGGAGCAGCGCGGGCACGAAGCGCCCCTTTGTGTTGGCGCGCGGCTGGCGCGATCGACATCGCTTGCACAGGGTGGAGGGCTTTATGGCGGTGAAAGCGTACGTGCTGATCGTGACCGACCCGATGCAGACGCGCAACGTCCTGAAGAAGATTCGCCAGATCGAGGCGGTGAAGAACTCGTACGAGGTGATGGGGCCGTACGACATCATCATCGAGATCGAGGTAGAGGATCTCTCGCAGATTCCGCCTATCCTGGGCGAGGGAATTCGCCGCATCGAAGGGATCGAGAGCACGACAAGCCTTGTTGCGATTCCCGAGACGGAGTAGAGCGTTCGTCGTGCCGGGTAACCAAGAGATGGCGTATGATCGCCGGTAGGAGCGGCACGACGCGAGGAACGGCAGCATGGATGCCTCGTTCAGCTTCGAAGGGCGCACGTACCGGCCCCAGCTCGTGCGCTGCGGCAAAGCCGGATGCAAGACCTGCGCGCGCAAGGGTGGCCACGGGCCATACTGGTACGCCTTCTGGAAGGTGAAGGCGCGCACGGTTAGCCGCTACATCGGCAAGGTGCTACCGCCGGGCGTGGTACCGCCGGCGGCGGCGCAGGCAACGCCACCAGGGTGGCGCGCGCAGCGTTGCACCGATGAGGCGCTGCGTGTCGTGCTTGCCGCCTGGCAGGCGGCCGATTACGGCCGGCTCTATCCCGAGCACTTGCTGCTGGCGCTCGTGCGTGCAGAAGAAGGATTGGGACCGCGCGCGCTGCGCTCGCTCGGCGTGACGGAGGCAACCGTGCGTCCGCTGCTCGCAGGCGTGACTATGGCATCGACGAGCTATAGCGGCCGCAAGCTGGCCGGTCTGGCCGCGGGAGAGGCGCGTCGCTGGCACGATCCGCAGATCGGCACCGAGCATTTGCTGCTAGCGATTCTGCGCTTGCATGAACTGCCCGCGATCGCGGCGCTGGCGCAGCAGGGGGCAACGTTCGACCGCGCTCTGGCAACGATCAGCGCAGTGCGTGGCCTGCCCGACGCCGGCAAACGCTGCGTCTCCTGCCGCAAGCCGCTCCGCGCCTCGTGGCAGTTCTGCCCGCACTGCGGCATGGAGCGCGCCCGGCCCGATCGTGTGCCTGCGGCACGAGCGCTTGCTCCGGCGTCGCGCCCGCAACCGCGGCCTCTACAGCCGTAGGGCACGGTGCGGTTGTCATCCTGGGCAGCCGGCCTCCCCGCCCGGATGTACGAGCCTGTTCCAGCGGATATCGCGCAACCCGTTCTCAAAAGCCACGCTTCGACGGAATACTCTGGCTGAACGAGAGGTGTCGGTCGCGACGTATCCGAAAAGAGCCCGGACGCGCGTGTAGCCCTGCCAGGGTCGAAACAGGGTGGCACGAGCTTTCTTCTGTTTATCCGCGTCAATCGCGGCGATGCGCGGCACGGACCGAAAAGTTTTTGCGCGCTGCACCGTGCCTGCGCCCTCGCGCCCGCAGGCGCGCCGGGGGCTTGCTTGTCGACCGTGGCAAGCACGCGCACGTGGCTTGCGCCGCCGGACGCGCGAGGAGCTTCTGGCAGGCCCATGTTTCCGGGAGTGAGGTCGGTGCGGCTTGCTCGCGGGGGAAAGCAGAAGCACGGCGCGATGCCTCGCGCGTCGGTAGGAGTCTACGGCGCGGCGACGGCGTACTCGACGATGTTGTTGCGGATGACCTTGCGCAGCTTGCGGCGCCCACGCAGCAGCTCCAGATGCGCCAGCACCTCGGTGACGGCCATGCGTTGCTGGAAGAGTTGCATCTCCTCCCAGCGGGTGCCGTGCCGACCCCAGGAGAGCCGTGCCGCGATGCCGTACGCCGAGGCCGGACCATGCTCCATCAGCACGCGCAGGATCTCGTTGCCGCGTTCCTCGTGGTGGGCCAGCAGCTCATCGACGCGGCGCCGCAAGCCAGTGAACGGCTCGCCGTGCGCGGGTAGCACCAGCTCGCATTCGAGGTCGCGCACCCGTTCCAGCGAGTCGATGTAATCGGCGAGCGGGTTGCCCATCGACTGCGCGTGCAGACTGATATTTGGCGTGATGGGGTCGAGGATATGGTCGCCAGCGAGGAAGAGCGCGCGATGTGGCTCGTAGAGACAGATGTGCCCTTCCGAGTGGCCCGGCGTCCAGATCACTTCGAAATCGTACCGACCTGTGTCGATACGCTCACCACCGTTCAGCTCGATGCTCGGCATGGCGATGTTGACGCGCTCGACGATCGCCATCGAGGCATGCGTCATCTCGTACAGCGCGTCTTTGGGGCAGCCGTTGAGGCGCAGCCACTCGGACATCTCGCTCAGCAGCGCGTCGGGTGCAGCGTAGCGCGACTGCACGTGAATCTTTTCAAGGTGGTGCATGAGCAGGCCGCAGCGCGCCAGCTGCACCAGCCGGCCAGCGAGGCCGTAGTGATCGGGGTGATTGTGGGTCACGACGAGGGTGCGGATCTGGTCGAGGCGCACGCCGATCTCATCGATGCCGCGGCGCAGGGCATCGAGCACGTCGGGGGTGTCCCAGCCGCAATCGACGAGGGTGTAGCCTCCGTCACCGGCGATGAGGTAGCCATTGACCCAGCCCAGCGGGTTATCGCGTAGCGGCAGCTTGATCTGGTGCAGGCCTGGGAAGAGTTCCATCGGATAGCGTCTCCGTGAGGGGGTTATTCGCCGTTGCGCGCGGGCTGAGGGCGGCGTTTGCCGCGACGGCGCGGCAAGGGCAGGAGCGGGACGCCGTGACGCAGCGAACGGCGATAGGCGAACGCGAGCAGGACGATCAGCGGCACAAGCAGCAGCAAGGCGATTCCCTGGCGCGGGTTGGCGTACAGGGCGAAGGCCTCGATCAGCAGGAAGCCGGCAATCGCCGCTACCAGCCAGAGGTAGCGCGTGAGCCCCACGGCACGCCGGCGCTCGTCCAGCCGGCAGAGCGCGCAGCGACCCGCTACTCCTCGCGCCGTTTTGCCGGCGTGGCGGACGCAGATCGGACGTGCGCAGCGGCCACATCGGCTGGCCGCGCTCGTGCCGCAGCCGGTCACGGCGCAAACGACGCGCTCTCTACCGCGTGACATCGCTCGTGCTGGCGCGGGGAGCGCCGTCGTCCGCGCGAAAATCTATACGCTTGTGCGTGCCATCGCAGAACGGCTTGTTGCCGGAATGTCCGCACCGGCACAGCGCGATGCGTGGGCGCTCATCGCGGGCGAACTCGCGCCCCTCGCTATCGACGATGCGCACGTCGCCTTCGATCAGATAGGGGCCGTTGGCGCGAACAACGATCGTCAACGGTTCTGCCATGGACGATGTCCTTTCTCCGTGAGATCTGCCGCAGCGCAAGAGCGGCGGGGAGTTGCTGGGTTATGCAGTGTTGTCGCTGCCAGCATAGCACCGGCGCGGCGGCCGCGTCCCTTAGTGCGTGGCCGCGGTTGCCGGAACCAGCCCGGCGCGGAGGATCGCTTTCGCGCGATCGAGCTGGCGGTCGGCGCCGCGAGGGATATCATCGGCGCTGGCCTCGACCTGCTCGTTCGGCAACACGCCCTGGCCGTCGAGCGGTCGTTTGAGCAATGGCGTGAGCGACTGCACGACGGTGATCGAAATGCCGCCGCCGTCAGGAAGCGCGTCGCGGTTGGCGGCATTGGCCACGCCGGCGCTCTTCTGCCCGATGATCAGCGCGCGGCCGTTCTCCTGCAGGGCTGCGGCGAGGATCTCCGCCGCCGAGGCCGTGCCCGCATTGATGATCACAACGAGTGGGCGCGCGGGCAGGTGCTGCGGACCATCGGCGCGCGTCGTGCTCTCACCGTCGCGCGTGCGGCTAACAAAAAGCGGTGTCCCCTTTGCCAGAAAGCGCGAGGCGACGGCCGTCATCGCATCGAGATAGCCACCGCCATCGTTGCGCAGATCGAGCACCCAGCCCCTGGTGCCAGCGGTGTCGAAGCGGGCCAGCGCGTCGTCGAGCGCCTGCGCGATCGTCTTGCCGTCGGGGCCGGTCGAGGCTGCCGGCGGGAAGGCGCGCACGCGCAGGTAGCCGATATCGCCATCGAGGATTTTCGCTTCGAAATCGGGCACGTAGATATACGCTCGTGTTAGCTGCACATCCAGCGGCGCGCCCTGGCGCGAGAGACCAACGCTCACACTCGTGCCCGGCTCGCCCCGCAGATGCTGGACCAGCCAGTTCAAGCCGTCGCTGGATGGCGGCGGTACGGGCATACGATCGACGGCCAGCAAGCGATCACCACGTTGCAGCCCCGCGTTATCGGCTGGACTGTTCGCGAAGACTTCGCTGATGTAGAAACCCTCGCCGACCTGGCTGATCGTCACGCCGATGCCCGCATAGCGTTGACCGGTCGCGTTGCGCTGTGCCCAATCCTCGGGCGAGATGTAGTACGTGTGGTTCTCGTGCACGGAAGAGGCCAGCCCGGCAATCGCCGCTTCGCCAAGACGCCGCTCGTCGATACGGTGCGCGGTCTCTTCCGCGGCAAGCGCGCGTAGCGCCGCATCGAAGCGGGCGAGCGCATCACGATCCGTGATGGCGGGGCGCGGTGTGTGGGGTGGGCCAGACGCGCCGTGCGCCTGCGCATAGGTCACCGCCGCGTCCCAGGCGGAGGCAAGGGCACTTCTCGTGTCGACAGGGCCGAAGTACGAGGCGCGGAGGTCATCGAGGGCGACATGGAAGGCATCGATCTCGACATCGATGAGGGAAGGCGCGCGCACGTGTACGGCGGGCGCACCGGCCAGCGGCGCGAGGCTGATCGCGCACCAGAGCAACGCTCCCGCGCACGCGCCGTCAAGCAAGGGGCGCGAACGGAGGCGGAAGCGCGGGAGAAACCGCATCGCCGCACCGGTTATCGGCGCTCTTGCGGCGCCGGTCTGCATCTGCCGCTATGGTAGCGCCGCGGAAAGAAAAACCCGAGTCCGCGCGCGAGGATGTGCACGGGCGCCGCGGCGCGAACTCGGGTTGGGGCGTTCAGGCAGGGGTGTAGCGTACCGGCAAGTGCTTGATGCCGCCGATGAAGGTGGACTTCAGCCGCTCGGCGGGACCGGCCTGCTCGATATCGGGAAGACGGCGGAGCAGCTCGTCGAACATGACGCGGATCTCCAGCCGCGCGAAGCCCGCACCGAGGCAGAAGTGCTCGCCGATGCCAAAGGCGATATGGTCGTTGGGCGAGCGGTCGATACGGAACTGGTCGCCGTCGGGGAAGATCTCCTCATCGCGGTTGGCGGAGGGGTACCAGAGGATCAACTGGTCGCCTTTGCGGATGGTGACGCCGCGCATCTCGACGTCGCGCATCGCGGTGCGTGCCATATGGCTGACGGGGCTGGTCCAACGCAGGATCTCCTCGACGGCGGTAGGCAGCAACTCGGGCTGCTTTTGCAGCTTCTCGCGCTGGTCGGGATGCTCGAAGAGAGCGAGCAGACCACCCGCGATCGCGTTGCGCGTCGTTTCGTTGCCGGCCAGGATGAGCAGGTAGCAGAAGTAGAGGATCTCTTCGTCGGTGAGCTTGTCGCCATCGACATCGGCATCGACGAGCAGGCTGACGAGGTCTTCCTTGCGCTGGCGCCGGCGTTCCATCACCATGCCGACGAAGTACTGGAACATGCGCATGTGGCCTTCGGCGATCGTCTGCATGACGTCGGCGCCTTCGGCCTGGTACTCGGGGTCGCCGCCGCCGAGGACCTTGTTGGTCAGCTCGAACATCAGCTTCCAATCGCTCTTGGGCACGCCCATCAGCTCGCAGATCACGGCCAGCGGCAACAGGGCGGCGGCCTCGGTCACGAAGTCGCACTGGCCTTTCGGGGCGATATCGTCGATGATGCCGCGGGCGATCTCGCGGATGTGCGGTTCGAGCGCGGCGACGGCGCGCGGCGTGAAGCCCTTGTTGACGAGGCGGCGCAAGCGCACGTGCCGCGGCGGATCGGTGGTGATGAGCATCTTACCCAGGCCAGCGGCAGGGGTGGCGTTCTCGGGCGTGGTGCCCATGGTGATGCCGTGGCTGGAGATGAAGGTCTGGGGATCGCGCGAGATCGCGACGATATCGGCGTATTTGGTGATGTTCCAGAAGCCAGGAAAGGTAAACCCCTCGCCCTCCCAGCCTTCGTTCCAGGCGATCGGGGCCTCGCGGCGCAGCCGGCGGAAGAGTTCGTGCTGCTCGCCGCGAACAAAGACATCGGGATCGGCCAGGTTGACGGGACCGGCGGGTGGTGACTGAACCATCGATACGCCTCGCAGTGCTGCTGTGAATGCCCGTTCAGGATGATAGTAATTATGCACTATCTTCGCCAGGGTCTCAACTGGCGGGGCGCCTCCGGTGAAAATGGAGACGTGGCTGGCGTGCATTCTGGCCGCGTCACAAGCGGCGCGTTGCGCGGTCGCCAGGGGCGTGCCAGGGCGATCCCGAGGGAGCACGGCGAATGCTCTAGTGCGGCGCATGGTCGCGGCCTCAGGGGCCCGCGCTGCCTGTCGCTCAGCGCGGGCTGAGGAGTGGAGATGTGGCGGTGTGAGATCGGCGGTTGCGGCAGCGGCTCCCTCCCCACGTCGGTGCGCCGCGTATAGCGCATTCAGGCCGGAGGCGTGAACCGGTGACGAATGAGACACCGGTTTCGGCGCGCGAGGTTGTGAAAAGGACGTTGCGCCTGCCGCTGGTGCACCGTTTCGTGCTGGTCTGGCGGCTGGCGCGTAGCCCGCGGGTGCCGCTGCGAGCGCGTCTACCTCTGCTCGCCATGCTCATCTACCTGGCGCTGCCGATCGACCTTATACCCGATTTCATCCCCGTTGTTGGCCAGCTCGACGATCTGCTCGTCGCTGCTGTCGCGGTTGGCTGGTTTGCCCGCCACTGCCCGCCCGCGGTGGCGCTCGACGAGATCGCGCGGCTGGAAGCGACACCGCTCGGCCCTTTCGGACGGCGCGTGCCATGGCTGCTGGGCGGAGCCACCGTGCTCATCGGTGTGGTTGTGGTGGTGTGGCTGATCCACAAAGCATGGTAGCGGCTGGGCGACGCGCACGAGGCGCGCGAGGAATGGCCGATCGCCGCGCTTGCTAGCAAAGCGAGACCGGCTGCGCTTGACTTTCGGACAACAAGCCGCTTTTATTATGAACCTTGAGTATGGCGACTGTTGTGGGTAGAGGCTCGTGGCCGGAGGCAGTCGCAGCCGCGGCTATCGCCACTGCTGTCGTCAACAGAGGGGGAAGCATGGTGCAGGATCTCAGGCAGTGGCTCTACCCTTTCCGTTTTGCCGCGAACGTTAACGCCGGAGACGTGAACGAACTTGTTAATACCTGGCTGTTGGAAGAGGTAGAGAGCGACACGCCTCTGGGCTCACGCGGTATAGCGCTGGCGAGGGTCCTCGCCGAAGCCCTTGGCTTCGGCGACGCGCTTATCGATGTCATGATCAGAATGCGTCGCTCTGCTTCTGGAGAGCCAGAAGGCGTTGTCCTCCGTATTCACTGGTCGGAAGACGCAGAGATCACCACTGCGCTGCAGTCTATCCAGGCTGCTCCCTACCTTGAGTTCGTCATTGATAGCGAGGAGCTCGCGCGCGTGCTGGCGGCTCTGGAGGAACGACCTCTTCACGATATGATTTATGGCCGAGAAATAAATGACTTGTGGCTCGAAGGCTCGTACGTCTACCCGGAAAAGGTCCCCTCGTCATTTCAAGCGACCAACGAAGAGACGTTTTCCAGCGAATCGCGCGGCTGATCTCTTCGTGATGCCAGCAGCGAGGCTGCGTGTCTCTTTGCGGGCCTGGTGCTGGCTCGGCGACGACGATCTGCCGGAAAGGCTGCGGCTACGCGGGTGCGCTACTGCGCGTTTCGACCTCGGCGGTGAAGTTCAGGATGTCGCGTGCGACGTCGGCCAGGCATTCGCCGAAGTAACCATGGCGGGCGCCGGGGTAGAGAATCAGCCTCGCCCTAGGGATGCGCTCGGCCAAAATGCGGCCGTTCGCCGTCGGCACCAGCTGGTCGTCGTCGCCGTGCAGCACGAGCGTGGGCACGCGGAACTCGGGCAGGCGATCGTACGTATCGTGGCCCAGAATCGCCTGCATCTGCCCTTGCACGCCTTGCGGTGTTGCGCGCAGGTGGGCGTATTGCTGCGTGCGTTCCCAGAGTAGCTGGCGGTGGGTGGCGGCGAAGTTATCGCTGTACAAGATAGGCAGGTTCGCCTCGAACGCCTGCTCGGGCGTCATCTGCGTGGAGGTGAGCAGCGTTTGCACGACTTCGGGCGCTGCCTGCACGCTGTTCGGCCCGCCGGGCGTCGTGCACCCGAGGATGAGCGAGAGCACGCGCTCTGAATGGCGCAAGTAGACGTGCTGGGCGATCATGCCGCCCATGCTCACGCCGTGCACGTGGGCGCGATCCACGCCCAGAACGTCGAGCAGACCGAGAGCGTCGTCGGCGAGCTGGGCCATCGTGTACGGCCCTTCCGGCTGCTCAGAGCGCCCCGAGCCGCGGTTATCGAAGGCGATGACGCGATGTCGGCCCGTCAGATATGGGATCAGCGACTCCCAGGCCGTGGCGTTGGCGGTGAAGCCCATGATCAAGAGCAACGGCGTACCGCTGCCATGCTCCTCGTAGTACAGCTTGATGCCGTTGACATCTGCATAGGGCATGTACGTCCTCCGATACGGCGGGGCGCTGGCGGCCACGCTATGACGGCATGATATCCTCTCGCGCGGCGCAGTAGGCAAGTAGCGCATCGTAGACCGGCCAGAGCGCACGCTGCCGTTCGATGTCGCCCGGTTCGACCAGCGCTACACCCTCGACGATCGCTGCCAGACCGATCGATTCCGGCACGGCGGGATCGCCGCCGCGTTCGGCCGTGGCCACGATCCGCTCCAGGCAGTCCAGACCGGGCGCGACGAGGTTGTAGGCCGCGATCAGATCGCCGAAGGCGCCGCCTTCCGGGCCAAAACGCGCGCCAGGCACGGCGAAGGCTTCGCCACCCTCGCGCGCGGCGACCGCCGCGGCCTCATCGCTGGGGAAGAAGCCGAACTCGGGGTCGTCGTCGATATAGCGCGCGATCAGCCAGGGACAGGCCGTGCCGGCCACGCGCACGTCGCGGTGCGTAACCCAGCGCATCGCTTCTGTTCAGCTGCCCGCGGGGTACGTGCGCGCCGCCACGAAGGCGCGCAACAGCGGCCGCGCCATGCCGATCAGCGGCTGGGCCCAGGGGGCCTGCATCTCTGCGCCGAGCAACTCGAGCAGTGGTGTAGCGGCGTGCCAGAGCGCATCGTTGCGTGCTGCCAGCGTCGACAGACGCAGGTCTGCCGCGGGCGGCAGCGCGGCTTCCTCTTCGAGCGGTCTGGCCAGTGCTGCCAGCGCTGGCGGCGCTTCCGGTGCGCGGGCGGCGGCGGCAGCCGCGCGCAGGAACGCCTGTATGGCGTCGTTCTCGCGCAGCAGCGTGTCGGCGGCGGCGTCCCACTCGGCGGCGATCGTGTCGAGCAAGGCGAAGGCGTAACGCAGTTCAGCCTGAGCGTAGGGCGAACGGACTTCGGGCGCCAGTGTAGCGGCAAGCCCCGCGATCGTATGACGAAGCAAGAGAGGCACCGGCGTGCGCATCGTCGCTTCTCCTCGCGCTGGTACCAGCCTACCCGCCCGCGGCTCCCGAGGCCAGCGCGCTCTTGAGCTTCGCCGCCTGCAGGCGTGCGAGCGCCTCGGCCTGGGTACGCAGACCTGTAGGCTCTCCCCCGGTTTCCTCGGCGGCGCGCACGGCGATGAACGCCAGAACGCCGTCCTGCTGGATGTAGACCGCGTAGGCGTACACCGTCCGCTCCTGGCCGTTGCTCTCTTCTTTCCACATCAGCCGGTCGGCGACGCTGGCATCGCCGACGCTCGCGAAATCGGGATCGAGCGCCGCTTGCACGTTCTTGCTGCCCGGGATCGCGGCGGTGATGTAATCTTCGAGGTCTGGCGGGCCGGTGCTGTCGTCGGCGGCTGTTTCGATGAACGCGGCTGCAGCGTCTGCCCCGCTGCGGTTCACGGTCAGGAAGAGGATGTCGGCAGGCGTCGTCGCATTGGGGGCCCGCTCCAGAATGCGACGATACTGCTGCGTCTGCCGCACAACGGGCTGACCGTCTTCATCGAGAAACGTTTCGCTCTGAATGCGATAGGCGCCGTCCAGATCGGCAGGGCCGAGCAGCAGCATGGGGAGCGGCGGCGGACCGGCGACCATGGGCGCGGTGGCGCGCCGCGTTCCGCCACAGGCAGCGAGCAGCAGCGCGAGCAGGGCACAGAGCGCGGTGGAAAGAGGTCGGGAAACGCGGCGAGCGTGTGTGCCCGCGCGGATGGCGGTGCTGGTGTGGGGCAAGCTGTTCTTCGTCTTCGCGGTCCTCTCAGTCGAGTACAAGCGGCGTATCGTCGCGGTTGGCCCACTCTTTCATCGAGCCGTCGTAGTTACGCACGCGGTCGTACCCGGCCAGCTTCAGCGCGAACATCGCGTGCGCCGCCCGTACTCCGCCCTGACAGTATGTGATCGTTTCGCGATCAGGTTGGAGCCCCACCGAGGCGAAGAGCGCCCGCAACTCCTCGGCCGATCGGAAGATGCGCGAGTCGTCATCCACCACAAGGCGCGACCATTCGAGGTGACGCGCCCCTGGCACGTGCCCGACGCGCTTGTTACCGCGACTTTCGCGGCCCTCCCACTCCTCGTCCGAGCGTACGTCGAGAATCTGGATCTCCGAGCGGCCGATCGCGGCCTTCAGATCGTCCAGCAAACAGACGACCCGAGGATCAACGCGCGGCGTGAACGTGGCTGGCGGCGGTTGGGTAGGGCGCATCGTTATCGGCCGACGTTCGAGCAGCCATTTGTGCCAGCCGCCGTTGAGCACCTTGACGTTCGCATGGCCGTAGTAGGTTAGCGTCCACCACATGCGTGTCGATTGACGCGCCTGATCGCCGTCGTAGGCGATCACGAGCGTGTCATCGCCAACCCCTAGGCGACTCATCAGCGCCGCGAACTGCTCGGCTGGGAGGACGAGCGTGTCGTTGGCCGGGTCCTTCAGATGCGAGTGGACAGGTAGGGCAACGGCACCAGGGATGTGCGCGCGGTTGTAGGCGTCGAGCGGCGCGCAATCGATGATGCGCACGTGCGGATCGTCCATGTGCGCAGCGAGCCAGTCGGTTTCCACAAGCAGTTCGGGATGCGCGTAACTGGATGCCATCGACGATTCCTCACAGGTGCCCATTCGTGGTCGGCGATCGCCGCGGTTCCGGACGCTGCAGCGCGCCGGGTGTCGTGCAGGCATTCTAGCAGACGGCAGCAACGCGCGTTGGGAGCAGTTTCTCTCGCCGCGCTACACTGGAAAAACGGCAGGCGGAGGTGGGGAGGTGCGGTGCATGACGCTGCGGCGTCTGTTTGCTGGCAAAGCCAGCGTGCTCGTCCTGATACTTGTGGCGCTCTGCGCGGTCGGCGCCAACCCTGTCGCTCTCTCTGCTCAGAATGCGCCACCAAACGAATATCTCGCGCTGGGCGACTCGCTTGCCACGGGCGTCGGCTCGCTACGCTGTCTCTTCGGGTGTGCGGCGCGCGGTGGTGGTGGGTACGTCGCAGATTTCGCTGCGTTTCTGCGGCAGCAAACCGGGCGTGACATCGTTGTGCGCGATCTTGCCGTCAACGGCGAAACCACGACGTCGATGATCGGCGATTATCCTGCAAATCCGACCTCGCGTAGCCAGCTCGCACGCGCTGTCGCGGAGATCGCGAACAACGGCCCGGCGATCGGCTGGGTTACGCTCGACATCGGAGGCAATGATGCGCTGGCTCGCCGGGGCCCGCGGTACAGCGCTGTCGAGAAGCAGATGGCGGTGGCGCGCGTGCGCGAGAACCTGGAGACGATCGTCGGGACGCTCGTGGCAGCGTTGCGGCAGTCTGGCTCGCCGGCGAAGCTGATCCTGCTCGGCTATTATGACCCCTACGGCGCTGGCGATTCCGATCTCTGGGCGCTTGGTGAGATCAATCAAGCGATCCACGATGTTGCCGTGGAGTACGGGCTGCGCGTTGCATCGACGTACGGGCCGTTTGTCGACCACGAGCAGACCTACACCTGGATCGCTTGTGGTTGCCCGTTGAGCGTCCATCCAACCGATGCCGGGTACGCGGTTATAGCTGCCGCACTCGCGGATGCGCTGACCGGCAAGGAAGCGGCGAGCGGCACGATTAGCGGCACCGTACGCGACATGGATGGCGCCCCTGTGGCTGGCGCCACCGTCTGGTTCGGCGACGGGGCAGCGCAGACCGGTCCCGATGGAACGTATCTTCTGGCGGACGTCCCTGCTGGCGTGCCCCTAACGCTGGGTGCCTTCACCAGCGATCCGGCGGGTGGTGTCGCGACGGTCGTGACGGTAGCGGCAGGCGCTACCCAAGCTCTCGATCTGTCGCTGCCCGCCGCAGATGGCACGGCGGTGCAGCATGCCGCGCCGAAGGGCTACGCGCGCGCGGTGCTGGCGCTGGTGCGCGCCGCCCTGCTCGATGTGGCGAGCCGTATCGCGGCGAGGGGTAGCCTCAGCGTGGGCCGCTGAGCCTGCCGTGCATCTTGACGTCGAAGCCGTGATCGCTGCAGCGTGGGGGACAGCGCGCGACGTGCGGGTAGGGGAAATGCCGGCCCCTGCCAGCACGCCGGGTATGGCATCATAGATAGGGAGGGATGTGCCGTCTCACCTCGCGGCAGTGCTGTGGCGGCGCGTGGTAGGTGGCCGTGGCGATCGACATCGCTGATCCGGACGTACGTGACATCTCGCTCTTCCGCGAGGTCGAGGCCTGCGCGGGCAAATGGGCAACGGAAGCTGGCGAACTGCTCGCCTCGCGCGCGCGCAACCTTCTGCACGTGGAGTACAAAGGAGGGTTGCGCAGCGATCCCGTGAGCGAGGCGGATCGCGAGGCAGAAGAGTATCTTTATCACGCTGTCATCCGCCATTTTCCTGATCATCGCGTGCTCGGTGAGGAGGGCCGCGACCCCGGCCCAGAAGGTGCGCCGATCGTCTGGGTGATCGACCCGCTCGATGGCACAGCGAACTATCTCAATGGCCTGGCGCTGTGGTGCGTCTCGATC
>Ga0209061_1002673_pt1 | contig 21541 bp, 20 predicted proteins | sample Coa_R1_10_FD_187157 | JGI IMG/M metagenome (GOLD analysis project Ga0209061, IMG submission 187157) | Surface soil microbial communities from Centralia Pennsylvania, which are recovering from an underground coalmine fire - Coalmine... | ecosystem: Environmental > Terrestrial > Soil >...
TAAAAGGAGAGCAAAACCCTGCCGCGCCAGGGAAGGAAGGTGAACTCGAATCACCAAGTATTATCGGTGAACTCGCATCCCTTCTTTAGTTACGGATAAAAGGGCTTCCGTTGTGCCCTTGCTTCGCGTTTTTATTCTACGATGCCTGCGCTTATCTCGAACGTCGCGAGCATATGTACCGGTGGAGCAAGCACAAGAGTGGCCGGGTTGTTCGGGTTTTGCTTAGAGGGTTTGTTGGCAACCGTGCGAACCTGCAAATCGGCCCATCCGTGCTTAACAATACGCACACATAGGCCAAGCTGCGGGGCGAAGTCGGTGGTAGAACGTAGGCGCAGTTTTCCTCGTAAGATCATGCCGCTGATGGGGTTTGGATCGCCCTCGGCAGAGCGCGAATCGGAGGAGGGCACAAAGGTATGTATGGTGCTGACCGAGAGCGATTTGATCAGGAGCGTTTGGTAAGGCCCAACCTGTCGCGCCTCTGCAAGGCAGGCGGTGGTGTCGCCTTCGGCTTCATGGTAGCTCCAGTGTTGTCCCATGGCCAACGGGTAGGAGGGGAATAGGAGGCCGTAAAGGTCGGTAGCGTGCCGTAAAAAGTCGGGCATTTCTAGAGAAGCCTCCGTTTTTGGGGAGGAAGGAGAGGAAACAACCTTGCCGTTTGGGGTTACGATGAAACGCATAGGGGCCTTCGAGGCGTTCACCGTAAACGCTTTGCCGTTCAGCAGGCCAGCACCGCCCGTAACCGCAAACGACAGCTCCGCACTTCCATCGGAGCGAATTTTTTGAACTTGCACGCGCTCCATCAACGTTTCGCGAAGTGTGTACAGTGGCAAAGCTTTGCCCGCACGGCGGAGAGAATAGACGATATCGATCCGGTAGTTTGTGGTTTGGCCCTCAGCAAACTGCAGCCTAAGAGGATAGAGCGAACGGGGTTGGTTTTGGGAGGGGGAAACGTGCCGTGCTGCCGGTGGGGGCGAAGAGGCTCCAAGCCCCATGGCCCCCAGAAGCAGAAAACAGGCCAGACGTAGAAGACGCAACCTCTTGCTAACGTAAAGCCGCCTGATCAAGGGCCTGCACCACAAATCGTGCGCTAACATCCACATTTCCGGCCGTTGGAACATAGGGCGGAGTGGTAGAGGAAGGAGGCGTAGCATTGGCGGCGTTCGATAGAGGAGTCTGCTTTAACTTCACAGTCAGTTTGAAAAGACCCTTTTGCATTCGCACCGCATAGGTTTTCACTCCGTTTGAGGCGGGGGCGGGAGTGCCAAGATAGTTCATCCATCCGATAAGGCTGGCCGTCCCTTGAAGGCGACTAACCTCATGCTGCTTGTCATTTGTGGCCATACCGCTTGAGTCGAGGGTATCGTCAATCTGAGAGGTGGCTGTTTGCATGATCTTCAAATCGAGGTTGACTCCATCCGGCTTCATCGCGTTGAGTTTGTTGGTGTAAGAGACCTTAGCCGGCGCCGTGCCGATCACCCCCTCCTTCGATGTCCAGGAGGTACCCAGTGTGACGGCGGTGTTTGGCAGGATGACAGGCATGACGATCATGAACAGTTTGCGCAGATCGATCCCCACGTTCACCCGGACCATGTTGTTAGGCGCGGTGAGAATTCGCGCAATGGAGCCGTCGGGCCGTAGAACCACACTGGTGTTCAGAGCCTTTTGAGCCTGTTCTAATTCAATGGGGAAGGGAACCGTCTGCTTCGGGTCAATCTTGGCTCCGATGGGCACCTCCTTTTGCAACAGCTGCATGTCCACTTGGGTTACGGTGAAGTCTACCGGGAGACCATCTTGCTGGGGTTGACCAACGTGCGCCACATACTCCATGTGGGCTAACAGATGGACGGGCGGATCGCCCGGCTGATCGAAAGGAGGGAAATGGCCATCAAAGTAGGCCGTTACCAGATAGTGCTGCACCGAGCCGGGTTGCAGCGCGTAGGTAAGCAAGGGGCCGGAAACGGCCGGAGCGACGTTTTGTGCTGGGGGGGCGGCCGCTTTTTGCTGGGCAAAGCTCGGCACCGCTACCAGTAGCAGTACGCAAGACAAAAAGGGAAAGCATATCGTTTGCAAAAATTTATGCATCAACCGTGGCACCTCCGAAAAGTAGAAGGATTCTACCTCTTCCTACAGATACTGTCAAAAAGCCGCTATTGGTTTCGCCGAGTAGAGCACAAAAAACTCCCTCTTCTTTCGGTGAAGGAAGAGGGAGGAAACGGAATGCGCTTACGATGCGTGAGAGAAGCTAGCGGTTTTGACCGGCTTGGTAGTTGCACTGATCTTGCCAGCCGTTGAAGTTTTGGCGCCACATTGTTGGGGTAAGCATGGTGCCGTTGATGTTCTGATCCGGCCCTATGGGCTGCCAAGTAGCCGCCCATGGCATCGTTTTGGCGTGGCCATCGGCAAAGACATAGTTCGACATCGCGCGGTTGCGCTGATCACGCGGAAGCACTTCTGGCGATTCGGATGTCCAGGTGTTGGGGCCGCGCCCGCTGATGCGGGTATGGCGGTCGAAGCCGGCGTTATTGGTGAAGTCTATGCACACACGGCCGTGAATATCCTCCCAAGTGGAGAGTTGGTTCCATTCCCAACCGTCCACGCCGGGAACGCTTTCGGCAATGAGAATGCAACTGGCCGGTTGGTCGAGGGCGGCCAACTTCATCGCGGTCCAGGGGCCGTTAGGCAGGTTGCTGATGTTGTAACGGTAGGAGCCGGGAATCACCTCATTTGGGTTGGTGTTTGGGTCGTAGTCGTGCATTGCACGCGGCAGGCTGTAGGAATCGGAAGGGCATTGGTATATCTGCTTATTTTTGATGTAGGGAAGCAGCACCTCGTCCCAACCGGTGTTCCAGGGGTTGCCCCAAGGCTCTCCTACATCGGCCTGATCGTTGAAGAAGGCTTTAGGAAGATATTCGTCGTGGTCTTGCGTGAACATCGCGATGGCCATACCAAGCTCTCTGGCATTGCTGAGGCAGGATATTTCCCGTGCTTTTTCTCGAGCTTGAGCGAAGACGGGAAACAGGATCGCGGCAAGTATCGCGATAATCGCTATAACCACAAGCAGTTCGATAAGCGTAAACGCTTTTGATTTGGGTTTCATCGAAGTCTCCTTTGATCTATGGATGTTGTTTTGACGCGCCTTTGCTTGTACCACGCCTTCTAACTAGCGCGCCCCGCCGTTGTAGGCGTTAGAAGGTCGTGGAGGCATATAGCCTCCCGGTTGCCCGTAGGTGGGTTTCACCACGGCGCCAGGGGGGAATTTACTCGGCGCTCCGTTAGCGGTAAAGACGTAGTAACCGATACCAACGAGAGCGAGTATTCCAAGGGCAATAACGACGATGCCCACCCATGCTGGCAGCTCACTTTTCAGCGGAGAGCCGCTCATTTTTCCTCCTCCTTTCGTAGGAAAGAGCCTACTTTCGTTTAGGAAACATCTAACCTCCTGAAGCCCGAACGATGAGCCTCGTTGGAATCTCCACATGACGCGGGGCAAGCCATTCGCCCGTCTGAAGGGCCTGGATGCGCTCTACCAACATCTGCACGGCGAGATCGCAAATCTCTTGCAGTGGATAGGCGATTGTGGTAAGTGGCGGGTCGAAAAGTGCGGCGAAGGGAAGGTCATCACAGCCGATCACCGCCACCTCCTGGGGAACACGCACTCCTTTATGCCGTAGACCGGCCAACGCACCGAATGCCGTCATATCGTTGAAGCAGAGAAGGGCGTCGGGGCGCTCGGGCCGCTCGAGCATCTGTTCCACACGGGCGCGGGCGATATCTACATCGAAGGCGGTTCCGTGAAATGTGTAGACCAGAGGTTCTTGCCCGATGGCTTTCAGAAAGTCGGTGTAGTATTCCGAGCGTACGTCGCCCTCTCGCGCTACGGAGTGTTCCGGAGCAAGGTAGGCGATGCGGCGGCGCCCGGAGGCCACGAAGTGCTCTAAGGCGCTCTGCAGCCCCGTCTGCAGTACGGCAGACACGCTGTCACGCCCCGGCACACCATAGCCGATGACGACGACATTTTCCATATCGGGCTGCTGTACCCGTTCACGCACTTCCGTGGAGGTTTCGCACCACAAGATCATGCCATCGGGGCGACGTGAAAGAAGGGTATCGAGAAGATGGAGGTCGTTTGGTTCATCGGCGCGGCGCGTGGTGAGGATGATCTCGTAGCCGCGACGCTCCAGCGCCGCCGAGCAGAGAGCGACCATGCGGGCGAAGAAGGGGTTTTCTACGCCACCTACCAATAACCCAACCACGTGGCTTTTGCGGGTACGGAGCTGCTGTGCGGCCCGATTGACCGTGTAGCCAAGCTCTTTTGCCGCCATCAGCACCCGTTTTCGGGTCTGTTCCGAGACGCGAGTGTTGCCCCGCGTGCCATTCAACACGCAGGCAGCGGTGGTATAGTGCACATTAGCTCTTTTAGCGATCTCACGCAGCGTTGGTTGCTTTGCGGTCATGGTAACAGTATATCGTTCGAGCCTTTAACCTATCGTTAGGTTAACGGACTGAGTATAACACATCCCCTCCGATGTTGTCAAATGGAAGGCATACACCCTTCCCCGCACAGAAACAGGTATAACAAAAACTATGGAAAGCACAAAAGGCTCTCGGAGATTGCCTGCGGTCGCCAAGCCAAAAACGACACCGACACCGCTTTCGCTTGCTGTAGGAGTGAAAAGCGACCCCATTGAGTATCGCTACTCTTTCTCGTGGCTCTTCCGACTTATGAAAGAGGAGGGGGTTCGTTTTCTCCAGCTCGGCACCTTCTTTGAACTGTACCATCTGCCCGATGAGGCTTTTCTTCAACTGCGTGCCGAAGCGGAGGCCTACGGCATTTGCATCCGCAGTCTCTTCACCGCCCATCGAGAACTCGGCGGCTTCTTTCGGAAAGAGGCAGGGTATGAGCAGGTAGCACGACGTTGTTATGAGCGACTCATCGAGGTAGGTGCCCTGCTCGGCGCCTCTGCTGTAGGCTCCAACCCCGGCGCCGTACTGCGAGATGAGATGGATTTCAAGCCCGATGGCCTCGCTTGCTACGTGCGCCATATGAAGGAGCTTATGCACTACGCCCATGAAAAAGGGGTGCGCTGGCTTACCATTGAGCCGATGTCGTGCCTTGCCGAGCCACCCACGACCCCCGACGAGATTCGGGAACTGGCCGAGGAGCTAAACACCTATCATGCCGCCCATCTTTCCAACACGGCGCGGGTGGGTTATTGTGTGGACATCGCCCATGCCTATATAGACAAAAGAGGCGCTTTGTGCTACACACCACAGGCTCTTTTTGAAGCCGCTCTGCCGGCCCTCTACGAAATCCATCTGAAGAACACCGATGCCCGCTTCGAGGCGACCTTCGGGTTCTCGGAAGAGGAACGTCTGCGTGGCGTGATTGAGATAGCCACCTTTCGCGATCTGCTCTATCAGCATGCCCATCATCTTCCTGTCTCCGAGGTGGTAGGCTACCTCGAGATCGGCGGGCCTAAGCGCGGGCGAGACTATACCGACCCGCTTTTGGAAACCCAGCTGCGTAGCTCGTTACGCTATCTCAAACAACACTTCACCGCCCGCCCACCGGATGCCACGCCATTGCCGACACCCTCTCGACCAGTACGCATTGCGCCCTCCATGATGTGCGCCGACCAAGCCCATCTTGCCGATGAGGTGCGCGAACTGGAGATGCTGGGCGTGGATTGGCTCCATATGGATATTATGGACACCCATTTTGTGCCCAACATGCCTCTTGGCCTCACCACTTTAGAGCATCTGCGCGCTTTAACCCGTCTTTCCTTCGATGTCCATCTCATGGTGGAGCATAACGAGCTTTTTATCGAGCGATTGGCAAAGATAGGGGTTCAATCCATCTCGGTACATGCCGAGTCCACACGGCATCTCGACCGTGTGCTCAGCCTCATTCGCGCCCACGGAATTCAGGCGGGAGTGGCGTTGAACCCGGCAACCCCCCTCTCCGCCCTCGAATATGTGCGCGAGTTGATAGATTTTGTGCTTATCATGACGGTGAACCCCGGTTTTGCCGGGCAAGTGCTTACCACCTCGGCCATCCGTAAGATAAGCGATTGTCGCCGTTGGCTCGATGAGAGAGGTTTTTCTCAACTGCCGATTCAAGTGGATGGCAATGTAAGTTTTGCCAATATTCCTCGCATGGTAGCTGCAGGCGCCGATATCCTCGTTGTCGGCTCCAGCAGCCTCTTTGCTCCAGACAGACCGCGGTTAGAAAACATGCGTCGTATTGAACAGGCCATTCGGGAAGGAATGGAACAACGCCAAGGGGGGCCGCGAAAGTCATGAAAACCATGCATGCCCTTGTGCTTCATCGAGTTGGCGATGTGCGTTTTGAGTCGATACCCTGTCCGGAGCCAGGCCCAGGCCAGGTGAGGGTGCGCGTAGGCTATTGTGGGGTTTGTGGCTCGGACATTCCACGGCTCTTCGAGAAAGGAACCTACCGGTTTCCGTTGGTGTGTGGGCACGAGTTTGCCGGCACGGTTGACCTCTGCGGCCCCGATGTGGCGGGGTTTGAAAAGGGGCAGATAGTAGCGGTTTTTCCTCTTATTTGGTGTGGCCATTGTCCTGCTTGTGAACGAGGACACTATGCGCAGTGCCTCAATTATAGCTATCTTGGTTCTCGTGAGAACGGAGCCTTTGCGGAGTATGTGGTGGCGCCGGCACGCAATCTCCTACCGGTGCCCGAAGGGGTATCGCTGGAAGAGGCGGCGATGACCGAGCCGGCCGCCGTAGCCCTCCATGCGCTTCGGCGCACTGGCCGAAACCTCACCGGACTTACCGTGGCGGTTTTCGGTTGCGGCCCCATTGGGCTGCTCGCCGCACTTTGGGCGCGCTTGGGGGGAGCGGTGAAAATCCTCTTGTTCGATGTTGCGGAAGAGAAACTCGCCTTGGCCAGAAGCTTAGGGTTTTCGATGGCCTTTTCGGCGGAAGAGGAAGACCCCGTAAGCTGCATTGAAAGAGAGACGAGATCACAGGGGGCCGATGTGTGTATTGAGGCCGCCGGTGTGCCGGCCACTCTGATTCAAGCGTGCAGCGCCTGTGGAAGAGGCGGGCAAGTTGTGCTGCTCGGCAATCCGTCCGCCGACGTGGTGCTGCCGGCGCCGCTTCTGTCGCAAATGATGCGACGTGAGGTTACGGTGGTCGGCACATGGAACTCGGAGTATGGAGTTTACACCACCTCGGACGACTGGCACACCACGCTCTCCGCTATGGCAGCCGGACAGTTCAACGTACAGCCGCTCATTTCGCACAAGGTGCCATTGGTTCAGGCAGTGGAGATGCTGCAGGCCATGCGACAGCGCCAGGTTCCGTTCGTCAAAGTGCTTATCTCACCATAAGTAAACGGCGGCAAGGGAGCCACCATTCATATCGCGCATCCCCTTTAGGTAGAGGGTGCCAACAGCCCGACAAACAGTTTAGGTCTTCCCCACCAAGCCAAGGGGGAAGACCTAAAAACCAACACCCAAACCCAATCTATTCAAGAAGCAATTTCCTGTACGCAAGCGGCCATTGGGAAGTTCCTAAGGCGCTTTTTCCTGCTTTAGAGCTTCCGGCAGCGCTTGGCGAAGGCGTTTGTAGGTGTTTTCCAGCCGTTCGGGAATAACGCGAATGCCGGACACCGCCGTCATGAAGTTCGTATCTCCGTTCCATCGCGGCACGATATGCCAATGAAGATGGTTGGCGATGCCGGCCCCGGCCACGCGCCCGATGTTAAGCCCGGTGTTGAACCCCTCCGGATGGTAGGCGATCTGCAGCAGCCGCAGGCTTAGCCTGGTGAGCTTCATGATATCGAGAAGCTCTTCATCGCTATAGTCTTCCATCGAGGTGGTATGGCGAAAGGGAACCACCATAAGATGGCCGTTGCTATAGGGAAAGGCGTTGAGAATAAGAAAGCCGTGGGGGCTTCGATGCACGATGAGGTTATCGGCATCGTGGGCTTCGCCTTGGGCGGGAAAGTCGCAAAAGATACATCGCTCCGACTTTCCCGCCGATTCAATGTATTGCAGCCTCCAGGGCGCCCATATCTGCTCGATCATGCTGTTACTTTTCGGGTTTGGTCCATTGTCGTGTCTCGCAGGAACGTTCTACGGCTGAAAGCACAGCTTGGTTCCTATAGCCATCCTCGAAGTTAGGGGTAAATGGGGTGCCGCGCACGATGGCCAGGAGGAAGTCGTGCACAAGATTGATGAAGGTATGCTCGTAGCCGATGATATGAGCAACCGGCCAATAGGCGCTCATATAGGGCATGAAGCTTTCGGTGGACTGAACAAGGTGAAAGCCCTGAACGCCCTGAGGGTCATCGGTAAGATATATCTCGAACTCGTTCATACGCTCTTGGTTATAGACGATGGAGCCTTTTTCTCCATTGATTTCCCACCGGTGATGATTTTTACGTCCTGGAGCAAGGCGGGTGGCCTCGAAAGTGGCTGTCGCGCCGTTTTCCAGTCGGGCAAGAAAGGCTGTAACATCATCTACGGTCACCTCGCCCATATCCTGGGCGGCCTTAAAGCCGGCCAAGCCACCTTCGGTATCGGCGAGGAGCGGGCGTTTTTTAATGAAGGTCTCTTGAAGCCCGATCACTTCGGCGAACTCGGTGCCCATAACGAATCGAGCGGTATCTATGAGGTGTCCGTTCAGGTCGCCGTGCGAGCCGCTACCGGCAATGCTTTTATCGAGGCGCCATACGAGGGGCACGTTGGGGTCTACGATCCAGTCTTGGAGGTAGGTAGCGCGGAAATGGCGCACTTTGCCGATGCGCCCCTCGCGCACAAGTTGAGCGATGTAGGCCACGGCCGGCACAAAGCGATAGTTATGGCAGATTCCGTGAACGAGACCGCTCTTTTTGGCGAGTTCGTAGGAAGCGCGTGCGTCTTCTAGGGTGGTGGCAAGCGGCTTTTCGCAGAGCACATGTTTGCCTGCTTTCAAAGCGGCTTGAGCGATCTGCGCGTGGGTGTTGTTAGGAGTTCCGATGTCTATAATGTCAATATCGTTTCGCGCCACCACATCTTCCCAGTTTGTGGAATACTCTTGCCACCCAAAGCGTTCTTGAGCGGCCCGCACTTTCTGTTCGTGGCGTCCGCAGATCACCTTAAGGACGGGTTCGACTTCGATGTCAAAAAAGCGTGCTACCTGCCGATAGGCGTTGCTGTGCGCTTTGCCCATGAACTGGTAGCCGATGAGAGCGACATTGAGCTGTTTTTTCGCCATAGGTTTTTACCTCCGATGCTGAAGTAAGGGAATGGATTTTCCTTCTTCCTGAGCCTTACATTTCGGCAAATGGACAGGCGATTCCTTTTATAGGAGGGACAGATCGTTTGGTCTCAGCAGGGTTTTAAAGATAAACCGCTAGGGTATTGGGGCGCAAAGGAGACTTCCCTTCCTACTCTTTGTCGGAAGGCCTGCAATGGAACCCAAGATGCCTTCGAGAAGCCGTGCGCTTATCGAGGTTGTGGTGGCAGCTCCGCGCGCCCCAGGCACCACTCTTCAACCCAAGGCCACTTCCCATAGCCGTAGTAGGGGCTGATATGGCCGGCGCTTTCAAGTTTATAGATTGGGATGCCGAGAGCCTGCGCTAAACCGGCGCTCTGGTCGAAGGTGGCGTAGTCGTCGTTATTAGAGGCGATGAGAACGGTTAGTGGGCAGACGGCATGCAACACCCCCGGATAGATGGGCAGTGGGTAGAAGCTGGAGACGCCGACGGGAGCTTCTGTAGGTGGGGCTTGTGGCATGATATAGGGCGGAGCGACCAGCAGAACCCGTTCCGCAATAGGTTCGGCATCCGTTCCGCAGCTGCTCACCAGATGAATCCAGGCAATGCACCCCAGACTATGCGCTACGACCGTGAGCGGCTCTCCTTCGTGATGATCGCGAATCATGCCGATTTCGCGACGTATGGCGTTGAGCCAGGCGTTCAGATCGGGAGCACTCGGATTGGGCATTTCGGGATAATACACGGGAACCTGTTCGGCAGTGAGCCGTTCATAAAGGTGCTCTTGCCAATGCTCCGGTGCATTGCCACCCCAGCCATGCAAGATCAGCACAACGCGATTTTCCATGTTCTCCTCCGCTTTGAATGGCCCTCCGCTCCTACAAGGGAGGAAGACCCCATTCGAGTTCTATCGTATCTTTTTTTGAAGCGCCCAGGTGCCTGCACACACTCTCTAAAAAACGTTCCTTGCGAAGCACGTTGAAAGAACAAACGGCCGCGTGCCTCCGCTCTGGGTGTGATGGCTATTGATAAGCCTTTGAAGATCAAAGCAATGCGAGAGCGAATTCGTATAGACTACGTAACAGTTACGCCGTCGGTGTCGCTCTTTCCTGCTTAGCTTTTAGAAGGGCTTTATTGGATGTTCACTCGCGACCGGCGGCTTGACGAAGAGCTTCTCTTTCTCGATCACGCTCGGCGATGCTTTCGCGTTTGTCGTAGAGCTTCTTCCCGCGCGCCAGAGCGATCTCCACTTTGGCAAAGCCGCGTTCAAAGAAAATGGAGAGCGGGATAATGGTGAGGCCTTTCTGTTCGGCGGCGGCACGCAGGCGCTCGATTTCATAGCGATGGAGGAGCAGTTTTCTTGGGCGTTTGGGGTCGGTGTTATAGCGATTGCCCTGCTCGTAGGGGGAGATGTGCATGTTATAGAGCCAGGCTTCGCCGTGTTCGATTTTGCAGAAGGCGTCCTGAAAGTTCACGCGGCCGGCTCGAAGCGATTTCACTTCGGTGCCAACCAGCGCGATGCCGGCCTCGTAGGTCTCGCCGATCTCGTAGTCGTGACGAGCGCGGCGATTGACCGCAACCACCTGGCGGGTCTTTGTGTTTTGTGCAGCCGTCTTGGTCTGTTTGCTCATGGTTCGCCCTCAGCAACGCGGATTGAAGTAGTATACCTAAGCGCTTGCCTAGCCTGGCGTGTGGGGTTTTTCCGGCCGCATGGCGGGGAAGAAGATCACGTCTCGAATCGACTCGGCGCCTGTAAGCACCATGGCCAAGCGATCGATGCCTACGCCAAGTCCTCCGGTGGGCGGCATTCCGTACTCCATGGCCTCTAAAAACTCCTCGTCCATAGGGTGGGCCTCTTCGTCGCCGGCGGCACGTTGACGCGCCTGAGCTTCAAAGCGTGCCCGTTGGTCGAGGGGATCGTTGAGTTCGGAGAAGGCGTTGCCAAGCTCTTGGGTGGCGATGTAAATCTCAAATCGGCGCGTGAGTGCGGGGTTATCCGGTTTGCGTTTGGCTAACGGTGACGTCTCGATGGGGAAATCGGTGATGAACGTGGGTTGAATGAGCTTAGGCTGGGTATACTGCTCGTGGAGCTTCTCGATAAGCCCGCCCAGATTCGTCTCCTTTTCCAGATCGAAGGTTACCCCGATACGACGGCAGGCTGCTTTGGCGCTTTCGAGGGAGGTAAGCTCTTCGGGCCTAATGCCGGCGTTCTCATAAATGCCCTCCAAAATAGGGAGGCGTGGCCAGGGGCGTTGGGCGAGGTTGATGGAGTGCCCAAAGACTTCCAGTTGGGGGCTGCCGTTCACCTCGGTGGCGATCGCAACGTACATGTCTTCCACCAACTCCATAATATCTTCGAGGTTGGCGTAGGCTTGGTAAAGCTCCATGAGGGTAAATTCAGGGTTATGGCGCGTGGAGATGCCTTCGTTGCGGAACACCCTGCCGATCTCGTAGACCTTCTCATAGCCGCCGATGATAAGCCGCTTGAGGTACAGCTCAAGGCTGATGCGCAGTTTAAAGTCGTGATCGAGCGCATTATGATGGGTAATGAACGGTCGAGCAGCGGCCCCACCTGCGACTAACTGCAGAACGGGAGTTTCTACCTCCAGGAAACCGCGTGCATCGAGATAACGGCGCATGGCGGAGACGATTTTGCAGCGTTTTGTAAGTACCTCGCGTGAAGTGGGGTTTACAAGCAGATCGAGGTAGCGATGGCGATAGCGCTCCTCCCTATCGGAAAGTCCTCCGTGTACCACGCCCTCCGCATCCTGCTTGCCAAAGGGGATAGGACGAAGGCTTTTGGCTAAGAGGGTAAATTCACGCACATGAATGGTCGGTTCACCGGTGCGCGTTTTAAAGGGATAGCCTTTTACGCCCACAAAATCGCCGAGGTCAAGGTCTTTAAATCGTTCAAAAACCGATTCTCCGAGGTCATCACGTCGCGCATAGACCTGTATGCGTCCACTTTGGTCGCGAATATCGGCAAAAACTACCTTGCCTTTAACCCGCTGAGCGGTAAGGCGCCCGGCCACGGAGACCTCCAGCTGCTCTCGTTGCTCATCCGGCAGCGTCCAGTGGGCGGCCGTCTCATCGGTAAGCTCAGAGGCGGTGTGAGTGCGTACATAGCGCTCGATGCGAAAAGGGTCGAAGCCTTCGGCACGTAACGCCTGCAGTTTGGCAAGACGTCGGGCGGTCTCTTCGCTTCGCTCCTGCTCTTCCTGCGCTAAGCTATTGGCCTCCTCTGCCTGTGGGGCCGTTGGTGAGGCGCTCTCTTCTTTAGTGGCGGTAAGCGGTTTGCGTTCGTCGTTCACGATCGATTCGTCTGGTCTCCTCCCTTCATACCTGCCTCGGTTCTTTTGTATGGCAGAGATTCCTGACAAAAACAGAGCTAAAAATGTCTTACAAAGACATTTTCAATAAATCGGTGCCTCTTGTTGAGACGATGCATCGTGACAGGCTAGGCTACTTGCGAATGCTCTCGATGCGGTAGTTCATGACCCCTTTAGGCACGCGGATAGAGACGATGTCTCCCACTTTCTTCCCCTTCACCGCTTTGCCAATGGGCGATTCGTCGGAGATGAGGTTGTGGTCGGGGTCGGCTTCTGCCGAGCCTACCAAAGTGAACTCCCACTGTGCGCCGTTTTCCAAGTTGGTCATTGCCACAATAGAGCCGATGTCTACATGGTCGGTAGGAATGGATTCATCGTCTACCACACGGGCCATCTGAAGCAGGTGGCCGAGTTCGAGAATCTCGCTTTCGACGAGGGCCTGTTCTTGTTTGGCCGTTTCGTACTCTGAGTTTTCTGTGAGGTCGTCGCCCTCCTTGGCAGCGCGCAGACGGCGGGCGATATCGGGCCTCTGCACATTGCGCAGATAGTCGAGCCGCTGGCGCAGCTTAGCATGACCTCCTGGGGTCAACACGATCTCAGAATCTTCAGACATTCGATCCGTCACTCCTGGGCGGCGAGGCGCCGCATTTATGGTGCGTGTTTTTCAAGAGAGGCGTTTTTCCTCTCTTCAGTTCAAAACAAATACGATTCATTGGCCGCATTTATCGCCCAATTATCGTCTTTTTTGCCGCTATTTTGTATGCTCGATTGCGGGTTTGGAAAACTTAGACCCTACGTGGGAACCATTCACTCTGAAATATAGGTCGTACCCGCTCGAAAGGGTTCCAACACCCGACCGAGGGGCTTTTGAACTATCGGCTAGAGATCGGCAAAAAAGTCGAAGAGGATGTCGGCTGAATCGGGCAGACCTTCGTGGCCGTAGTCGGGGTAGAGGATCATGCGTTTTGGCGATTCGATTTTGTTGTAGGCGGCAAACTGTGTGGACGGTGGGCAGATAGTATCCATAAGACCGGTAAGCATGAGCACCTCGGCACGAATGCGCGGGGCTAGATGCTGGCAATCTATATAGCCGAGGCGTGTAAATATCTCCTGCTCCCTTTCATGGCGCGGGTCGAACTGCCGCAGGAAGGTACGTATCTCTTCGTAGGCGCCGACGGCGAGGTCCATCTCCCAAACGCGCAGGTAGTCGCAGAGAAAAGGAAACACAGGGGCCGCTTTTCGTATGCGCGGTTCGAGCGCGGCGCAGGCGAGGGTGAGGGCGCCTCCCTGTGAGCCGCCGGTGGCCCCGACGCGGTCAGCATCTACTTCTGGAAAACTCATCACGATGTTGGCGAGTTGAGCCGTATCGAGAAACACGGAGCGATAGTAAAGCTTGTCGGGATGATCGTCTAGCCCGCGAATGATGTGCCCTCGCAGAGTGGGGCCGCGAACCCCTTCGATGTTTTCCGAGCGTCCCCCCTGTCCACGGCAATCTAGTGCAGCCACCGAGAAGCCCTGTGCGACATAGGGCAGTTTGTCGGTCCAATCGCCGCTTGAACCGCTATAACCGTGGAACATAAGGAGGGCCGGATGAGGCTTAGGGGCGGTCTTTGGGCGAAGGTATTTCGCATAGACGCGCGAGCCGCCTACACCGGTAAAATAGAGGTCGAAGCATTCAGCAAAGCTTGCCTTGGTTGGGCGGGGAATAAGTTCCACCTGGGGATCGGTTGCGCGCATCTCAGCGAGCGCACGTTGCCAATAGGCATCGAAATCGTCGGGCTTGGGGTTTCTGCCTTGATAGCATTTTAGCTGCTCTAGAGGCATCTCGAAAACGGGCATGGAATCTCCCTCCAAAAGCTTGGTTCGCATGGTTCGTGTGTTCAGTGCGGATAGTATACTTCAAGGAAGCGGCTTTCTAGGAGGGGGTGCTAACGGCTCTCCGTCTCTCACTTCTGGGCCGGCAGAGAGGCCGGGGTAAGCTTGGGTATCGGGGTAGAGAGCTGAGGAGTTGTGGTCGTACCGACAGAGGCCGACTCGGTGGAGGATGTTTTCGCAAGAGCGGCTTCGATAATCTTTTGTTCTTGCAGAGCCTCTTCATAGTTAGGATCATAGAGTAGCGCGACCTGGATGGCATGGTTGGCGAGGTCGTATCTCCCAAGCCCGTAGTAGGCGGCTGCAAGGTGGTAATAGTATGTGCGTGCTGCCACCGGTGGCGTGTTTTTGGGCAGATCGGAAGTTGCCTGCAGCAACATCTCCACGGCGTCGGCATAGAGGTTATGCGCTTGCGCTTTGGGGCCGCAGACGGCCTGGCGGTAGAGCACCCACCCGTAGCTGTCTTCAGCAGCGGCGTAGAGTTCGCTCCGGTCGGAAGAGAAATCGAAGCTATGCTGTAACTTGATAAGCGCGTTAGCAACGAGAAGCTGCGCCCGCTTAAGATCGTCTGGATCGTTGCTCGTGATCGCGAGGATGTAGCCGGTGTCGTTCAGCGTTTGAGGATCGTCTGGGGTAAGGTTTAGCCCCTGTAGCGCGGCTGCACGCGCCTCCTGATTTTGAGGCGGCTTTTGTTGGGTATACGCATCGGCCAAGGCGAGGTAAAGCCGTGAACGACTTGTGCTATCGGCATTGCTACAGTCTTGCACCGCACGCTGGGCGTAGTTCAACAGAAGGTCGGAGGCGGTGTGGGGAAAGTTCTCACATAGGCCGATCACGTCTAAGTAGGCCGTGGGGTCGTGGGGATGAGCGTCCAAATAGTGGTCGAGCGCTGCCCGCGCATCGGCTTCATCTCCGTGCAATAGGCTATTCTTTGCCGCCAGAAGCTCCTTTGGCAGAGGAGAGGGACGGTCAACGAGCAGATAATAGAGTAGTAGCCCAGTGCAGCAAACGAGAAGCAAGCGAAAGGTTAGAACTAACCAACGCATCGAATTTGATGTGTCCATTCTCATCCTCCGACCGATACGAGCGGCTGTACCGCTTTTTAAATACCGAGAAGAGAGGCTTCTACGGTTCCCTAGCGAAGAAAAACGATCTATCTCTGTTCTTTTGTGTTTCTAAATAAGTTGTGGGAACAACGCTCGCAACAGAGGTGTTTCCCTATTTAAAGAGCACAGATTCTCGATGCCCTCTTGTCAAAGAGGGCTATATCGGTTATAATGCACCTGCGCTAAAGCGGTATTGAGGCGCGTGGAAGCGGTGCCGATCATCCAAACACGAGCGAGGGGCGAACAGAGTATGGAATGCCAAAACTGCGGCGCGACGAACGAACCCGATAATCCGACCTGTATACGCTGTGGCGTGCCACTGGCGACGCCCTCTTCCCAAACGGCCTCTACGCTTCTTCAGCAAGCCTACCTCGCCTACAAGCAGGAAGATATGGAGACGGCTCTGCTCAAATGCCGGCAGCTTTTAAAGGCCGATCCGGAAAACGAAGAGGCGCTTGCGCTCATGGCGCAGCTTGAGGAGAAGCAGGAGCACTATCTTGCAGCGGCAGAGGTTTACGAACGCCTAACGGAGCTTCGCCCCGAGAGCGTGGCCTATCGGTTGCGTCTAGAAGAGCTAAAGCGTAAGGCGGAGAGCAGGCCTTCAAACCCACCTTCGGCGCCTCTTCCAAACCGTGCGGGGGACAATCGCATCAGCGTTGTGCTGATCCTTGCAACGACGATCCTCATGTTGGCTGCTGCCGTGGTCATCCTCGCATACGAGTGGGGGCGCGCCACGCAACTGAGCATGAACACGCCTAGTTTGCCGCCCATCATCGCCGAGCGCCCGACTGCCCCTTCGCCGAACCCTTCCGCAACGACGGCGCCTTTCCCCATGTCATCTTCAACCTCGAACGCCACCCCCTCGCCCTCGGAGTCGCCCCAACCGTCGCGCTCTCACGATGGCAGTGGAGCACAGCAAACCGGCCTCTCGTCAGGTCTATCGCACGCTTCTATCACTGTTGCGACGCCGCATGTCTCGCTGCCACCGGCTGCCGTTCATCCCATGCCATCATCCAGCTCTACAACGCCTTCACGGCGCATCGTGCTGCCGGCCAGCGATGCCGCTACGAGTTCCGATGAGAACACGGTGGTTATTCCTGTTTCCGGCAGCGCGTCCGCCTCTTCAAGCAACAGCCCGGCATCCTCTGCATCGAACGGCCAGGGTACCACCGTCGTTCGGGTTTATCGGGCCAACGGCGCTTCAGGCTCCGCCGGCGATAGCTCCGCCCGTTCCTACATCGCCATGGGGCAGCATCTGCAGCTGAGCGGTCAGTACGATCAGGCCATAGAGGCCTACCGAAAAGCTCTCCCCTCGGCGGGAGATGATACCGGCTTTGTGTACCAACAGATAGCTCTCTGCTATCAACGCGAGGGCAAGAAGGCGGAGGCTGCCGATAATTTTCGTCAGGCCAAGGCCGCCTACCAGCAGTTGCTTGAGTCCGGACGTAAGGTGGCGGAGGCCCGCGCCGGCATTATTGCATGCGATCAGGGAATCAAGCTGTGCAGCCCCTAACTCGTTTTCGCATTTTAGGTTGGATAACCCTTTTGGGAGTGCTGGGATACCGTTATTCGATTGCCGAGACCCCCGCAACCTCGCCTAACCTACCTAAACTGCTTATTCTCGTGCGTAAAGACCCTAAAACCCCCAACTCCGATTTGCCTCAACTCCTGGCCGGCCTGTTAAAACAGTCCCTGAAAAGCTCTTCGCTCTACACTCCTGTGCTCTATAGTCCCTACGATCCCACAATAAAAAATGCGCTTCTTAATCATCTCTTAACGCCTAAAGACCTGAACACGCTCGATTCGCCTATCTCGCAACAACGGCTCGCAGAGGCCTACGATGCGCGTTATCTCCTCTCTATTCAGCCCCATATTCTTCCAGAATCGGTGGAGGTGGACGTGTCGCTTTTCCATCGGGCACCTGCAGAGAGCTGGACGATGCCTTACTCCAATCGTCTTCATGTAGACATGCCGCCCGCTCGGCGCGGGGTGACGGAGGAGATACGGCGCAAAGCCCTGCTTTATGGCCTGGTAGATAGCATCTCCGGCGCAGTTGGCAGTCCGACCCACCTGCTGGCCTCTTTGCCCATAACGCTGCCCCAAACTGTGGCATTGAACGATGCGAACTCCACCTCCGCGCAAAAAACGGCTGCAGCTGCCCCTATGCCTAGCAGTAGTCCTGCGACGCAATCCGCACCACCCCCTCCGGACTATGTGGCGCAAGCGCGCGATGCCTTGCGTGATGGCAATGTGGCCGATGCCATTATGCTGCTGCGTCAAGCCGTAGATGGGAACCCCTTTGACCCAAAGCCTAGAGCCTTGCTTATTCAGACCTACCTTCAGCGACACCTCGTTGCGCTGGCCGATGCTGAGGCTCAAAACAGCCTTCTTCTCTGCCCCAATAACGTAGAGCTAACCCAGCTTGAAGCGCAGGTGCTTGAGGCCAAAGGAGATACGAAGGGCGCTTTGCAGCTGTTCACCCAGCTTGTAGCCCACAACCCTCAGGATGTGGCGGCTCGCATCGCCTTAGGCGACGCCCTGCTGGCCAATGGACAGTATGCCGATGCCCAAAATGCTTATGAAACGGCGGCCTCTATCAACGCCAAAAGCGCGCTTCCTGCCTTGCGCCTCGCTGCCCTGTTTGTGAAGGAGGCCAATTCCGACCCCAGTTTTTATGCCAAAGGCCTTTCCGAACTCGAAACCGCGCGTCAACTCCTACCACCCACCGATACCACGAGCTATCTTAACTGCTATGCAACGCTGATGCCTGTTCTCAGCCAGCGCATTCATGATAATGCCGATGCCCTACAGCAGATATATGAGTCCTGTGTGCAAGGCGGCCTCAGCGTCACCGAGGCCTTGCGCGACCTTTCTGACCTGCAGAATCGCCTGGTGGCATTGAGTGATTTTCTGACCAAGCTTCCCCCTGCCGTTGGGGTTGAGAAGGCACAGGCCGCCTATGGTCAAAGCGCTGCGTTGCTTTTACAGGGCATCAGCTACTTCCATGACGTTCTGGCCGATCCGGCGCGCACCCCACGTGAGGCTGCAGATACGTTGGCTCTCGCGCGCGCAAATACGCTTCATGCGCTTCAGGAGGCCGATACGCTGTTAAAGAATAGCCTTAATCCTCCCCAGACGAAACCCCAAAACACGGATAACACCACCTCCAACGATTAAAAACAGGAACTTTCGTTAGGATTCTGCTGTTAACTGTCTTTCAAAGAAGGATTCTTGCTAACGATGTAGAAAAAAACGTCGTTGGTGAAGAACCGATACCAGCAACCCAAATTTCCTGATAACGAAGAGGAGGTTCATCCGACAATGAAACACCATCGTCGTGCCGCGTTCACGTTAATTGAGCTGCTTGTCGTTATTGCTATTATCGCGATACTTGCAGCCATTCTCTTTCCTGTTTTCGCGCAGGCGCGCGAAAAGGCACGAGCCATCTCCTGTCTCTCCAACTTGAAGCAGCAGGGATTGGCCTTGAATATGTACGTACAGGACTACGACGAGACCTTCCCCATCAATCTCTACTTAGGGCAGAACAACGGGAACGCCTGCGTGATGACGAGCTACCAAGAGATTCAGCCCTACCAGAAGAACTCGTTGATACTGCTATGCCCTTCCGATAGCACGCCGCTTAACTTCCCGGTGGCCATGCAGACGATCGGCTTGCCGGCCCCTTGCCCGGTTTCGCCGGAGCTTATCAAAGTGAGCGATCAGCCGAACTATGCGCTTATTGATGATGGCGATCCAAACCCGATCTTCGCCGGGGAGACCGGCAGGCCGGTACACCGATTGGCCGAACTGCAGTTCCCGGTGGAGACCAGCGCTTTTGCCGATGCCACCGTTACCCTCCAAGGCCCCACAGCGGCTTTCTGTCTGTTTTGTTCGCCGGTGCAGGCGCGCCATAACACAACGGTCAACTCGGTGTATGCCGATGGCCATGCGAAGGTGGTGCACACAAAGCCCTATACCGATGCAAACGGCAACCCTTACGTTGGCATTCAGCTCGACGGGCAGAGCACAAAGGCCTATGTCATTACGGATGCAGGGCCGTATCAAAACAGCACAGAGCTTTGGGGCATTCCCTATCAAAAGTCGGATGGAAGCTGGGGCCTGCTTCCGTAGGCCGGCTTCTTCAGAAGATTTAAGGGCGGGCAAGTGCCCGCCCTTTCCTACAGTTCCCTACCAGAGCCTATGCGAATGGGGAAGCCCTGCCTCCTAGCGTGGGAGAGGCTTTACTGCCCGTTCGTATTCGTGTTGGTTCCTGCCTGCTGTTCTAGTTTTTGAATGGCAGCCTGTTTTGCCGGAGCAGGAAGCTCCGGGTTATTCTGGATGGCCTGAATTTTTTGCTGCAGGGTTTGATGCGGAGGCGGCCCTGTTGGGGTCGGATTGCCTTGGTTGTTGCTGCAGCCTGCCAAAGCGATGAGGGCGTAAGCTCCACCTAAGAACGGCAGGTTTTTCAGATACTTCGGGATTCTCATCTCCACTCCTTTCAAGGACATCGTTAGAAAAGGGCAAGCGAAGGTTAACTCCACTTGCCCTCGAAGCGTTCCGCAGAAAAGCTACTGTTGGACGCTGGGGTCGCCATAAGCGAGGCCCCAATAGCCCCATTCGTTATGCTTGCCGCTATCCTCTACACCCTCTGGATAGAGCTTTGAGAACTGATACCAGTGCACGTGGCCGTCCATATGCAGCACGTTGGAGCCGGAGTTATGTCTCCCATGGAAATTCGGGCCACCCCAGAAATTCGGCTGAATGTTTGGATAGCCCGGCCACAGAAAGCCTGCAGCCGGGAAGTCAATCATCATCGCCGCCTTCGCCGAACTTACGATATCGGGGTTGTCAAAGGTGATAGGAGATTGATAGCCGCCGTAAAGGCCAGGGCAGCTATTGGGAACCCAGTGGCTATCGTAGGTCAACATGACGTTGTTAAAATCGTAGTCCATCGGCGGATAGACGTCGTTATAGTACTGTGCGTCGCCCACGTTGGAGTGCGGCAGTCCTACGCAGCCGTCATCGGGAGGAAGCATGTAGTCGCCTTGACCGTTATCGCGCTGTTTATGTTGAATGGTGCCCATGGGAAAAGTAGAAGAGGGGCATTTGAACAGTTGGGCGTTTTTGATATAAGGCTCTAGGCGTGCGGCCACGATGTAGCTGTTAGGCCAGATGTAGACTGGCATATAGTTGTCGTAGTCCTGCGCATACATCAGCATAGCCAGCCCAATCTGCTTTTGGTTGGAGAGACAGGCCGTCTGGCGTGCCTTCTCACGCGCTTGGGCGAAGACAGGGAAGAGAATAGCTGCTAGTATTGCAATAATTGCAATAACTACTAGCAGTTCAATCAACGTGAAACCTTTGCTACGTTGCATACGATCCGAATCCTTTCTTTATGAAAGTTTGTGTCTTGGTATATGTTCAAGCGCCTTTGAACAGGGCGCATGAAGCCGAAGTCAGATAGTGTTTCCTCTAGAAGCATAGCGATTAGGGTCTTTCAGCATGGGGGCGCTTTGGCGTGTTGAACCGCGCAGCACGATGTGACAGGGCACAATGCAGCGCTGTGGACGGCCAGCATGGCCTTCGATAAGGTCTATCAGCATCTCTGTGGCCGTGCGGGCAAGACTGCTGATGTTAATAGAGACCGACGTAAGCGGCGGCTCCAGATAGGAGCAGAAGCTCGAGTTGTTAAAGCCCACAAAGGCGATATCTTCTGGCACATGCAAACCGTTCTCGAGAGCCACCTGCATAGCGGCGGCGGCGGTGACATCGTCTACGGCGACCACAGCATCTGGAGGTGTGGGGAGGCTCAGCAGCCTCTTCATCGCTTGGCGCCCACCGTCTGCGGTGAAGTTGCCGTATTCGACGGCTTGGAATGGCGCCTCATTGGCTTGAAGAGCCTCGAGATAGCCCGTTAAGCGATCCTCCGACACGTTCACGCCTTTGGGGCCGCCGATATAGGCGACGCGACGATGACCATCCGAGAGAAGCTTTTCGGTAACCATGCG
>Ga0209061_1002676_pt1 | contig 21538 bp, 18 predicted proteins | sample Coa_R1_10_FD_187157 | JGI IMG/M metagenome (GOLD analysis project Ga0209061, IMG submission 187157) | Surface soil microbial communities from Centralia Pennsylvania, which are recovering from an underground coalmine fire - Coalmine... | ecosystem: Environmental > Terrestrial > Soil >...
GGGCGTATAGCTCAGTTGGTTAGAGCGCATGCATGACGCGCATGAGGCCGGGGGTTCGACTCCCTCTACGCCCACCGAACCGACCGACCCCTTCGCTGTCCGCCTTGTTGGTGTGCGCGCGTTCCCCTTCCCTCCTCTCGTGCACCGACCGACCCCTCATCCGTTGCTGAGCAGGCAGTTTGTTTCCTTTGGGCCGGTTTCTGAAGGGCCTCAGCGCGCCGTCCGACGGCGCGCTGGCGCGCGGTAGGGACGGGGTGAGCGGGCTAAGTACGCCCGCCATCTTGCCCAGCTCGGCTGCCCAGCTCGTCGTCGAGCGCCCTCACCTCGACGCCGCGCGGCAGGCGTGCGTCGTCGCCCAGGGTCTGGCGGGGCGGCTCCGGCCGCCAGGCTGAGCTCGCCACCATGGCTGATGGGGCAGCGCTGGGCTAACCGCTCGCGTTTCACCAAGGCGACCACGTCCCGTTCGCCCCGCTCGACCGCTACGAAGGCGCCGGCGTCGAGGAGCAGGGTTATGGCGCCCCGCGACGCGACTTGGCCGCCTTGTCAGGTGCCGGCCGGTCGCACGCGACCGGGCCCGGCGTAGCGCTTCGTCGACCTCCGCTTCGGTGATCGGCCCGTGCTCAGCCTCATAGGTGGCCAGGAAGGAGTCAAGGGCCTGCATGCGCCGGTCGTGGTCCACCTTCAGCGCCAAGGCGTCGTTGACCCAAGCGCTGTCGCTGCTTGACCGTCCCTCCGCCACGGCCCCACCGGCCACGGCACGTGCACCCCTGTTCTGGGCGCGTTTTCCCTTTTTGGTCGCGAAAAGGTGCTTTTCGTAACCAAAACCGCGGCCAGAAAGCGCGAACGCGACCAAAAGAGGGGCGCCGCCCCTCGCGCCGGAACGCGACCAAAAGAGGGGCGCCGCCCCTCGCGCCGGTCCCGCCCTCCTCGCCGGCGCCGCCCCCGCCGGTCCCGCCCCCCTCGCCGGCGCCGCCAGCTAGAAGCGCAGTTGATAGCCCGGCTTAGCCAGGCTCACCAAGCGACGCCTGAACAGGCGCACAGTTTGGGCGCTTCTTGAGCCGTGCCGGCCGCCATGGGCCGGTGGTTCGTAGCGAGAGGGCCCCCTACAGCTTCTGCCAAACCGACACGTGCTTGGTGCTGTCTGCCGTGAACTCCGAGCGGTCCCAGTCCGCCCAGCGGTGCGCGAGGGCCATCCCGGCTATGCGCGCCATGAGGTCCATCTCGGCCGGCCAGGCGTAGCGGAACGGGATGCGACGGAAACGTCCCTTCCCATCTGGCGATACGGTGACGTGGTTGGAAGTGAACTGCTGTGTGGCGACGTCATACTGGTCAAAGCCGATGTAGCCGCTCCCTCCCCTTACCACCGCTACCTCGAAAGGCACGGTGTCCTGCCCAGGAGGTAGGCGCCGCAGGCTTGGCACCCCCACCTCGACCAAGAAGAGCCCGCCGGGTTTTAGGTGCGCCGCCGCGTTGCAGAAGACATCGACCTGCCCTTGTTGTGTGGTCACGTTGTTGAGGGTGTTGAACACCAGGTAGACGAGCGAGAACTCACCAGGTACCCGCGTGGTCGCCATGTCGCCGATAGTGACCTCGACCGTCTCGCCGGCCGGCTTACTGGCCACCCGCGCGGCCATAGCTTTGCTGAGCTCGATGCCGCTCACCGGCACCCCACGGGCCGCCAGCGGGGCCGCGACCCGGCCGGTCCCGACGGCGAACTCGAGTGCCGGCCCGCTGCCGGCGAGGTCCTCGAGGACGTCCACGACCGCTGCCACGACTTCGGGCGAGTTCTCGCCGCCCGGCAAGTCGTAGCCGGCAGCCACGCTTTCGGGGAACCAACCGTCGTCGGGGTCGTCTCCTGGCTCCCCGACTACTTGCGCGGTCATGTCGTGCCCTGCCTTTCTTGGTAAGTGCAAGTGATAGGTAGCTAGCGTGCCATGTTTTCGGTTGGCGAATGACAGATGGCGTGGAGCCCGATGGCGTGAATTGCCATCTTCGCCGCTGCGGCAACTGCGGCCTTACGGATATGGCCAGCGTTCGACGTGGCTACCGCGTGGTTGCAACGGAGGGCTCCCTCGACCGCCGAGACATCGACCATGTCGTCGTGACCGGTCCATGCCGCCGAGGTCCCCCCCAGTCCGTGCCTGGGTTTGGTGAGGCCTGCCAAGCACGCGACCCAGTTCGCCGACCCGCACGCCGGCCCTCCCTGCCCGTCAGGTTGCTAACAACGCCAGGTTGCAGGTAGCAGCCAGCTGCGTTTGGTACCTTCGCTCACGTGGACGGCTTTGGCCCGGTGACCGACTGGCTCCTCGGGTCCGACCCCTCCATCCGTTGGCAGGTTATGCGCGACCTGCTCGACGCCCCGGAGCAGGAGTGGAAGTCGGAGCGGGCCAAAGTGGAGACGGAGGGATGGGGGGCGAGGCTCCTGTCGTACGAGGACGAGGACGGGCAATGGGCGGGCGGAGCGTTCGTCCCAAGCGGCTTCGATTGGAGTGAGTGGCAAGAGGTAGGCCAACCATGGACGGCAACGTTGTTCTCGTTGTCCCAGCTCCGCGAGCTTGGGCTCGACCCGTCTTCGGAGCGCGCCAAGCGAGCGGTCGAGCTGATCGGCGCCAACTCGCGTTGGGACCACGACGGCGAGCCTTATTTTGAGGGCGAAGTAGAAGAGTGCATCAACGGCCGGGTCGTCGCCGACGGCGCCTACTTCGGGGTCGATGTTTCGCCGATCGTGGAAAGGCTGGTGGGCGCGCGGTTGCCCGACGGGGGCTGGAACTGTGAGAGGGCCAACGGCTCGGTCCGCTCGTCGTTCGCCAGCACCATCAACGTGCTGGAGGGACTGCTCGAGTACGAGAGGTCCACTGGGGGTACGCCCGGCTCCCGAGAAGCGCGTAAGTCGGGTGAGGAGTACCTCCTGCAACGCCACCTCTTCCGCCGCCTGAGCACCGGGGAGCCGGCCGACGAACAGTTCCTCCGGTTCTTGCACCCCAACCGGTGGCGTTACGACGTCCTCCGCGCGCTCGACTACTTCCGCTCCGCCGCTTCACTGACGGGCGACGGGCCCGACCCGAGACTTGAAGAGGCAGTCGGCTATGTCCGTTCGAGACGGCTCGCAGACGGCAGGTGGCTCCTCGACTGGAGCTTGCCCGGCAGGACCTGGTTCGACATCGACGACGGAGCGGGCCGTCCCTCTGTTTGGGTGACGCTTCGGGCGATGCGGGCCCTCAGGTGGTGGGACAGCTAAAGCTTGACTAGAAAGGACGGCCCGGCGGCCACGGCCCGCGCACAACATCGCACTATGACTGAAGATGTGCGCCGTGCGCCTTGAGCCGTGCGCCGTGTACCCCGGTTCTGGGCGCGTTTTCGCTTTTTGGTCGCGAAAAGGCGCCTTTTGTGGCCAAAAGCGCGACCAGGAACCGCGAACGCGACCAAAAAGGGGTCGGCTCGCCGGCCGGCGAGCGGCACCGGGCTCGCAGGGAGGCCGGCGCCGCTGGTTGGCCGCATTGTTCAGGCGCTCGGGTTGAGAACGCTATTTATGATGTAAACGGTGGCGTTGGCCGTCTGCACGTTGCCGCACACGACCTGTGAGGTGCCGTTCACGTTGAAGCTGGCCCCGCTGCCGGCCACCGAGAGGGTCTCTCCTTCGATCGTCTTGTGGACGCCGACGAGCGCCGCCGGGCCGAGGCGGCCGGCAACGACGTGGTACTCGAGGAGCTTGGTGAGCGCTGCCTTGTTGGCCAGCAGGGCGTGCAGGGCCGCTTTGGGGACGGCCGCGAAGGCAGCGTTGTCGGGGGCGAACACGGTGAGCGCCTTGGCGTTGTTCAGCGTATCGACGAGGCCCGCTTTCTCGACCGCACTGACGAGGGTAGAAAGGACCGGGTTGTGGCTCGCCGCAGTGGCGACGGGAGCCTTGGTCATGCCGGCGAAGCTGCCGGCGCCGGCCTTGGGGACGGCCCCGCAGGCCGGCCCGAAGTCTGTGGCGCTCGTCACCGGGGGAGCGTCGTTCATTGACTTCGACTGTGCCATTGCGCTAGCGGGCATTAGGGACACGCCGGCCATGAGGAGCGCCGAAGCGCTTGCTACTAGGGTGCGGTTGATTTTCATGTGGTTTTCATCCTTTCGTGTTGTTGGTTTGCGGTTGCTGATGGGGCAGGGGCCCCGGTGGTGCCGCCTAGGTCACAGTGACCACCACCGACTGGAGGCCGCTCGCCCCGTTGGGGTAGACGGGCGCGCTCGCGGCCGTCTGCACGCGGCCGTTGTTGTCGACCGCGCGCACCTTTAGGCTGTGGGAGCCCGGTGCCGCGTGCCACTCCCAGCGCCAGAGGCGCCAGGTGTCCACGGACTCGACCGCAGCCAGTGAAGCGTCGTGCCATGGGCCGTCGTCGACGCTCACTTGGACCTTTCGGATGCCTACGCCCGGGTGCCAGGCGGACCCCGCGACACTGACAGGGCCCGCTTTTAGCTGAGCGAACGACGCAGGGGTGTCGATCTTGGACTCGAGCTTGACTCTGCCGTCTAGTGCGTAACCCCTCTTCACCCAATAGGCTTTCTTGGCGGCGTAGGTCGTGACTTCAATGTCCACGAGCCACTTGCACGCCGAGGCGTAACCATAAAAGCCGGGGATGATCGCCCGTACCGGGAAGCCGTGCTCGAAAGGCAGCGGCTCTCCGTTCATGCCGACGGCCAGCATGGCGGGGCGGCCGTCTGTAGCCGCCTTGAGGTCAGCGCCGATCGTCATTCCGTCAGACGAGGTCATGAAGAGCTGGTCCGCCCCAGGCTTTGGGCGCACCAGGCTGAGCAGGTGAGCGAGCGGCACGCCCAGCCACCTGGCGTTGCCGACGTAGGGCCCGCCGACAGGGTTGGAGACACAAACCATCGTGATGGCCCGTTCGAAAAGGGGCATCCGTAACAGGTCGTCAAAGGAGAAAATGGCGGGCCGTTCTACCATCCCGTGGACGGTCAAGCTGTAGTTTTCGGTCGACAGTTCGGGTACGACAAGGGCGGTGTCCACCCGGTAAAAGTCCTTGTTCGGGGTTATATAGGGTGCGAGGCCTGGGACGTCGAAACTGGTCCCGGCTACTTTGGGGGTGGCGCTGAACGGGCGCGGGAGCCTGACCGCAGCTCTCGAAGCGGCCGCGTTGTAAGCTCGGGCGAGGGCCTCGCGCCCGAGGACGTACGTGGCGGCGCCGAGGGCGATCAAAGAACCTGCGCCGGCGAGCAACTGGCGACGGGGCAGGACGTTGGCCGCGCCGGCGGGGGCGTTCGGCCCGGCGGGGCCGGCGAGGGGCGCCTTTGCAGGCCTGCACAGCGCGCTGAAAGCAGCCGCTGCCGCCAAGGCCCCGATGGCTGAAGGGAGAGCTTGGGAAGCTGAAGAGGACGGCTGAGCGGCAGCCGAAAGGCCGGTCACTGCCCCGAGCACGAAAGCCGCCGAGACCCCGAGCCACCGCCGCCCAGGCCAGGCAAGCACGCCGGTAAGCGCAGCGAGGGCGGCAAAGATGACGTAGATCCCTATCGAGAGAGCCAGTTTGTCGTCCTCGCCAAAATGGCTGATGGCAAAGTTCTTCAACCATTCGGGCGTGTGGGCTATGACGACTTGGCCAAAGGCGATTGCGGGCTGTGAGCCAGGCCCTGTCGCTATCGCGAGAAGCTCGGAAGCACCGAAGAATGCCGCGAGGCTGGCCGTACCACTGGCAGCTCCCGCAACGGCCTGCCTCGCTTGCGTTCTCACGTCATTTATTCGAGACTTAGCGGCTAAACGGATGACTTTTTCGAACGAAAACCATGGCTCGGGCTAAACAGGCAAGTCGTCGCTCTAGGCGGCGGCGCCGGCGGGGCGGATTTCGCTCACCTTGCCGCCCGTCACGACCACTTGGCCGAGCGGGCCGGCGGTGCCCCAAAGGGTGTAGGTGCCTTCTTGGACTTCGGGGAAAACAGCGGCGAAGAGGCTTTCACCGGCCGGCGTCGTGCGCCGGCGTACGACGTTGTGCAGTTGGTGGCTGCGGGGAGACCCGGCCGGAGTGAGGTCGAGCTCCCTGCCTTCCCAAGCGGGGCCCGTGTAAACGATGACCGCGCCGACGCGGCCTCCGATGTCGAGCACGAGGGCGTCGGCGCGTGCCATCAACCTTCGACGTGCCTAGGACTCGAGGTGAGCGACAGGGGTCGTCGAGGGGTTGTCGTAGCCGTCGTAGGGGTTGCCGAGGTAAGGGAAGCCGTCCTGGTAGGCATAGGGCTGGAACGTGGTGCCGTCGCTCACGTCTGCTACGACGGCGTCGACGGTGTAGCTCTTGTCCACGAGCGGGATGGTGGCGCCTGCTACGGCACGCAGCTCGATGGTGGTGACGTCGTCTTGCACTCGCCTGCCGTTCGGGAAGCCCGAGACGTCCCCTCCGAGCACGCCAAGGGGGCTGTAGCCAGCTTGGCCTGGCGCTTTGGGGGGCACCGCGACGTTGAGCCTGAGCATGTCAGCGACCGCCTTGCCGCCGACGTTGGTCGGCGCGCTCGGGAGGATAGAAGCCGGTATGCCGGTCAAAAAGACGGCTTCGATGTCAGGGCGCTTCTTGCCCGCTTGTTGGTAAGCGGCCAGGTGGGGGAAGGCGCCGGGGTAGAGCACCGGGAGGAGCCTGGCCAGCTCAGGGTCGAGGACAGCGGCTAGGAACTGGCTGTCGTTCACCGGGGGCTGGCTGTTCCAGTAGTCCTTCAGGGCGACAGGCACGACGACCTCGTTCACGAGCGGGTTGCCGAGGCGCGAGACCTGCACGAAGGGCCCGCTACCAGCCACGGTGCCCTTGCCGGCTTCGATCCTGGTGACGGTCTGGCGGCTCGCGGTCGTCCAGAAACCGAGAACGGCTGCGGGGTCTGTCACGCTTGTAGGCCTGGTGCCGCTAGAGGTGAGGCTGGCGATGGGGACTTGGAGGGCGATGCTGAGGACGTTCTTCGCCGCGAGGGAGTTGACCCCGGCCGCGTTGGGGAGCGGGATCAGCTGGTGGCTGTTGAGGGGCCGGAGGCCTCCCAAGTCGAAGATGGCGCCCAAGTCGACGAAGAAAGCGTCAGCGCGCTGGCCGGCGAACACCCTTATCCCTCCGGGCAGGGCTCGCAGCGCCGAAGCGGCTATCGCCCCGTAATTGGGCGTGGAACGGGGGCCGATGTTGCACGGCGGGCAGGGCAGGTCGCCGCCCAAGATCCTCGCTCGGCCCTGCTTGTCCACCAAGCTCACGTAATAGGTCTGCGGGCGGTTGAAGTTCGCGTACGTGCTGCTGCCTGGCGCGAGCGGCTTGATGGGCCCGGTGTTGTAAAGAAAAGTCGACGTATCGACGGTCTTGGTCTGGAAGCGGAAGTTGTAGGTCCACTCGGCTAGGCCGTCGCCGTCGTTGTCGACGTGGATCCCATAGAGCACGTCGTCTCCGAACTCGAAGAAGTTCGGGCCGGCAGCAGGGCCCTGGAGCGGCACGTAGTTGGCGATGACCGTCACGGTGGAAGGGTCGTCTGGGGACACGAACGCGTAGAGGTCCGTGCTGTCAACGGCCGGGTCGGCCGCAGTACCTGGCGCTTCGCGATGCGAAGACATTTCCGCCCTACCTGACCGCAGAGAGGAGCGCGTTGGCTATCGAGCGGTCGTGGATGGTCACGAGCCTGGTACCCGAGTAGATCTCGACGGCCCCAGACGGGCCGCCCACGACATGAGCCATGACCTCGGCTTTGGCTTCCCCCTCGGCCTCGTTGCCGAGGCGAGGCCCCAAGGCGGCGGCGCCGGCCGCCCCTGCGGTAGGCCGGCCAAGCTTGGCGAGCGTTTCTTGGCCCACTGCGGCAGCCGCCCCCAGCGCTGCTGCCCCTAACGAGGCGTCGCGCAAAAAGCGGCGCCTGGAGATGTTCTCCATCTGGTCCTCCTTCAGCTCATGGTGCGAGAGCCTTCCTCTCGCTGCCGTTAGGTTCGGAGCCGGGCGTTCGCCTGGATGACGGAACTTCCCGCCTGGATGACGGAACTTCTTGGTGCCGCTCGTCGCTGGCCGCTGTCGAGGCCTACCAGCTCTCAAGGCCTACCAGCAGCCGGCTTCAGCTCTCCTCGACCGCACTGGACGGCAGCGTGCCGACGGCGAGCACCGCTGTCGTCGGGGAGGGAGCTCCGCCGGCGGGTTCGGCTGTGACCATGAGCTTGGAAGTGCCCTTGCCGACCCGGAACAGCCCGGCTTGTCTCGGGTCGGGGCCGAGCAAGCCCAAGGAGACCGGCTTGCCCTCGACGAGGCCCCAAAGCTGGTAGGTCTCCGATGCGGGGAGCTCGCCGAGGCTAGAGGAGATCCAGTACGCGAAGCCCTTCGGCGCAACGACCACCGTTGCCGCGCGGCTCCCGTCCGCCGCCGCAAGCGCGACCGTCACATGGGGCCCAGCGGCAGCGAGCGCCGCCGCCTCTGCGACGCTGGCGGCGCCCACCTGTTGTTCGAGACTGCGCACCTGGGAATGTAGCTGGCCGACCTCAGTGCCGAAGACGGAGGCGAGGACTATCGCTGCCGCAGCCGCAGCACCCCCCAGGCCGAGCGCCAAGCCCCGGGCGCGCCTGGCCAGCACTTCGCGCCTCGCCCGGGCGAGCTTGGAGCTGCTCAGGGGAACGAGGCGGGGAGGTGGTTGCGCTTCGTGAGAGCCGGAGAGGAAGGTGGAAGCGGCCACCTGTTCCCAGACCCGCGCTGGGACCTCAGTGGAGAGGCCTGCGGCCATCAGGGCCGCGATTTCCCTGTGGGCAGCCAGCTCAGCTTGGCAGTGGGCGCAGCCGCTCACGTGCGCTTCGAGCGCTTCGCGTTCCTCTTCGCTCGTCGCGTCCAGCACGTAGGCGCCGAGCAGGGCACCTGCTTCGTCGTGGGTCACCTGTCTGCTCCCTGCACTAGGTGCGCCAGCTCGCTTTCCAGGCGGCGCAGCCCGGAGCGTATCCGGCTCTTTACTGTGCCCTCGGGCTCGTTTTGGATGGTCGCGACCTCACGGTAGGTATGGCCGCCAAAATAAGCGAGCTCTATCGCGCTGCGCTCTGCCGGCGGCAGGCGGTTGAGCGCTTGGCGGACCTGCTCGTTGGCCATGAGCTCCACTATCTCCTGCTCAAAGTCGGGCCCAGCGACGGCCCTAGCCCGTTGCTCACGCGCCCGGCGGCTTAGCTCTGAGCGCAACAGGTCCACTGCGCGCCCATGTGTCACTGCCAGCAGGAACGCTCGCAGCGACCCGCGCGCTGGGTCGTAACGCTCGGGGTGCTCCCAGAAGCCGACGAAGACCTCTTGGGTGACTTCCTCGGCGAGGGCCTCGTCCACCAGCAGCCGCCGGGCGAGGCCGAACACGGCTCCTGCGTTGCGCCGGTAGACCTCGGCCAGGGCCTCCTCTCGCCACCTGGCGACGCCGACCGCGAGCGCTGCGTCGCTGGCGCTTGCGAGGTCGCCTTTCACGCCAATGTGTCCGGAGCTGCTGGCAAGCTTGGATGGCTCCGGTGGGCGTGGGTCGTCCGGGGCGTTCACTGCTCTAGGTTAGCGGCCCGGGCGAGGGCCGTTCTGAAGTGCTTAGCTGGGCGGCCCCTGCCCGTTCACTAGCCGCTTAGTCCCCCCTGCCTCGCGGTCTTCCCCCTGCCTCGCGGGGCCGCCAAATGCTTGGGCTGCGACAGAATAGGGGTTGTGGAGACCGACATCGACGAGGCGGCGTCCCGGTGGCCCGACACTTTCGAGCTGGAGCGCTGGGGCCTGACAAAGGAGCGCCGGGGCTTCGGTCGAAGACCTAATAAGCGGCACAAGCGGGCTTTGGTCGCCGTGCTGGGCGGGTTGGCGGCGCTGGCGGCCGTGGTCGTGGCTGGCCCGGCGGTGTTCTTCGCTATCGAGGGGCCGGCGCCCAAGAGCCTGGTCCTCCCAGTAGGCCCTGGCGGGGCCGTCGGCCCGGTCAACGGGACTTGGGCCGTGGCGGCCCCCTCAGAGGTCCAGTACCGGGTCGCGGAGATCTTGTTCGGTCAGCACCACATCGCCGTCGGGACGACCTCCAAGGTGCAGGGGAGCTTTACCATCAAGGGCGCGACGGTGGTCGCTGCTCGCTTCAGCGTGGACATGGCTTCGGTCCGCAGCGGCGTCGCCGGCCGCGACTCGCAGTTCGCTGGCTGGATCATGGACACCCGGGCCTACCCCAAGGGCTACTTCACCTTGACAAAGGCCGTGGACCTCGGCAAGGTCCCGAGCGAGCGCCACGTAGTTACATTGGACGCCGTAGGCAAGCTCACCCTTCGGGGAAAATCGCGCACCGTGAGGGTCCCGCTGCGTGCAGAGCGGTCCGGTGACGGCATAGACGTGAACGGTGCCTTCACGATCCGCTTCGGCCGGTGGGGCATACCCAACCCGAGCTTCGCCATCACGCGCGTCGCTGACACCGGCACGATCGACTTCTTGTTGCATTTGGTCCGCAAGAGCCGCTGAGGTCGGCCCTAACTACAGGTCCGCATTTGCGACCGAGGTAGGTTCACGCTCTTCAGTGCTATCGGGCTCTGACCTGCGGTGGGGTGCTGTGCTCACGCCCGTGTGTTGGACGAGAGCGCGACGGGCCGAAGAGGCGTTCCCGGATGCACGCCAACCGTAGAGCCTGATGAGCGCGGCCCCGAAGCCGGCGACGCAAAGTAGCAGGCCCGCCACTTGGACTGCGATCGCTCCCACGTGGCCCGGGTAGGCGAGCCACAAGTGCTCCTCGATGAACCGGTTGAGGCCCCAGAAGCCAACTGCCACCGAGACCACAAGACCCCGCGGCCCGTCGTGCTTGGCAACCTGCTTCTCGACCTGCCAGACGATGAGCAGGACAGCAAAGGTGAGCGCCGCCTGGAAGACCGGCACTGGCAGGCGCCGGCCCACCTGGCCCGCGTAGTACATGCCGAACCACTGGTGCGTGGGGTGCCCGCCGCCTGCGTACATGAGTTGCGGGCCGAGGAGGCGGCCGACCGCCCATGAGGCCAGCAGCACCGGCGCTACGAGGTCGGCCAGCACAAGGGCTGGCAGTTCAGGCGCCTTCCGCTTGGCCATGAGGAAGCCAGTCGGTACCCCGAGCGCGAGCCCGCCGAAGGACGACAGCCCGCCGTTCCAGATTTCGATCACCTGCACCGGTTGAGAAGCGTAAAAGCCGATGTTGGCTAGTACGTGCACGACCCGGGCGCCGACAATGGCGGCAATGACGACATAGACGGTCGTGCTCCCCAACCACTGCCACTGGTACCCGTGGTGGCGCAGCCGGACGCTCAAGTAGCGGTAGGCGAAGTAGAAGGTGACGGCCAAGCCGAGGCCGTAGGTGTGGAACACGAGCGGGCCGAGGTGCCACTCCACAGGTACGGGTTTCACTCGGTTCGGGCCTCCTGGGTTGAGGGTTGGGCACCGCGCACCGCCACATGGCCCAGGTTACCGGTGCTAGGGCCGTCCGGGAGGACCAGGAAGTACGTCCGTCACTTGACGCTGCCGGCTGTGATCCCGGTCACGATCCAGCGGTTGAGCAAGAAGACGATCACCGCCGGCACTGCTATGGCGACCATGGCTGCCGCGTTGATAATCGTGTAAGGGACGTTGCGGCTGTCGATGGCGGCTAGCAGGACCGTGAGCGGTTCGGTGGCAGTGCTGCTGGAAAGCACCAGAGGGAAGATGAACTGTCCCCAGCCGAACAGGAACGTCACGATGGCTGTTGCGGCAATGCCCGGTTTGGCCGTTGGCAGGACGACGCGTACGAAAGCTTGTAGCGTGCTCGCCCCGTCGATGCGCGCCGCTTCTTCCATGCTTTTGGGCAGTGCCAGGAATACGTTATACATGATCCACATGGCAAGAGGCAGGAACCCTGACGTGTACACCAAGATGATCCCGACGTAGGTGTTCACTAGGCCGATGTCGCTCATGATCCTGTAAAGCGGTATAAGGGTGGCGTAGACGGGGAGCGTAAGCGTGGCAATAACCGCGTAAAATAAAGCGGTTTTCAGGCGGAAGCGGAGACGAGCGAAGGCGTACGCGGCGACCACAGCTACCGCAAGCGTGAGCACGGTGGCCCCGGCGGTCTCCACTACTATGTTGATGAGCGACTGGGCGATACCTCCTGCAGCGTCTGCCGCCTCGGGGCCAGCACCGAAGAGCGCCTCGTAGCTCACGATGGTGGGATGGACGGGGAACCACTGTACGGGGACTTGTTGTGCGGCGCCGTTTGTTGACAGGCTGGTCTTCAAGGCCCAGTACACAGGGAAAAGCGACCACATGGCGACTACGAGCAGCCCTAGTATGCGGCCTGGGCCGAGCGCCTGCCTTTTCCTCTTCAAGGGTACTCGACTTTCCTGTAGATGAGCTTCACAGCAACTACGGCTAGCACGACGGTGATCACGGTGGCCAGTAAGCTGAGAGCGTACCCCTCACCAAAGTTGAGATCTTGGAACGTGATGAAGTAAGTGGCGCTCATGATCGAGGCCCCGGTAGTGGCATTGGCGTTCAGCACATAGACCTGGTCGAAGATGTTGAGCGACATGACGAGCGCCTCGACAGTCGCGATAGCCAGTGCGGGGCGCACGAGCGGCAGAGTGATGCTGCGCACGACACGGTGCCACGGTGCCCCGTCCACTGCTGCGCCTTCGTACAATTCGTCCGGCACCGATTGGAGCGCTGCCAGCACGATCAAGGCCGCCAAAGGGGTGATCTGCCAGACCTGCACCAGCGAGATGAGCAAGATCGTCTCGACTTGGTGCGAGCCTATAAAGAGAACGTACTGGCCGATCAAATGCAAGCTCTTTAGTACTGAGTCGAGCACGCCAACTGTGGGGTTGTAGATCCACGACCAGATGACACCCTCCACTACTCCCGGCAGCGCCCATGGGAGTACCACGATGGCAAGCATCAGCCCGCGGCCCCGGAACGGCCGTTGCAACAATAGGGCGGTACAAGTCCCGAGCGTGACGGTCAGGGCGACGCCGAAGAGGGCGTACCACCCGGTGTTCTCCAAGCTCTGGCGTACCTGCGCGTTCGCGAAGATGTCCTTGAAGTTGCCGAAGCCGACAAAGTGATCCGGCGGTGTGAGCGGGTCGATATGTACGAACGCTTCGATGACGGTAAGCACCGTGGGGTAAATGGCGAGCGCTCCAATGAAGACGACGAGCGGGGCCACCATGGCATAGGGCAGGAAACCGTCGCCCTGCCCTCTAGCCCAAAGCCTTGTGGGAGCACCTCGCATCTTCGGGTCGCATGCGCGCTTGCGGGGCTCAGGGTGCTCTACGCGGCCGTGGCCCACTCTCACGTCGCTCGACGTGTTGGGCACCTGGGATCAGCCAGACAGCGAGGACACCTGCGCGGCGATCGCCTTGATCGCACTGGCGACAGTCTCTTGGCCCGCTGCAGCGCTGTGCAAATTGGTGTAAACGGCATTGCTGAAGGCCGGGTACCAAGGTGGCGCGCCGGCTGGGAATATCGCACGAGAGTGGTGCTCGGCTAGTTGCGCTAGCTCTGCTGCCCCAGGCACTTTGCCGGACTTCACGAGGATGCTTAGGCCGTCGATGTTGGCCGGTAACGGGAAGCCGCTTATAACTTCCGAAGGGCCGGCGGCTCCCGCAAAAGCGGCTTGGTTGATTGGCTGATCGTACCACTGGATGAACCGCACGGCAGCTGTGACGTGTTTGGCTTCAGCCGGGATCCCGATGCCGTCGGGGTTGGCAAGGTTGGGCGCGGGGCCCTTCAGCCCAGGCGTCGGCACGTACTCCACGCTACCCACGACGGTCGAGTCGCTTGGCACGTCATATATGGTGCCGACGTCGCCCGAATAGTCAGAGAACACGCTGGCTGTCAAGTTGTGCGCCATGTCATCTTGGAAACCCTGATAGTCTTCCAAGTCAAGGTTCCCCTTGGGCACCAGCCCGCTCTTGTAGGCTGAGACCATCCACTGCATGGCTTTGTAGCCGGGGGAACTCGGAGACGTAAACTCCGGCTTGTAGGATGTGCTGAGGACTTGGCCGCCAAAGGCGGCTGTCGCCTCGTACCAGTAAGTGGAAAGGCCTTCGGCCGCAGCAAAAGGTATGTCGAGCGGGTGCGCCACGACTCCCATTGCCTTGATCTTTTCGAGGTCTGCGCTGTACTCGCCGAACGTCACTGGAATTTTTGTTATCCCCGCCTTGGCGAAGTCCTTCTTGTTGACGGTCGTGACGAGGAGCGACGCGTCGCTGGGCATGCCGAGTAGTTCGCCGTTCCTTATGAAAGAGTCGAGCTGGGGGTACTGGCTGCGCAACTTGTCGACGTCGAAGTACTTGTTCAAGGGCCGGAACCACTTCGAGTAGTAGTACTCACCGACTTTGGACCAGTCTACGTCAGCGACGTCGGCGAAATAGGTATGCGCCTCGGCTGCCGCGGCTATCTTCGTCTGCAGGTTGTCCCACTGGATGTAGGAGTAGTTGACTTTGATGCCCGTCTTGGCGGTAAACGCCTCGAGGAGCTTTTTTGGCGGGGGAGGGTAAGCTATCGCCACATTTATCGTGACGTCTTGGTGCGCCTTGCGGGGCGGTCGCGTTTGGCTCTGCGCCGGCAGGGCGTAAGCACTGGCTGTCGCGACTGCCAAGAGGGCTGCTACGGCTGTCCGGTTGATTGTAAGCGTGAGTTTCATTTTTCCCCTTCCTGTTTAAGGTGAGAAGGCTGTCCGGTTGATTGTAAGCGTGAGTTTCATTTTTCCCCTTCCTGTTTAAGGTGAGAAGGCGAAGCGCCGCGCGTCTCGCCGTTTGTCGAGCCGAGCCTGAGGCCTACTAGCCGGTAGAGAACTAGGCCGGCTCCGCCTTCGGTCGGCGAGTGTCATTGCAGCTGGGCCGGGTTGTGGTGCGCTTCCACAAGGGCATCTATCAAGGCGACGGTGTCGTCGATGCTGAGCTGGGCTGACAGCAATGGATCTAGCAGCGCGGCCTGGTAAATGGTGTCCAGGCTGTGCTGGAGGATGCCCTCTACGGTGAGCAGTTGAACGTTGATAGCGGTGCGGTTGAGGGCTGCACATTGCTCAGGGAGCGCGCCGACTGAAGCGGGTAGGGCTCCTGTGCCGTCGGCGAAACAAGGTACCTCCACGCACGAGGCTTCGGGGAGGTTGGCCACCAGTAAGTGCTTGTTGACCACGTTTCCCATAAAGCGGTACGTTGTACCTGTCTCCAGGGCCGCGATCAGGGGAGGCGCGTATTCTTCGCTTTGGGGCGCGAGGGGCAACGCTTCACCCGAGAGTACGGCCTCCATTTCGGCTGCGAAGGCTGCTTCGAGGTCGTCAAGGCGGTAAAGGTACTCTCGCACCCTGACCCCCGGGGGCACCGGTGCGCCCGGTCGCAGGAACCATGAGTAATACTCAGCGTTGTGGACGCTCGACTCGCTAACGAAGTAGCCGAAGCGCCTCAACAGCTCGAAACGCACGGCGTCGTCGTGCGTGGCGAGATCTATTTGCCAAGCTAGCCTTCGCAACTCCGGGTAGAGGTCCCTTTCGCCGAGGGACAGCTCTAGGAGCCAGGTCATATGGTTTATGCCGGCCGCCCTCCAGCGGAGCCTTTCCTTCGGGATACCGAGGTAGCCGGCTACCGCTGAAACGGTGTGCTCGGTCCCGTGGCACAGGCCAACATGAGGTACCCCGACGCTGCGGTCGAGAGCCATGACGACCATGGCCATCGGGTTGGTGTAGTTGAGCAAGGTCGCCGCCGGCGCTTGGTCGGCGACTACGCGGGCGATGTCGAGCACCACCGGGAGCGTCCTCATGGCGCGAGATATACCGCCCACCCCGTGGGTATCGGCGATAGTCTGGCGTACGCCGAACTTTTCCGGGACGTCGAAGTCAACGCGGGTTGCCTCCTTGCCGCCCACCTGGACTGTGTTGACGACATAGTCACAGGCCTTCACGCCAGCAGCTAGGTCGACGGTGGCAACGACCCTCGCCTTCTTGCCCGCCCGGGCAACGATCCCCTCCACCGACCGCCTGGCGGCCTCGAGGCGCGCCGGGTCGATGTCGACCAAGCGTAGCTCGGCGTCCTCGGTCGGCTCCTGGTGGAGCAGGTCGGTCACGAGCGTCCGCGTGAAAACCAAGCTCCCCGCCCCGACAATGGCTATCTTCGCCAAGGTGATCCCTTTCCCGTCAAGGTTGCGACCTCTCTTTCGTCAAGAGAGCACCACCGAGCGCGACAGTCGGCGCGGCCGGCTTGGGTCGAAGCCTTTGGCCTTGGCGAGCGCTATTGCCCCCCGCTGAGCACGGACGAGCTCGACCATGGGGTCGGCCCCCGAGACCTCGAGGGACGCCCCGCTCTCGCGCACTTCTTCAGGGAGCCCGGGTGGCAGGTGCCCGAGCGACCAAACGAGCGAACCCTTCTCGAGCAAGCTGATCGGGCCGTGGCGGAACTCCATTGCGGGGTAAGCCTCGCTCCACGCGCGTGCTGCCTCTCGGAACTTGAGCCCAGCTTCGCCAGCGAGGCCTGCCGCAGCCCCTTGGCCGAGGAAGACGAACTGGCGGTACGTGCCCAGCCCCTCGGGCAGCGGCGCCCTCAGAGCCCCTTCAGCCTCGGAAGCGAGGCGCTCTACGTCATGGCCGAGATGTGCCCTCCACCACGCCAAGACGCTCGTGGCGAAGCGCGTCTGGACTACTGCGTCCTCGTCGGCGAAGGAGAGAGCAACGGTGTGGGCCGCGGCACGCGCGAGCGGGGTCTCGGTGCTCGTCGTGACGGCTAGCACCTCCGTGGCGGGTGGAAGGGCTGATATCAGCCGGAGCACCTCCGTCGTGGTCCCCGAGCGCGAGATGGCGACCACGAGGTCATAGTTGCGGCCCGCCGGCATCTCGGACGCCGGAAAGGCGTCACTTTCACCCCATCCCGCCCCCTCCCGCCATGACGCCGCCGCCGCCGCCATGTAGTACGACGTCCCACAGCCGGTCAGAGCCACGCGGGTCCCACGGTCGGGTACCGGGCTGTGGGCCGCGAGCTCGCTGGCGCGACGCCAGCAGCTCGGCTGCGTGCTGACCTCTTCTTCGGCATTGCGCGGTTGTGAGCGATCTAGAGCCACTACGAACAAGACTAATCGCTCAAGACTGAATCGTCAATGCGCGCTAGCCTGGGGGAGTGCGCAGAGAAGAGCGGATGTCGGGCATCCTCGAACGCCTGGCCGATGGCCTTCCGGTGGGCGTGGCGGAGCTGGCCAAAGAGTTCGACGTCGCCCCCGCCACCATCAGGCGTGACCTCGCCTTGCTGGAGGACCAGCGGCTACTTGTCCGCACGCACGGGGGGGCGGTAGCCCAAGCGGTTTCCTATGAGCTGCCCCTTCGTTACAAGGGCGTCCGTCACGCCGAGGAGAAACGGCGTATCGCGCGCGAGGCAGCCGCTTTGGTGAAAGAAGGCATGGCTGTCGGGCTGACCGGGGGCACCACCACCACCGAGGTGGCACGGGCACTGGCAGACCGCCAAGGCCTCACCATAGTGACCAACGCGCTCAACATTGCCGCTGAGCTCGCCGTCAGGCCCAACCTGAAGCTCGTCGTGACCGGCGGAGTGGCTCGGAGCAACTCCTACGAACTGTCAGGCCCGATGACCGAGGCGAGCTTGGCAGTGCTCAACCTTGACCTCATGTTCGTGGGTGTAGACGGGATCAGCGTGAGGGCTGGCTTCACGACCCACCAGGACGTCGAGGCTCACAGCAACAGGGCCATGATCAAACGGTCGGCCCGAGTAGTCGTGGTAGCCGACAGCTCCAAGATCGGCCGTGTGGCCTTCGCTCAGATTTGCGAGGTTGCGGAGGTGGACGAACTGGTCACCGACGCTTCGGCGCACCCTGAGCACTTGTGTGAACTGGAGGCAGCTGGCCTTGGCGTGCGCCTGGTCTGACCCGGGCGGCAGAGGCGCGATCGGTTCAGCACCGGTCGACGCGATGTTGCAGGGTCGCAGGTACCTTTCCGGACAGTTGGACGGCGGCCGGTGAACGAGGGCCGGTTCGTAGCTGCGCTGGACATCGGTGGTACCAAGCTGGCTGCCGGCCTGGTGGGCGAAGACGGTGCCTTGCGCTCCAAGGTGGCGGTAAGCACCGAGCCGGAGCGTGGGCCTGCCGATGTCTTGGACCGGGCTCTTGACCTAGCCCGAGCGGTGTGGGACGACGCCGACAAAATTGGCATCCAGCCGGCCGCTTTGGGCGTGGCTACCAAAGGCATAACGAAGGAGCAAGCTGTTTATGTCGCGGGGATGCCCGGTTGGGAGCACATGCGCATCCCAGCGCGCGTCCGAGAGCGCTTTCCCGGAGTCGCTACCGCCATTATTAACGACGTCCGGGCGGCGACGCTCGCCGAAATGACCTGGGGCGCCCTGAAGGGTACTGAGACGGGGCTGTACATCAACCTAGGGACCGGGTTTGCCGCGGGAGTAGTAGCTGGAGCGCAACTGTTGCCGGGCGCGCACGACGCCGCTGGCGAGGTCGGCCTCATGGTGCCGTCACGCGCTGCACTGCGCAACCACATGCCGGGTGATGCACTGCTCGAACGACAGATCGCTGGGCAAGCCGTCCCGCGGCGCTCCATGGAGCGTCTAGGCGTGGCGGCTAGCACTGAGCAGCTCGTTGAGCTGGCCAAAACCGATGCCCGTGCCGCTGCGCTCTTGGCCGAGATAGCCGACGACATCGGCATTTGGGTCACCAATGTCGCCCTCGTGGTCGACCCCGAGCGGATAGCCATAGGAGGGGGTTTCTTGGGTTGGGGGCCAGCTTTGCTCGAGAGGATTGCCGAAGTGGTGAGGGAGTGCATGCCATTTACCCCAGAAGTAGTGCAGGCGCACTTCGGGGCCGCCTCGGCCCTGGTTGGTGCCGGCGCTTTGGCCCATTCGCTTGTTTCTTCGGTGAGCCGGACGCTCCCTTGAGCCACTTGGCGCGGGCGTGAGGTTGCCGTGGCCTACCAAAGGGCCGTCGCCTCTCCGGGAGCCGCGCCGAACTGCACGTGAGTACTTGGCCGAAGCGAGCTTGCCGTCCGGACGAGCAGGTCGGTACAGCATGTGCCGCAAGTACCCATGGCCACGAGGACCTCCTGGGGCCCACGATCCCGGGCCCGTACCTCTACTAGGTCGATGTACTCCGGTTTGCCGACGGTCGCGGCCTCTACTCGGTCTTACCGTTTGGTCGTGGCCTCTACTAGGTCCTCCCGTAGTCAATGTGCTTAAGCTTGCTAGTTCAGCGCACCGAGGGCCACCTCAAGGCCACATCTTGTGAAAAGATGGTACAAATCACCGGGTTTGCGGCCAGGCCGGAGATTACGGCCGGTAGGATCACGCAGGTGAGCTCCGTCATGAGTTTTGCTCCGTCGACGACAGCAGCGCTGGGCACCTCTCGCGGGGGCGCCGGCTCGTTGGTCAAGGTGGCGACTATCGGCGAGATCCTCGTCGAGGTGATGGCCGTCGAGCCGGGCCAAGGGTTTTTGGAGCCTCTCAGTTTGCGGGGGCCGTTCCCGAGCGGCGCGCCGGGGATATTCATCGACCAGGTCGCCAAGCTCGGCCAGCCTTGTGCCGTCATCGCCTGCGTCGGTGACGACGACTTCGGCCGAGCGAGCGTTGCCCGCTTGGAGCGAGACGGCGTCGACACGACTGCCGTCGAGGTGCTCGCCGGTGAGGTCACAGGGAGCGCCTTTGTCCGCTACCGCGACGACGGAAAGCGTGACTTTGTCTTCAACGTAGTTCACAGCGCCGCCGGCCGCCTGAAGAGGACCCCTTGGGCGACGGGTGTGCTTGCGGGGTGCGGCCACTTGCATATCTCCGGCTCTTCACTGTTCTCAGACGAGGTGGCAACCTTTGTCCTCAGCGCCGCTCAGGAGCTGAAGGCCAAAGGCGGCACGGTCTCTTTCGACCCCAATGTGCGGCCCGAACTGTTGAAAGACGACAAGGTGCTGGCCAATTTGCAGGGTGCCCTGCGATACGCCGATGTGTTCTTGCCGAGCGGGCCGGAGGTGGCCCTCCTCACCCGCGCCAAGCAAGAACAGGCGGCGATCGAAGAGGTGCTCGCCGGAGGCGCCAGGTGCGTGGTCGTGAAGCGCGGCCTCGCGGGAGCGAGCTACTACGGAAAGGAAGAACGCCTGAGCGTGCCCGCCTACGCGGTGGAGGAAGTGGACCCGACGGGGGCGGGTGACTGCTTCGACGCTGCTTTTGTCACCTGCTGGCTTCGGGGCCGTGGTGCCCGGGAGTGCCTCGAGCTCGCCAACGCCGCCGGCGCCAAGGCGGTGAGCGCCTTCGGCCCTATGGAGGGCACCTCGAGCATGGCTGAGCTCGAGGAGCTTCGTTCCAAGGCTCGCTCGAGGAGCGCGACGCCGCCCGGCGCCGGCGGGCCAGGCAGAAAGCCTCGAGTGCTCGACGCCTGGGTCATGGGGCACCTGCCCGGCCTCACCCCCGAAGGGGTCACCTCGGTGTGCTCGAGCCATGAACTGGTGCTGGAGGCGGCCTTACGCCAGGCAGCCGAAGAAGGCACCGCGGTGCTCATCGAGGCGACCTGCAACCAGGTCAACCATCGGGGGGGCTACAGCGGGCTCACGCCGGCCGCTTTTCGTGACCACGTCTACGCCGTCGCCGAGAGGCTCGGCTTTCCCAAAAGACGCGTGCTGTTGGGAGGCGACCATTTGGGGCCGAGCCCCTGGAGGGCCCGTCCAGCAGAGCAAGCGATGGCTGATGCCGAGGAAATGGTGGCCGCATTTGTCATGGCTGGGTTTGAAAAACTGCACATCGACACGAGCATGGGCTGTCAAGGCGAGCCCAGTCATCTCGAGGACGAGGTCGTGGCCGAGCGGGCGGCACGCCTCGCGGCCGTCGCTGAACAGGCCGCCAAGGTAGCGGGCACTAGGCCCTACTACGTGGTCGGCACTGAAGTGCCCGTGCCTGGAGGGCTGAGCGGCGAGGCCGAGGCGGTCCACGTGACGAGCCCTGAGGCAGTGCTGGCGACCCTAGAGGCGCACCGGCGGGCCTTCTCTCGCGCTGGCGCCGGCGACGCTTTCGAGCGCGTCATGGCCGTTGTCGCCCACCCCGGCGTCGAGTTCGACAACCAAAAGGTCTTCATCTACCAGCCCGAGCGGGCGAAAGACCTCTCCCGTGCCCTGGACTTGATGAACGGGCTCTGCTTTGAGGCACATTCAACCGACTACCAGCCCGCCTCGAGCCTCGCTCGCCTGGTGGACGACGGCTTCGCCGTGCTCAAGGTGGGGCCGGCGCTGACCTTCGCCCTGCGGGAGGCCCTCTACGGCCTCGACGCCGCTGCTTGGTGGGCGGTGCCTGCTTGGCGGGACCGCACGCTGGCGGCGGTGGTGGACGAGGAGATGCTCGCCCGTCCCGAGCACTGGTCTGCCTATGTCTCAGGTGACCCGGCGCGCCAGAGGTTGCTGCGGCACTTCGGCTACAGTGACCGATCCCGTTACTACTGGGCGTCTCCTCGCCTCCGCCAAGCGGTCGATGACCTCTTTGGCCAGTTCGAGGGCGAAATGGTGCCGGAGATGCTCGTCAGCCAGTACCTTCCACGGCTCTTTGAGCGGGTCGCCCGAGGTGAGCTGCCCGCCACGCCACGAGCCTTGGTAATAGAGGCGGTACGAGACGTATTAC
>Ga0209061_1002678_pt1 | contig 21535 bp, 16 predicted proteins | sample Coa_R1_10_FD_187157 | JGI IMG/M metagenome (GOLD analysis project Ga0209061, IMG submission 187157) | Surface soil microbial communities from Centralia Pennsylvania, which are recovering from an underground coalmine fire - Coalmine... | ecosystem: Environmental > Terrestrial > Soil >...
GCCGCCCCGTGAGCGGGCGGGTTCCTCGCAGAATCCGGGCTCACCGGCCGGCGCGTGGGTCCTTACTCCGCCAGCCGGGCGACCGCGGCGAGCACGGTGTCCTCGTCGCGCGCCGCGAGCTGCACGCCGACGCCGTCGACCGGTACGACGGCGCCCGCCAGCCCGGCGGCGTTCATCGGCGCGAGCAACCGGGTGAGCGGTCCGAGGACGTGCTCGTTCCTCGCCGTCCGCGGCGGCGGCGGCCCGGGGAGCGCGGGCAGCACGAGCACGGCGCCCTCCTCGACGGCGGCGTGCAGCGCGCGTCCGAGCGCCGTGAGCCGGGCGCGTGCGGCGGCGACCTCGGCGGCCGGCCGCCGTTCGTTCTCCGCGTGCCAGCCGGCGAGCTCCTCGCCGATCGCGTGATCGGGGTCGCGCGCCGGGTAGAGGCCGGCGCGGCGGTGGGCGGACAGCGACTCCGCGCCGATGACGGCCGATCGTGGCAGGCCCCAGTCCCGGAACGGCTCGACCGACACGGGGCGCGTCGGCAGCCCGAGCCGCTCGACGGCGGTCGCCGCCGCGGACAGCTCGGCCGCCTCGACCCGACCGAGCGTCGCCTCCTCGCAGACGAGCGCCGCCGAGAGCGATCGGGGCTCCGGCTCCCGCCCCGACAACGCGTGCCAGGCGAGGGCGAGGTCGCCCGGCTCGCGGACGAGCACGCCGAGCGTGTCGAAGCTCTCGCTGAGCGGCATCACCCCGTCCATCGGGAGCCGGCCGGCGCGGCCGTTCAGCCCGCAGATCCCGCAGCAGGCGGCGGGGATGCGCACGCTTCCGGCGGTGTCGGTGCCGAGCGCGAGCGGAACCGCCCCCGCCGCGACCGCCGCGGCCGAGCCGCCGCTCGAGCCGCCGGCGATCGCCTCCGGGTGCCGCGGATTGCGAATGCCCGGGGTGATGACGCCGGCCGCGAGCTCATGCGTGGCGGTCTTCCCGACCGGGATCGCGCCCCGCGCCCGCAGTCCGGCGACGACCGCGGCGTCGGCCCGCGCGGGCGGCGCGTCGTGCAGCGCGCGGGTGCCGGCGCGGGTCGGCAGCCCGGCGACGTCGGCGAGGTCCTTGACGGCGAGCGGCACGCCGTGGAGCGGGCCCGGCTGGGGCTCACGTGCCCGCCGGCGCGCCGTGTCAGGATCGACGACGACGAACGCGCCGAGATCGCGCGTGGCCTCGATCCGCCGCAGGCACGCCTCGAGGAGCTCGCTCGGCGTGATCTCCCGCGAGCGCAGCCGCGCGACGGTCTCGCGCAGCGAGAGGTCGGCGAGTCCGGCATCCATGAGAGCGGGCAGCCTACCCGTGCGCGGCAGGGCACCCGGGTGCGGCACGGCACGGCACGGCCCAACGGGCATAGACCTGATCTATGGGGCGATAGCGACCCGGTGTTGGCGCGCGCGCGAAGGCGCGGTTACCGTCGGCGGTGGCCGTGTCGCGAATCGGCGTGAGCATCGAGATCAACGGCGACGTGTTCGAGCGCGAGATCGAACCGCGCCTGCTGCTCTCGGACTTCATCCGCCACGAGGCGGGCCTCACCGGCACCCACGTCGGTTGCGAGCACGGCGTGTGCGGCGCCTGCACGGTGCAGCTCGACGGCGAGCCGATCCGCTCCTGCCTGATGCTCGCCGTCCAGGCGAACGGCCGCCGGCTGCGCACGGTCGAGGGGCTCGCCGCGCCCGACGGCCCGCTGCACCCGCTCCAGCAGGCGTTCCACGAGACCCACGCGCTCCAGTGCGGGTTCTGCACGCCCGGGTTCCTGATGGCGATCGAGCCGCTGCTGCCCGACGTCGGCGGGCTCGACGACCGGCGGCTGCGCGAGCTGCTCGCCGGCAACCTGTGCCGCTGCACCGGCTACGAGTCGATCGTGAACGCGGTCCGGCTCGCCCACGAGCGGCTGTTCGGGGCGGGCGGCCCTCGATGAAGCCGGCGCCGTTCGACTACCTCGCGCCGACGAGCGTCGAGGAGACGCTCGAGCTGCTCGCCGCCCGCGGGGAGGAGGGCAAGCTGTTGGCCGGCGGCCAGAGCCTCGTGCCGATGCTCAACTTCCGGCTCGCGCAGCCGGAGGCGCTGATCGACATCAACCACGTCGCCGAGCTGGCGTACGTCGCGCGGCGCGACGGCGCGCTTCACATCGGGGCGCTCACCCGGCACGCCGAGCTCGAGCGCTCGACGCTCGTCGCCGAGCACTGGCCACTGCTCACCGAGGCGCTGCGCTGGCTCGCCCACCCGCCGATCCGCAACCGCGGGACGGTCGGCGGCTCTGTCGCCCACGCCGACCCTGCCGCCGAGCTGCCGGTCGCGCTCACCGCGCTCGACGCGCGCTTCGTCGTGCGCTCGCGCCGGGGGCAGCGGTCCCTCGCCCCCGACGAGATGTTCGTCGGCCCGCTCCAGCCCGGGCTCGAGCCCGACGAGTTGCTCGTCGAGATTCGCGTGCCGGCGCTCGCCCGGCCGTTCGGCTGCGCCTTCGTCGAGCAGGCGCGCCGCCACGGCGATTTCGCGCTCGGCGGCGTCGCGGTCGCGCTCGGCCGCGACGGCGACCGCTGCCGCGAGGACGGAGCCCGCGTCGTCCTGCTCGGCGCCGGCCCGGGGCCCCGCCGGGCGCCGGAGGCGGAGGCGCTGCTTGCGAGCCGACCGGTCGACGAGGACGCCGCCCGCGCCGCCGGCGAGGCGGCCGCGCGCGCCGCCGACCCGCCGACCGACCCGCACGCCGACGCCGGCTACCGTCGCGCGCTCATCGCCACGCTCACGCGACGCGCCGTGCTCCGCGCCTGGGAACGGACGTGAGCGACGCCGCCACGGCCCGTCCGGGCGATGGGAACGCCCCAGGCGGTGCGGTCGCCCCGGGCGATGCGAACGCCCCGGGCGATGCGGTCGCCCCGGGCGATGCGAACGCCCCAGGCGGTGCGGGCACCTCGCGCGACGGGCGCGACCCGCTCGTCGGCCGCCCGGTCGCCCGCCGCGAGGACCGCCGGCTCCTCACCGGCGCCGCCGAATTCGTCGACGACCTGCCCGCCGCGGGCGCCCTCCACGTCGCGTTCGTCCGCAGCCCATATGCGAGCGCTCGCATCGCCTCGATCGACGCGGAGCCGGCCCGGTCACTGCCCGGAGTCGCGTGCGTCGTCGACGGCGCCGATCTGGGCCTCGGCCCGCTCCGCACGCCGGTCACGGCGCCGAGCAGCCACCCGCCGCCGCGGCCGCTGCTCGCCGACGGAGTCGTCCGCTTCGCCGGCGAGCCGGTGGCGGCGGTCGTCGCCGAGACCCCGTATCTCGCCGAGGACGGGGCCGAGCTCGTCGCGGTCGACTACGAGCCGCTGCCCGTCGTCGCGGACCCTCGGGCGGCGCTCGCCCCCGACGCGCCGCACCTCCACGCCGACCACGACAACGCGCTCTACGACGTGACGTTCGACTCGGGCGGCGTCGACGAGGCGTTCGCCGCCGCGGCGGTCGTGATCGAGCGCGAGCTTCGCCACCCGCGGCTGTCCGCCTCCCCGATCGAGGCCCGGGGCGTGCTCGCGCGGCCGGACGGCGACGGCGTCTGTGTCTGGTCCTCGACGCAGGTCCCGCACGCGCTCGCCCGGGTGCTCGCCGCGCTGCTCGACCTGCCCGAGCGCGCTGTCCGTGTGCGGTGCCCGGACATCGGCGGCGCGTTCGGCGTCAAGGCACACGTCTACCCCGAGGAGATCGTCGTCGCGGCGCTCGCCCACCGGCTCGGGCGGCCGGTGAAGTGGATCGAGGACCGCGCCGAGAACCTGCTCGCCGCCTCGCATGCGCGGGACCAGATCGTCACCGTGCGCGCCGCCGCCGATGCGGACGGGCGCCTGCTTGCGCTCGACGCCGACGTGCTCTGCGACACCGGCGCCTACGGCGTCCATCCCCACGGGCACATCCTGGAGGCGCTCGGCACGCCCGCGATGCTCCAGGGGCCCTACCGGCTGCCGCACTACCGCTACCGCGCCCGCGCCGTCGCGACCCACAAGGCGCCCGAGGGCGCCTACCGCGGGGTCGGCCTGCCGGTGTCCGCGTTCGTCCACGAGCGGCTGATGGACATCCTCGCGGCCGAGCTGTCGCTCGACCGCGCCGAGATCCGCCGGCGCAACCTGATCGCCGCCGAGGAACTGCCGCTCATGACGCACACCGGCCAGCGCTACGACTCGGGCGACTACACGGCCGCCCTCGGGCAGGCGCTCGCGGCGATCGACTACCCCTCGTTCCCCGACCGGCGGCGACGGGCGCGGGCCGAGGGACGGCTGCTCGGCCTCGGCGTCGCCTGCTACGTCGAGTACACGGGCGTCAACCGCCACGTCTACCAGGGTCGCGGCATGGTCGCGATCCCGGGCGTCGACGGCGCCCACGTCGCGCTCGGCGAGGACGGCGGGGTGTCGGTGTGGACGACGCTGCCCGCGATCGGCCAGGGCACCGAGACGACGTTCGCCCAGCTCGTCGCCGACGAGCTCGGTCTCGAGCTCGAGCGGGTACGAATCGAGCGACCGGACACCTCGGTCGGGCCGCTCACCGGCACCGGCACATTCGCCAGCCGCAGCGCGATCCTCGGTTCCGGCGCACTGCTCGAGGCGGCCGGGGTGCTGCGGGAGCGGATGCTCGCGGACGCGGCCGCGCTGCTGGAGGCGGCCGTCGCCGATCTGCGCCTGCGTCACGGCGCCGTGTACGTCGCCGGCGCGCCGCAGGCGCGGGTCTCGGCGGCGGAGCTGTTGCGCGCCGCCGGGGACCCCGACCGCTACCGGGTCTCGGCCGAGTTCGACTCCGAGGCGGTCGCCTACCCGTACGCGACCCACGCGTGCGAGGTCGAGGTCGACCCCGAGACGGGCGTCGTGTCGATCGCCCGCTACGTGATCGCCGAGGACTGCGGCCGGGTCATCAACCCGCAGATCGTCGAGGGGCAGATCGCGGGCGCGAGCGCGCAGGGGATCGGCGGTGCGCTGCTCGAAGCGCTCGTCTACTCCGAGGATGGCCAGCTCGTGAGCGGGTCGTTCATGGACTACCTGCTGCCGACCGCCGCCGAGCTCCCGCGGTTCGAGATCCACCACCTGCAGACGCCGGCGCCCGGCAACCCGATGGGCGCCAAGGGGGTGGGGGAGGGCGGAACGCTCGGCCCCCCGGGCGCGATCGCGAACGCGGTCTCGGACGCGCTGTCGGCGGAGTTCAACGAGCTGCCGCTGCTCCCGGGCCGCGTCGCGGCACGGCTCCCCGACGGCGCCGAGGCGGAGGCGGACGCCGCTCATCCCCGGCCGGCGGCGGCCGGGTCGTGAGCCTGTGCCTACCGGAGCATCCGCGGATCGACGGAGAGGTCGTACATCTGCACGTCGCCGCCCGTATCCGTGGCCTCGAACAGGAACTGGACCTGCTGCCAGCCGGCGAGGTTGCCGGGGTGGATCTGGACCGGCTGCGAGAGCGTGAACCCGGAGCCGCCACCCTTGACGACCCCCGAGAGCTGCAACTGCTTGTTCGGCTGGTTCGCCGCGTAGAACACGACGGCGCCGAGCCGCGCGCCGCGGCCCGTGGCGAGCATCGTGCGCGCGGTCGGGTCGTCCGGGGCGACGCACATCGGGGGCTGACCGCCCAGCCGCCGATCGCCAGATCGAGCACCGAGCCGGTCTGGCCGTCCGCGAGCGTGGCGGTCTCGATCGAGCCGCCGCCGAGCGACCAGCCGGCGCCGTCGAAGTTGTCATCGGACTCGCCGGGCGCGAGCGTGTACTCGTTCTCGTCGCCCAGGGCGAGGAGCGGCTGGCTGAAGCGCGGGCGCGACGCAGCTCGACGTGTCGACGACGGTGTTGAGGGCCGAGCCGACGGTCGTGTCGAGGCTCTGCACCGTCGCGGACTTCGCGAGCGCCGGCGTCGCGGCGATCGCCGAGGCGGCGAGCGCGAGGACCGTCGACCGGCCGACGATGCGGGGAATGGGGTTGCGGAACATCTCTCTGGTCCCCTTCCGTCGTGTGCGCTGTGGGTGGCGGCGATGTCGGGGATGAACGTGTAGTCGCCGTTCCTGTCGTACGGCAGGCGGATGAGGATCCATGGCGTCGGCGAGGAGCTCTGGTCCACGCCGATCATCGGCGGCACCGTCGAGGGCCCGGGGCTGCGCGGCGACGTCGTGTCCGGGGGCGGCGACTGGTCGATCACCCGCGGCGAGGCGACCGAGCTCGACGCCCGCTGCCTGCTCCGCGCCGACGACGGCGCGCTAAATGAGGTGCCGGGAACCTTTGTCCTCGTCAGGACGACAAACCTTCCCCGCAGCGCTTCGGCCGGCTGACGTGTCAACCCAACGGGTCGACGTACTGATCGTGGGCGCCGGGCTCATGGGGGCGGGAATCCCCCGGCTGCTGCGGGAGGCGCAGCCGGGCGGCGCGGATCCTGATGGTCGATGCGGGCGTCAGCATCGGGTCGGTGCGTGGCCAGCACATGCACGACGCGTCGAGCCCGAGGTCTGGGCGCTCGACAACGAGCGAACGTCGACCCTCACGGTCAAGGTGCAGCGGTTCGCGCTGCGTGCCGCGTTCGAACGATTGGACGGCTGAGCGGCGGTTGACGGTCGCCGGCTGGACGGGCCGCTATGGCAGCGACTCGCAGAACGCGCGGATTGCGTCGACCACCTCGGCGGGTGTGTCGAGGTGCGGGCTGTGGCCCCCCGGCACCACCAACGGTCGCGCCGACGCCCCGATCGCGGCGCAGATCCGCTCGACCTGCGCGAGCGTGCCGTAGGGGTCCTCGCGTCCCTGGATGACGAGCGCGGGCGCATCGATCGCCGCGGCCTCGGCGTCGAGCGTCCAGGTTCGGAACCCCGCGTCGAGCCACACGTTGCACCATCCCCAGAAGGCGGCGTCGGGGTCGTCGTGGTGGCGGGCGAGCCGGGCGCGCAGGTCGCCGCGCACGTAGCGCTCGCGGGTCTCCTTGATCGCGCGGATGCAGACATCCTCCACGAACACGTGAGCGGCGAGCGTGACGATGCCCGTCACCGGCGCCTCGCCGGCGTGGATGAGGGCGATCGAGCCGCCGTCGCTGTGGCCGACGAGCACGGGCTCGGCGACGTCGAGCTGTCGCATCAGCTCGGGGAGCACGACCCGCGCCTCTTCGTGGAAGAACGCCGGCGTGCGGGGGCGCACCGGCGACTCGGAGTGGCCGTGGCCATGCCGCGAGAACGCGATCGTGCGCCGGCCGGTGCGCCGGGCGAGCTCAGCCGGGAAATCCCGCCACAGCCCGATCGACCCAAGCCCCTCGTGCAGGAGAACGAGCGGACGGAGGGCCGGGTCGCCCGCCAGGTTGAGCACGTCGAGCCGGCGGCCTCCGATCGTGAGCGCGGTGGAACGCGCGATGCCCATCGACCAAGAGGCTACATTGAGACGACGACCGTCACGCGGCTGTCTCTGAGGCGAGCCCGTCGAGCGACGCGAAGTACTCCTGCGCGGCCGCATGCCAGAGCGCGTGGCGGCCGACGAACAGCTCGTGGGCGCGGGAGCGCGGCCAGCCGCGCGGCAGCAGCCGCTCGGGCAGGTCCGGGTCGAGGAACGGGAACCGGCGCCACTCGTGCACGAGCAGTGTCTGCGCCCGGAACACCGCCTCGGGCGTGCGCGGCTTCGCGCGCGCGAACCGCGCGATGAACTCCCGGTAGGTCGCGGCCACCGTGTCGAGGTCCCAGGCGCTCGAGATCAGCTTCTCGGGGTCGCCGATCGTCCCGAGCTCGGCCCGGAACGACTGCAGCTCGGCGGCCGGCTCGGCGTGGACGCTCGCCCGCAGCTCGTCCTCGCGCTCGGTGCGCGGGGAGAGCCACAGCCCGCCACCGAGCGAGCCGAACCCCGCCCACGCGAGCTGGGTGCGGAGCCGGTGGCGCACCTCTCGGCGCTGCTCCGGGACACGCAGCACGACGAGGAGCCAGTGCTCGTCCCACGCCCACGGCTCCCCGAAGCCGTAGATGCGCGCGGCGCCGGTGCGGAGCATCTCCGCCGCGCGCGCGGTGAGCGCGACGCGCGAGCGGCGCCCGTGGCGCTCGGTCGTCAGCCAGCCCGCGCTCGCGCTGCGCGCAAGCGCCTGGCGCGCCGCCTGGCTCTTGTATCCAAGCGTGCCGAGCGCCTGGATGAGCGTCTCCTGCCACACCGCGGAGCGCATGGGCAACACGTACTCGCCGAGGATCGTCAGCAGCACCGAGCGCGCCGCGGGCGGACCGACCGAGCGCCGGCGCAGCTGGTGGATCTCGTCGTTCACGGAGTTGAGCCTACCGGCGCCGGGAGCGGCGGCATGTGCGACGGACGCGGCGCGACGTGCGACGGGCGTGCGTTTGTCGTCAGCGGACTGTCACTGGCGCACCGTGCGCGCCCGCGGTCAGCGGACTGTCACCGACCGCGCCGCCGCGGCTGCCGCCTCGTGGTAGGCGAGGTAGCTCCGCTGGATGACGATCTGGTCGGCGAGGTGGCGCGCGTCGTGCCACACGCCCCAGATGAACGACGAGCCGCGGCGCGAGAGCCAGGGCAGCCCGAGGAAGTAGACGCCGGGCTCGGAGGAGACTCCGCGGCGGTGCCGGGGCGTGCCGTCCGGATGGAAGGCGTCGACCTGCAGCCAGCCGAAGTCGAGCGCGAATCCGGTCGCCCACACGATCGCGCCGACGCCCGCGTCGGCGAGGTCGAGCTCGAACAGCGGATCGGTCGCGGCCACCGGCGGCGGACCCGGCGCATGCGCCTCGGGCTCCTCGGGCAGGTCGAGCCCCATGCGCTCGACGTACGCGTCGGCCTCGCGGAGCAGGCCCAGGTAGTTCGCGTCGCCCTGCGCGATGTTCTGCGCGAGGTCGGGCGCGAAGCGCAGGACGCCCCGGCCGGGCTCGTAGCCGCTCGTGAGCCCGACGAGCGTCATGCCGCGCGCCTCCAGCTCGCGGAAGTCGACTGTCTCGCCGCCGTGCGCGCCGCTCACCGCGATCGTCACGTGCTCGGCGCCCTGCGGTGGGGTCTCGGCGTCCCACTTGCCGAGCACCCCGAGCCACCAGACGAAGTCGCGGCCGCGGTAGCGGCGCGGTGGGCGGTCGTGCGGGCCGACCGACAGGTAGACGCGGCGGCCGGATCGCAGGAGCTCGTCGGCGATCTGCACGCCCGAGGAGCCTGCCCCCACAACGAGCACCGCCCCGTCAGGGAGCTGGTCGGGGTTGCGGTAGTCGCTCGAGTGCAGCTGGAGCGGGCCGGCGTCGCCGGGGATGATCGGCGGGATCACGGGGCGCTGGAACGGCCCGGTCGCCGCCACGAGGTGGCGCGCCTCGATCGGCCCGTCCGAGGTTTCGACGCGGAGCTCCAGGCGACCCTCGGTCCGCTGCGCCGAGATCACCTCGACCCCGCAGCGGACCGGGGCGGCGATCCGCTCCGCGTACTGGACGAAGTAGTCGGCGACCTGGTCCTTGGTGGCGAACTCATCCGGGCCGAGGTCGGCGAACTCCATCGTCGGGAACCGGTCATGCCAGGCAGGGCCGTTCGCCACGAGCGAATCCCAGCGGCCGGTGCGCCAGCGCTCGGCGATGCGATCCCGCTCGAGGATCAGGTGCGGCACCCCGGCGGCGCTCAGGTGCTCGCTCATCGCCAGGCCGGCCTGGCCCCCGCCGACGATCAGCACCTCCACCGTTTCGCATGACATCTCGCGGCCACCCCGCTCGGGATCGATCTCTGTAGGTCTCGGCACGCCGCGGCGCGCATCCGCATGGTCGCGGGACGCCGGCCCATCGTCCAATCAGCTTCGCGACTCACTGCTTGCGATTTTCCGATGCAGCGCTCGAGCCGCGCGCCCGTCGTCGTTGGATCGCCTCACGCGATGCAGAGGACCGCGAGCTTGCACTCCCGGGCCGCCCGGCGGCCGCGGCCGCGGCACGCTGGCCGCCTGACCCGGGGAGACCACCCATCGGCGGGGAGTGCAATGAGCGCCGACGCACGCGCGGTCGTGGGAGCGCGCCGAGCGGACGTTCACCGTGTACGGGTCGGCGAAGCCGGGATCGAGGTCGAAGCCGGGATCGAGGTCGAAGCCGGGATCGAGGTCGAGCCGGCAGTCGGCGCGCCGAGTCCGCGCCCCCCAGGTGGGCGGATCGCGTCGGTCGCACCGGCGCACACGCACAGCCGGCCGTGTATACGGCACGGATGCATCTGCTCATCCTCGGGGACCCGGGCACGCTGCCCGACGCGATCGTCAAGCGCGTGACGGACGCGGGCGGCCGCGCGCACGCCGCTTCGCCGCGGACCGACAGCGAGGCGAAGGCGGTGCTCACCGAGAACGGCTGGACGGCCGTCGTCGTCGTCACCCACGACGACGCGCGCGCATTGCGGCTCACGCTGCTCTGCGCCCACGTGCGGCCCGGCCTGCCGCTGTGGACGACGCTGTTCGACCGCACGATCGTCGGTCAGCTGCACAGCATCGTGCCGAGCGTCGGCATCCTCTCCCCGGCGGACCTGGCGGCGGACGCGCTGCTCGCCTGTTGCCTCGAGTCCGGCGCGGGGTCGGTGAGTCGCCGCCGCCGCGGGGTGCGACTCGTCGACGACGCGCTGCGGCTGCTCACGGCGGCCGGCGCGGGCCTGGTCCTCGTGCTCATCGTCGAGGTCGTGCTCGCGCTGGAGGCGCTTCACGAGCGCCTCGCGGACGCGATCTTCTCCAGCGCCCGCGTCGTGGCCACGATCACCGACTCGCAGGCGGCCGCCCATGGGCCCGACTGGTTCAAGCTCGTCTCGACGGTGACCGCGCTCGCCGCCGTGCTCCTCGTCGCGGTGTTCACCGCGGCGCTCGTGCGCCGCCTGAGCCGTCCGCGGCTCACCGCGCTCGTCGGCCGGCGGGCGGCGCCCGGGCGGCGGCACGTCGTGATGGTCGGCCTCGGTCAGGTCGGATTCCGGCTCGCCCAGCGCCTCATCGAGCGCTCGGTGCCGGTGCTCGCCGTCGAGCGCGACATCGCCGCGCCGTGCGTACGGATGGCGCGTCGCGCCGGGATACCGGTGGCGATCGCGGACGCCGAGGACCGTCAGACGCTCGAGCTGGCGGGCGTCCCGCGCGCCGCCGTCATCGCGGCGGTCACCTCCGACGACCTCGTCAACGTCGCGATCGGCCTCGCCGCCGCGCAGGTGGCGCCCGCTGTCCCGCTCGTGCTGCGGCTCGGCGACGGCGACGTCGCCGCCGAGACCGACTCGCTGCTGCACCTCGGGATGATCTGCGACGTGCACGATGTCGTCGCGGCCGCGGTCGCGCGCGACGTGCTCGGCGCCGCCGACCGGACGGCCACAGCCTGATTTCGGCGCGGCACTGTCATCCGGCACGGCCGAGCGCAGCATGAGAGTCCGATGAAGCCGGGCGCGCGTCTGTTCCCGCGCGCCCGCGCGCGGTATGGACGCTCCCCCGCCCATCGTCCCGCGAGGAGTGCGATGCCAGCTCAACCGATCACTCGCCGCCGGGCGCTCGCCCTCGGCGCAGGCGCCACCGCCGGATCCGTCCCGTACGCGCTCGCCGCGGAGATCCGCAGGGGCCTGGACAGGACCGACAGCGCCTCACGCCGGCGCGCGCCGGGGCCCCTCAGCGGCTTGCACCCGCCGAGGAGCCTCTTCGGCCGCGGACCTGGATCCGCAGGAGGCTGACGGCGGTGAGCGCGGCCGGCAGGAAGAACGCATCGGCCGCGGCGTGGAGCGCGAGCAGTCCGCCGCAGAACGCGCCGAGCCCGTAGAGGAGCCAGTCGAGCTCGGCGAGCCTGCGCAGGCGGCGCGTCCGCGCATCCTCGGCGGCGCCCCGGAAGCGGTCGCTCAGTCGCGCGAGCGCGCGGGTGAGGGTCCCCGTGACGTACGTCGTCGCGATCCCGCCGGCGCCGGCGGCGAGCACCGCCACGCTCTGCAGCCCCATCGCGAGCCCGGCGGCGCCGAGCATCACGTCGCCGGCCGCGGCCGACGGCCGTCCGCCGAGCGACCACCAGAGCGCGATCGCGAGCAGCAGGAGCGTGTGGGCGGCGAGCGCCGGCCGCGCGCCGTCCGGCCAGCGGCGCCGGGGGTCGATGGTGCCGGCGCCGGCGAGCACTCCGAGCGAGAAGCCGGCGAGCGAGACCGCGGCGGGCACCGTGTGCGCGTCCGGCCCGTGCGCGAGCGAGAGCGCGAGCAGCACGGTGTTGCCGGTCATGTTCGCCGGGAACGCATGGGCGAGCGCGAGGTAGCTGATCGCGTCGACGCTGCCGGCCGCGACGGCGAGGGCGAGCAGCCGCTCGCGCGTCTCAGGGCGTGCCGTCACGTCCTCGCTCATCGTCCGGCGCCCTCGCGCATGCCAGGCGACCCTACCGCCGCGCGCGCCCCGCTCCGACGCCGGCGCTCCCGGGGACCCGGACACCGACCGCGCTACCGCGGGAAGGGTCGGCGGGACGGCGTAGGCGCGCTCCGGCCGAGGGACGATCGGGCCGTTCGGGCCGTCGCGGAGCGCCATCTGCACGACCTGCGACAGATGGAGCGCAATCCGGTCGGAGCCGTGCTCGTTCTGCGAGCGGCAGCTGAACCCGTCGGTGACGATCAGCGTGTGCGGCGAGGCGCCGCGCACGGCCGGCAGCAGCGCCTGCTCGCCGGCCTTCACCGACACCTCGTAGCGCTCGCCGCGCTCGTAGCCGAACGAGCCGGCCAGCCCGCAGCAGCCGGTCGAGAGCACGTCGGCCGCGACTCCGAGCCGGCGGAGCACCGCCTCGTCGCAGTCGGTGTCGCTCGTCGCCCGCTGGTGGCAGTGGAAGTGCACGAGCGCCGGGCGCTCCAGCCGCGGCATCTCCCAGTCGGCGGCCTCGCGCTCAAGCAGTTCGCCGAGCGTGTACGTCTGGCGGGCGAGGCGCCCCGCGTCCTCGTCCCGGGGCAGCATCTCGATCAGCTCGCTGCGGAACACGGCGCCGCAGCTCGGCTCGGGCACGACGACCGGGATGCCGGCGCGGATCTCCTCGCGCAGGCCCCGGAGTACCCGCTTCAGCAGCCGCCGCGCGAGCGTGAGCATCCCGTAGTCGTAGAGCGGGCGCCCGCAGCACAGGGGACGGCGCGGAACCCGCACCTCGAAGCCCGCGGCCTGGAGCACATCGGCGGTCGCGACCGCCACCTCGGGATGGAAGAAGTCGTTGAACGTGTCGCAGAACAGGAGCACCGGCCCCCGGGGTCGCGCCCCGTCGGCGGACATCGACCCGTTCGCCGCACCCCGGCCGGCCCCGTTCGCGCCCGTCCCATTCGCCGCACCCCGGCCGTCTCCGTTCCCCGCGCGCGTCCCGTCCCACCGCTCGGCGAACCAGCGATGGAACGGCACCGGCGCGAACGCCGGCGGCGTCCGCTCCGGGGCGATCCCCGCAAGCCGCTTGCCGATCGCCGCGAACGGCTCGCGCTGGGTGAGCAGGTTCGCCAGCCCCGGCATGTGCGAGGCGAGCTGCGCCTCCCAGCGGATCAGCCCGAGGGCGTACGCCTGCCGGGGCCGCACCCGACCCGAGTAGTAGTGGGAGAGGAACTCCGCCTTGTAGGTGGCCATATCGACCCGCACCGGGCACTCGTGCAGGCAGCCCTTGCAGGCGAGGCACAGGTCGAGCGCCTCCTTCACCTCCTCCTCCCGCCAGCCGTCCTGGAGCGGCGGATCGGTCCGCATCATCTCAAACAGCAGCCGTGCCCGTCCACGGGTCGAGTGCTTCTCCTCGCGCGTCACCTGGTAGCTCGGGCACATGACGCCGTCCTGGTCGCGGCAGGCTCCGACCCCGAAGCAGCGCTCGGCGGCGGCGGCAAAGCTCCCGTCGTCGCCGGCGTAGGCGAACTTCGTGTGCACCTCCCGCGTGCGATGGTCGGGGCCGGTGCGCAGGTACGCGTCGAGCGGGTAGGGGTCGGAGACCTTCCCGGGATTCATGCGACCGTCCGGATCCCAAATCGCCTTGAACTCACGGAACGCCTGAACGAGCTCCGGGCCGAACATCTTCGGCAACAGCTCGGCGCGCGCATGGCCGTCGCCGTGCTCGCCCGACAGCGAGCCGCCGTAGGAGGCGATCAGGTCGCCGGCGTCCTCCATGAACGCGCGGTAGTTGCGCACGCCCTCCGGGGTGAGGAAGTCCCAGTCGATCCGGGAGTGCACGCAGCCGTGGCCGATGTGGCCGAACAGGCAGGACACCCGGCGACCGTGCCTGTCGCAGAGCCGCTCGAGGTCGCGCAGATAGTCGCCGATCCGGGCCGGGTCGACCGCGGCATCCTCCCAGGACGGCCAGCCGGGGTGCTCGCCGGGGATCTTGCTGTTGCCCACGCCGCCCTCGCGGATCTCCCACACCTGGGCGATCTCCCGCTCGTCCTCGTAGAGCTTGATCCCGTGGTGGCCGCCGCGGCGCTTGACCGCGGCGACGAACCGCTCGGCCTGCTCGTCGGACTCCGTCTCGGTGTCGGCGCCGAACTCGACGAGGAGCCAGGCGTCGCCGTCGGGCAGCAGCGCCGGGTTGCGTTTGAACCCCTTCTTCAGCTCGTTGTCGAGCAGCCGACGATCGAACGTCTCGAGACCGATCGGGTCGAACTCCATCACCCACGGGACCTCGTCGGCGGCGCTCGCGCAGTCGTCGTAGCCGGCGAGTACGAGCGAGCGGTGCGGCGGGCTGTGGATGAGCGTGCATCCGGCCTCCAGCACGAGCGCGCAGGTCGCCTCGGTCCCGACCATCGCCGCGGCGAGGTTGAAGCCCGCCTCGGGAAGCAGCCGGTCGAGGTTGTAGCCGGAGATCCGCCGCGGGATCCGCGGGAAGCGCTCGCGGATCGCGTCCGCGTAGCGGTCGCGCAGGTCGCGCAGCCGCCGGTGGATCTCGCCGACCCGGCCGCCCTCGTCGATCGTCTTCTGGAGCTCGAGGTCGGAGAGCGCGCGCGGCAGCGTCATCCGCGTCCCGTCGTACAGGAGCACGTCGAGCCACTCGATGTTGTCGGCCGTCACCCCGGCGAGGATCGAGTGGGTGCCGCACGAGTTGTTGCCGATCATTCCGCCGAGCGTGCAGCGGCTGTGCGTCGCCGGGTCCGGTCCGAACGTGAGCCCGTGCACCTCGGCCGCGTCGCGCAGGCGGTCGAGCACGACGCCCGGCTGCACGCGCGCCGTCCGCCGCTCGACGTCAAGCGTGCGGATCTCGTTCATGTACTTGGAGAAGTCGAACAGCACGGCCTCGTTGACGGTCTGGCCGGCGAGCCCCGTCCCGCAGCCGCGCGCGCCGACCGACGCTCCGTGGCGGCGGCAGATCTCGACGGCGGCGACGACGTCGCCGGCCGAGCGCGGCACGACGACGCCGATCGGCACCTTGCGGTAGACGGAGGCGTCGTTCGCGTACAGGGCGCGACTGCCCGGCGAGAAGCGCACCTCGCCGCGCACCTCCCTGGCGAGATCGCGCGCGAGGGCGCGGGCGTCGAGGCCGTCCATCGCCCGCGACGCCGTGGAGGCGACGCCCGACGCGGGCGCCGTGCTCATCGCTTCCCCTTGCGCCCTCGCAGCGCGAGCGCGGCGGCGCCACCCGCGGCCAGGGCGCCCGCGGCGGCTGCTGCCGGCTTCGCGCCCTCCTTGACGAGCGCGCCCGCGGGGCTCGTCTCGTAGCGCATCTCGCGCGCGAGCGTGCGGCTCATCGTGAGCGCGATCCGCTCCCGGTTCGGCTCTCCGCGCGCCAGGCCCCAGGCGACGCCCTTGGCGTGCTCGGGATTGACGATCGGGGTCATCGGCATCTCGTGCGGGTCGACGACCGCCTCGATCAGCGCCGGCCCGTCGATCCGCAGCGCCTGCTCGAGCTGGTCGCCGACGCGGCGCGGGTCCTCGATCTTGACGCCGCGGATCCCGCACGCCTCGGCGACGCGGCTGAACTCGACCGGGGAGAGCTGCACGCCGTACTGCGGATTGCCGAGGAACGCCATCTGCTCCCACTTGATGAGGCCGAGCACGTCGTTGCGCATGACGACGACCTTCACCGGCAGGTCGTGCTGGGCGAGCGTCGCGAGCTCGCCCATCTGCATCGTGAGCGACCCGTCGCCGGTGAGCGCAACCACCTGGCGGTCCGGGAACGCGACCTGCGCGCCGATCGCGTACGGCAGCGCGGCCATCATCGAGCACATCGTGCCGCTGAAGGAGAACATCTGGCCGCGGCGGAGCTCGGTGCGCGCCGCCCATGTCGTCACCGTCCCCGAGTCGCCGGTGAGGATCGCGCGGTCGGACAGCGAGCGGGCGAGATGGTGGGGGATCGCGTCCGGCGGGATCGGCGCGCCCTCGCGCGGCTCCGCTCGCTCGGCCTGCAGTGCCCGCCAGTCCTTCATCTCGGCCTGCGCCCGCTCGAGGAACGAGCGGTCGGTGCGGGTCTCGAGCAGCGGCAAGAGCTCGGACAGAGTGAGCTTCGCGTCGCCGCAGAGCCCGACCTGCACCGGGTAGCGCATCCCGATCCGCTCCGGCCGGTCGTCGATCTGCACGCCGGCGGCCGAGCCGGGAGCGGGCAGGAACTCGATGTACGGGCTCGAGCTGCCGACGATCAGGATCGCGTCGCAGCTCTGCAGCGCGTTCTGCGCCGGCCGCGTGCCGACGAGCGCGTAGCCGCCGAGGCAGTGCGGATGGTCGTCGGGGACCGCGTCCTTGCCGAGCATCGCCGTGACGATCGGCGCCTCGAGGCGCTCCGCGACCTGCTCGACCTGCTCGCCCGCGCCGCGCGCGCCGGCGCCGATGAAGATGAGTGGCCGCTCGGCGCTCGACAGGATCTCGGCAGCGTGCCTCAGGCGGTCGCGGGGCGGGATCCGGGCCCCGTCGACGGCCGCCACCGCCGAATGGCCCTCGATGTTCTTGATCGAGCGGTCGCCGGTGACAGCGTCGCCCGACTGGATGTCGATCGGCATCGCGATCGCCGCCGGGCCGCGGTGGCCGATCGCGGCCCGGACCGCCATGTCGACGACCGGCAGCACGTGGGCCTCGCCCATGATCCGCTGGCTGTACACACACGCGTCGCGCATCACCGCGTCGTGGTTGATGTCCTGCAGGTAGTGGGTGCCGATCACGTCGTGGTAGGTCATGCCGGTGATCGCGACCACCGGCGCCTGGTCGATGAGAGCGTCGTAGAGCCCGTTGAGCAGGTGCACGGCGCCGGGCGCCGCCGTCGACAGGCACGCGGCCGGCTTGCCGGTGAACTTGCCGTACGCGCAGGCGGCGAGCGCCGCCGTCTCCTCGTGGCGCACGTGCACGAACCGGATCCGGTCGCTGTGGGTGCGCAGCGACTCCATGACGCCGTTGATCCCGTCTCCGGGCAGGCCGAAGCACACATCGATCCCCCACTCGATCAGTCGCTCCACCAGCTGGTCGGCCGCGGTCATCTTTCGTGCCATTGATCGTCCTTCACTCGTCGTCTCCCACTCCCGGCACGCCTACCCCCCGGCCAAGCGCCCAACCGGGACGGGCGCGGGGGCGCCGCGGTGGGCGCCCGCGGTGTTCGCTGACTGACGTTTGTTTTGGAATCCCGCCACTCCGGGGAGAGTGCGTCCGTGCCCACGCCACCACCCTCCGACGCCTCCCGCGAAGTCGTCGTCGTCACCGGCTCCTCAGGAGGCGTCGGTCGCGCGGTCGCCCACGCGTTCGCCAAGCGCGGCGCCCGCGTCGGACTGATCGCCCGCGGGGAGAAGGGCCTCGAGGACGCGGTCAGGGAGTGCGAGGCGCTCGGCGGCGAGGCGATCGCGCTGCCGACCGACGTCGCCGACGTCGAGCAGATCAGGGCGGCGGCCTCGCGCGTGCGGGAGCATTTCGGGCCGATCGACACGTGGGTGAACGACGCGATGGCGACCGTGTTCGCGCGGGTCGTCGACGTCACGCCCGAGGAGTTCCGGCGCGCCACCGAGGTGACCTACCTCGGGGCGGTGTACGGGACGATGGTCGCGCTTGAGCACATGCGCCCCGTCGACCGTGGCTCGATCGTCCAGGTCGGCTCCGCCCTCTCCTACCGCTCGATCCCGCTGCAGGCGGCGTACTGCGGGGCGAAGTTCGGCCTGCGCGGCTTCACCGATTCGCTCCGCGTCGAGCTCATGCACGACGGCAGCGGCATCCGGCTGACGATGGTCCAGCTCCCGGGCGTCAACACAACCCAGTTCAACTGGTGTCGCTCGAAGCTGCCCGAGCATCCGATGCCGGTGCCGCCGATCTACCAGCCGGAGGTCCCCGCCGAGGCCGTGTACTGGGCCGCCCATCACCCGCGGCGCGAGCTGTGGGTCGGCTACAGCACGTTCCAGACGATCATCGGAAGCTTCTTCGCCCCCTGGTTCGCCGACCGCTACCTCGCGAAGACCGGCTTCAGCAGCCAGCAGATCTCGGGTATGGACGTGTCCCCGGACCGGCCGAACAACCTGTTCGAGCCCGTGCCGGAGCTCGCGGCCACCCACGGCATCTTCGACGACCAGGCGAAGGACCAGAGCCCCCTGCTGTGGGCGAGCACCCATCGCCGCACGCTCGCCGCCGCGGTCGCGGGCGGCGCCGCAGCGATCGCGGCGGGGATCGGCGCGGCACGGCGCCGGTGAGCGGCCACCGGTGAGCGAACGCGTCGATCTCCTCGGGCTCAGCCCGCCGCACACGCTGCGCGACTACGCGCTGCTCGCCGACGGCGAGCGCGGCATCCTCGTCGGGCCGCGCGGCGACTTCGCCTGGATGTGCTTTCCGCGCTGGCACTCGGAGGCGTGCTTCGCGACGCTGATCGGAGGTCGCGGAACGTTCGCGGTCTCGCCCGTCGGCCGCTTCGTGTGGGGCGGCTACTACGAGCTCGGGCTCATCTGGCGCAGCCGCTGGATCACCGAGGGGAGCACGATCGAGTGCCGCGAGGCGCTCGCGCTGCCCGGCGAGCGCCGCCGCGCGGTCGTCCTGCGGCGCGTGATGGCGGTCCAGGGCACCGCGCGGTTGGAGGTCGCGTTCGACCCGCGCGCCGGTTACGGAATGACCAAGTCCCGAGCGGTGCGCCGCGACGACTCCGGGGTCTGGCACGCGCACGCCGGCGAGACGCACATGCATCTCAGCGGCCTGCCGGAGGCGCGCGCCGAGCCCGACGGAGAGCGCGGTCACGTGCTCCGCGCCGAGCTGACGCTGACGGAGGGCGCGCAGCACGACCTCGTGCTCGTGCTCGACCTCGACGCCGACGGTGATCCCGGCGTCGACCCCGACGTCGCCTGGGAGGGCACCGAGGCGCACTGGCGCGAGCGCGCGCCCGCGGCGCTCTCGGAGCTGAGCTCCGCGCGCGACGCCCGCCACGCCCACGCGGTGATGGCCGGACTCACGAGCGCCGACGGCGGCATGGTCGCCGCGGCGACGATGTCAATGCCCGAGCGGGCGCGGGAGGGGCGCAGCTACGACTACCGCTACGCCTGGATCCGCGATCAGTGCATCGCCGGGCAGGCGCTCGCGCGCGCGGGGGCGTTCGAGCTGCTCGACGGCACGGTCCGGTTCGTCGGCGAGCGGCTGCTCGCCGACGGCGCCGAGCTCTCCCCCGCGTACACGATCGACGGCGCCCAGGTCCCGCGACAGCGCCAGCTCGGCCTCCCCGGCTACCCGGGCGGGACCGACATCCTCGGCAACCGGGTGCGCGACCAGTTCCAGCTCGACGCGTTCGGCGAGGCGCTGCTCCTGTTCGCCACCGCCGCCGAGCATGACCGCCTCGACGCACAGGCGTGGCGGGCGGCCGAGATCGCGGTCGACGCGATCGAGCGGCGCTGGCGCGAGCCCGACGCCGGCATCTGGGAGATCGAGCCCGCCTGCTGGACCCACAGCCGGCTGCACTGCGCGGCCGGGCTGCGCCGGCTCGCCGCCCAGCAGCCACCGGCGCGGGGCGCGCGCCTGCTCACGCTGGCCGACGCGTTGGCGAGTTGGGCGGCCGAGCACGCGGTGCACCGCTCGGGGCGCTGGCAGCGCTCCCCCGACGACGAGCGGGTCGACGCGGCGCTGCTCTTGCCGATCATCCGCGGTGGCCTCGATCCCTTCGAGCCGCGCTCCCTGGCGACGGTCGCGGCCGTCGAGGAGGACCTCCAGCAGGACGGCTACTGCTACCGCTTCCGCCCCGACGAGCGCCCGCTCGGCGAGGCCGAGGGCGCCTTCCTGCTCTGCAGCTTCCTCATGTCGCTCGTGCTCAAGGCCCAGGGTCGCGCGGTCGAGGCGGCCCGCTGGTTCGAGCGCAGCCGGGCGGCGTGCGGCCCGCCCGGCCTGCTCGCCGAGGAGTTCGACGTTCGCCAGCGCCAGCTGCGGGGCAATCTGCCCCAGGCGTTCGTGCACTCCGCGCTGCTCGAGTGCGCGGTCGCCGTCGACGAGCCCTGACTCGTGCGCCCGCCGCATGGTGGGGATCGGTCCCGGCGGCCGGCCCCGGTTGCCGCTTCTGCTCTCGACCGATGATTTCGCAGCGGTTCGGCAGTCTGTGGTCGCATGACCCAGACATCCGCACATCTCTCGATCTCCCTCGACGGCTACATCGCCGGTCCGCGCCAGAGCCGCGAGGACCCGCTCGGCGTCGGTGGCCGGCGGCTGCACCGCAGACTCGATCGAGATGAAGGGCGGCACGACGTTTCACTTCGTCACCGACGGATTCGAGGCCGCCTACGCCCGTGCGCTGGAGGTCGCCGGCGACCGCGGCATCCTGATCGCGGGCGGCGCCTCGACCGTGCGCCAGGCGTTTGCGGCGGGTGTGATCGACGAGCTCGTGCTCGACATCGCGCCGGTGCTGCTCGGCGGCGGAGAGTCGCCGTTCGACGGCGTCGCGGATCCGGGCCTCGAGCCGGTCGAGGTGATCCACTCACCGAACGCGACGCACGTCACCTACCGGGTCGGCGAGAGCGCGGGCGCGATGGAGTGAGCGCGGGCGCGATGGAGCGAGCGCGGGCGCGTCGGCGGGAGCGCGGGCGTCAGGCGTCGGCCGGAAGCAGCCTGAAGGCCCGGCCGGCTCGCAGGGGGCGCACCGCTCGGAAGCGGCGCTCGTCGAGGGTGGCGATGTCGATCGTGTCGTGCCGCTCGGCCAACGCGACGTGCGAGGCATCGGCGAGCCTGAGGCCGAGCTCGCGGTAGTGCGCGGCGACTGCGACGGCCGTCGCCGGCGCCTCCCGCCACCATCCCCGGGATAGGTCCCGGGGGGCGAGGCCCGCCCGCAGTGCGGCGGCGGCGCGGCGGGACGGTGCGATGTCGACATCGCGCTCGATGTAGATGCTCGTCTTCTTCACGCTCCGAGCCGACACCCGCCACCTGCCAACCCGTGATGGGGCGCGCGGGATCGAGGTGCCGGGCCTCCCGGCTCAGCGCGGCAGACGCTCGACCTCCCGCGCGCGGGCGGAGCGCCGGTAGCGCGCCGCGCGGGCGGCCGTCGCCTCGTCGAGGTCGCGCTCCACCAGGCGCTGGCGGATCTCCGCCTCCTGCCACCAGCGCAGGAACAGCCAGGCGAACGCCAGCGCGGTCACGATGCCACCCTCGCTGAACATGACGAGGCCGGCGATCCGCTGGTCGGTGAGCGGCGCGACGTGCGCGAGGCGATCGAGCGGCACGTACACCGGATAGAGCACGTGCTTGTCCCAGATGAAGACGTTCGAGACGG
>Ga0209061_1002680_pt1 | contig 21534 bp, 18 predicted proteins | sample Coa_R1_10_FD_187157 | JGI IMG/M metagenome (GOLD analysis project Ga0209061, IMG submission 187157) | Surface soil microbial communities from Centralia Pennsylvania, which are recovering from an underground coalmine fire - Coalmine... | ecosystem: Environmental > Terrestrial > Soil >...
CAAAATCCTGGCTGCGCACCAACCGCGGCAGTTTGCTCAAGGTACTGGTGCGAGCTTGCCCGGGATCAAGCTTGGGAAACTTGCGCCGTGCCATCTTTACACCGCTGCGGCTTGCGGGCTGACTCCCGCGGCTCGATTGAACTGTCCCAGCAATACTATGATGGCGAAGAAGAACGGATTGAGCAGGGTGGAGATACTCAGAAACGAAACGATCATCGCCGCCGCCGTATAGCGCAGAGCCATCTGTTCGAGATGGGCTTGCGCTGGCGCCGGACGATAGGCAAACCACCCCAGCCACCCCAGCAACGCGAGCACCAGCAACAGCCCGCACACCCCCGCCTCTCCTGCTATCCGCAGGGGAAAGTTGCTGGTCCCGGGCACCACCACGCTGTCGCCGCGAAGGTAATTTCGCAAGGCCGGATCGGTGGTTCCGGCCTTGAGCGCTTCCTGCAGATAGAAACGCCCGAAGCCGCCAACGCCCAAGCCAAAGCCGGGCGCGCTGACAAAGGCGTCCACCGCCGCAGCGCTTTGATCGATACTCTCGGCCAGATCGTCCGTACTAGAGAACGGCACCGAAATACTGGTGCGATCCGACCAGCGAGCCAAATAGGTAAAGAACGACTCGCCGTGGCTGTGAATCGCGCGACCCTGGGAGGCAAGCCAGCAAAAGAAAAGCACGTTTATCACGATCGCCACGCCTAGCATCACCCGGCTGCCAGCCACCAGCAGCCCGGTAATTAAAAGCACCAGCAAAAGCCCGGTCAAGCAATGGGTCAACAGCAGGCAGATGATTCCGGCCGCCAAGACCGCGTAACTGCTGCCAGTGGGACTGGTCATGCATCGGGCCACCGGCAAGGGCATCAAGGTGGCGCCAATCGCGGCGGCGGCCACCCGTGGTTCGGACTGGAGAAAAGAGCACCGCGGAGTGGACCCAATTCCGAATTGAGTCAAACTGCCACCGGGCAACAACCAGCGCGAGAACAATTCGTAATGCAGCCGCGGCGACAGCAAAAAAATTCCTCCCACGATCAGGTACAGGATCAGCAACCTAACGCTGGCGCGATACGACATTATCAGGACTTGGCTGGCCTCCATATACAGGACCCAGGTAGTAACGAACAGCGCCGCCATCACCACAATCTGCCGCATCACCAAGGGATCGAGTGCGCCATTGAACAGCACTCCGGCGCAGGCCACACCGAAGACCGCTACCCAGGCGGCGGCCAGGCGCAAGGGTAGTCGCAGACCATAGCCACCACGCACCAGCCAGATCACGGCGGCAAAGATGGCAACCGGCGGCGAATTATAAAAGATCGCGCCGCCCACCAGGCCGATGAGCGGAATCAAATTGAGCGAACTTAGCCCCATGAGAAACTGGATCATCACTCGGCGCGCGAAGCGCCGCCCGCGGGCGAAGGTGGTAAGTGCAGCAGCGCTCGGCTCAACCCGTGCGCCACGGTTTGCGGCAGCCACGGACGGAGACGATCGCGTAGCTCGGTCCACAGCGATTGCGCGACCAGCGGCCAAGTCAAATGGCGCCGATAAGCGGGCTGGCGCACCATCATCGCGAGCCCGTGCAAAGCGAACTCGCGCAGATAGCAGCTTTGGTAGAAATAGGGCTGCAGATCGGCATAAGCGCCGGCCAGCAGGCTCAGAGCCCGCGTCGCCACCGCTTTGACCTCGCGCGGGCGACGCCTCATGGCGGTGGCGTAGCTGTTGGGATTGCCGCGATAGGCCGCGAAGTAAAGGTCGGGCAACAGGCAGATGCCGTGCCGGAAGGCGATCAGATGGGCCAGGAAACCGTCGCTCAAAAAGCCCAAGTCAGGCGGATACTGGCCAATCTCGTGCACCGCGCTGGCCCGCATCAGCGCGGTAAAAGTCGCGATCAATCCCAGGCGCGGGCGCACGATCGAAAATTCGCGTCGCTCGGCGCGTGCCACTTCGGCGGGGTCGAGATAAGCGCGCTCGCCTTTGTAGCGCAGCCGGGTATAGCTCAATTGCGGCTGTTCATCGCTAAACCCGGCCACTGAAGAACAGCACAGCCCCGCTCGCGGGTACCTCTGAAGGGTCTCGATCGCGGTAGCAAAAAAGTCGGGCAGCACCTGGTCGTCGGCCGAAGCGTAAAACAGATACTGGCCGCAGGCTTGACGGGCAGCACGATTGACCGCTACCAATGGCCCCTGCCGTGACTGCTGACGGATCACGCGCAGAGTGGGAAATTCACGCCCGAGTTGACCGAGCACCTCCAGGCTACGATCGGTGGAAGCGTCGTCGATTACTATTACCTCGGCAGGCGGATGCGATTGGGCAAAGATCGCGCGCAAGCTGATGGGCAGATAATGGGCGTGATTGTAGTTGGGCATGATCACGCTGAGCCGAGGCGCAACCATCGCTACCGGCCCACGCGCAGGCTCGCGCTCAGGGGCGAGGAAAGCTGTGCCGCAGGCGAGGGTAGCCGATGCCATCGCCGGCGCGCGCGCAGCCAGATCGTGCCAATCGCCAGTGGCGCCGCCACGCCGGTTATCGCCATATAGCTGGCGGCAATCGCGCCGGCTCCATGGGCGCGGCTTAGATAGCAGGCGCTGGCAAAGATCAGCAAACCCGCCAGCAAAGACGGCACCATCAGCGGTTCGCGTTTGTGGGCGCGCAGATAAACGCTCAGTGGAAAGGCTGCCTGCGCCGGGATACAAGCCAGCAGAAACAGGCCGCTGGTCGGCGGCGGCAGGAGTCGATAGGCCCACGGGATGCGATAAGCGTAGAGTCCGCAGATCGCCAGCCACGCCGCGCCGGCTGCCAGCGCACTTAGCGCCGTGCATGACACGATCAGGCGCCCAGCCAGGCGGTCGGCGGCGCGATAATCGCGCCGCGCGATACTAACCCCCATCGCCGGCGCCTTGACCAGTGCCCAGGCGGCGGCGATCTGCTGCACCCCAACCACCAAGCTGAGCGTCATCCCAGTCTGCCCGGCGATAACCGGGCCGCGATAATGGAACAAGACGGGAGTCAGGCTATTGAAGGCCAAATAGCCGCTGAGCCAGGACAGCGCGATGCGCCATTGCAAAGGCCAAATTTCGTATCTCCAATTGGTACGCGGACCACTGGGTTGAAAAATGAAGCATCGGAAGAACTTGCGATAACGACGACGCAGGAATGCAACGTTCCAAAAAAGTTTGGTTGTCACTGCCAGCGCCGGAGTCCATAACCCCGCTCCCAGCGCGATTGCTACCAATGCGCCCAGTCCGCTAAGCACCGACTCGGTGAGACGGAAGCGATAGACCTCGGTGACCTGGTTACATCCCTCCAACAGTAGCCACATCGGCGCCGTCGCCAAGCTTGCGCCGCTTACCAGGCCCAGCGCGATCCAGGGTGTACGCCAACTTATTTTGGAAGCGGCGGGAAAGAAGGCCAGTCCCGCCACAATCAACCCGCCGCTCGATATGATCGCCGCCAACGCGTACCAGGCGATCGCCAGCCGGCCCAAACTAATCAAGCGCGAGAGCGCGGCCGGCTCGCCGGCCGGCACGCCGCCGCAAGTCATCCGCAGGTGGGCCCATTCATGGGCGGCAAACTGGATAACGACTTGTCCGAAGCCCATCTCGGCCATCACCTGCAAACCCAGCAAACTGGCGAAGGTGTAGTAATAGCCCTGCAACTCGGGAGAGAAGCACAGCGCCACCAGCGCTGCGGTCAGTGCCGCGCACATCATCCGCGTGCCCACGTTGGCAACACCGAAGAGTCCCGCCCGGTCGGTATGCACCCGGGCCATGAGCCGGCCCAGGCCTTGCCGCTCGGCGCTCACGGCCACGCCTGGACGCCCTCCCAGCGCCGACGCAACGTGCGCAGCAGGGGAAACAGAGGCCTGAGCGAGCTGGTGGGAAAAATCAGGGCTGGAGCGACCAGCAGCCAGAATAGCGGATAGCGCCGATAGCCGCGCAACAGTAACCCGCGCATCTCCCGCAGCGGCTCCTGCGCGTCGCCGCCCAGGCGTACATACAACAAGGCGGGCAGGACCTGGCGTAGCAATCCGTGGTTGATAACGCGGCGCACCGCGCCGCGCGAGCAGCCTCGGCCGACAAACGCCTCCAGTAGGCGAGGCAGCGTATAACCGAAGGTCAACAGCGAGGTGCGTCCCTCATCCACCCAGCGTTGGGCAATACAGGGCTCGCGTAGCAAAGCCGAAGGAGCTGCTCCGCTTAGCACGGCGAGCACGACATACAGGTAGGCAAAACCGAAGGCGCCCAGGCCGATAAACTCGCGCAGGCCTGGCTCGATCAGCGCGGCGCGCGCCGCGCGGCCGTTGATTATATTGCCGGGCGCGAAGCTAAGCCGAAAGGAGAGCCGGCGCAGATGGTCATCGCAGCGCTCAAAGCGCTCAAGCCCGTGCGCTGGCAGTCCCGCCCAACGCGAATAGATTTGCCGATAATCCCGGCCTCGGAAGACGTAGGTGTTGAGCGACAGGACGGAGAAGGGGCCATGTCCCAGCGCGCGATAAATTTTCTCCACGGTGCCGGGCAGTACAATGTCGTCATCGGCGCACAGCCAGAAATAATCGCCATGCGCCTGCTCCAACAAACCAAGCGAGTTGCGATCCAGTCCCAGGTTATGCGCATTTTGCCGCCAACCGATCCGGGCGCTGCCGGCCGCGTACCTGGCAATTACCTGGGCCGTGGCATCACTGGAGGCGTCATCGGCGATCAGCAATTCGCAGCGCTGGTCGAGCTGGGGCACTAAGCTGGCAAGCATCTGGTCCAGATGCTCGGCGCGGTTGTAGGTGGGCAGCCCGATTGAGAGCGGAAGCGGCAAGCTCGTTTTGCGTTACAAACTCGTTGGTAAAGGCAGAGCCGTCATCTGTCCGCAACTCCCGCGCAGCTTGCACCCGATCGCTTTTGTTACAGGCGACGGGCGGCTCTGCCCGTCATCGTCGCGTGAGCGTTGGCGCTCGTCATTCCCTATTTCTGCCGCCGGCAGTGCAGTCAGGATTAGCAATTGGGCGACGGTCGTTCGCAACCCCTACCCTATCCCTGCCCTCGCGATGCGGGGGGAGGGACAGAAAAATTCCCCCGCGAACCGCAGTGGGACAGTGATTCACAAGATGCCTGAGCCACGAATCCAGGATATTAGGTAATAGTAAGTTTAGGATCGACCGCCTTAGCCCGCCCAAGTCAATTGGCCAGCGGCGTCGCCTGCGGGTCCATCGCGATGAGCCCACGTCCACCGCGCCCGGCGGCCAGATCCTCGATCGCGTCGTTTATCTCTTCCAGCCGATAGATCCGCCCCAGCATCGCGTTTAGCGGCCACACGCCGGCGCGTAGCCAGCGCGCATAGCGCGGCAAGTCGCGCGCGGGCCGGGTCCCGCCGCCCCAGGTGCCGACCAGCCGTTTGCCGCGTATTAAGTCGAACGGATCGATTGCGATTTGCCCCCCCTGGCGCAGGTTGCCTGCCAGCACGCAGATTCCCTTTTCGCCCACTGAGCTCAGCGCCGCTTCCATCGCGCGCGCCTGCCCCGCGGCTTCGATCGCGCAGTCAACACCCTGGCCGCAGGTGATAGCTTGGATCGCCGCCACCGGCGCTTGCACGGTGGCGTCAATAACCTCGGTGGCGCCAGCCCTGCGGGCGCGCCAGAGCTGAACGGGATTTAGATCGACCGCGATGATCGGCCGGGCGTGGGTCAAGCTTGCCGCCGCAATCGCGCTCAGCCCCACCCCGCCGCAGCCGAAAACCGCGACGCTCGCACCAGCTTTGAGCCCGGCGGCGTGGAGCACGGCTCCGGCACCAGTCGGAATGGCGCACCCCAAAAGCGCAGCCGCGCGTAAATCTAGACTCGGAGCGATCCGAGTCAGGCGATTTTCCGCCACTACCGCGTGGCGCATGAAGGTCGCCAGCGCGCCGGAGTTGATCACCGCGGCGCCAGCTCGGTAGCGTGCGCCCGCAGCATCAACGCCCGGCCCCTTGAGCCACGACAACACGACGTGGTCACCGAGCTTGACCCGGCTTACTCCTGGGCCAACCCCGCGCACCACGCCGGAGCCCTCATGGCCCAGCGCGTGAGGAAGGTAGCGATCGATACCGCGTTCACCGCGAACCTCCAGCAGTTGGCTGCGGCACACCCCGCTGTAAGCGATTTCGACCAAAACCTGGCCCGTCCGCAATGAGGGAAGCGAGAGTTCGACTATCTTCAGCGGTTGGCCCACTTCGAACAAAATCGCCGCCTGAGTCAGGCGCGGGGGCGATAAAAGCGCGCTGGCGCGAGATCTGGGCAAGGGCTGTTTCATTGCGCAATAAACCAATAGTAGTCACCGCGGTAATCGATTTCTTCGAACAAGCGTTTCCATTGGTCCACGTGCATGTAGGTCAGCGCGGTCAGATTCCATTTCAACATCCGCTTGCGCTCGGCCTCGTCACGCCATGCATCGACAGTGATAAAGGCTCGCCCACGGCTCACCCGCATGATCTCGCGCAACGCTCGACGACACTGAGCCGGAGGTAGATTGTGGACCGTATTGATCGAGATCACCAGGTCGAAGGAAGCGTCAGGCCAGGGCAACTCAGCCGCGTCACCGACTCGAAGGCAGGAACGAACCGATGGATCGGCCTGCTCGATCGCATAACTCGAGATATCGATTCCGGCCAGGGTCAGCTCGGGCATCAGCCCTTTAAACTCCCGTAGCATGAAGCCCTTGGCGCATCCGACATCGAGCAGCGCAGCGGTAGGCGCAAGGCCGTAATAGTCGCGCAGGCGGCGCACTGTCGCGCTCCAGAAGCGCGGATGGTAATGATAGCCGCCGTAGCCGGTAAGCCGGTCGCCGTCGAAGTATTCGTGGCCGAAGCGGCGCGCGATCGCGCGCTGTTCGTCGCTCACCAATTTTCCTCGCGGGCTCCCGGGCGACGGGCGATCCGCGCGGTCCGGGAGCCGCGCCCGGGGGTGAGGCCCGGACCTACCGTAAGCGGGCGGGGCTGGTCGCCCAAAGCCGGACCGTCAGCTGGTCGCCATAAAGCCGATGTCCTGTTGGGCAAAGTTAGCGAGGTGCGGGAATATCTGATTCAACTGGGTTTGCTGTAGCCCGAGCCATCTCGCCAGCGTCGCGCCATACTGGTCGACCGAGAATTGCGGGAGCCACAGGCCCCGGGCGTCCGGATCCACGTCAGTTGGGCCGCCGAGCTCTAGAATCGGAAAGTCGCCATAAAGGCCGCCAACGACCGATCCGCCGATCACGAGCTGGTGCGTGCCCCAGGCATGGTCGGTACCGGCCGTCGTGTTCGGCTGGAATGTTCGATTAAACTCCGACATGGTGAATGTGGTTACCGCGCTCTCAAGGCCCAGCTCCACCGTGGCTTGGTAGAACGCAGCGATCCCCTGGCTGAGGGCCGACAGGAGTGCCGCCTGGGTGGCAAGCTGCGACACGTGGGTGTCGAAGCTCGCCAGAGGCACGATGAACACCTGCCTGGCAACGCCCAGAGCCTGGCGGCTGGAAATGACCTCCGCGACGAATTTGAGGCTCTGGCCGAGTCCATACGAGTCCGCGGGAAACACGGTGGCTAGCTTCCCGAGCGAAGTTGCGGAGCTTAGTGAGCGGAGGGCTTGCAGCGCGTTTGCGGTGATACTGTTGGCCCCGTTGACGAGGACGTACTGGCTGGCCTGCGTCAGCAACCCCTCAAAGGGCTCGCTGGGGCCGCCGGGACTGTAGTCAATTTGGCCGGGATTGACCGAGACGGACCGGGTGGTTTGCCCGTTAACAAAGAGCAGGTTCCCGCCCAAGGAGAGCGCTGTTAGCCCGGATGAGCCCGCGCTTAGGTCGGCGATCCTGCCGCCCCAGCCGGAGGCGGACAAGGGGCCCCCGTCGGAGACGGAGCTCTGCCACTGGTTCTGTTGATCGTCGTGCGAGTACAGACTAAGAGGTACCCCGGCGCCCGCGAGGTACTCCTCGACGGTGATGGGCGCGTTGAGCGTCCCGACGTTGGCGACAATGGCCGCCAGCCCCCTGTCGTACAACGCCTGGAGTTCCGGCATGCTTGGATGCAGGCCGTAGCCCGGCGTGCTACCGCCAAGGGCGAGCACCTGGGTGGGCGGAATCGCTAGGCCCTGCCTGGCCCGGGCGTACGCGGTATATCGGGAGTCCGTCGGCACAACCATGTTGTTCGCGTCGTTGCCGCCAAGCAAAAACACGCAGACGAGCGCCTGGTATGGAGGGGAACTCTGAGCGTCTGCCCTGCTAGCGAAGCGGTCGAGCGGCAGCCAGCCTAACCCTGCGACCGCCAGCGCCGTAGCCCTAATGAACGAGCGCCTCGTTATCTGTGATGCCCGCATGCTGTTACCCCCCTTTGCTTGCTCGCGTGTCGGCAGGCGGCGGGCCTCACCGAATAACGCGAAACAGCCCCGACGTGGCGACCAGGAATAGCGCCGTCTGGGCTCGCTGAACGGGATCGCTCGTTGCGTCTATCGCGCCTAGGATCGACCGCTGCATCTCCACGGGCATCGCGCCCCGTGTGAACAGGAGGTCGACGGTTGCCAGAAGGTTAACGGGATTCGTGGCTGCCGAAACGAATGGCCCCATGGGAATCGTGAAAGGCGGATTCACCCCGTTGTTTAGAAGAAGGGACCAGATCACGCTGGCCTGGGCTACGGCGTTGCTGGAGGTCAGCAGCTGGAATTCCGGAGCCGGGATCTTGCCGTCGGACAGTGAGTAGAACGGACTGTAGAAGCTGAACACGCTGGGGGGAAGATCCACCCTCTCCCCCATCGTTTGTATTCCGCCGGCCGGCTGGACCTGCGTGAAGTCCGGGTCCATCACAGCGCCAAGGGCGCGTAGTACGGCCGTCATATAGAGCATGGGCTCCCGGAGATGGCCGTCATTTGCTGAGGCGAGGGCCGGGTCGTCGCCGGCGCGTGCCTCGGGGTCCGTGAGGACGGCGGCTACGACCGCTTTCATATTGCCCCGGGTCCCCGTTCCGTCGTTCGCGAACACCGAGGCTACCCGGTCGATGTAGGAGGGGGTCGGGTCGCTTTTCACGAAGTGCTGAATCAGGCGAAGCGCTAGGAATGGCCCGACGTTTTGGTTATCGAATATTACTTGAAGGGCCTGGTCCAAATCCTGCTCGGCCGTTTGGCCCGGCGCCAGCGGAGATCCGAGGACCGTCTTGGCTCCGGTGTCGTGCGCTTGCTCGTTTGCTACGAGTGGGCTCGACAGCGGATCGGCCGCGGCGTAGGTCCAACCGGTGAACACCCGGGCCAGCGCGCGTACGTCTGAATCCGTATAAGCGGCAACGGGCCGGCCGTTGCTGTCGAGCACGGGGCTGCCGTCTTGGTTCAGCAGGACTGTGCCGATGGTCATCAACTGAAGCAGCTCGCGCGCGTAGTTCTCGTTCGGGCTAGCTCCGCTGGTTGATTCCGAATTATTCAGGAGGTCCAGGAACTCGCCCATCTGGGGGTTCAGCGTGATATCATGTAGGATTGTCAGGTAGTTAGCGAACGCGTCCCTCTCCAGAACGCCCCAGTAATTGGGCATCTCGCTGCAGTTGGGCAGCGGCTGGAGACAGGAGACCGTCAGGATCGTACTTAACGCGAAGGCGATGCGCTGGCGGAGCTGGTCTGGTCCGGTAAGCGCGTTGTAGACCAGGTTGTCGGGCGTCCATTGCGCTCCGATGTATCCAGCAGGAACCGGCTGCAGTGCGGACGGCGGGAGCGCGAATTGGGTTGTGAGCCACTTGGCAATGCCAACGCTCTCCAGGCTGGCGGCGTCGGCTTGCCTCGCCCCCCAGGTTGCTTGGTCCAGGAACCGGGCAGCTGCGTAGTATGCCGGACTCACGGGCGGAAGAAGGCCCGCGACGGGTGTGGACGTGGCCGTTGGAGTCGGCGTGGGCGCCGACCGTGACGCTGCCGCGCTAGGCGATGCCGACGGGGAGGCCGAGACCGTCGGAAGCGCTGGTCCCGTGATCGTCGCCCCAGACGGGACGCCATTTGCCGGGCCGCCGGAGCTGCACCCGGAGCCCATTATCAGCAGCACGATCGACGCAACGACACGACATCGGTTGGTCACTTTCACCCCTCCGGGCCGAGCTTCCGGCCCGGGAACATTAGGGCAAAAGGACCGGCGGACGGGTGTAAGAAAATGCGCTTGCCGGCGCGCGGACGCGTCAGCAAGCGCGTCAAGGCGAGCGCGCCCACTTTCGGGCGTCTAGGGGACAGCGACGTCTCCGAGGCCCGGAGAGCGCTCGGCGGCCCGGCGAGGCGCGCCCCCTCACTGCGCGTGAGCAAGCGCCTGGAGGATCACTCTAGCCGGAGCCGTAACCGGGGCCGCCGGGGTGCGCGTTACTGCTCGGGCTCGCCGGATCCGGGCGGGGCCACCGGCGACTCCCCAGGCCGGCGCATCAGTCTGCGGGCGCGCGGCTTCGCCGCTCGGGCCGTCCCCTCCACGGTCGACGCCGCGGCGAGGGCCATACCGGCCAACGCCCAGACGGTCGCGTCGCCGATCGGCGTGCCCATCATCGGCCACGCAATTAAACGGCCTGCAAGAGCGAGCGAGGCCGCTTGAGCGTAGCCGAGGGACGGCCCGCCGCGGGGTGCCCGGCCGCAGATTCGCCAGAGGTAGCGGGCCGCGGTCGCTACGAGGATCAAAAAGGTGAGAACGGCGCCAACTCCGCCGTAGAGCGGTAGGTCGAGCGCCGAATTCGGGCCGTCGCCTTCCGGCCAGACCGGCGCGAGGTATTTATCTTCCAGCCCTAGGCCGACCCCCCAGGGGTGCCGCTCGGCCACTGGCAAAAAATACCGCATGTCCACCGCCCGAGAGCCAATCTGCGTATTGAGCAGCACTAGGTCGTAGGGGCTGATTTGGATGCCCAGCTTCCTGACCGCCGGCGGGAGCCAGCGCTCGTAGAGTGTGGCCTGGAGGGTCGTCGAAAGGGCGACCGCAAGGACAGCGGCGCCAAGGACGGCGGCTGCGGCGATCCTGGCGCGGAACCGCCGCCGTGTGCTCCGGCGCAGTGCCCCCCTCGGCGGCGCCAGGGCGTAGTAGACGAGCGGCAATAACGTGCCAATCTCGCATCCGCGTGACTGCGTCTCTACCAGCATTAGGCACGCGGCCAGGCTGACGGCCGCCCAGAAAGCCCTTCTTAAGAATCCGGGGCGGCCCGAGACGGCGAGCGCGAAGGCCAGGAGCGCCGCCGTCTGGAAGAGCCGCGCCATGCTGTTCGGCTGGTCGTCTCCCAGCCCGACGAAGCGGCCAGAGCCGTTCGGATCCCAAAGACCATCTGCAATGCCCGGAACAGCCAGCAGAGGCAGGTAAAGGACGCACGTGCTAAAGGCGGCGACGGTCCGCCCCATGGACTTGGGCCTGCCCGCCAGCAGGTCGTAGGTCATCAGAAAGATCACGAGGCCCATCGCGAACCTCGCAGCCATGCCGGCCGAGCGCAAGCTGAGTGGAATGTCCGCAGTGGCCGAGGATCGAAGCGTCGCGAAGACCACAAGGGCGAAAGTGGCCGCGCCCCAGCCCAGGCAGCGGCGTACGGGCCTGGGAGCTCGGATCGGCCTGCCAGAGCCGAAGATGCTGAGCAGCCAGGCGGCTATGGCGAGCGCGAAGAAGACGTCCGCGGGCTTCGCTATAGCGACAGTACGCCAGACAGGAGTGACCGCAATTCCCGCGGTAAGGAGGAACCTGGAAACCCTTCTCATATTGCTTGGGGCCACAGCGCCTAAGGCCCGGGCGCCGGAGGCGACGACGCTGGGCGTGCTGTAACCTGCCGGCCGCCCCCCGGGCAAGCGCGGCTTCGGCTACGCTAGCCTGCGGATGGCGGCGAAGGCAACCGCTGGCGCCCGTAGTCTGTGGCCCCTGCTGCGTGCGGGCTGGCTTCCCCTTGACCGCTGTCGCCTTGAGGTGTTAACACTGGCCTGGCATGCCTTGGGAGGGCCTCTCGCTTTGGTTCGCGAGCTCCACCGGCTCGGCTTGGCTGGGCCGGCGCTCCGTCCCCGCGCCCTCGCCGCTCAAATCTTTTCAGAGCAGGCCCAGTTGCGGCCGCCCGCACGACTAGTGCCTGGCTGGCTGCGGCCGCCGCAGCGCAGCGACGCAATCTCGGCTGGCGAGGCGCGTTGTCGCCGGAAGACGCGAAGGCCGCCTTTCGCCCTGCTCATTGGATGCTGTTGCTTCGCGGCACTAATCGCCGCCTGGGCCGCGCGGGCCGTCGCCCAGGCGCAGACCGCTGCGAACTTGGATCAGGCCTGCGCGCAGATCGCGGCCCAGCGTCTAACCCCGTACCAGGTCCTGCGCATGGGATCTTCCCTCGGCTTGACCGTCGACCAGCTCAACGAGCTCCTGCAATGCGTGGGAGGGGAACCTCTTCCGACCCCCACCCCACTGGGCCAGGGCGAATTCAGCGCCCCATCGCCGACTCCCGCTCCCAACATGATGAGCGGTTATGGGAACAGCGGGAACGGTTTTACTGGGTCAGCCAACGGCGGGCCCGGTGCAGGCAACTGGGCTAACGGCATGCCTGCAGTGGGGATGCCAGCTGCGGTGCCGGTGATGCCGGGAGGGATGCCGGTGATGCCTGGAACATTGCCGCTGGTGCCCAGGGGGACGTCGGAAATGGGGGCCGGGATGGCGGGTGTGCCGTCGCAGGGTACGTCGCCGCAGGGTACGGCGCCGGGCCTATCCGGGCTGAGGGGCTGGATGGGCAGCGGCAACGGCTTTTCCAACGGCGAATCGCTTGGCAATGCGGCGGCCTCTCCCCTGCCCAGCGGGGCGCCCACTCCCTCCGCGATCGAAGAGAGTTTTCGTGTCTTGACCAACCCGCTGGAGCGGTTGGAGGTTCGCCCCGTACCGTACCTAAAACAATTCGGCTATAGCCTATTTGCTTCCCCGGCCGCGCGCTTTCCGCTTATCAATCCGCGCCCGAACATGGGCCCCAACTCTGCTAACGGTCAGGGTACGGCCAGCCTGGCCAACCAAAACAACCCCTCCGGGATCGGAGCGGTGCTGGGCGGCTTCGCGGGTAACGCGTTATCTACCAGCGGCTATCTACCTTCCAGTGGTTATCTGGCGCAGCCCGAATACCTGTCGCTGAGTGACAACTTTCCAGTCGGGCCCGACTACGTCCTGGGGCCCGGTGACGAACTCAACTTGTTGCTGTGGGGGCGAGTCAATCGCAGCCTGCGATTGGTGGTCCAGCGTGACGGCTCCCTGATGGTGCCTGAGGTAGGCCCAGTCACAGTGGCGGGCTTAACCTTCGCGGAGGCTCGAAAACTGCTTGAGGGACGCCTGAGTCAGATCACCGGGGTTCAGGCCGACGTTACTATCGGGCGCATCCATACTATTCAGGTCTTCATCCTGGGGCAGGTCAAAAATCCCGGCCATTACACGGTTAGCGCGCTGGCGCATGTGTCCAATGCCTTGGCGGCGGCTGGTGGGATCAGCCGCTTGGGTAGCCTGCGCGATATTCAGGTTCGGCGCGACAACAAGGTTGAGGAGATTGTCGATCTTTACCGCATGCTCTTGCACGGTGATACCAGCGCGGATATTCGCCTGCACGACGGCGATGTAATCTTTGTTCCGGTGATCGGCCCGGTGGTTGGGATTGCCGGCGACGTCAAGAACCCGGCGATTTATGAATTGCAAGGGCCCCAGCCGCTGAGCAGCGTCCTGGCGCTGGCCGGAGGCGTAGGTCCCTTTGGCTATGCGGCGCGGGTAGAGGTTCAGCGGGTGCAGGACCACCAACGGCGGATCGTGCTGGACGTCGACTTCAGTCAGCCTGCCAGCCGTCGCTTTGTGATCCGCGACGGCGATCTGATTACGGTAATGCCGGTTTTGGCGCGGGAAAACAACACCGTGATGCTGTTGGGAAATGTCAATCGGCCTGGCCTGTACCAGTGGTATCCTGGCATGCGCATCTCGGACCTCATTGAGCGCGGCGAAGGATTGGCAGACCACACGTTTCTTGATTATGCGCTGGTGCGTCGGCAGCAACGGCCGACCTACGCCGTGCGCTTTTTGGCGGTCGATTTGCAGGCCGCGCTGGCTAATAGCGGGTCGGAGGCCGACTTTACGCTCGAGCCGCGCGATCAACTGCGGGTCTACAGTGACCGTGAACTGCAGACTCCGGCAACCGTCAGCGTGCGCGGCGGGGTGCGCAAACCGGGTATCTATCAGTGGTCGCGCGGGATGCGGGTAAGCGACCTGGTGTTCGAGGCCGGCGGCTTGCGCGACGATGCCTATCTCCAGCGCGCGGAGTTGGCGCGCACACAGGTCGTGGGTGGGGCGCGGGCGCGCTTCTCGTTTATCAATGTCAATTTGCAGGCCGCGCTGAGCCAACACGGTGACAATCCGCCGCTGCATCCTGGCGACGAATTATTCGTTCAGCAGGCCTCCTATTATCACAAACCCGGCGAAGTCTGGATTGCCGGCGAGGTCGTGCGGCCAGGTCCCTATGTAATTAAAGCCAGTGAGCGGCTGTCTGACTTGTTGCTCCAGTGCGGCGGCTTGCGTCCCGACGCCTACCTGCCGGCCACCGTCTTCCTGCGCACTTCGGTTCAGCAGATTCAGCAGCAGCGGCTGAATGAGAGTCGCGGCCGCCTGCAGTTGGCCATGGTGCGGGCCAGCCTTATTCCAGCGCAGGGAGAGAGCAACAGCTCGTCGACCCCATCCGCGAAGGATCGCATGGCGGAAATGGCGCAGTTGCAAAGCATGCTGGATTCGGCGATGTCCACCCAGGCGATGGGGCGCATGGTCCTGCATCTGACCAACGTGGAACAGCTAGAATCCTCCCGCGACGACATCAGCCTGGAGGATGGGGATCGGATAACGGTGCCCAAACGCCCGGTGTCAGTTAACGTACTGGGCGAAGTTTACAGTCCCACAGCGATTATATATTCGCCCAACCAGACCGTCCGCGGCTATTTGCAGGCTGCTGGCGGCACCACCCAGAACGCCGACACCGCGCACATTTTCGTGGTCCGCGCCGACGGCGAGATCCTCACCGACGAGGGCTTGCGCGATGAGGGCAAGGGGCGCCTTTTCCCGCTCTTGCCGGCCTTTCAAGGCGGCTTGATGGACGCCACCTTGGCACCTGGGGATACGGTCTACGTACCGGAGCAGCTGATCTATTTTGATAAAGTTAAATACTGGACCAGCGTCACGCAGATTATTGCCAATACCGCCACCGGGCTTGGTATGATGGCCCTCCTAGCGACGTCAATATAAAAGTAGCCGCCGGTTGGCGCGGTCACAGCGGGACAAGCCCGGCCCTTATCGCGTAGTGAACGATAGAGGCCGTGGAGCGAAGCCCCAGCTTGGCGGCCACATTCGATCTGTGCGCTTGCGCCGTCTTGGCGCTGATAGCGAGGCCCGCGGCGATTTGTTTCGCTGTCGCGCCCTTTGCGATCATCATTATTACCTCGCGCTCGCGTCTGGATAGTCGCGCGCCCTTGCTAACCTTGCTGTACGCCGGGCGCAGACGTTCGAGGACGCAGCCCGCCACGGACGGGCTAATGTACCGCTTTTCGGCGATCGCGGCTTTTACAGCCTCTACCAGGGTCGCCGGTCCGTCGCTTTTTAGCACATAAGCGGACGCCCGTGCGCCCAGGAGGCTCTCTAGAACGTACTCCCTGTCATCGTACCCGCTGAGCATCACCGTCTTCACGTTCGGGCAGCTGCGCGTAATGCTATGGGCGGCATTGATGCCACTGGCGCCCGGGAGCTGAACGTCAATTATAGCCACGTCCGGCAGTAGGGCCGTTACGACCTTCAGCCCGTCTTCGGCGCTGTCCGCACAGCCGATGACTTTGATACCGGACATGGCTAGGAGGGCCGACAGGCCGGCCACGACCATCTCGTGGTCGTCGATAATCACAACTCTGCATTTACTCGCTGAATCCGCGGCGACGGGCTTGACGCTGAACATACGCGCCTCGGGAAAACGCGATCTGCGGAGGTTTGGGCCGCACGCGCCGCCCCGGGCGAGTCCGTGCCCTTGACGTCAGCGAATGGTGTCGCTGGGCCGGGGCGGTCTCGGGCGTGGGGAGTTGACACGGCAGGCCGTAACAGGACGATGACGCGGCATAGATGAAGCGGCTTGCACCGGCGGCGCGCGCCGCCTCCAGCATCGCCACCGTGCCGTTCACATTGACCCAATGATACGCCCTGGGATCGGCAATCGAGGGCACGATGTCGGCCAAACCGGCGAGGTGAAAAACCCACTGCGCGTCCGCCAGCAGCCCACTCAAACGCGCCTCCTCGTTGATATCCACCCTCTCCCACTCTAAGCCGGCGTGGTGGCGCAAATGGGCCAGATTTGCCTCGCGCCCCGTGGCCGGATTATCCAGTACTCGCACTCGATGGCCCTCACGCAGCAACCGCTCCACCAGATGGCTGCCGATAAAGCCGGCGCCGCCGGTGACCACCACCCTCAAGCCGCCGCTATTGGTCGTCATCGCCAGCTCAGTAGGCGCCGTTGCATTTGATTACCGCCGGCGCGGTGCGCAGCAATATTGCCAGATCGCGCCCCAAGCCGGGCTTGGCCAGATAACTGGCATCCAATCCAATCCGGGCCGCGTAGCCAAGGTTGGCACGCCCGGCGACCTGCCACAGGCCGGTGATTCCCGGCCGCACGGCGTGGCGGCGAGCCAGCCGGAGCGGACCCGAGTAGCGCACATATAGTTCTTCTTCCTGCACGGTGATGGGGCGGGGCCCGACCAGCGACATCTCGCCTTTCAGCACGTTGATCAATTGAGGCAGTTCGTTGATGCTGGTGCGGCGCAGGAAATTGCCGATCAACGGCAGGATGCGCGGATCGTGGCGCAGCTTGCGATCGCGCTCCCATTCCTGGCGCGCGGCCGGGTCGGCGCCCAGCACGTGGGCCAGTTGCTGGTGGGCATCGCGCACCATGGTGGAAAACTTGAACATCCGAAAAACACGCCGATCCTGGCCCAGAACCTCCACCCCGACCACCAGCGGTACCTCCCAATGGAGCAGCTTCAACACTATCGCCGCCAGCACGAATAGCGGCGCACTCAGGAGCAGTAGAATCAGCGCCCCCACGACATCCAGGCCGCGCTTGCCCCGGTATTGCACGACCATCGGGACGGTCGCCTGACGCTTGATCCCGCGTCCGCTTTCGGCCGCAAGCGAGCGTGAGCGTCTGGGCGGCGGCGCCGCCTGTAGCTTGGTTTTGACTCTTTCTTTCAGTTGCCGAGTTACGAGGTTAGAGCCGAGATAGTAGATAGCCGGCCACTTGCGCCGGTTCAGAAGGGTAGGGCGGAAGCAGCGGCGGCTTGGGCCACGATGAAGTGGGCTGCGCTCAGCAGGTCGGGCAAATAACCGTCGGGCTGGGCGCTGTAACGCTCCACCCGCGTCTTGTCCGAGCCGACCTGAATCGCGCGAACCCCCGCCCGTGCGGCGCATAGCATGTCAACCGGGGAATCGCCAACAAACCAACTGGTACTCAAATCGATATTCAGATCGGCCACCGCGCGGCGAACTAAACCAATCTCAGGTTTGCGGCACTCACAGCTTCGCTTGAGCTCGCGCACTTCGCCCGCGAAGCCAAAATCGGGATGGTGCGGGCAGTAGTAGATGGCGTCCAAAAACGCACCGGCGGCGCCCAGCATGATCTCCATCGCGTTATGGATGCGGACCAGTTCGTCTTCCGTGCAGCCGCCGCGCGCGATCACCGATTGATTGGTGACCAGAACCAGTCGGTAGCCGGCGGCTCTCAAGAGCCTAAGCGCCTGCGGCACGCCGTGCAGCAGGCGCAAATTGTCGGGACTGCTCAGATAGGGAACGTTTTCCACCAACGTACCGTCGCGATCCAAAAAAATCGCCGGCGCGCGCTGGTTGAGCGAGGCTCGCGCGATCAATCCGGTGGCCAGGTCAGTGGCCACCTGATCCAGGCGCTCCGGGGTACCCGCGTCCTTGACGTATTCGGGGCTGCGGTAGCCATACAGCGGAACTCCGGCGCGCAGCAGCTCGGCGAACAAATCGGGGATAAAATCGCGGGGCGGCGCGGGGAAAACCCGGCGCAGCGCTTCGCTCTCGATCAGATACACCCCAGCATTGACCAGGTTGCACGGCGGCGCCGACTGATGCGGCTTGGGATGGAACGCGAGGACTCGACCGTGGCGATCAAGCTCGACCAAGTCGGAATCGAAGGGGTGATCGTTGGGATGAAGAAACAGGCTTACGGCCGCGCCGCTGGCTTGATGGGCGGCCTGAAAGCGTTCCAAGTCGAGGTTCACCATGGTGTCGCCATTAAGCACCAGCAGGCGCGGCCCCAGGCTTGGCAGCGCGGCCAACAAAGCGGCGGCAGGGCCGGCAGCCTCGCGATCGGGCAGACAACACACGCGCAGCCCCCAGCGCGCGCCGCCGGCGCAAAAGCGCGCCACCGCCTCGGCCTTGAAGCCGGTCAAAACCGCCACATTCTTGATTCCAGCAGCGGCGAGCAACTCCATCTGATATTCCAGCAGCGGCTTACCCAAAATGGGGACCAAAACCTTGGGCAAGCCCTGGCTGCGCGCGGCCAGTCGTGCGCCGCGTCCACCTGCCATAATTACCGCGGTCACCACGGACCTACCTCCTCGGCCACCTCTGCGCAGGCTTGCGCGATGGCGGCGCTGGAGCTTTGCCGAGGGCGCCAACCCAATGCCGTAAGCTTGTCGATACAGTAATGAAAGCGCGCCACTTCGCCGCTCCAGCCACGCGTCCCACCGGTGTACTCAATCGTCGCCTGTACGCCAGCCGCGCGCATGACCTGCGCCGCTATCTCCGCCACCGTCGCTCCCTCGTCGGCTGGTCCGATATTGAAGCATACCGATCGGCCCGCGGCGCGCTCCCAAATATACAACATCGCATCGATCAATTCGCGCACGTGCAGATAGGGCTTGCGCTGGCGACCATCGCCCAGCACCGGAAGCCGGCGCCGATTGGTCTTCAGGCGAGTCAGCAGGTCCACGATCACACCATGGGTGGCGCGCGCTCCGACCACGTTGGGCAGGCGAAAGACAACCGCGCGTGACAGACCTTCGGTAAGAGCCGCGTTAAGCGCCGCTTCGCTGGCCAACTTCATGGCGCCATAATTGGAGATTGGTTTAGACGCTGGACCCTCCTCGCGCAGGGCGCCGAACCATTCGCCGTAAACCGCCGAGGTCGAGGTAAAGCCAAATTGCGCAATCCCTCGTCGCCGCGCCAGGGCGACCATCCGGCAGGTGCTGAGAAAAGTATCGCGTAGATCGATTGAAGCCTCGGCCTGCCCTGCTGCGATATCCGAGTTGGCCGCCAAATGCCAGATCGCGCCGACCTGGTGGCGAGCCACCACCGGCTCCAAGCGCTCGCGCACCTGAGCCTCGTCGGCTAGATCAAGCCGAATCAGCACGAACCGCCCGCTTGCCAGCGCCCCCGCCAGATGGCCGATTTTACCCCGGCTTAGGTTGTCGGCTCCAATCACCATATCCTCGCGGGTCAGCAGCGCATCCACCAGGTGGCTGCCGATAAAACCCGCGGCTCCGGTCACCAGCACCGCCATCGCTCAAAAGGCCGCACGGCGAGCAGCCCCCTCTATCTCCACCGCTTGCGGTTGATAAAAGACAATCTTGCTGCCTTCACCCTCGAAGGCAAAGGGCACCCGGCGCAGCTTCAGGGCCGCGCCAATCCTCGCATGCGCCGCCGCAGAGGCGAAGAAGAGCAGAAACCCACCGCCCCCGGCCCCCAGTAATTTCCCTCCCACGGCACCGGCAGCGCGAGCTCGCGCGTAGTACTCGTCGATCTCCGGGTTGGTGATCCCCGCCGTCAGGCTGCGCTTGAGCATCCAGCCTTCGTGCAACATCTCGCCCACGCTTTCCACATTGCCCGCCTCCAGCTCCAGCCGCATCCGGTGGCTGAGCTCCACCATTCGGCCCATGATTGCGAAAGCGCGCCGACCTTGACGCATCGCTCTTCCCTGGCTCCCCAGGATGCTGCCAGCCGTGCGGGTAATGCCCGTGTAATACAGCCCCAACCGTTCCTCCAGTCGATCCAAGACGCGCGCGGCGCACACGATCGGGCTGACGGTCACCTTGCCTTGGCGCTCAAAAGCCATGAAGTTCAGGCCGCCGTAGGCCACTGCATACTGGTCCTGCAGCCCGATCGGCTGAGCACACAGTTCAATCTCAACTTTGGCCGCCAAGCCGGCCAGTTGCGCCGGGCCAGCCCGTTGGGCGCTGAAGGCGAACAGGCTGTTGAGCAGCCCCACGGTGTAGGCGCTGGAGGAGCCCAGCCCGCTGCCGCGCGACGGAATGTCGGCTACCGACACGATTTCGATTCCGTGTGGTTGACCAAACAGTCTCAGCGATTCGCGTGCAATCGGATGCTCGATCTGATCGATCCTCTCGACCTCTTCCGTGCGCGAATAGCCGATGCGAATGCGTCGATCGAACTTGGCGTTGACCAGTACGTATATATATTTATCGATTGTCGCGGTAACGACTGCACCTTGCTCCTGCTCATAGAAGGCAGCCATATCGCTGCCACCGCCGGCCAAGCTGATCCGACAAGGCGTCTTGCTGATGACCATCGCTACCCAAAACCGCCAGAAATTAGGAAATAGTCACAATCCAATCGGCGATCGCCACTCCGCTCTCGACCAGCCCGAATTCATCGCTCATCCGGCTCTTCAGCAATGCCGCCACCGCGGCCGCGGAAAAACCGCGCGCCCGATAGTCGCCGATCAACCGTTGCCGGCGAATCACCTCAGGGCAACGCACGAAAATCCGCATATCTGCATCGGTTGTCCACGTCGGATCGGCCAGCGCGCTGACGCCTTCGGCAATAATCACGCTGGCTGCGTCAACTTCGATCCGCATGCGAATCGGGCTGGTAGCGCGCGTTTGACGGGCGTAAACTGGAAGGTCGTAGATCCCCGGATTTCGGCGCATTGTGGCCAGCGCGCGCGCGATGGCCGCGCGATCGTGGCGACCCCAAAAACCCGCCCGCGCCGCGCGCAAGCTCACCGGTATAATCCAGCCATCCAAGGCCACGATCACCGCTGCCCGGCCCTGTCTTTCCAAAGCTTGTCGCAAAGCTCGAACGAATGTACTTTTACCCGAACGCGCCTGCCCACCGACCAAAACCAAAGCTCCGTCGGCAATTTGCGCGGCCATGCTCGCGAGCTGGCATCGCCCGCCGACAAACTCAGATACGGCTTCTGACACGCGTCCGCCATTCCATCAGCACCTGCTGATAGCCCTTCAGGATATTGCCGCTTGCCGCCGCTTCCGCCACCTTACGACTGATTTTTGAGCACCCGTTCTTTAGCGCCTCATCAAATGTTGTCAATTCACAACTTTGTCAGATTTGACAAATTTGATTTGAACAAGAGCCGCCATAATTTTCGCTTACGCTATTCGGCCGGGCGTGGTTAAGGCGCATAGCAGGTGCCTTTAACTGTTTGACACCATTTTCGCATTTTCCGGCGAAAGATCCGGCCGGAAAGCAGGCAGAATGGCAGGAGTGCCATAAAGCCGTCATTGCCACCACGGTGAATTCGTCACGGCACAGGATGCCCAATTCAGGTTACAGGCCA
>Ga0209061_1002681_pt1 | contig 21530 bp, 20 predicted proteins | sample Coa_R1_10_FD_187157 | JGI IMG/M metagenome (GOLD analysis project Ga0209061, IMG submission 187157) | Surface soil microbial communities from Centralia Pennsylvania, which are recovering from an underground coalmine fire - Coalmine... | ecosystem: Environmental > Terrestrial > Soil >...
GGCAGCCAGAAGCGAGCCTGATGAGGGTCCTGATGCTGAGTGGTTCGTCAGGGCTTATCAAGAGGAAACAGGGAGTACCCCTCCTTAGGACAGGAATCCGTTTGAGAATATAGACGGAAGCAGAGTTGTACTAAGGCGATTGCTTCAACCATACCGCAACATCGGGCGCGAAGTAGGTGATGATCATATCCGCGCCAGCCCGGCGAATGCCCGTGAGAACCTCCATCACGATCCGTTGCTCATCAATCCAGCCATTCCGCGCGGCGGCTTTGATCATGGAGAATTCACCGCTGACGTTATAGGCGGCCAGAGGCAGGTTGCAGTGATCGCGCACCTGACGAATGACATCGAGATAAGCCAGCGCGGGCTTAACCATGACAATGTCGGCACCTTCGGCAATATCCAGGTCGATCTCGCGCAGCGCCTCGCGCATATTGGCCGGGTCCATCTGATAAGAGCGACGGTCGCCAAACTGGGGCGCCGAACCGGCGGCCTCGCGGAAGGGGCCGTAGAAGCCGGAAGCATACTTAGCGGAATAAGCCATGATCGGCGTAGAGTTGAACCCTCGTTCGTCGAGAGCACGGCGGATAGCTCCGACGCGACCATCCATCATATCAGAGGGAGCGATCAGGTCGGCACCTGCTTCAACATGCGAAAGAGCCATACGCGCAAGCAGTTCCAGCGACTCGTCGTTTTGCACGGTGCCATTGTGAATTACGCCGCAGTGGCCATGGCTGGTATATTCGCACAGGCAGACATCTGTCATGACCACCAGCTGCGGAGCTATTGCCTTGATGTTCCGGATCGCGCGCTGAATAATGCCTTGCTCAGCATACGCCTGGGAACCAACTTCATCCTTTATTGAAGGAATACCAAAGAGCAGCACCGCTGGAATGCCCAGTTCGGCTACTCGTTCGACCTCTCGCCCTAACTCCTCCAGCGGCCACTGCATAATGCCAGGCATGGACGAGATCTCATGCGGCTCAGCAATATCTTCGGCGACAAAGAGCGGGTAAATCAACTGCTCAATGTTCAAATGCGTCTCGCGCACCAGGCCGCGCAATCGGTCACCCTGGCGCATGCGCCGCATACGCACGATTGGGAAATTACTCATGATCACCCTCCTTCATTCGCAGCTTCCAATGCAACATAAGCAGCCCTTAGCGTCTCCTCCAGCATGGCATCATCGAAAGCCAGCGAGACAAAGCAAGCTTCGAACTGTGAGGGCGGCAAATAGATACCCTGGCGCAACATGCTCCAGAAGAAGCGCGCGAACCGCTGTGTATCGGAAGTTTTGGCGTCAGCATAGTTATGAACCGGCCGGGTGGTAAAGAAGATGGTGAACATGCTGCCAATACGCGCAAGCCGGGCAGGAGTACCACTTTGCTGAATCGCCTGCCCAAGACCATCGCCAAGGAGTTGAGATTTGCGCTCAAGCTCAGCGTACCGGCCGGGTTTGCACAGTTCAGTAAGCGTAGCGATGCCGGCAGCCATGGCCAGAGGATTGCCGGAGAGCGTGCCCGCCTGGTACATAGGGCCGACGGGCGCGACCATCTGCATGATCTCGCGCCTGCCGCCGTAAGCACCGACGGGCAGGCCCCCACCGATAATTTTGCCCAGACAGGTCAGGTCGGGGATAATCCCTACGAGTTCCTGCATGCCTCCCAGGGCTACGCGGAAGCCGGTCATCACCTCGTCAAAGATCAGCAGCGCACCATATTCCCGCGTCAGCCTGCGCAACTCTTCCAGAAACCCCGCCTGTGGAACTACTACGCCCATGTTAGCAGCCACCGGTTCGACAATGACTGCGGCAATTTCATTGGGATAGGTGCCAAAGAGCGCTTCGACCGCGCCAGCATCGTTGTAGGGAGCGATCAGCGTATGGCCAGTGGTCTCGGCGGGCACCCCGGGGCTATCAGGCAGACCCATAGTGGCGACACCAGAGCCGGCCTGAACCAGGAGCATATCAGCGTGCCCATGATAGCAGCCGCTGAATTTGATAATCTTATTGCGCCCCGTATAGGCGCGGGCCAGGCGTAGGGCGCTCATGGTAGCCTCAGTGCCCGAATTGACGAAGCGCACCATCTCTATCGAGGGCACACTATCGACAACCAGGCGAGCCAGTTCGCTCTCTGCGGCAGTTGGCGCACCATAGCTGAAGCCCTTGGCAGCAGCCTCGCTCACAGCTTTGAGCACTGCGGGATGGACATGCCCCAGGATCATTGGCCCCCACGACTGGACGTAATCGAGATAGCGATTGCCATCCACATCGAAAAGATAAGGGCCGCTGGCGCGCTCGATAAACACGGGATCACCACCTACGCCACGAAACGCGCGCACAGGACTGTTGACGCCGCCCGGTAGAAGCTCCTGCGCCTCTTTGAAGAGGATGCGCGAGCGCTGTAGATTGATATCGGTTTGTTTATTTGCCATCTCTATCCCCCGATTGCCTCAAGAATTTCATTGAGCGGCTGGGCAACACAGGTGAACATGGGCGTATCGCGCAGGGTGTACTGGCTGGCCTCGGAACTGCGCAGTTCTTCGACAAGGTCCAGAAAGTCGCTGAGATTATCGGTCTCGAAGGCGACGACGAACTCCTGGTCGTCAAAGCCAAAGGAGTAGGTGGTATTGATTGAAACATCGCGGTACTTGATGCCAATACGAATATGCTCGTCCATCATACGCTTGCGCTCCTCCAATGGCAGCGCATACCAGGAGCGAATCTTCACAAAGGGATAGACGAAGAGATATTTTTTGTCGTCGGGGGTGATCACCAGGCGCGGATCATGGGCGCCACGGGCATTCTTCCCCACATATACAGAGCGTTTGGTCATGGAGAGAAAGCCATATACCTCGCGCAGGTAGGGACCCATAGGGCTGCAGCGGATCTTGCTATGCAGGCCTTGCAGATCAGCAATATCATAGGTGGCCTGCCAGAGCATAAAATCGCAGTCCGCGCGCAGGCCATAGAGGGCGAAGGAGCGCATCAACGTGTGTTCGCCCTGTTCCGAGACAATGCGGATCAATTCCTGCTTGCCCCGTTCGCGCTGTTCCAGGGGTAGCAACTGCCACTGAGGGTCAAGCTTATAGAAGGTAAAACGCACCATCTGGCGCGGCTGCTTCGGTTTTGCAGGCGTCGGCTGCTCCTGTGGAGCGGATCGCCGGGTCATAATGGTCGAATCGGTCATTTGTGGGTCTCCTCATAGTTGATCAGAGCTTCAAGCAAGCCCACGATGGTAAATTCGCGGGCCTCAACAGTAACTTCCAGGCCGAAGTCCCGCGCCGTTTGAGCGGTGACCGGGCCAATACAGGCAATCAGCGGGCGCGCAGGCCGCTGCCCAGGATATGCCAGCAACGAGGCAATATCCGGGGCTGCTTGTTCGAGCCAGCGCATAAAATGCTGGACGGTTGATGAACTGGTGAAGGTGATCGCGTCCAGATCCTGCGCGCGCAGGAGCGTGACCACTTCGCGCCCTCGCTCATCATCCTGAGTCACCGGCAGAGTTCGGTAAGCAGTAACCACCTCGACAGAGGCCCCGGCCTGTTCAAGTTCGCTCACCAGCACCTGGCGAGCCTCGGCAGCGCGGGCCAGGAGAATACGCTGGCCCGCCAGTGTTTCACCACGCTGTTCAGCCTCGCGGCGCAGCCCTCGCGCCACACTCTCGGCGATATACTCGTCAGGAACCAGAGATGCAGAGAGACCGTAGTTTGCCAGTGTCGCGGCCGTGGCCGGGCCAATTGCTGCAATACGAATGTTGCCCAGCACCCATTGCCCAAAGCCAAGCCCTCGCAGACGTTCCAGCACCATCTTTACTCCGTTGGCGCTAGTAAAAATCAGCCAGTCATAAGCTCCATCTCTGGCAATAGCATGCAATGCATGGTCTAGCGGCATCCAGTCCTCTGGAGGCACAATGCGAATCACCGGTAGCTCGACAGGAATTGCACCCGCCGCACGCAGGCCCTCGCTTAACACGCCAGCCTGTTCGCGCGTTCGCGTAACCAGCACTCGTTTCCCCTGAAGAGGCAAAGCCAGCAGTTGTGGGTCAGACATGTTGCTGCTCCCGCACGATGGAATCTAAAGTCGCGATAATTGCCTCTGCGCCTCGCTCAAGCGCCTCCTCTGCCAGTTCAATGCCTAACTGTTCGGCGTGCTCAAACCTGCTTCCGGGCATCCAGGGAATGCTCCTGCTCACATGTACCCGCTCGCACCCATCCAGGCTTGCCACAAGGCCGGTCAGAGTCAGTTCGTCATTCGCAATCGTCGCGTAGGCGGCAACTGGCAAGTAGCAACCTGCCCCCAGACGACGCATAAATACGCGCTCGGCGCTGGTTGTTGCCTGGGTAGCGTGATCGTTGAGCGGGCTGAGCAGTTCTAGCAACTCCGGCTCATTGCGCACTTCCAGGCCCAACGCCCCCTGACCGGGAGCCGGGAGTACCTGCTCAAACGAGAGATAGGTCATGCGAGCTGCGAGATCGGCGGAAATGCCCAGGCGCAGAAGGCCAGCCACCGCCAGGATGATCGCGTCATATTCTCCCGCCTCCAGTTTACGCAGGCGCGTATCCACGTTGCCACGCAATGGGAGAATCTCGGCCTGCGGAAAAAGTGCGCGAATCTGAGCGGTGCGGCGCAGGCTACATGTGCCGATGCGCTCTGGTGGAGTCGCGTCGAGCGAACAGGGATGGCGACTGATCAGAACGTCGCGAGCATCCTCGCGCGGGCCAGGTACCAGCAGGCACAAGCCCGGCGGCTGAATGGTTGGCAAATCCTTCAGGCTATGGACTGCAACATCGATACGCTTCTCAGCAAGGGCGCGCTCGATCTCCATCACAAAAACACCATCTCCGCCGATCTTTGTCAGCGGTACATGGGTTACAGCATCGCCCGTTGTGCGAATCTGTTCAACAACTATCTCCAGGCTGGGCCAGCGTCGCTGGAGCTGGGTTATAACCCAGCGCGTCTGCCGCATCGCCAGCTTGCTGGCTCGCGTCCCGATGATTAAGCGCTGATTCATTTTGCTGTTCTTTCAAATCAAATAGATAGCGTAAAGCTTCGGCATAAACATGTCCCAGCCCATCGGCGGCGGCGTCTTTGAGGCGACGTGTTGGCATGTGGAGGATTTTGTTCACCAGGCGAGTTGCTAATTCCTGCACCGCCGTGGCCTCGCGCTCAGAAAGGCTGGGAGCAAGCTGGCTCAGCGTGCGCGCCAGTTCCTGCTCGCGCAGTGCGTTAATCTGGCCACGCAGGTCGTTGATCGTATCAACAACGCTCAGTGAGGAGAGCCAGCGTTCAAAGCGAGCCGCCTCGTCTGCGATAATTGCCTCAACCTGCTCAACCTCCTGCAAGCGCAGGAGGAGACCTTCGTTGACCGAGCGCTGGAGATCATCCAGGTTATAGAGATGTACATCAGGCAGGTTCGCTACTGCCGGCTCAACATCACGCGGCAGAGCGATATCGATGAGCAGAAGCGAGCGGCCCCGGCGCTGATCTACGACGCCTCGCACCATTTCGCTGGTCAAAATCGCGCCAGGAGCTGTGGTCGAAGAGATCACCACATCGGCTTCAAGCAGCGCCTCAGGCAGTTCGGCAAACGTGCGATGAATCGCGCCAACCCGGCTGGCCAGGTCAACCGCGTGTAGCGGCGTACGGCTGATAATCGTCAAGCTCTGCACACCGTGAGCACAGAGATTCTGCGCCGCCAGCTCACTCATTCTGCCCGAACCGATCAGCAGGACACTGGCCTCCTGCAGACGGGGAAAAAGCTGGCGAGCCAGTTGCACCGCGACATGGCTGATCGAGCCTGCATTGCGGCTGATGCCGGTCTCGCTACGTGCTCGCTTTCCGGTTGCCAGTGCGGCTCGGAAAAGAGCAGAGGTGATGGGTCCCGCGAAACTTCCCCTCCGGGCCATCTCCAGCGCTTCGGCCACCTGACCCTGGATCTGCGGCTCGCCGGGTATCTGTGAATACAGCCCGCAGGCCACGCCCAGCAGATGGAAAATCGCTTGCTGATCGACAAAAAGAGAAGAGTGAGCGATCAGTTCGGGCAACGGTACCTTGCGCTCCTCGCTGATCAGGCTTTGCAGAAGTGCCGCGCTTCCGTCCAATTCCTGGCACACGGCATACAGTTCGAGGCGATTGCACGTAGAGAGCAGAACACACTCCCGGGCGAACTGGCGCGCCGCCGCCAAAACCTGGGGAACCTGATCTGGGGAGCAGGCCAGGCGCTCACGCAGGGCAATGGGTGCAGACGTATGGTCAACGCCAATACAAATAATATGCACACAAACCTCGTAAAATCTTCATAAAAATGCAAACCTATAGGAGATTTTAGTGATTTTTCCCGGATAGTCAAGGGGTAGAGGGGGATTTTTGCTCAGGTAGTCACCTTATTTTTTGTCAGGTTCCTTCCCCTTGTCGGTATCTACTCAATATGCTAGTATCCTCCCATAGCTATTTCCAGAGAACAGGACCTTCAGCATGCAGCAACAGGATCAATCAGAGCGGCTCGATACAGTGGAGATGAAGGAGCAAACGCTCGCCGATAAAGCAGAGCAGACCTCGCTCGACGAGATAGAGGAGAACGCGAGCGAAACGCCGATCGGTCAATTGCAATTGCGGCGTCAGGGCTTCGACTGGCCAGCGTTGATCGCCGCCCTGGCTATCGCCGCCTTCTTTGCCGTGACAGCGCGCATGAACAGCCAGCCTGCCCCTTCGTTTATACCCGCCGCGATATTTAGCGCGACAGGCTGCGGCCTGCTAGTGACGGCGATACGAAAACTGCGCGGCTGGTCAGGCGTGGGCCTGCGTGAAGCGGGGATGGCCGGCCTTGGCATGGCGCTTTTCCAGTTCGCCATAGCCCTCACCTATCCAGGCGTCCTCACAAATATCGCCGAACTACCGGAAGACGGGCATCCTTTCCTGGTCACATGGGGACTGATTGCTCTTTTCGCAGTAGTGCTGAGCCTAGCCGGGGCCGCAATTGGGCACCTGGCTTTCGCGCCCCTGCGTCCACTTCCCGGACGCACGAAAGAGCAAGAGGGAGAAGATGAAGCGGGAAACGAGAGTGAAACAAATCAGGAGACTGAGGTAAGCGCAGAGAGAATGGAAGAGAGCGAAGATAGCCAGAATGAGGAGGAGGCACAAGACGAAACCACAGAAGCAGGTGAGATAGAGGAAACAGCAGACGAGGATGAAGAAGAGGACGAGGACGAAAGCGCACAGATTGCAACAGCCTCAGCGCAGCTCAGAAACCCATTGATCAATTACACGATTACTATCGTACTACTTGGCCTGCTGCCAATGATGGCAGGCTATGTTTTTGCTGCGACTTACGACTTCATCATGGGCGCTATGAACGTCGATAAAATCTCACCCGCGCTCTACCCAACATTGAGCCTGCTCAGCGGGCTGCTGCCCTGGAGGCTCGCAGCACCTATCAATCTGTCTGGCGCGAGCGGATCGTTCATCGTCTTTACGCTGCTCTGGCGCATCCCGGACAGCGTGCTCGGCAACCCCAGTCTGTTCGACGTACAGGCGCTGGAAGCGCTGGTCTTCAATGCCTCAGCCCTGGCCTTTTTGCTTATCGCGATGTATAAAAGCGACAGCACTGGAAGCAAGCAGCAGGCCGCGCCCTGGGGCCTGTTTCTCCTGCTAGAGTCCCTGCTTGGACTCCTTCTCATCTTGCCGGCTAATCTCTGGCTATTGCGCGGCCTGGAGGGGATCTTGCAGTTGCAAAACCTGCTCGCGGCGCTGCCACCCATTCAACTGCTCAATCCAGCGACATTTATTCTGAACCTGGTGACAGGGGTCCTGTTCTGCGCCCTGGTCGGCGTGATCGTGAGGCGCCAGTACCACATGTGGAATTTTCAACCCCGCATGGGAGGAGACGAACCCCTGACCTCACAGGCCCAGCCAGAAAACAGGATGGATGCAAAATCCGAATAAGCTCAGAGCCTTCATCCAACTTTTAACCGGTGTAGCGGTAGGCCCGGCTAACCCGACGCCAATCAAGCTCGCGACCGCGTACGGGGCGCTGCTCGTTGAGCACTTCGAGGCGGTTGGTAGCCAGGAAGCGGCGGCGGAGATTTGACAAATCGATCTGTTCGTTGGGCGGAAAGAAGGCTTTGTAAAGCAGAGCTGCTTCGGCCAGCGTGAGAATACCATCGCCCCGCGCCGGTTCCCTGATCGCCCTGAGCGGGAGCGTTTGTTTGCTTTGAAATTCGGCGTTCCCCTGGGCCTGCCACCGCGTCTCTGAACTGGTTGCGACCATTGAGGCCATATCTGCCAGGTAGCGTAAGACAATTTCCGGGTCGCGCTGGATCTGTGAGCGCAGGGTATGCAACGCGGCCTCTACCATAGGCGCAACTTCAGGATCGAGCACGTAGCGTCCCCTCTCAATTTCGGAAACGGCAATCCAGCGCACATGCAGACTTGGCACCGGCTGGAGATGCAGGTTTGGGCGCAGTTCATCACGATTGGCCCGCAAGAGCAGTGTGTGAATCAGGGAAACAGCCGCGCCCTGCTCTGTGCTGTTCCACACGGAGACCTGCTGCTCTTGCCAGCCGGCCTTTAGCTGGATGAGCGGCGCGCTATCGTGCCAGACCAGCAGCGTTTCGATGATGCGCGCCACTGCATCGGTCACTGTTTCTGTGCTCAGCACCAGGCGCATGGGTGGCCCCCAGGGACCCTCGCGCAACAGCACCCAGAGCGACCAGTCGCGAATAGCGAAGGTGACAACGCTGGCAGTCACAATCAAACGGCGCGGCGCCAGGTCACGAGCCGGTTGTGGCCGGATTGGCGCATTCGACCCGGGCTGAGTGGTGTTCATATTCTTTTTCCCATGCTGATAAATAAAGTCATGCCTATTGATTTTACCCACAGACCAGACCAGGACGCAAGTTATTTTTAAGCGCGAAGAAATCATCAGCAGGCCCGATAGGATCCACTCTGGAGAACGCGAGCTTTGCGGGGTTTTAGGCTCAGAAGAGAGACAGCAAGAAATAGGGCGCATTAACATCCTGCCCAGGGATGCCATTGCTCAGGCCATCACAGAAGCCTGCACGCATTACCGCGCCCGGTCTGGCCTCTGACGCGTCATATGTTATTGTCGTAGGGAGGAAAGAGACCTAGCGGCCAAACACGAAGTAGAGTGTAAGCGCCAGGCCAGCGGCAAGTAAGATGGCGAGGAAAAGCAGCAAACGGATTTTTGTAAGCTGAGCGTGGTTATCAATAGCGATTGTTTTGGCGCCACTGCGCGGGCGAACTTGTTTCTCTGGCATAATCACTCTGCTCCCTGAAAAAGCTAGGAACGAAGCGGCTGGCAATTTGGCCATCTTCTTATCCTTTTATACGTTTGAGGGATACTCACGGTTGCAGAACAAAAAGATGGCAGGCCACAACTTTTTACTTGCTCTCCCCTGCTACGCGCTTTTGTTCTGCACGTCCTTGCAAGGAAGAAGCAGGCATGAGTGTGTCCGCAGAAAAAAGCTCGCCATGCAGTTCGAGAACATGACGTACACGCGTATCGTCGTGGTCGAGCAGAAAGCGAAAGCTCTGTTCGCAGAGAATCAAACATTCTGCGGCCGTAGCACGTTTTGTTGCAGTCAGGTTTCCCAGCAGATCATGGCGCTTAGCTGAGCGAAACAGGACGTGGATTTTCTCCAGGGCGCAAGCGAACTCAGCATACCGCTGCTTATCCCGCTCCCGGCTTACTAACATGCCCTGCACCCCGGCCAGAAAGTCAGCGCTTTGCACAATCACCTCGTGATATTCCGCGTGGCGGGCTTCGATCAACCCCTGGAGAATGCGCTGCTCATCCGCCAGGTCGCAGGCAAAGACAGTGAACAGGCACGCCTCTCCACCCATCTCATGAATGTCCTGGGCAAGTTGGGAAAACTGCTTTTCGACTTCTTCGGAGAAAGGCAGAAGATAGACGGAATTTTGAAGCGCAAAAGCTCCCAGGCTTTGTAACCGGCGCCAGACCCAGACGCGTTTTTGAGAAGGCTCGCTCGGCACTTTGTAGGTTAACTGGAGCCAGCGGATGGCTTCTCGCTCTTGCATCAGACATCCCTCAGCCAGACAATGCTAGTAACTAGCGCTACTTTTCCGGGGTATACTACTCTTCTGGACCATTGAAGTCAAGGCACCACCAATTTGCAAAGTTTTTCTTAGGGGCTAGCATTTTTGTTAGATAGTGATATAATAGAAGTGGCTTCGCAAAGGTTGGCAGAGGCTAAAAATCGGAGAATGCATTTCGAGAATCTGTACCATGCAGAGTAACCCTATCGCCCATTACCGACGTGGCCAGGCTAGAAAAACCGTCTGCACCGCGTGGTGATGATACAGGTCCTTTTTTATTGGCCCCTTTAGTCAGTGAAGACTGTTCTCTTTTAAGGAGGTTCGATGGTGTACAACTCGATGGATTACAGTGCCAAGGACACGTTGCTCGACGTCATACGCAAGGAAAGCGGCGATTTCTTCTCGATTGTTGATGATCCCAGGAACTGGAATGTGCAGACCCGCTGTGAGGAGTGGGAGGTGCGCGACATTGTCGGTCATATGATCGACGTGACCGAGGGCTATCTCACTCGCTGGGACATGGCCCGCAAGGGTGAGGAGGCTCCCGCGGCGTGGGGGCTGGTGGGCATGGATAAACGGCTCAACGAGCATGCCCAGGCATTTCGCAGTCTGCCGCGAGAAGAGGCAATTGCACGCCTCAAGAGCGATTATAACAAAATGTTTGCTATTTTTAGCGATCTGGATGCCGACGCGTGGAACAATTTCATGGTTGCTCATCCCTACATGGGTCCACTACCGCCCTTCTTCTATCCAGCCTTCCAGGTCATAGACTATGGGATCCACACCTGGGACATGCGCTGGGGTCTGGGCGATAAAAACGGTAAGCTCGACGAGCGTACAGCCGGCGTGCTTGTGCCCCATATGTTTATCGTGATGCAGTACACCGTTGACCAGGAATCGGCCAGGGGGCTGGATACCGTATTTGGCATCAAGATTGATGGTGAATGGGGAGGTCAGTGGCGCGTCACGATCAAAGATGGTACATTTAAGGCCGAACCAGGCGACGATCTCAGCGGCACGTCCGCTCTCTTCCACTTCAAGGATGCCTCAGACTTTGTGCTGACGGTCTACCAGCGTTTCCCAGGAGGCGAGACGAGCGGAGATCCAGAGATCATTAACCGTATTCGGCACCTGTTCTTCAAGATCTAAGCGAAATCCTTCTCAGAGGTGTTTTATGGCAAAAATTCAGGTCCAGGGCGTGCATCACATTACGATTGTTGGCTCCAACCGTGAGGCCACTATTGATTTCTATCAAGGCGTGCTGGGCATGCCCCTGGTCTTCGAGCAGCCGAATCTGGATGTCCCAGAGGAAACGCACCTGTACTTCGATGCCGGAGATGGTCGGCTGATTACCTTCTTTGTACGTCCTGACCGTGTGAACGATCCAACGCCCAATCCACAGGGAATTGGCAATCTGCATCACCTGGCTTTTACGGTTTCGCGAGCCACTTATACGCAGATTGCCCAGCGACTCAAAGAACGCGGCATCTGGAATACCGGCAACATTGACCGGGGCTTCATGGATTCGATCTACTTCCGGGATCACAACGGGCAGTTGCTGGAAGCGGCCTGTTATAAATTTGTGCCGCCTGAGGGTTATACCTACGTCGATGTGCTGGCAACCGCGCACCGGCTGCGCGTGGCCGCAGGCGACTACAACATCGACGATAAGCATCTCGCTGACGCCATTGCTGAACTGAGTGAGCGCAAAGCTCCCGCGCTTGCGGAGGTTTCGCCGGCATGAGTCAGTCCTCTGAGCCTGACACGCAGCATGTGGGTCTGTTCTGGACGCTGAGACTCGATGGGCAGCTTCCGCCCGTTACCGAATCCGGCGTCCCGGCGACCTTTCTGCACGCAGGCCCAGAGCTTGCTGGCGAACTCGCGCAAGCCATGGGCCTCGCTGACCCGGTTCCCATCTTACAGCGTTTTCAGCAGGGAAAGCGCTGCCACATTGCCAGAGTTGCGGACCAGCTTGTCACCTACGGCTGGATCACCTTCGATGAGGAACATATCGGCGAGTTGGGCCTGACTGTGCGCTTGCTGCCCGGCGAAGCCTATATCTGGGACTGCGGCACCCTGCCGGAATATCGTGGCCGGCATCTCTATCCCGCGCTGCTGGCTCATATGCTACGTGAGCTGCAGAACGACGGCTTCCGGCGTGTCTGGATCGGCATGGACGCGGACAACCTGCCTTCCCAGGCCGGCGTAGCGCGCGCAGGCTTCCAGCCTATCGTCGATATTCTCCTGACCCACGACGGCCCTACACGCACGCTCTTAGCCAGAGGCTATCCCGACGTTTCTACGCAGGATATACAGGCCGCGCAGTACGCGCTGTTTGGCCAGCGCGAGGCAAGCAGCATTACGATAGCGACCCCGCGCTAAAAGGGTCCCGCCTCTATGGTGCAGAAGTTCTTTCTGGCTGACAAGAATGGAGAAGCCAGGTGTACCCTCATGGTACAATAAAAGCGGCGTACCACCAAAACACGCCATCGAGAAATTTGTATGATCTAGAGGCTGATTGTGTGATGAGTGACCGTAAGTATTTTCAAGAAGAGATCGAAACCCTTGCTAAAGATCGTCTGCAGAGCCTGCAACTGGAGCGTCTGCAAGCTATTGTAGAGCGAGCTTATATGCAGAATGCGTTCTACCGCCACCTGTATGACGAGGCAGGAGTAAAGCCCTCTGATATTCACACGCTCGAAGATATCCAGAAACTCCCCTTTCTGGAGAAAAAGACGGTGCGTGAAGCTTATCCCTATGGGATGGCGCTGGCGCGTTCCGGCACGGAGGGCGGCGCTTTAGAGCTACACGCCACCAGCGGCACTACAGGCAAGAGCGTGCCAGTATTCGCGACGAAAAAAGATATTCTCTACTGGGCCGACCTGAATGCCCGCGAGTTGTGGATGACGGGCTTTCGTCCCGGCGATATTTTGCTCAACTGCTACGGCTATGGCCTGCCTACCGGCGGCTTTGGTTTCCACTATGGCGCGCTGGCAATGGATGTGATGGCCATTCCTATGGGCTCCGATGCTCGCCAGTATGATCGCATGCTCGATTTTATTATCGATTTTGGTGTGACAGGCATGTGCATGACTCCTTCCGTCGGCCTTTACGTAGGGAATAAGGCGCGCGAGCGTGGAGTAGACTTCGCCCGGACAAAACTGAAAATCGGACTCTTCGGCGCGGAACCCTGGCCGTGGGAGACCCGCCTGAAGCTGGAGGAGCTTTTCAGTATCACAGCCTACGACGAGTTTGGGATGACCGAGTTTCTGGGCCCGGGTATGACCTGTGAGTGTGAAGTGCGCGAGGGTATGCACGCCTGGGCCGACGCGTTCCTGGTCGAGTGCATCAATCCAGAGACCGGCGAATGGGTCAAGGAGGGTCAGGATGGCGAACTGGTCTGGACATGGCTGAGTGGCGATGGCACAGCTATGATTCGCTATCGCAGCCGCGACCTCTCGCGCCTGTGGTGGGAGGAGCGTTGCGCCTGCGGACGCACTCACCCGAAAATCGGCGCGATCAAGGGGCGCAGCGACGACGCAGTCTCTATTCGCGGCCTGATCGTCTTCCCAAGCCAGATCGAAGCGGCCCTGGTGAAGTTTCCCGAAACCGGCGCGAATTTCCGCATTATCGTGGATAAGCGCGACGGCCTGGATACCTTCGACCTGAAAGTTGAAGTCAAGGAGACCGCGATCCTGAACGACGAGGCACGTGTGCAGCGCCTGGCCCGCGAGATGGCCGAATCGGTCAAGACAGTCACCGGCAACTCGCCCAGAGTAGAACTGGTGCCGGCCGATAGCCTCCCCCGCGCAACCGGAGGCGAATCAAAAACAGCGAGCGCCCGCGTCGAAGATCGTCGCAAGAAGTAGGCTTTGCGCATCCGCAAGACACCCGCGGTTATTCGTTATCGTCCTACCGTGCGTATGCGTTCTGGCCGTCTGATAAAGAAGTAGAGGAGGGCGCCAATAATATTGGTAAGAATGATTATCAGCAGCCAGACAATCTTATTGTTATCGTTGGCAGGCTCCTTTGTCGCGCATTCGTAGATCATCCAGATCCAGAACGCGAAGCCTGCCGCGGCAATATAGGAGCCGAGGTTTCCGCTAAACAATGTCTTATTTCCTTCCTTGATTATTGTTGCTTGCTATCATACCAAACGTCGTGGAGACACCATCCGTCTCCCATAAGCTTTGGATTGCAATCTGAATGCCAATTTCTACCCAATTATGCATTCAGCTTTATATACGTCTTTATGGTTCAGATCTACTTTTCTCCGTGTGAGTTTGCGACGCTTGCAAAAAGTCTGTGATCGCCTCGGCAACTCGCGGAGATTTCAAAAGACAAAAAGTTCTACCACATAGCCGTCGGGGTCGCGGATAAAGATCTGCGTGACCCCATCGCCGCGAGGTCTTGGACCCCCAACAATCTCGACGCCATGTGCTTTGAGATGACGCTGCGCATCCTCCAGGTCATCTATCTCGAAAGCAAAGTGGGTGACGTGACCACAAGATAGTTCGGATGGAACATAGCTGCCAGTGTAGGTCGTATCAACGCGGCCGGGCACATCTTCGCCAATGAGATGAATCTCAGCGCTACCTTTGCGGAACCAGGCACCGGGAAAGTCGAAATTACCTGGACGCGGCACTTCCTCCATGCCAAGCACCTGGCCGTAGAAGCGGCGTGACCGCTCAACATCTCGCACGAGCAGCGAGGTGTGATTGAGGCTGCGGATCGTAATCATCTGATTTTCCCTCCCTTATAGGCTTGCTTTTCTCTCTGCAATAATCGTATTACTTCACATTCGCGCTGAGACGATTCAGCCCTTGATTCTAACCACTTACCATTCTAATGGCTTTCCTAAAGCTAGTCAAACGGAAAGAACAGAGCATTTCTGCGAGCCATTCGTTGCAAGCTTCTCCTCTCCGAAAAAAGAGCGGCTCTTGTGGGCTGAAGCTGCAAGAGCTGTTTTCTTCTTTCTGGTGTTCCTTCCTATTGTTCTGCGACATCTGGTATAGGTGTCTCGGCGATTTTCTCCAGTTGGGCAGTAGCTTTTCTGATAATTTGCTCCGCAATTTTATCTGAGAGCGATTCCAGCGATTCCGGCAGCATGAGCACCGGCACTTTCTCTTTTCCCTTCCCTGCTTCCGCGACCGGAACCAGAGATGAAGTGCAGTACGGGCAGCGAGTGGCTTTGACGTTCACGCTCTGGAAACAATAGGGGCAATCCTGAGTCTTTGGAGGAAGTGCTGCTTCTTTCGGTTTATAGATTTTCATCAGGGCATTAACCGGCTGGACCACGAAGTAATAAAGCACTGCGGCAACGATCAGAAAGCTGATAATCGTATTGATAAAAGCGCCATAGGCGACCTCTGCTCCACTTGCCCACGGAACCTTCCAGGTAGCATTGGAAAGACTCCCTTTATAGACCGGAATAAGCGGAGTAATGACATCGCTCACCAACGAGTTAACCAGCAGCGTAAAGGCACCGCCAACAACGATGCCAATGGCCAGATCGATGACGTTGCCGCGTAAAATAAACGTTCGGAAGCCCTCCAGGCTTTTCAATGCGCCCTTGCCGACCTTACCGAGATCCTTGCCAATCTCGGCAAATTCAGTTTCGAATGGGGACTCCTGCGGGCTTGCAGTCGTTGCGGCCCGCTCTGGTATGATTTTGGCTTTGATCAGGGTAATATCACCCTCGCTGAGTTCAGAAGAAGACATAATTGCTTTACCTCCATGATATGTATTGCTCATAATACTGCAATAGTAGGGAAAATCACTCTACACACATTCCCTATATGCTACAACGTTCGGGCAGCGAAAAATTACCGTGAAACTGCTCAGTATGATTACCTATATCTACCCCTTCTTCCTGCGCAGGTGCAGCCGTGCTGGCCGATGGACAGGGCAAAGGTGCATATCCGTTTTGCTACCTTCGTCATTATCGTAGGACGCTGAAACGAACCAGCGATTGCAAAGACGCATCAAGCCCCGCCTATGAGGTGGGGCTTGATGCGTCTTTACTCCAAGAGGGGTCAGACCGTTACGGATAACTCACGACAGCGACCGGCGTATCCGGGTTGGCGATGGTCGATGATCCACCGGTGTTGTTGATTACGTTCAGAATGCCGCCAGAGCCGGCAGTGGACAGGAAAATCGTGAACAGATCGTGCAGACTGCCCGCCGGCAAGGTCGAGGGAACCTCAAAGGCGTTGGCCGCGTAAATGTTCACGCCCTGATTGAAAAAGCTGTAGCTGCCCATACCATAACCGTGAAAGCTGGTCACATCGTTAGCTACCTTGAAAGCAGCCCAGCCATCGACGCCTGGCGCCTCCATCCAGGCCGCCTGGTTGGGAGGATCATAGGGCATCTCGTTCTGGAAGAAGATGTCCGTACCGCCATTGCCGTTCCAGATCACCTCGTATTGCTGGTAGTGCTCAACGAAGAGGCCATACGCCGTGACATTGTTGCCGTTAACAATCACGCCGGTACTGGCGGTGTTGCTGGTCCAGCCCACGCCGTTACCGTGATCGGCTCGCCAGGCCCAGATGTCATCGAGGATAACGTTATCACTGTTGATCACCAGGCTATTCGTCGCACTGCCGGCCTGCGCGCCGCCAATGCGGAAAAACACATCCTGAAGGGCTGTCGGATCGGAGGCATCATGATCGCTACGCCCGTGGCCATTTCCGACCTGGAGCAGAGCCGGGGAGGTCGTTGGGCCCGCGTCGAAAATCATCCCGGAGAGCAGGACCCCCTTTGCACTGGCGACTCTCATTGAGACGATGCCGTTTTCGGGAATCAGCGTCGGGAAGCCGAGGCCGAGCACCACGGTATCGGGGCGAGTGATCTCAAGGCTCTGATCCAGGTGATAGACGCCAGGGGTCAGAATGAGATCCTTGCCGAAGTGTAGGGCAGCATTGATCAATGCTGCGGGATCCGTTGGCCGGGCAATGAAGAATCTCTCGATTGGGATAGACCGGCCGGGCGTTGCTCCATTGGCCCACGTTGTGCCTGCAGAATTGCGCTGCACCGAGGGTACGAAGATGTTGTAATGCCCATGGGAATCCACGTACAAATATGGCTCTTCGCGTGTCACCGGACTGGTTGCAAGCGTGGTGTATGGGCCACCACACGATGAGGCAGCGGGGAAGCACTGAGCAGGCGCACCTACCACACCAGAGAATACCTGGTTCCAGACGCCATTGGTCCAGCCATCAAGCTTGCTGTTTCTGACGATCCATTGCTGCTGAGAACCGCTAATCACCGTGCCGCCATCGAACTCTGAATCGGCGATGAAGCCGCCACTCGCGTAAGACGGCGCAGTGCAATAGTCCATAAGAGTGGCAGGTCCGTTGATCTCAACGCGGCGAATCGGCGCGGCCTGCGAAACCGCCCAGAATTCACCATTGTAGCAACCCGCGTTGGGCGTTGTGACGTTGATGGTCAGATTCGACAACGAGCGCCAGAAGTTTACGAGTGCCGTGCAGTTGTTGGCTCCGAAGCATTGATTGTAAACATCAATGGACCCATTGATGACCACATCAGCAGGGGAAAGACCGAGGCCCGCTACGGTGGTGTAGTAACCAACCTGAAAGTTGAGAGGATCAGTGCTGGACCCATACGTACCAGGCTCGAACAGCAGTGCATAACGCTGAGTTCCAAACTGGTTCGAGACCTGCTGATTTGCCACCGCGTTGACCGTCGCCTGGATCTCGCTCTGTGGCATTGTGGGATTGAAAATATAGACATTTGGGCCGAAGATTGATTGGCCAGACACCGCTCCCGCGAGATTCATTTGCGCGCCTTGCCTTTGCACACCAGCATGGGCAATGGAAGGCGGGTACAAGAGCGGAGAGGCTGCGCAAAGCCCTATCACGCAGCAAAGTAACGTAATCATCCCGATCAGCCGTTGAACAGACTTCCGGCACTTCAAAGCACCGAGAGGACGTGCATCCATGGCATCTCCTTTTTCTCTCTTGCATACCAGATATCTGGCGCATTGAGAGTCTCGATATTTTCCGAAATCAATATCGGTTCAATGTTACGAATATAACGTATTTGTCGGTAGCTGTCAAGGAGGATGCATCCCTCAATAGTCGGCGTCTCGCTTTCTCGTTGATCGACTCAAGCAAGAAAGTGCTGAGCAGCCTCCACGAACTTTTGTTAACAAGAGCAGAGAGTTCGCCGGTTTACGCAAAAAGAGGAACCTACATATCTGGACGGACGTGTTTTTCGTAAAATTTCGACCAAAGAGACAGATCCGGGCATCCGAAGAGCGCCCGGAAAGAAGGACGCGAGCGAGGCAACCTGCCACTCTTTCTATTTCCCTGCCACGCGGTTGATGCGAATCTTCCACTCCTCTGGTTCCCTCTTCCTGTTGATCGAGTTCCGGTTAATCCGTTTTTAGATGGGGAGGGGCGGTCAGCACGTAGCCAATGCCTACCTTCGTCTTGAGGTACTGAGGACGTGCCGGGTCTCGTTCCAATTTGTGCCGCAGCCGGTTCACGTTAACCTGGAGCATGTGGCTTTCCCCAAGATAATCCTGCCCCCACACATGCTCCAACAGAAGATCCTGAGTCACCACTCGCCCAGCATTCTGCGCCAGATATGCTAGCAGGCGATATTCGGTGGGCGTGAGCTGCAGCTCCTGGCCAGAGAGCTTCACCAGGTGCTGGGCGTAATCAATGGTAAGATCACCAATCGTGGTCGTGCTAGTTCGCCCGGCCACCAGGGTACTCTCAGGCTGAGACCGCCTGAGGACGGCGCGCACCCGTGCCAGGAGTTCCTCCACGCTAAAAGGTTTGGTTAAATAGTCATCGGCTCCCAGATCCAAACCTTTGACTTTATCCTGGTCCTGTCCGCGTGCTGTGACGATAATGATGGGAACTGAGGAAAATTCGCGCACCCGCTGGCAGACTGCAAAGCCATCCATTCTCGGCATCATCACATCGAGCAGTACCAGATCAGGGGAAGATCGCTCAATCTGCGCAAGTGCGCTGGTTCCATCGCTAGCAGTCAGAACCTCGTAGCCCTCAAATTCGAGGTTGCGCGCGATCAGGCGCAGCAGTTGAGGATCGTCGTCGGCTGCCACAATCTGGGTTTTCTTCACCGTCATTTTGGTTGCTCCGTTCTTTATTTTCTTTCTCCATAGTTAGAGTACCTCAGCGTCGGGCAACGTTCTACCTCGCGAGAGCACGATGTGAAAGGCGCTCCCCGCTCCCACCGCGCTCTCCACCCAGAGCATTCCTCGGTGGTGAGTAACGATGGCCTGGCACAGCGCCAGGCCCAGGCCCAGACCGTTGACCTCACGCGTAAGGCGTGTATCCCCTCGGTAAAAGCGGTGAAAAATGAGAGGAAACTGCTCTGGGGGAATACCTCTGCCGTGGTCTCGCACCTCGATCTCCAGCAGAGCCTCGTCCTCCCGAAAGCTCGCGGGCACAATCAGAGCCACATGCATCTTTGAATCGGCCCTGGTATGCAGCGAGGTGAGAAGATGAGCGGAATTACCCGGACGTATGTGGATCTCGATGAGGCTGTCTGGCGCGGAGTAAGCAACGGCATTCTCCAATAGCAGATCCAGCAGGATACGCAGGAGCCGCCTGTCTCCTGAAATTGCCAGATCCTCATCTACAGCTTGCTCCCGCTCTCCTGTCTTTCCTGGTGAACCTGTCTTTGTCCGAGAGGATTCCTGCAGCAGGATATGGGATTGGCCCTTTCTGACGGCTGTCATGGCCTCATGAGCCAGTGCAGCCAGATCGACCGGAGCAAGAGCAAGGGAAAAGGTATGGGTCTCTAACTGGGCGAGCTGCAAGAACCGATCGACAAGCGTACTCAGATGGGCTCCCGCCTGCTCAATGGCCTGAAGAAACTCCCGGCGCTCTTCCAGCGAGAGATGCTGCTCATGATGCAACAGGGTATTCGCATAGCCCTGGATGATGGTCAGCGGTCCCCGGAATTCATGGCCCACTGTCGCCAGCAGTTCAGTTGACAGAATCTCCTCGGATGGCTCCTTTTGGGGCTGCATGTGCTCCTCTTGCCTTTCTCGTTGCGCAAATGCGCAGCGGCTCGACTCCAGTCATAAACCCCAGTATAGAGAAGATACCTCACAAACCAGGCACAAAAGCAATGACAATCTCACAATCTCATCACAAATTCTCCAACGCTTCCCTCTCCTCTCGCTTCTCACCAGGATTGCCACCATTCTCCTGCGCATGCTTCTGCTAGACCCAGTTGTGCCTGATGAACGAAAACCTCTTCTTCGTATTCTTTGTCGAACAAATCGTCGCCCAGTCTGCGTGGAGAACGTCCTACAGTCTCATCGACAATCCCAAAGAACAATCAGGTTTGTCGCGGCCTGGCCTTTCTTACCGACGCTTCACTGTTCTATACTAGACTTGCTATGAAACAAGTTAGAATCAAGCCGATTGGTTTGGAAGTCAGCCTCATCTACCCAACCAAAAATCTCCGTGTTGGACCCTCAGAGCGTTAGCCAGCAACGTTGACACTCACTTTTAGCGACAGGTACAATAAGATAGCCGATAAATTCAGTGGGCAAACTCTACCCCTGTGTTCTGCACAAAAACAATGAGGCAATAAAACAATGAAGATGTATGTCTGCGTTAAACAGATTCCAGACCCTAACACCGTGGTTAGCAGGCTTGATCCAGATACAAAACGGCTTGTGCGTAGCGGCGTCTCGCTGGTGCTCGACCCAGGAGACGAGACAACTATTTCTGCTGCGATTAAGCTGCGTGATACATCAGGCAATAGCGAGTTGACGGCTGTCTGTATGGGGCCCGCCAGCGCGAACGAGGCGATGCGCCGCGCTCTGGCAATGGGTGTGGATAGGGCTATTTTAATAACTGATCCCGCCCTGGCTGGCTCTGACTCGCTCGGCACAGCGCGTGTACTGGCCGAGGTTTTGAAAAAAGAGGGGGCGGACCTGATCTTCTGCTCGACCGAGAGTACCGATGGTTATACCGGTATGGTGCCTGGCGCCATCGCCGAGTTCCTGGGCATTCCTCAGTTAACTTTCGCCCGCGAAATCAAGGTTGAGGGCCAGAAAGCAACTATCCACCGCGTTACCCAGGCTGGCTATCAGGTCGTAGAAAGTACGTTGCCGGCGGTGGTGACGATAGCCAGCGGCTCCTTTGAGGCGATTTATCCAACCATGAAGGGCATCATGAGCGCCAGGAAAAAGCCCTTTGTGCAGATGAGTCTGGCCGATGTGGGCCTCGATCCCTCTCAGGTGGGCGAAGCTGGCGCGCGCGAACGCGTGCTGGCGATTGGCAAGGCCGAGGCGCGCGCAGCCGGTCAGGTGATTAAGGACGAGGGTGACGCCGCTCAGAGAATCGCTGATTTCTTGCAGCGCTACCAGCTACTTTAATGAAGAGGAGAAACAGGTAATGACAAAAACTATCTGGACACTGGTCGAGATCGAAAACGGTCAGCC
>Ga0209061_1002683_pt1 | contig 21515 bp, 22 predicted proteins | sample Coa_R1_10_FD_187157 | JGI IMG/M metagenome (GOLD analysis project Ga0209061, IMG submission 187157) | Surface soil microbial communities from Centralia Pennsylvania, which are recovering from an underground coalmine fire - Coalmine... | ecosystem: Environmental > Terrestrial > Soil >...
CAGATCGCTCACGTTGATCATCAGCGACGAGAGCCGCTCCTGATCCTCAGCCCAACGGCTACCCTCTTCAATGACTGCGGCGACGGCGTCGTTGGTCAGCGGAGGCGCGCCCTGCTGGCGAGCCACCTGCCCCACCACCTGCGCATAGGCTCGCTCGTTCTCTGGTGTACGCGGCATATCCACATCAAAGTCGGCGCGCACCTTGAACAACTGCCTGAACTCCGGATCGAGTTGCAACAGCGCGGCGTAGGTATCGCGGTCGCCGATCAACACCACTTTGATGCTCGCGCGGATGGGCTGCGGACGCAGCGTGGCGCTCAATGGCGTGCTGGGGGAGTCGGCGCCGCTCTCCATCGTGATCTGGCCGAAGCGTAGCATCCGCTTGATCGCGTCCCATGAGCGGTCGGCGCGCAACAGGTCGCGCGCCTGCATCACCAGAAAACCGTCAGCCGCGCGATGCAACGATCCTGCCTTGATCATCATGTGATCGGTGAAGGGCAGGCCGCCACGAACACCAAACTCGATGCGCCCAATCAGGTTGAGATACGTGGGATTTGTCTCCTGCACAACGGGGGCGCTGTCGCCAATCTTATGTGTAATGATGGGGTTGACCTGATAGCGGCGCAGCAACGCGGCCAGCGCCGGACGAGCGCGCAGATCCTCGATGGGAATGCCGCCCAGGCTAGAACTGGAGCTTGCGCTGCTGTCTGCGCCGTCGCCTGTGGTCGGATCGCCATCGCCGTCATCGGCGCTGTTCGTCGGCTCGTTTGCCTGCTTGCCTTGACTGGCCTGATTCCCCTGGCTATCGCCGTCGTCGTTCTGGCCCGATTGTCCCGACTGGCCTGAGCTATCATCCTCGCCACGCAACACGTCGGCGTGCGCCACCATATCAGCCCGTAGATGGCGCACGAACTCCCCTACGGCAGGCGCGCCGGAGTAACTGGCGATCAGCAAGTCGGCCAGACGGGCGATGGCGCGGTCGGCCACTTCATGATCGAGCGCGCGCACCCGCTGGCGAGCAAGCTCCTCCAAAGCATGCGCCTGCGGCAATACTTGGGCGATGGCCGCCTCCACCTGATCGTGCGCCTGTTGCAACCGCTGCTGCTCTGCCTCCGGCAGTGCGTTGTATTCTTCCTGCGAATAGGTCTCGATGCCGTCGGTGTTGTCTACGGTGGGAGTGGGCGCGCCTTCCTTCATCTTATACGGCAGCACCGCCAATCCCGACGGCGTGCCCTGCACCACGAACCCCAGCTTCAGCGCGGTATTTTGCAGGTCGTCGAGCAGTTTGCCATGCTGAGCCTCAATGTCGCTGAGGACTTGCGTGCGCCGCTGGTCATACACATCTGCGGAAAATGCGCGACGCAACTCGCGTCGGCAATTCAGCGTGAACGCCTCGATGTCGTGTGCGAATGCACGTCCTTTGCCCGCCGGAAGCTCCAGCGCCTGCGGCTCCTCAGGTTGCTCGAAATGGTGCACATACACCCAATCACGCTTGACGAGCCGCGTGCGCGCCACCTCATTCACCGAGCGCATCACCCCAGCCGTCCGCCCAACCCCTGCGTCGCCAGCGGCATAGAGATTGTAGCGAGGATCGTCTATCTCCAGTGCAAGGGTGATCGCCTCCTGGGCGCGATCCTGCCCGACAAGCCGCTCCGGCGCGGGAAGCTCGGCGGTCGTGGCAAAACCAAGGCTGGCGGGGTTCGTGCGCCGACGCAGCGCGTCCGGTGTCAGCTCGGTCGTTGAGCGTGCTTCGTCCAAAAGAGTCCTCCTCACCGTTTCGTATACGGCAGCAAAGTAAACAACAGAGCAAGCATGGCAAGCATGGCAAGCATGCGCGAGCCTACGGCTCCTGGCAGAGCGCCTCATATACAATCACCAGCCAGTATATCATACGGTTCACCACACACATGTGATTGGCGCTACAGTCCAAGGTTCAGTCGCCACCTCCCAAGAAACCGCACAGCGCTTCATCCAATGAACATACGTTATGCGCGCACAACACCCACAAACTAAGTAATAATACTTAAATCGCTCGATTGACTGGACAAATTCATCCACAGATCATATAATAGCAAATGAATTCAAATACAAGAATTTGACTCGCGCCTTCAGCCTTTTACACTATCGCAATTCGTAATGCGGCAAAGCGAGCCATCCCTGTATTTGATTCAACGATGAACACTGTTGGACGAGCTGGCGCACGAAGAATGGGGAGCCATTCACACGCGGCAGACCTCCCGCAGCCCAAAAAACGTCGCTGGAACCTTGATCCCAGCGACGCGATTGCCACCCTATCGCTTCACCTTGCCAGGGCCTTACAAACACACAGGCAAGCGAGCAGCATTCTCGGTTTCCAAAGGAGGAAACAGCATGGCATCTATTAGAACGAGCGCGCGAACCGATTCGCACGAGCAGCTTCACACACACCGCAGTCTCCCTCTTGTGTTGCGCACGCTGGGAGTAGGCATTGCGCTGGCGCTGCCGCTGTTGCTTGGCCTGGCGCCCATCGGCGCCTCAGCTTCCGGCGGCGTCCTGACAGCCCATAGCGCGCCACATACGCCGGTGGCGCATGTGCGGTATGACGACTGCCCAGGAGGGCAGATTCCTTGCGCGTGAGACGTCGCTCGTGAGGATAGGTCTCCCATGCCAGCGGTTTTCGCGCATGCCCTTGTCGCTCACTTGCGGCAAGGGGACTTTTTTTGTCTCATAACACCGTTCTCATACATATGTAGATGTTTAGGTGTAGATAGATGTAGATATAGATATAGATTGCTCTCGTCCGTTCTGGATCACTCCCTCTTGCTTCGGTGGGGCGCCTCGTTTAGAATGAGTATGCGCACTCGGTCACAGTATGATTTTTTTGATGAGCGGACGTCTTCCATCTCTTGCGCTGTGTCTCCTTTGTTCGGGTGTTTCTCTCTTGCGCGAGCTGTATCTGTGTATCTGCTATGCGGTGAGCTGTTGTGGTCAGGCGCTGAAAGGGGAAGAACTGTGGCGAAGCAACTCTCGCAGCTTGTTGATATGTTTTCAACGCATCTCGACAGTGAGGATCATCAGGATCAGACAGCGGCTGGATTCCTCAAAGAGCTGGACAACGTGCTCGATGCGCAGCATCGCAAACTGGCAAATCCCTCGCTACAGTCCCAGGAGATCGAAGAGATTGTTTTCGACTTGCTGGAGTTTGCGGACGACGACGGGAGCGTAGGCCAGCGACTCAACCGCCAGTATCTTCTGGCTCGATGCTCCTATCTGCAACATATGGAACGGCGTGAGCACAAACGGAAAGCAAAGCGCCAGAGTCAGCGTAAGCCGCCCGACGAAGTGGAAAATGACACCAGCATCGATGCGACTATTGACACAGCGATCAACCGCTTCGCAAACGCAATACAACTTGCCGGGGAGCTTGCTGACCATCTCTCGCTTGTGGCGCTGCATTTTTGGCTGGCCAAGTGTTACCACCAGAAAAGCGATCACGATAGGGCATACGAGGAATATGCCGCCGCTGAGCAGTCCCTCCCACAACTTTCTTCCAATCCTTCCGATCCTTCCTTTGCGAGCGCGCTGCTGGCAATGCGATTCACCTTGAACCTGCGCATGGCCAGTCATGAGTGGGAGCGTGGTCGTTTCTCCAGCGGAGAACAACACATCGGCGTGGCGCATGCTCTACTGTCCCAGGCGCAGAATTCCCCTGCGCTCAGCCACGACAAGCTGCTCATCGAGAACGTCCTCAAGGAAGCCTTCCAGGTCTATTGGATCACTTCCCTCTTCGATTATGTTGGAGGAAGGTTTATTCACGCATATCGCGCCGGGCTGCTGGCGAGGGATGCGCTTTCGCCCGAAACAAACCCCACCAACATGGGGCGCTGCCTGCGCATGGTCGCGGAGTACAGGATGAATCTGGTCGCCGCGCAGTGTTCATTTGATCCGGTGGATTATCCCGCGTTCAGGCTCCCTGGCGCCTTACAGGACTCAGTGGAAGAACTTGACCGAACCGACGAGTTCATGATCGCTCCCCTCATGGATGCTGCGCACAAAGAACTCAAAGACGCCATAGCATACGCCAGGGCGGGAAAAGACAATACTGGACGTGCGCTCGTTGAACTGGCGATGCGCCGCGCTGCGCGCCTGACCAGCCTGATCAAGCGATTGAATACTTATGCGCCCGATACCACCCTGGAGGTCGCCGACAGGATCATCAGCCAGGCCAGAGAGAAACACGACCCCAGCCTGGAAGGGCGGGCGATCATGGTCAGGGGCGATGCCTTCCTCATGCAGGATAAGTACCAGCAAGCCTATGATGAATATGAGAAAGCATTCGCTCTCTTCACAGAACATAGCCTGCTTGGCCTAAGATTCTGGGCAGAGCAGACATTGCGGGCGGTTCGTCCAAAGCTGTCCTATTCCAAGAAAGAAAACAAACAGTGAGCGATACTCCTTTTGTGGCGTCCGCGCGCCCGGTTTCGCATGCGGATCATCCTGAATCTGACGATCACGCTGAGCCGCATGCGCTGGGCTGCCCCTTCTGCGAGCGGCATAACCTCGAACTGACGCTGGCTGTCACCGATCACTTCTACCTTCTCGCCGATCATGCGCCGCTGCTCGAAGGGCATCTACTGATCGTGCCCCACGGCCACTACGCCTGCTATGGCGGCATCCCTGCTGACTACGAGACCGAGTTGGTGGCGCTCAAGCGGCGGGTGGCCAGCTTCCTCACCTCAGCCTACCGCACGCCTACCTTCTTCGAACATGGTGTCTTCCGCCAGACGGTCTTCCATGCCCACCTGCATGCGCTGCCATTCGGGCCAATCCCACTGAACCTGCGTCAACAGGTTGCGGCTTTTGGCGGGCGTTCCGTGCGCTCACTCGCTGATCTACGCGATTGGTACACTGAGCGCGGCCACTATTTCTATCTCGAAGAAGCAGGCGAGAACCCGCCGGATGAGCAACAAACAGCTCTGAATGAGGCTGCAATCTTTCCGCCGGAGATGCGCATCTATAGTCAGATGGTGGGATCGCTCTGGCGCCTGGGAAGCGGCGTGATCGCATGGCGCTCCCCGCAGGAACGTTACGCCCAGCGCGAGCCGATGCTCACAGGCGTGGCTCACGCCTGGCAGACGTTTGTCGCCGCTGGGGGATGAAGATGATAAAGACAATTGACACTTAACGGAGGGGAAGAGACAAGATGGCGAATGACACACAAACCATTCCGACGCTGGGTGTGGGCATGCTGGGCTATGCGTTCATGGGCAAGGCCCACACCAACGCCTATAAGACGCTCGACTATATCTATACACCACCCCCGGCGCACGCCCGCTTGGTCGCCATCGCCGGGCGCGACACTGCGCAGGTGGAGGCGGCGGCCCGCCGTTATGGCTACGAAAAAGCCGTCACCGACTGGCACGCGCTGATCGCCGATCCTGAGATACAGGTCTTCGACGACGGCGCACCCAACAGCCTGCACGCCGAGCCAAGCATCGCCGCGTTACAGGCAGGCAAGCATGTCATCTGCGAGAAGCCCCTTGGCCGCGACGCTGCCGAGGCCAAACGTATGTGGGAGGCCGCCCGCAGGGCCAGCCAGGATGGCATCGTCAGCATGTGCGCGTTTAACTACCGCTTCGTTCCCGCGATCCGCCTCGCACGCGACATCATCAAAGCCGGGCGGCTGGGGCGCATCTATCACTTCCGCGCCAACTATCTGCAAGAAGGGCTGGCCGACCCCAATACGCCCGTCACCTGGCGCCACGCCGCCGAGACGGCAGGCTCAGGCGCGCTTGGCGACCTGGGCACACATATCATAGACCTGGCGCGCTTCCTGGTGGGCGAGCCAACAACCGTCAGCGCCGCCGTCACCACGTTCGTCACTGAACGCCCAACCGCCAGTGGTGGCCGCTCCCCCGTCACGGTGGATGACGCCTTCGCCGCCGCCGTTACCTTCGAGAACGGCGCGATTGGCCTGCTCGAGGCGACGCGCTACGCCAAAGGACGCCGCAACCATCAGGTGATCGAGATCAACGGCGAAAAGGGATCGCTGGCCTTCAACCTCGAGCGGCTCAACGAACTTGAGGTGTATCTCCCAGAGGAGGAGTCGCCGCACGACGCGCAGGGCTTCCGCCAGGTCTTGGTGACGGAGCATAGCCATCCGTTCTATGACGTGTGGTGGCCGCGCGGACACATCATCGGCTGGGAGCATACCTTCATCCACGAGATCAAACACTTCTTTGACGCGATTATGAACAAGCGATCTGTCGCGCCCGATGGAGCAAACTTCGAGGATGGCTATCGCGCGTGCGTGGTGGCCGACGCGATCAAAGAGTCGTCGCGCACAGGCCAGCGCATTGCAATTGCGTACTAACCGCATATGCGCTTGGTACGTATTATCGCTGGTTAAAGCTGGCTGAAAAGTGGCCCAGATCACTTTACACCGTTAGCGCCGAACCCTATACTCTAACAGAGAGGCGCTTCCGCTGATCCAGGGCGTGACATGAGCAGCGGAACAAAGAGACGAGGTTTCCAATGTTTACGAGTTTCCACTGGTGGGATTTGCTTCCCCTGTTGCTTCTTGCGTTGCTCTTCTTCGGGCCAAAGCGTCTCCCACAGATGGGCAGCGCCGTCGGCCAGACCATCAAAGAGTTCCAGAAGTCCTTCCGTGACATAAAGAAGCCGGATGATGAGGAGCAGGCGAAGGCGCTCCCCCCGGCTCCCCCGGTGAACGTCTCAGAGAAATCCGAGTAGCAAAGCGTAGCAGCGGCGAACCTGCGTGAGCGACGCGCGGCCCCTATCCCACCCTCACCTGAATGGGGAAAAGTCCAGCGCGATGGTAGTACAAAAGAAACGATGCGCGATACACTTGTGCGCCATGATGAGGCGTAACGCTAAGTGGCCGCCGCGCCTCACAGCGTGAATGAGCTTAGCAGGCTCAGGAGGTTTTTGCGCTCGCTACCTCTCCACATCAGGCTACCAACGCGCGTCGCTCGTGTAGGTCTCGCTTCTCTGCCAATTACTCTTCGATCAGGTCAACCGTCCAGTTGGTCGCCTGCACCTGCGTATCCAGGTCGCGGCGCTGCTGGGCGATCTGGTCGGTCTGCTTGCGCAACGCGGCCACATTCACCGTAGCCACCGTCTTGATCTCCGACCGGCTATAGCGGTTGATCGTCTGTACTGCCGCATCGGCCACCGCATCCAGCGCGCTATAGCGCAGTTGCAGCGCGTCGCGCTGGGCAAGCGCCTCCATCAGCGAACGCCCATCCGCCAGCTTCGCCGCCATGTTCGTGCGATTGATACGCACAATCAACGGGGCAAGCTCACCGATCAACTGTTCGAGCTGCCCCAGCAACTCCTGTGGGTCTTCGGCGGGGGCTTCACCCTCCTGCACCCGTGCGACCTGTACAAGCCGCTGCCGTACCTCAGTGACGCGCGTCTGAATATCGGCGCGACGCGCCAGCGCCTCTGCCAGCTTCATGCCTTTCACCCCCGCTCAGGTGGGGGTTCCCCCTATCCAGGAAAAATACGATCAACGATTGGCAGTATCGCACATTTCAGCGCCGCTCCGCAAGCAGGCGGGGAGTGATTATCGCTCGGCAGCGTGGTTGCTTGCTTAGCGGCTTCCTTATGCTACATTCCTGAGTATGATGCAATCCACAGCGATAGCAACGCTTGGAGGTGGTGATGCTTCCACCTTTCCGCCCAGATGGAACTCTTCCGCCAGGTATCCCCAAGTGCGCTTGGCGGAAAGTTCTTCCACTGAGGCGACGGCTTCGCTGCTATCACCCTCGAATGTCCAGATGGAGTTCCCATCACCTATGTGGTAGAGTCTTTAGTGATAGAGTCTTTAAGGAAAAGTAGAACACCTGTTTGGATTGTGGGGAAGCGACAGATGCGTTACACTGGCGGAAATATTGGGAAGAGAAGGAAAGGGGTTATCACAATGGGCTGGCTGTTTAGGCATGGTGAAGAGCGAACATGCGCAACGTGCGGCGCATCTACACGCGACAAGAAGGCGTTGCAGGGAGCGACTTGTCCTGTGTGTCTGACAGGATGGGATGGCACGCCACCTACCCAGCGCCAGATCACCCGCACATATGTCGTGATCGGCAAGCCAGGGCGATTCGTCTCTGCGGAAGAACAACTGCGAGACGATCTGGCGCATATGAGCCGCGCAGGCTGGCGTATCAGCAGCCAGAGCGCCGCCGGGGAGATACGTGTGTTTGGGAGAGCCTTCCCGCGTTTGCTGGTGGTCTACGAACGGTCGGAATGACGCTCTTCTGTCAACGCCACGGCTGGGAATGTTGGCCCCTCGTAGATGTGTGCCCACTCCGGTCTGTCCTCTTTTGGCTTCGCGTTGGGCGCGCTCCATTGCCTCGCTTTCTTCCTCGATCATGCGCAGGGAATCGTTTTGCTTGTGAAGTAGTTCAAGGAGATTCAGGTATGCGCGACACACAACCCCCAATCACAGACGACGAGGAATACGAAGGGTATAAACAAGCGCGCGATAAAATGACAAAGCTGGTCGAGCAACGTGAGACGCGGTTGATCGCGGCGCTAGAAAAGGGTGACGCTACCGAGATCGAGGAGCGGCGTTATGATCTGCTCGACGCGATGCGCAAGCGGCAGGGCATTATTGATGCGATCAGGGTCTACGAACAGCAGAGACAACAAAGCGCTTGACGAATATGCCAGCCTGGTGAGCAAAGCAGCAAAGAAGCGGCGAATACCATGACCTCGAACTGGCGCCCCAGACGCTACGATCCCCCAACGAGCGAAAGCGTTACCAATCATCTGAACCCAGCAAAGAGAGGGACACGTTATGACAACAGCCAACGCCGGATCGTCGGGCGCGCCGCAGCACACGGTAGACTACTTACTGATTGGGGGCGGCCTGGCCTCGGCCACCGCCGCCGAAGAAATTCGCACACGCGACGCCAACGGCAGCATTTTGATCGTCTGCGGCGAGAACCAGCCGCCGTACCACCGTCCGCCGCTCTCGAAAGAATACCTGCGCGGCGAGATCAACGCCGAAGGCACGTATGGTCATGGCGGCGTCTACGTGCAACTGCCGCAGTGGTATAGCGAACACCATGTCGAACTCATGCAGGGCACGCTCGTCACCGCGCTCGATACATCAGCGAAAATCGCACACCTGAGCGACGGGACAACCCTGGGCTATGGCAAGGCTTTGATCGCTACAGGTGGCAGCCCGCTTCAACCCAATGCCCCTGGGCTGGATCTGCCGGGCGTCTTTAAGCTGCGCACGCTGGCCGACGCCACCGCCATTCGTGAGGCGCTCGACGGCGGCGGCAAGCATGTGCTGGTCGTCGGCAGCGGCTTCATCGGGCTGGAAGGCGCGGCCAACTCAATGTTTAGGGGCGCAACCGTCACCATTGTTGACCCCGTGCCGCGCGTCTGGCCTACCATGCTCTCACCCAACCTCTCGATCTATCTGCAAGCCCAATACACCCGGCGCGGCGCAAGCCTCTATTACAGCCACACACTGGCCGAGTTGCGCGCAGGCGACGACGGCAAGCTGGCCAGCGCGCGCATTGCCCCAGTTGGCGAGAGCGAACAGGAACCATTTAACGTTCCCTGCGACATCGCGATCATCGGCGTGGGCATCAAGCTGAACGCGGAAGTGGCTCTGGCGTCGGGTTTGGCAGTTGACGGACATCATGGGGTGATAGTGAACGATCATCTGCAAGCATCCGCGCCCGATGTTTACGCCGCCGGTGATGTGGCGGGCTATCCCGATCCGGTGATGGGGCTGTTCCACTACGAACATTGGGATAACGCCATCGAGTCGGCGAAGGTGGCGGCGGCGAACATGACCGGCGGCGATCTCGCCTACCGGCATGTCCCCTATTTCTTCTCGGATCAGTTCGATCTTGCGATCAATATGCTCGGTTATCCGTCAGGAACAGCGCAGGTGATTGTGCGGGGCGACTTGCCGAACGACAAGTTCACGGCGCTCTATAACGAGGATGGCATCTTGCGGGCGGCGCTGATGATCAACGACGACGCCCAGATGGACTTGCTGCGCGAGCTGATCGCCAAAGCCGCTCGCATCCCCGACGATCCCGCGAAGCTTGCCGATCCCACCTTTGATCTTGCCACCCTGCAATGACCTCTCCGCATTCCCCCTTCCCGTGTGGGGAAGGGGGTCAGGGGGTTAGGTTCTTCCTCATTCCCCCTTCCCGTGTGGGGAAGGGGGTCAGGGGGTTAGGTCAGCGCGCATCGTTCACACGCTTGATGAAGGCGAAATCCTCCATCGTCGGCGCATCGGGGATGCTCGCGTAGGCGCCTTCCTCGTAGTTGTGGCGAACTGTGTTGGCAAACTTTTGATCGCCAAAAAGCTGTTGGCTCATCGCCTGGTACAGCGCGTTCCAGCGGTCGGCAAGCGCCCGCGCCTCTGGGCTGGTAGGATCGAGGCCGCGATTGGCCTGCACCTCGCGCACAAGCGCCGTCCACTCACGCTCAGTCCGCTCGATCTCCGCCAGCGGCGTCGCCTTGCCAAGCTCGGCGAACCGCTGCTTCATCTCTTCGGCTGTATAATACTCACTCATCTGTTTTTCCCTTTCCGTCAGTTCCGCCTGAAACGTGGCCGTGGCCTGTGTGACCAGTTCCCATGACCATTCGCCAGTCGTCATATGGCGATCCAGCAATGTACCCAGGACGGCTTCGATACGTTCGAGTTCGGTAATGCGGTCGTGCAACGCACGCCGCTGGATGCGGAGAGACGCCTGAATATCGAAGTCCGGCCGACTGAGTATCTCTCGAATCTGCTTGAGGGCAAATCCAAGATAGCGCAATGTCAGAATCTGTTGCAGCCGCAGCATATCGCGCCTGGTATACAGCCGATAACCTGCATCGGTGCGCCCTGAGGGACGTAACAATCCCAGATGGTCGTAGTGGCGTAGCGTCCGGATCGATACGCCGGTGAGCGCGGCAAACGCTCCCACCTGATAATAGTGCTCCCCACTGCGCGCCTCAGCATGAGCCTCTTCGCGGTATTCGACACGCATAGCGTTTCCTCCTTCCTCCACACGGCAGCATACCGCCTGACGTAACGAGAGGGTCAAGAGGGAAAAGCAGCGAATTCCTTGCTCCCCCTTCCCGTGTGGGGAAGGGGATTGGGGGGGTTAGGTCAACCCGGCGAAAATATCCGTCTCCGGCGTGGGAAACGCCCGGTCGGAGATAGGCGGCGCGGCAAGCGTAAATGTCTCGCGTCCCATGAAGGTGCGCATCTCTTCGGGTGTAGCGCGGGCGAAGGGACTATCCTTCGGCATCTGGGTCGCATGGGCGGCCATCGCGTTGCGTTTCGCCTCAAATTCCTCGTCGTTCAGCGTAATGATCGTGGTGATCTCCGATATCGGCGTGCCCATCTCCTCCACAGGAAGTGTGGCCGCGTTGCCGCCGGGAATGAAGTCCTGCCCACGGCTCTGCGCCTCGCGCCGCATCTCAAGCAGCCGTTCGCGCGGGATGGCGGTATAGTAGACCTTGCGCACACGATGCGGCATGATCCCACCCGCCAGTTGATGGGAGTAGCGGACGGGATCGGCGGCGGCAAAGACGGCGGCCAGCGTCAACCGATGGATCGCCATGTGGTCAACATGCCCATAGCCGCCATTCTTCTCGAAGGTGGCCACCACATCCGGCTGGAAGCGTCGAATATGCGCGACGATGCGCCCGACCGCCTCATCCACATCGGCTTCTGCAAGCTGCCCATCACGATAACCCAGGAACGAGACATCATCCACCCCAACCGCAGCCATCGCCTTGCGTAGCTCTCCCTCGCGCACCTGTCCCAGATTGTCAGGCGTGGCAAGCGATGGATCGGCGATCTCGCCCACCTCGCCGCGAGTGGCGCAGACCAGCGCCGCGCGTTTGCCTGAGCGTGTCGTGCGGGCGAACGTGCCCGCCATGCCAAACGTCTCGTCGTCCGGGTGGGCGAATATCCCCATCAAGCCCAATGTTTCCGCCATATGAAGTTTCTCCTGTATGCTGAAGCAAACTGTTATCCTTCAGAAAGGATAGCATGTGCTATAGTACGTTCGCCAGCGATTGATAGGAGGGCTTGTGTTATGGATACGGTGGATACTATGGGCGCTGCCGGAGATGCGCTACGCCTCATGGTTCCCACCATATCGCTCGAAGCGGCGTGCATTGGCTGCGACGACGATTTCGCACACGCAGGCGAACGCTTCCTCTGGGAGGGAGCGCGCGACGATTTCGCTTTGTATGTGCGGCGCTACTCGGTGGGCGCTCATCGCCCGCACTACTTTGTCGCTTGCCATCTGCCAACTCGTTTGCCTCGTCCTAGTCCGCGTAGGCGGACTTGGTGGCGCAGCCCATAGGCGCGGTTTTAACCGCCCGCCCCGCTCGCCTTCCACCACCCCGCTCACCCTATGATCCGTTCACGTGTCCATCCGCGCCCCCCCGCAAACCCGCCCCCCTCGATGCCCGCCGCCCCATCTCCTCCAGATACGTCTCCACACTCCGCGCCTGGCCCAGCGCCGTATGAAGCGCATAGCGGGTCGCGTCGAGCGCGTGATCGTTCTGCTTGAGTGGTTGCTCGCTGGCGTCGCGTGTCCCATTGCTGGGCGCGCTGGCGTAGTGATAGGCGCCGTACTCCGCGATGGTGTTCACGCACTCCGGCGCGACGTACAACCCGCGTGTGCCATCTCCGCGTGGCGCAAGCAATCGCGTCACCGTCTGAATCCCCGCCCGCACACTGTTGTCGGCCTTCAGCGCACGCGCTGGCAGGCGTTCACGCGCCAGGGCAGCCGCCAGCGCCGCGATATGCTCAGGCTCGTCCGGCCCACAGTACCACGCGCTTACCCCATAGCGGCGCGTCAGATCGAGCAACGCGGGCAGGATCACCGTCTCCAACGCCGCCCGGCGCTGATACCACTCGGCAAGCTGCCACGCGCGTCCGTCGTCATCTATGCCAAAGACCAGCCCAACGGCGGGGTTGGCGTAGCCCCAATCCACCCCACCGATCACCTGCGTCCACTGCGTCCCTTCGCCTGGTGAGCGTAGATGCCCCTGGGGGCTGGCATCGAAGCTATAGACAAGCCCCTCGAACGCGACAAACAAGCCCAGAATCTCCTGCTGCGCAAACGCTCCCGTGTAGCCAAGCTCCGCGATGAAGCCAGGCGGCAGGTTGCGCGCATTGTCATACGTGGAGGCGCGAAAGAGCGCATGCCCTGGGCGCGGTTTGATCTCAAAGTCCCGCGCATAGCCGTCGCGCCCATGCGGAGTTCCTGTCGCCCAGGCCGCCGTCGGCTGGCCCGTCTGGCGCAAGCGCGCCTTCAACACCTGCCAGGCGTAGTAACCGGCTAGGGGCGCTTCGTCCAGCCAGAACCACGCCAGATTGAGGCCACGCACACGATCCGGTTGATCGAGCGAACGAAACAGAACCTCGCTCCCATTGCACAAGTCCAGCCGCTCCTCACTCTTGTGGTAGGCGGCGATCAACGGCCTGGGTAGCAGTTCGAAAAACGTACGCTGTGCAGCGTCGCGTAGCATGGGATACGTCGGCGCGCCGATCAGCCCAAGTGCGCCGGGATGCTCAATCACCCGCACGATAGATTTTGCCGCCCCGGCGAACGTCTTGCCTGCGCCCACCCCGCCGATATACAGGCTAAACCGCGCATCGCTCTCCACAAACGCCCACTGCGCCGGATGCAACGTCCATTTCCTGGCGCTCTCATTCGTCCTCACGCGGCGTCGCTCCCTCGATAGCCTGAATCGTCTCGATATCCTCAAGAGGCTGGCGCGTCAATGTGATATGCACATCAGGCAGACCACGTTCGTCGTGTGCATAGTCGTACAAGCCTTGCAGGTGGGCCACCTCGCGTTGCGCCGCCAGCGCCACTGCCAGATAGCGGGCGCCCTGGCTGGCATGGCGTGGGCGCTCGTATTCCTCTAACATGATCTGCCCCGGCTGAAGCGTTGCAGTGTTGTCTCCACTCCCTTCGTCATTGCCCTCAGCCATCCCCCGCCGCTGGCCAGCGTCTATCCGCCTGTGCGACGGACGCACGTCGCCATCGCCGTTGGCTGGGCGGATGGCGCGACGACGTACGCGATCAAACTCACCACGCAGAATGGCCTCCTCGACGGCCCGCTCGCGGAGATACGCATCCCAGGCGGCGCTGGCGATGGCGCGCTGACTCTCAATGGCGCACATCAGCTTGTTTTGCCGCTCTGTCTGCGCCTCCTCCGCACGCTCCTCGTTCACCAGCGCCCTCAGGCTGGCATTCAACCACCGCCGCACGCTCGAATCACTCACCCCCAACGCCGCCGCAATGGCCGCCGCGCGCATCCCCTGGCAATACAACGCAAACGCCCGCTCCTTCCGCTCGTGCAGCAGCACAATTCCTTCGCCTGCTTGCCCCTTAACGCCTCTTTCTGCGCTGTTCCCTTCGTCGCCAATGCCCACAACCGCTTCTCTGCTCTCATCACTGTCCATGCTCATACCTTCTCGCTTTCCTTGCTTGAGATACCCAGGCCGCGCAGACGGCCTTTGTGGCGCTGGCGCCTCGAGGCGCGCGTTCACGCGCCCGCCTACGCGGCCGCCCCCTCGCCATTCACGCTCCTGCTCCCCCCTTTGATCCGTCCCGCGCACACGCCTTCCCCGCCGGAATCCATTCCGGCCAGACGCCCGTTGGCTTGACTATAGGCTGGCCTTTCTTTCATCGGCAAGGACATCCGCACACATTCACCTGCTCCCTGAGAAAGTGATGACAAGAGACGCATAGAAACGCCCGCGTAGAAGCCGACTTGTGCAGAGAAGACGCCTGCATATCCCACATCTGAGTCCGCGCAGGCGGACTTCGTGGCGCCAGCCCCTAGGCGCGGGTTCAACCGCCCACCCATTTCACCGCCCGCCCGCTTCCCAGCCCGCCGCCTCGCCCAGCCGCCCCCCCATGCGGTATACTGTATGTATGAATAATCACGAGCGTTCGTACTCGTGGTGAGGAGAACGGAAGCAGACACCGATGACCGATACCGATGGCGACCGCCAGGTAACACGCCAATCCGCTGACGAAGTGCGCCAGTTGACCTATGAAGATCGCGACCCCGGCCCGCATCCCACTACAGGCTTGCTGGTGGATAGCTACGGGCGCCGCATCAAGAACCTGCGCATCTCTGTCACGGATAAGTGTAACTTCCGCTGCGTCTATTGCATGCCAGCCGAGGGGTTGCCCTGGCTGCCGCGCGCCGACATCCTCACGTTTGAGGAGATCGCCCGCCTCTCGCGCGTGGCAGTGGAGTTGGGCATCGAGCAGATTCGGCTGACTGGCGGCGAACCGCTCGTCCGGCGCGACCTGCCGACACTTGTCGCGATGCTCAGCGAGATTCCAGGGCTGCGCAGCCTCAGCCTCACAACGAACGGCATCCTGCTGACCCGCCAGGCGCGGGCGCTCGCTGAGGCGGGCCTCACACGCATCAACGTCAGCCTCGACTCCCTCGACCGCGAACGCTTCGCCCAACTGACACGCCGAGACGCATTAGCGCAGGTGTTGGCCGGGCTTGACGCCATCGCCGCCTATCCGCAGGTGCGCCCGGTGAAGATCAACGCGGTCGCCATGCGCGGCTTCACCGAGCCGGAAGTGCTCGATTTCGCCCGATTGGCCCGCCGCACAGGTTATAGCGTACGCTGGATCGAGTTCATGCCGCTCGACGCCGACCAAATCTGGCGCAAAGAAGACATCCTGACCGGAGCCGAGATTAAGGCGATCATCGAAGAGGAGTTTGGCCCGCTGGTTCCCATCAAGGGCAGCGATCCATCTGAGACGGCGCGCCGCTATACCTTTAGCGATGGCGTGGGTGAGGTCGGCTTCATCAATCCCGTCAGCGAACCGTTCTGCTCGCAGTGCGACCGCATCCGCCTGACGGCAGACGGCCAGCTACGCACCTGCCTCTTTGCCCACAACGAGACGGATCTCCGCGCAGTCCTGCGCTCGCACGCCGACGATGAACAGCTTGCGCTGGCGATACGCGCCGCCGTCTGGCACAAAGAGCTGAAGCATCATATCGGCGATACCCGCTTCCGCCGCACAGCGCGTTCGATGTCTATGATTGGCGGTTAGCAGTCTCTTAGAAGCCTGAGGAGGAGCCTGCCCGTGGATCGTTCCACCCTCAATACGATTGGCGCGATGGTCGTGCCCCTGGCGCTGCTGGCGATTGCGGCAATCACCGTTGTCGCGTTCTGGATGACATCACGCCACCAGGGCGCGTCCAGCCGCCTGTTACGCACGGGCCTCCCTGCCGAGGCGACGGTGTTGAGTCTGCGAACGCTTGGCATGACCATCAGCGACGACACGCGCGTGGAGCTGACACTCGAAGTGCGCCCCAGTGACGGCCCACCCTACCAGACGACGATACAAACCATCGCGCCGCGTCCCCCGGCAAAACTCCCCCAACCTGGCGAGACAACACCTGTGCGCTACGACCCAAACAACCCCAGCAACGTGGCCATCGTGCCTGTAACTCCTTCGGCATAGGGACGGACAACCTCGCCAGGTTCAACGCCTGCGCCAGTCCGCCAGTATGCCATGTATCTTCGGCCAGTTCCCTCTTCAACATAGCGATACTCTTTTGGCCATCCTTCGCCCGCCCATTGCTCAACAGGACGATTCCAAACATATGAATCGGTCTTTGTATAGAACAGAATAAAATCGGAGACATTGCCATACACCTTTCGCGTATAGTTCTTGGGATTGCATTTCTTGTGGGTAATCCATGAACGAAAGTTCTTGGCGCAAAACACCTCATCCATAACAACCTTCACGTAAAATGCCATGTTGCCATCCAGATGCACATAGATCGAGCCATCATCAGCCAGCAACTCTCGAAGCAAAATAAGTCGCTCTCGTAGGAACTCCAGATAGTGAGCGCCTGTGAGCAAGTCGGAGTAGGCGTCCATCTGAGTACGTGATTGGAACACACTATTCGTTGCAAACGGAGGATCGATGTAATCGAACCCAAGAGCAGCCCAGGGCCTCATTGAGAAATACTACCTTCGTATTGAGATTGCGGGAAGCTGCATAGTTTAGAACCTCGTCTGCGCAATCTCGATACCCACCGATTCTATCGTCCTCTTGTGCGCCCCCACGGTCAGAGTCATAGCGAGCAAGCCCGATAGCTAATACATCAGTGGAGGCAGGTTGCTCTTTCTTGTTATACACGACAAAGTCCACAGGGCGCTTGGGATGTGGATAGTCTGGAAACACTGTTCCAAGAAGAATATCTTTCCCAGCCCTCTCAGGGCCGGAAATATGGAGGTCTGGAAATTGGTTTCGAAACAATTCGAAGAACCGCTCAGTCAGGCTATAGCCACTTTTGCCTCGGTCTTTGTATTCCCAATTGCTGAGGCTCTTCGATCATATAGTCACCTATCTCTGCTGATCGATACGTCGTAGCAGCCCCGCCAGCAGCGCGATACGTTTGGCGAAGCTCTCCACCACAACGTACTCGCCGGGATTATGCGCAAGGCCGCCCGCCGGGCCAAGACCATCCAGCGTGGGAACACCCAGCCCCGCCGTCGTGTTGCCATCCGATGCCCCTCCCGTTGGCGCGCCACGCATCGTCAGGCCAAGCGCCGCGCCTTCCGCCTCCGCCAGCGCAAAGAGCCGCGCCGTGCCATCGTTATACGGGAAAGGCCGATGCTCGAAATGGCCGCTCAGGCTCACCTGCGTATCCGCCACATGCGACGGCTCGGCGATCACCCTTTGCATTGCCTCCTCAGCCGCCGCAACGCCCGCATCGTCCACCGCGCGCACGTCAATCAGCGCGTGGGCATGCTCCGGCACCACATTAGGGCGTTCGCCGCCCGCCACCACACCCACATTCACCGTCACGCCCTCAATCGTCCCGTTGAGCGCCTGCAACGCCTGAATGCGGTGCGCCAGTTCCAGGATCGCGTTGCGTCCCCGCTTTGGCTCTACCCCAGCATGCGCCGAGCGTCCCTGTACCTCCAGCCGATACATCCCCACGCCCTTGCGCGCAGTCGTCAGCTTCTCCACATCCGCCGAGGGTTCCAGCACCAGCGCGGCGTCCACATTCCGCGCCACCTGCTCCACATACGGGCGACTCTCCGGCGAGCCAATCTCCTCGTCGCTGTTACAAAGAAACGTTAACTCGCTGTAGGGCGACTCACCAGCCTCTGCCAACACACGCAACGCATACAGACCAACGAGCAGTCCGCCCTTCATATCGAAGACGCCGGGGCCATAGGCGCGTCCATCGCGCACAGCAAAGGGACGCCGCTGCGCCTCGCCATCCGGGAAGACAGTATCCATATGGCCGATCAGCGCCACCCGCGCATGTCCCTTGCCAGTCAGCCGCGCGATCAGCTGTGGCCCCATCTCCCGCCCCAGAATCGTTTCAACCTCGAACCCAAGCGCAGCGAAGCGTGGCCGCAGTTCGTCGGCGACGCGCGCAACGCCCGCAGGCGTATACGTGCCAGAGTCAATATTGACAAGCGTTTCGAGGTCTGTCAGCAGACTATCCGTCATTCGTTCGGCGGCGGCAAGGGTTGCGGCGCTCTCCATCAATGAATACTCCAAATCTAAGCAGGACATTGGGTCGAGGTTGGCTTCGCTCTTACGGTCTTACGATGCGCCAAACACATCCGCGAGCAATTGCGTGATGCGCAGCGCATACTGGCCGGTGCGATCCAGCTTGGGATTGTAGATCGTGCAGTCGGCGCCAAGCAACCCAGGCGAGGTCGCCAGCGGACGTAGCAACGCTGTCGCCTCCTCCCAGGTGAGGCCATCTTCCATGATGTAATCTACGGCAGGCAGTAACTCCCCTGCGATCACATCAACGTCCAGATGCAGCCAGAAGCGCCCTGGCGTCCGCGCAAGCCGCGCCGCAACACGTTCGCCAATCTCTTGGGAGCCATCCGCACGAACTGCTGCGAGATCATAGATAACCATCTTTGGGGTCACAATCAGACACATCTCAGCTTCCCGATTGCCCCCAATGCCTATATCTACCATAACAATGCCTAAACACAACAAAGCCCCCTAAATATGTTTCAGGGGGCAAATCTGCGTATCCGGCTGCTGAGCGCAGGAAAGTGGGCAACGTCCAATTTTCCCACAGGGCTGCCCCTGCAGTATCGTCGGGGCTGGAGGGCTTAACGACCGTGTTCGGGATGGGAACGGGTGTGCCCCCTCCGCAATCGTCACCCACTTTCCTGCGCTCAGCAGTCTAATACGCAATGCTGTGTCGCTGGCTGCTCTCTCAGACTGATCGGCTGGGATCTCGGCTACACACCGGTGAACCAGGAAGAAACAGGAGATGGTCTTCATGGCTGCTGAGCGCAGGAAAGTGGGCAACGTCCAATTTTCCCACAGGGCTGCCCCTGCAGTATCGTCGGGGCTGGAGGGCTTAACGACCGTGTTCGGGATGGGAACGGGTGTGCCCCCTCCGCAATCGTCACCCACTTTCCTGCGCTCAGCAAGCAATGAAGTTCTGCCAGCTTTCAGCTAGAAGAGCAACGGTATTCAGATGTCAAAGTATTCGCCAGCAGAGATCAGCTTGGCCGGTGGAGACGAGGGGACTCGAACCCCTGACCCTCTGGATGCAAACCAGATGCTCTCCCAACTGAGCTACGCCCCCGCTTGTGAACGCGCCTGTAGCCGTGTTGCTATACGCGCTGTACGCGAGGCGCATACAAGCGTGGATGAGACGCCGGTGGGCCTGCCCTGGCTCGAACAGGGGACCTCGGTCTTATCAGGACCGCGCTCTAACCAACTGAGCTACAGGCCCGCATAGGGATGTGTTACTACACCCCTGAAGAGTGAGAACCAGCGGCAGCGCTGAGAATCAAAAGATCGAAGTAACGATAATGCGCGTCTCGCGACGCATCATATCGCTCGACCTGGGAGAATGCCTTGCGCATATCGGCGAAACGGCATGCGTACAGCATCATATCCCTAGAAAGGAGGTGATCCAGCCGCACCTTCCGGTACGGCTACCTTGTTACGACTTCACCCCAATCACCGACCCCACCCTCGACGCCTGCTTCTCTCACGCTCACCAGGAGGGAGAGTTGGCCCAGCGGCTTCAGGTGTCGCCGACTTTCGTGGTGTGACGGGCGGTGTGTACAAGGCCCGGGAACGTATTCACCGCCGTGTGCTGACCGGCGGTTACTAGCAACTCCAGCTTCACGCAGGCGAGTTGCAGCCTGCGATCCGAACTGAGACCGGCTTTGCTGGGCTTGGCTCCGCCTCGCGGCTTGGCGTCCCATTGTACCGGCCATTGTAGCGTGTGTGTCGCCCTGGACGTAAGAGCCGTGCTGACTTGACATCATCCCCACCTTCCTCCGCGTTGCGCGCGGCAGTTGCGTCCGACATCCGCGTAACGGACGCCAGGGGTTGCGCTCGTTAGGGGACTTAACCCAACACCTCACGGCACGAGCTGACGACAGCCATGCAGCATCTGTGCGCCTGTCCTTGCGGAGGGCTAGGTCTCCCTAGCTTGCAGACGCATGTCAAACCCAGGTAAGGTTCTGCGCGTTGCCTCGAATTAAACCACACGCTCCGCTGCTTGTGCGGGCCCCCGTCAATTCCTTTGAGTTTTAACCTTGCGGCCGTACTCCCCAGGCGGTCCACTCATCACGTAAGCTGCGGCGCCGACGGGGTCGAGACCGCCAGCGCCTGGTGGACATCGTTTACGGCGAGGACTACCAGGGTATCTAATCCTGTTTGCTCCCCTCGCTTTCGTGCCTCAGCGTCAGGTCTGGCCCAGGGCGCTGCCTGCGCCGTCGGTGTTCTTCCGGATCTCTACGCATTTCACCGCTCCACCCGGAGTTCCACGCCCCTCTCCCAGCCTCAAGCCGCGCCGTCTGGCCGCCACTCTCTCAGTTAAGCCAAGAGCTTTCACCCGGCCACGCGCGCAGCCGCCTGCGCACCCTTTACGCCCAGTAACTCCGGACAACGCTCGTCTCCTACGTATTACCGCGGCTGCTGGCACGTAGTTAGCCGAGACTTCTTCCTGGGGTACCGTCCGTTTGGCCTCTTTCGGCCCTATCTCTCGTCCCCCAGAAAAGTGGTTTACAACCCGAAGGCTGTCCTCCCACACGCGGCGTTGCTCGGTCAGGGTTGCCCCCATTGCCGAAGATCCCTTACTGCTGCCCCCCGTAGGAGTCTGGGCCGTTCTCAATCCCAGTGTGGCTGGTCATCCTCTCAGACCAGCGACCGATCGTCGCCTTGGTGAGCCCTTACCCCACCAACTAGCTAATCGGACGCAACCCCCTCCTGCCGCGCCAACGGTTCTTGCGTTCCGCCAGCTTTGCTCGTGGCGGCTCCCGCCCCCACGACCCTACGCGGTCTTACCCCGCATTTCTGCAGGTTATCCCCCTCACCAGGGTAGGTTAGTCACGTGTTCCTCACCCGTCCGCCACTCGAACGCTCCCCGCCTCGCGGCAAAGAAACGTCCCCGTTCGACTTGCATGTATCAGGCACGCCGCCAGCGTTTGTCCTGAGCCAGGATCAAACTCGCCATACAGT
>Ga0209061_1002684_pt1 | contig 21512 bp, 18 predicted proteins | sample Coa_R1_10_FD_187157 | JGI IMG/M metagenome (GOLD analysis project Ga0209061, IMG submission 187157) | Surface soil microbial communities from Centralia Pennsylvania, which are recovering from an underground coalmine fire - Coalmine... | ecosystem: Environmental > Terrestrial > Soil >...
CACCCCGGCCGGCGCCGGCCCGGCCGCCATCGTGTTCCTCGCCGCGGTGACGGGACTGGTGATCATCACGCTGCAGATCGCCTACCTGCCCACCCTGTACGCGGCGTTCAACCGCAGGGAAACCGAGGTGGCGCTGCTGAACGCGCGGGCCGGCGTGCCGTCATGGGGCCCGGAACTGCTGGCGCGCACCCACTACGCCCTCGGCACGGGCATCTCGACGCTGGACACCATGCCCGGCCTGTACGGCCAGTGGGAGCGGTGGGCCGCCGACGTCGCGGAGAGCCACACCACCTACCTGCCGCTGGTGCGGTTCCGGTCACCCATGCCGCTGTCGTCGTGGGTGACCGCGCTGCTGGCCGTGCTCGACTCCGCCGCGCTGTTCCTGGCGCTGTCCCCCAAGGCCGCGCCGGAGGTCCCGGCCCGGCAGTGCCTGCGCGGCGGGTTCGAGTGCCTCCGCCGCGTGGCCGCCGAGATGGGCTTGCGTCTCCCGGGCGAGCCCGACCCCCGGGCGGGGATCAGCCTGAGCTACGAGGAGTTCCTGGAGGCCGTCGCCCGGATGCGCAAGGTCGGCTTCCCGATCGAGCGCGAGCCCGCCGAGGCATGGCCGGATTTCGTCGGCTGGCGGGTCAACTACGAGCAGGCCGCCTACGCGGTGGCCTACGCGGTCGATGCGGTGCCCGCCCTGTGGTCGGGCCCGCGGCGGCACGGCGACCTGGCCATCCCGCCGTCCCGGCCCCGCCCGGGCCGCCCCCCCGGGGGTGACGCGCCGGAGCGGACACGCGGCTGAGACGGCGCGGAAGTGAGACACTGGCGGCTGTGCGCGGATGCGGGCGCCGGGGACCCGGCTGATGAGGTACGACCTGGTGGTCCGGTCGCGGCGGGCGGTGCTGCCGGGCGGGACCCGGCCTGCGGCGGTGGCGGTCGCCGGCCGGGTGATCGCGGCCATCGGGGACTACGGCGGGCACTTCGAGGCCGGCCGGGACGCCGACCTCGGCGACCTCGCGCTGCTGCCCGGCCTCGTCGACACCCACGTGCACGTCAACGAGCCGGGCAGGACAGAGTGGGAGGGGTTCGCGACCGCCACCCGTGCCGCCGCCGCCGGCGGCGTGACCACGATCTGCGACATGCCGCTCAACTCGCTGCCGCCCACCACGTCGGTGGCGGCGCTGGCGGAAAAGCGCGCGGCGGCGGCCGGGAAGTGCTGGGTCGACGTGGCGTTCTGGGGCGGCGCGGTGCCGGGCAACGAGGGCTCGCTGCTGCCGCTGCACCGGGACGGGGTGATCGGGTTCAAGTGCTTCCTGATCGATTCCGGGGTGCCCGAGTTCCCGCCGCTGGACGCCCCCCGCCTGCGGGCGGTGCTCGCGTCGCTGGCCGAGGCGGACGCGCTGCTGATCGTGCACGCCGAGGACGCGGCGGAGGTCAGGCCGGCGTCCGGCCGCGACTTCGGCTCGTTCGTGGCGTCCCGGCCGCCCGCCGCGGAACGGCGCGCCATCGAGACGGTGATCGGCGCGGCGGCTGCCACCGGCGGGCGGGCGCACATCGTGCACCTGTCCGCCGCCGAGTGCGTCGCGGTGATCGCCGGCGCCAAGGCGGCGGGCATCCGGCTGTCCGCGGAGACCTGCCCCCACTACCTGTTCTTCGCCGCGGAAGAGGTTCCCGACGGGGCAACCGAGTTCAAGTGCTGCCCGCCGATCCGGGACGCGGCCAACCGCGAGGCGCTGTGGCGCGGGCTGGAGGCGGGGGTCATCGACTGCGTGGTGTCCGACCACTCGCCGTGCCCGCCGCAGCTGAAGGCGTTCGGCCCGGCAGGCCCGGGCGGGCGGCTTCCCGCGGCGCCACGCTCGGGGGACTTCGGCGCGGCCTGGGGCGGCATCGCGTCGCTGCAGCTCGGCCTGTCCGCCGTGTGGACCGTGGCCCGGCGGCGGGGGCGGGCGCTGGACGACGTGGCGCGGTGGATGGCGTCCGCCCCGGCGGCGCTCGCGGGCCTGCCCGCGAAGGGCCGGCTGGCCGTGGGGTGCGACGCCGACCTGGTGGCGTTCGACCCCGGCGACAGCTACCGGGTGGACCCGGCCCGGCTGCTGCACCGGCACCGGTTCACCCCGTACGCCGGGCGGACGCTGGCCGGGCGGGTGCGGCAGGCGTGGCTGGGCGGCAGCCCGCTGCTGGGCGATGACGGCTCGCCGTCCGGCGAGCCGCTGGGCAGGCTGCTGCGCCGCGGCCCGGCGCGCGGCGGCTGACCGGCAGCCGCTGGAGACGGGGAGACGGCTGGCATGACTGAGGAGAGGGGCGGGCATGACTGATGCCGGCAGCGCCACCGAGGCGGCCGGGCCGCGCGACCGCGGCGCGGCCCTGGCGGGGCTGGACGCGCTGCGGGTGCTGCGGCTGTGCTCGGTCTTCGAGCCCGCCGAGCTGACCCCGGCCGCGGCCCGCTACGACCCCATCGGCGGGATGCAGAACCACACCGCCGAGCTGAGCCGCTGCCTGGACCGGATGGGCGTCCGCCAGGTCGTGCTCACCTCCCGGCTGGACGGCCCGGGCGGCCGCACCGGGTTCGGCCGGCACGGGCAGGTCGTGCGGACCGGCGTGCGCGTGCCGGCGGCCCGCCAGGCCTGGGCGGCCGCCGCGGCGCCGCTGGCCCTGTCCGGCCGCGGCCGGGTCAGCCTGGTGCACGCCCACTGCGGCGAGGACATCGCGGTGCTGCCGCTTGCGGAACTGGCGGCGCTGCGGCACCGCTGCCCGCTGGTGGTCACCGTGCACACCAGCGTCCGGCACACGCTGCGGGTCACCTCGGCCCGGGCCGCGCTGCTGCGGCTGGCGGGCGGGCTGGCGGAGGGCCGGGCGGTGCGCCGCGCGGAGGCGGTGATCGTGCTCACCCGTCCGGCGGCGGACCGCCTGCGGCGCGACGGCGTGCCGGACGCCAGGATCCGCGTCATCCCGCCCGGATACGACCCGGCGCTGTTCGCCGCCGCGGCACCCGACCCGTTCCCGCGCCTGCCCCGGCCGCGGGTCGGCTACGTCGGCAGGATCGCCCCGCAGAAGGACGTCGGCACGCTGATCGATGCGTTCGGCCTGCTCGGCACGCCGGCGTGCCTGCTGGTCGTGGGCGACGGCCCGGACCGGCGGGCAGCCGAGCGGCAGGTCCTGCGGTCCGGGTCGCTGCCGGGGCCGGCCCACTTCACCGGCTTCCTGCCGCACCTGAAGATCCCGGCGGTGCTGCAGCACCTCGACGTGCTGGTGCTCGCCACCCGGTACGAGGAACTGCCGTCGGTGCTGGTGGAGGGCATGGCCGCGGGCCTGCCGGTGATCGCCAGCCGGGTAGGCGGGATACCCGCCCTGGTGGATCACGACGTGAACGGCCTGCTGGTGCCGCCCGGCGACCCGGCCGCGCTGGCCGCCGCGATCACCCGCGTGCTCGCCGAGCCGGGCACCGCGGCGCGGCTGTCGGCCGCCGCCCGGCGCACCGCGGGGCGGTACGCCTGGCCGGCGCTGGCCCGCGAGGTCGCGCTGCTGTACCTGGAGCTGGCCGGCCCGGCCCGCTGACCGCGGTCAGCCCGGCTTGCGGGCGAGGCCGCCGACCATCGTCCACCGCGGGGACTGCTGCTCGCCGCGGCCGTCCGGGCGCCAGTCCCGCACGTCCACCAGGCCCGGCTCGACCATCTCCAGGCCGCCGAAGAACGCGCGGACCTCCTCCCGGCTCCGTATCCGGCCGAAGCGGCCGCCGTAGGATTCGCGGCCGAATTCGCTGGTCCACCGCCGGTACTCCGGGTCGTCGGACACCGCCTGGGAGATGGCCAGGTAGCTGCCCGGGGCCAGGCGGTCCATCATGCGCCTGACGATGCCCGCCGGGTCGGACTCGTCCGGGATGAAGTGCAGGAAGGCCACGTACAGCGCCGCGGCCGGCTCGGCGAGGTCGATGAGCCGCCTGGTCTCCTGGTGGTCCAGGACCGCCGTCACGTCACGGGCGTCGGCGAGGATGAATGCGGTGCCGGCGTTCTCCGCGAGCGCGGCGACCTTGTGGTGCCGCAGCACCACCGGGTCGTTGTCGACGTAGACGACCCGGGAGTCCGGGGCGACGCGCTGCGCGATGTGGTGCACGTTGTCCTGGGTCGGCAGGCCCGAGCCGTTGTCGATGAACTGGCGCACGCCGCAGTCCGCTGCCAGGTAGCGCACCACGCGCTCCAGGAAGCGGCGGTTGTTCCGCGCCGCGGCCTTGGTGCCGGGCGCAAGCTCCTCGAACTGGTCGGCCGCCATGCGGTCGACCGCGTAGTTGTCGGTCCCGCCGAGCATGTAGTCGTACACCCGGGCGCCGCTGGCCGTCCTGGTGTCGATGTCGGGAAAATCGTCGTGCTTCATCCCGGTTCGTCCTTCATCGGGCCTGCGGGGAGCCCCGTCACCGGGGCTCCCCGCGGGGCTGGCATCGGGCCGCGGTCAGCCGAGCCTGCCGTCCTTCACCCGGCCGGCGAACGCCCGCCAGGCGTCCCGGGTGAGCACCAGCGCCGGGCCGTCCGGATCCTTGGAGTCGCGGACGCCCACGGCGCCGGGCAGCCCGGCCACCTCGACGCAGTTCGCCGCATTGCCGCTCCGCCGGCTCTTCCGCCACGCGGACTTGCTGAGATTGGCGTTCATCTTCCTCCCTGCCCCCTTATGAGGAGTCGGTCACTTCCCTACCTTCCCCGAGGCGGTACCCGAACGAGGTGCTCCTCAGGAAAGCCTGCGAGTCATCCGGCGACAGCGCCCTGGCCTGGAGCGTATGCCAGATCTCGTCGTAGACCCGGATTTCGGCCGGGTCCTCAAGGAACAGCGCGCTGGTGGCGCTCTCCAGGTTCACCATGCCGAGGTCGTCCGGGTCCGGGAACGTCAGCATCGTGAACGAGCCCACCATGGCCGGGTGCGCCCCGGCGGCGAACGGCAGCACCTGGATGGTCACGTTCGCATGGTCCCGCGGCAGCCGGAGCAGGTGCTCGAGCTGGCGCAGCATCACCTCGCGCCCGCCAGCCGGCCGCCGCAGCACGCCCTCGCCGAGCACGACGGACAGCCGGGGCGGCGGCGGGTCCGGCCGGGTCAGCACCTGCTGCCGCTCCATCCGGATTTCCACCTTGCGCTTGACCTGCTCGGCGGTGTTGAGCGGCCAGGTGTCACGGAAAATCGCCTGGGCGTACTCCGGGATCTGCAGCAGGCCCGGCACCACTTCCTGCTCGTATGTCCGGATCGTCCGGGCCTCCTCCTCCAGGCTGATCAACTCCGCCAGCCCGGTGGTGATGACATCTCCCGCGTACTTCTGCCACCAGCCGCGCTCGTTCAGCTTCCTGGCAAGCTCGGCCAGGTAGGCCCGGTACTCCTCGTCCTCGACCTGGTACAGGTCCAGCAGCCGCCGCAGGTCCGGCCGGCTGATTCCGGACTGGCGGTTCTCCAGCCTGGACAGGCGGGATGCCTGCCAGTCCAGCCGCTTGGCCACGTCGGTGACCGACAGGCCCGACTGCTCGCGCAGCTTGCGCAGCTCGGCCGCCAGCCGCCTGCGGCGCAGGCTCGGCGCTGTCGGCATGCGGGTCGTCCTCCCGGGCACTCGGTGCAATTCTGCCGGGAATCCGTTGCGCTCGGGCAGAAATTGCATCACTATGGAGCCGGACTTGAGCATAGCAGGCGCGCGGCCGTGGCCGGCACGGATATCCGGCCAGGCCGGCAAGGCCGACGACGGAGGCGATCGTGCGCGACGGGGGCCGGGACCGGTGGACGGCATGACGACCTCCGCGTGGCCCGCGGTGCACGCCGGCGCTGCCGTGCCCGGCGCTGCCGCGGTACCCGCCGCCGGCGGCAGGACCGCCGACGCGGCGGGGCTGCGCGTCCCGCCGTTCGCGGCCCGCTGGGCGGGCCGCCTCGCCGGCGAGTGGCCGCTGCACAGCTACCTGGAGCTCGGCGCGCTGGACGGCGCGGTGCCGTCGGCCCGGCTGCACGCCAGGCACCTGCTGCGGGAGTGGGGCCTGGCGGCGCTGGCCGGCGACGCCGAGCTCGTGGTGTCCGAGCTGGTGACCAACGCGGTGCAGGCCTCGCGCGCGATGGCGCACGCCGCCATCCGGCTGTGGCTGGCCTCGGACCGGACGCAGGCCCTGATCTGCGTCTGGGACGCCAGCCCGCGGCCGCCGGCCCGGATGGACCCCGCCGCGGACGCGGAGAACGGCCGCGGGCTGCTGCTGGTGGAGGCGGTCAGCGCCCAGTGGGGCTGGTTCCCCGCCGCTCCCGGCAGCCAGCCGGCCGGGGACCACCACGGCAAGGCGGTGTGGGCCATCGTGCGGTAGCCGGCGCCGGCCACCTGCCTCACGGCGTCGCGGGCCGGCGGCGCGGGGGTGCGCTCAGCGGCGGCAGGCAGCGTATTCGGCCAGGGCGGCGGCCACCGCGTCGTCCTCGCCGGGAAGCGACCGCGCCCGGCCGGCGGCCGCCTCGCGCAGCGTGGCGGCGAGCACCGGGTCGGTGAGCACCGAGCGCACCGCCGCCGCCAGCCGCTCCGGGTCGCCGGGTGGGACGAGCAGCGCGGCGCGCTCGCCGGTCAGCGCGGCGACGCCGCCGACCCGGGTGGCGACGATCGCGGCGCCGGCGCGCAGCGCCTCCTGCAGCACGAGCGGCTGGCCCTCCCACCTGCTCGGCAGCACGAAGACGTCGGCCATGTCCAGCAGCGCCTGCACGTCCCGGCGGTGGCCGGCGAACTGGACCGCGAGGCCGAGCGAGGCCGCCTTGCGCCGCAGGTCCGCCTCCAGCGGGCCCGCGCCGGCGATCACGAGGACCGGCTCGGGCCGGATGTCCCGCCACCGGGCCGCGGCCTCGAGCAGGGTGCCGAATCCCTTCTGCGGCGCGAGCCTGCCGGCCGCGAGCACGACCGGCCGCCGGGACGCCCGGGACGTCTGCGCGGCGGCGCCGACGGCGGGTGCAGGGGGCGCGGCGCGCGCGGAAGCGCCGACGGGGGGCGCGGCAGGCCCGGAAGCACCGACGGGGGGCGCGGCCGGCGCGGCGACCACCGCGCGGCCGACGCGGCGCGCGCCCGCGGCCCGCATGCGGTCCTCCAGGTCCGGCGACACGCACAGCACCGAGACGGCGCCGCGCGCGGCGGTCAGCTCGAGCACGCGGTAGGTCGCGGCGGCCAGGACGCCCGCCGGCGGCGCGTTGTGCACGGTGACGACCAGCGCCGGCCGGGCAGCGTAGCCGGCGGGCCGGACCAGCGACGTCGCGACCGCGGTGAGGGCGCCGGCCCGCAGGCCGTGCGCGTGCACGACATCGGGCCGCCAGGCCGCCAGCAGGCGGCGCAGCCGCGCGATCGTCCGCAGGTCACCGAGCACGCGCGTCCGGTCCCCGATCTCGGCCGGCGCGAAGGTGACGTGCGCGCCGGACAAGCCGATGTCGCGGCCGGTCCGCGCCGGCCCGAACACCGCCGCCTGCACTCCCCGCGCCGCGCACCCGTCGGCGAGCATCTTCACGTGCCGCGCGATGCCGCCGGTGCTGGTCCCCAGCACGAACGCCACCTTCATGGCCGGGCCGCCCGGCGCGGCGCGGCGCGCAGGTCCCCCCCGCCGGCCGGCGCGACGGCCCCGGCGAAGGCCGCGAGCACGGCGCCTGCCGGCAGCGCGCCGGTCACGTCCGCCGGGAGGCCCGCGCCGTGCCGCATCGGGAGGGCGGCCTCCCCGTCCCCGCCGCGCACCTGGAGGCTCCCCGTTCCCCCGTGGCCCCCTGGGGTGACGCGGGCCGTCACCGCGGGCGCTGAGCCGGAACCGCCATCACGGGGGCGGCGGGGCGCCTGCCCAGCATGTCCAGCCAGCGCAGCGCCGGAGTGCGCTCGATCACCGCGGTGAAGCTGACCTTCTCGCTGGCGGCGGTGAGCACGGCGATTCCGGCCAGCAGCGCGATCCTGGCAGGCCGCGGCAGGCCGCCCGCCGCCGCGCCGAGCATGGCCCCGAGCGCGTTCGCGCCGCAGTCGCCGAGCATCGCACGCTCGCCCAGGTCCTCCGGCAGCAGGGCTGCCGCCGCCCCCAGCGGCGCTGCGGTGCCGGGCGCCCCGGGCGCGCCGCAGGCGAGCGCGACCTTGACGGCCCGGCCGGGCCTCAGGTCGAACAGGTTCAGCATGTTCGCGGCGCCCGCGACGAGCCCGGCGTTCAGCGCGACGTCGGCGGGAGCGCCCCCGGCCAGCCCGGCGCTGACGATCCCGACCGCGCCGATGCCGCCCAGCTTCACCGCGCCCGTGGTCACCTCGCCATGCCGCAGCGCGCCGAGATGGCCGCGGAACCCGCGCCGGTCCCCCGAGCCGGCCAGGTCGTCATGGGCCCCGAACGCCGCCGCCCCCGCGCCCGCGACGGCCATGGCGGCAGGCCGCCGCCACCCGGGGCCGCCGGCCTCCAGGAGGGCCTGCGCCAGCAGCCCGGCGAGCGCGCCCGCGACGACGGCGGGCCCCTCCAGCAGCGTGACGGGCTCGCCGCGGTGGTTGCTGCGGGCCCATGCCTTGGGACCGCCCGGCGGGTGCCCGCGCATGGCCGCGTAGGCCAGCCGGGCCGCGCAGGCCGCCGCCGCCCCGCCGAGCAGCCCTGCCGCCCGGCTCCCCGCGGCGGTGCGGCTCACCGTCCCGCCCTCTTCGCGGCGGCCGGCGCCGACGTCGGCGACGCGGACGCGCTCGGGCTCGGCGTCGGCGCCGGGCTGGGCGCGACGGCGCTCGCCCCGTTGGCCGCCGTGCCGTAGCTGCCCGGCTTGCCGCCGTCCAGCTGGCTGGCCAGCGCCTGGATGACGACGGTCTGCCCCGAGACCAGGTCGGCGTCGTCGACCGTGGACACCTGGCTTGCCGCGCTGCTGCCGCGCAGCACGGCAAGCGGGCTGCCCGGGCCCGAGCCCGCCGACGAGCCTGCCACCACGGTGGCGGAGCTCCTGGCGGCCAGTTCCTCGGCCAGCGGCACGAGCAGCTGGCCGAGTGGGTCCGCGCCGCCGCCGGCCGGAGCGGTCTGCGGGGTGACGACGACCGCGAGCGTCGCCTGCGCGGCCGGCTGCCCGCTGGTGGTCAGGAAGCCGGACTGGGCGTACGCCGCGAGCATCGTCTGCGCGGCAGCCAGCGCGGTGCCCCCCTGCTGGCGTGCGGGCGGCGCCGCCGGCCTGGTGAGGATCTCGGTGGCCAGGACCTGCGCGGCCTGCTGCTGGTACGGCTCGCCGCTGTCCACCGCGATGCCGGCCTGCTGCGCCACGGCCAGCGTGGTCTGGTTCAGGCCGGCCTGGCTGGTGTCGGCGGTGTCGAAGAACTTCGGCTGCAGCGCGATGAGCCCGGTGACCTCGGCGCCCGCGTCGCGCGCGGCGGTGGTGATCCCGCTGACGACCGAGGCCTGGGCGCCAGGTTCGGTGAGGATGAGCAGCCGCTGGCCGGACAGCAGGCCGCGCAGCACCACCGGCTCGACGGCGGCGGCGTAGGCATCGCCCAGGCTGGCCTGGGCCTGCGCGGTGTCCCGCTGGCTGCTCACCGCGTTCAGCTCGTTCTGCAGCTTGGCGGTGGTGTTGTTGAGGAGGTTGTAGGCCGGTCCCTGCAGCTCGGTCGAGCCGAGCACGATGCCGATGGCCAGGGCGAGGAACACCGCCACGATGGACACCAGGTGGTAGCGGAAGTCGATCACTAGAGTCTTCCGGTCAGCCAGTAGGTAAACGAATGCCAGGTGGCGTCGAAGTACCTGGCCAGGATGGGCCCGGCGGGCGAGAATACCACCGCGACCAGCACCGTCACCGCCGCGGCGAGCACCAGCCCCAGCAGCGACCAGCCGGAGATCCTGCTCTGGTACAGCTGGTGCACCCCCCGGGCGTTGACCAGCTTCCCGGCCACCCGCAGGTGCGTGATGAACGTGCTCGACATCCCGGGCCGGCCCTTGTCGAGGAACTCCTCCAGCGTGTGATGGGTGCCCACCACCGCGATCAGGCTGGCGCCCTTCGCGTCGGCCACCAGCAGCGCCACATCCTCGCTGGTGCCCGGCGCCGGGCAGCTGACGGCGTCCAGGCCCAGCTCGCGCAGCCGGGCCATGCCGGGGGCGCGGCCGTCCGGGTAGGCGTGCACGACGAGCTCGGCGCCGCAGCACAGCGCCTCGTCGGATACCGAGTCCATGTCCCCGAAGATGGCGTCCGGGAGGTAGCCGGCCTCCATCAGCGCGTCCGCCCCGCCGTCGACCCCGATCATCACCGGCTTGTACTCGCGGATGTACGGCCGCAGCGCGGCCAGGTCCTCGCGGTAGTGGTAGCCGCGCACCACGACGAGGACGTGCCGGCCCTGCATGTCGGTGACCATCTCGGGCGCGGCGACCCCGTCGGTCAGCAGCGAGTGCTCGCGCCGCAGGAACTCCAGCGTGTTCGCGGCGAAGGACTCGATCTGCACCGCCACCATGGACCTTGCCTCGGCCATCGCCGCCTGCACGAGTTCCCGGGTGAGCGGCGTGCCCTTGGCGACCACGGCCTCGCCCAGGTACAGGGTCTCGTGATCCAGCCGGACGACCGCGCCGTCGGCGACCTTGACCAGCACGTCCTTCCCCACCCCGTCCACCACCGGGATCCCGGCGTCCAGCAGGAGCTGCGGGCCGAGGTTCGGGTACCTGCCGGTGATGCTCGCCGACGCGTTGACCACCGCCGCGACCTTCCTCCGGATCAGCTCCTCCGCGCTGACCCGGTCCAGGTCGCAATGATCGATGATCGCGATCTCGCCGGGGTTGAGCCGCTTGCCGATGCTCTTGGTCCTGCGGTCAACCCGCGCCACGGCGACGATGCCGGGCGGCTCGGCGGCCCTGCCCGGGAACGGCAGCGGGATCTTGACGGACGGCACCTTCATCGGTTCCATCCTGCCAGAACGCCCGCGCCGCGACGGCCAGGTTGCCGATACGGCGTGTCACAGATTCCGGACTTTCCGTCACGACGGGGCCGCGCCCGTCGGCGGGGTGCGGGCGGCGACCCCGGTGAGTGAGGCGGCGGGCGCGAACTCAGCGGGCGCGCCCGGCCGGCACGTCGGCGAGCACCGGGTCGCCGACGCGGATCGTGCCGCCGGCCAGGATGTCCGCGCGGATGCCGCCGCGGTGGACGAGGTCCTTGATGATCCCGGGACGGGTGAGCTGCTGCAGGTGCAGGCACGGCTCGCAGGGTTCGACGCCGAAGCACTCCACCTCGCCGACCCGGAAGCGCTTGCCGACCAGGTCGTTGAGCCGCACCCCGCGGACGACGACCTGCCGCCGGGACTGCGCCCCGGTCAGGCCGACCTCCGCCAGGACCTCGGCCTCGATCAGGGTCAGCGCCGCCCCCGGCCCGGCCTCGGCATGGCGGTCGCCCTGCAGCCCCTTGCCGGCGACCGCGCGGACCGAGCCGACCGGGCCGAGCGCGTGGCTGGGACCGATGTTGATGGCCTCGACATGCATGCCATCTATGGTCCCCGCTGATCAGTCCGGGCGCCAGCACGTTATCGCTCCCCGTCACGCGCGGCGCCGCGCGGGCCGGGGCCGTGATCTTGCGGGATGCCGCTGGCCGGCGTAGGAAGTGCTTGTGGGGAGGGCCGGTGCCGCGGAAACTGCCGGCAGCGCGCGTGTGGAACTCCGCCTCGCGGGCCCGTTCGGCCTCGTCCGCGAGGGCGCCGAGCTCACCGGGGGCGAGATCGGCAGCCGCAAGTCCCGGAGGCTGCTGAAGCTGCTCGCCGTGGAACGGGCGGGGCTGGTCCCGGTGGACCGGATCGCCGACGTGCTGTGGGCGGGCGCGCCCCCGGCCGCCCCGGCCCGGAACGTCGCCACGCTGGTCAGCAGGCTCCGGGCGGCGCTCGGCCCCGGGGTCATCCTCGGCGGCAGGGACGGTTACCGGCTCGGCGGCGAACCGGAGGTCTGCGTCGACCTCGACGTCGCCGCGCGGTACTGCGAGCAGGCGGAACGGAGGCTGCCGACGGCTGCCGCGATCGCGCTGGCCGCGGCCGAGCGGGCCATCGGGCTGCTCGGCGGGGAGGTGGCGCTCGCCGATGAGGCCGATGCGGCCTGGGCCGATCCCGCCCGTGCCGAGCTGCGGCACCTGCTGCGGCGGGCTCGCCTTGCCGGCGCGCAGGCCGCGCTGGAGGCCGGCGACCCGCGTTCGGCCGCGCGGCACGCCGAGGCGGCGATCGACGCCGACCCGTTCGACGAGGCCGCGCATCGCTGGTACATGTCGGCGTCGGCGGCGGCCGGCGAGCCCGCGAAGGCGCTGCGGGCCTACGCGGCGCTGCGCGAGCGGCTGGCGGAGGAGCTGGGCGCCGACCCGGCGCCGCAGACGCAGGAACTGCACCTGGCGATCCTGCGCGTGCACAGCGCCGAGCCACGAGACGGCCGCACGCCGCCTCCGCGGCCGCCCATGCGGACGCCGGCGCTCGCCGGGCGTGACGCCGAGATTACGGCGCTGCGCGAAGCCTGGAGCCGGGCCGCGGCAGGCCAGCCCGGCCTCGTCATGATCGTCGGCGAGGCCGGGATCGGCAAGACGGCGCTCGCGGAGGACCTGGCGGCAGAGGCCGAGCGGGACGGCGCGACCGTGCTGCGCACCCGCTGCTACGAGACCGAGCGATCGCTGTTCCTGCAGCCGATCGTCGAGGCGGTCGCCCCGGTGGCGGCCCGGATGCCCGCCACCCGGCTCCGGGACCTGCTCGGCGAGCACGCGCCCGCCGCCGCGGCCCTGCTGCCCGAGGTCGCGGCGCTGCTCGGCCGGCCGCCGCCGTGGCGGGGCAGCCCGGACATGGAACGGCGGCGGTCGTTCCAGGCCGTGGCCGCGTTCTTGTCCGGCCTTGCCTCGGGAGGCCCCGTGCTGGTCGTCGTGGACGACCTGCAGTACGCGGGACAGTCCACGGTCGAGTTCGTGCACTACCTGGGCCGGCACCTTTCCGGCGCGCGGCTGCTCGTCGTGGTCACGGTACGGGCCGAGCACGACGAGCAGATCGCCGCGCTCGCGCCGGTCGCCGCGAGGATCGAGGTGGGGCCGCTCGGCCCGGCCGCGGTCCGGCAGCTTGCCGAGCGGGCGGGCCAGGGCGCGCTGGCCGACTCCATCGTGCGGCGTACCCGCGGCCACAGCCTGTTCGTGGTGGAGGTGCTGCGAGCGCTGGCGGCCGGGGGCTCCGGTGTGCCCGAGTCGCTGCGCAGCGCGGTCCAGGCGCGGGTCAGCAGGGTCGGCGCGTCCGCGGGATCGCTGCTGCACGCGGCGTCGGTGCTCGGCTCGGCGTTCGATCCGCTGGCCGCCGGCGAGCTACTCGACCTGGCACCCGCCGCGGCGCTCGAGCTGTGCGATCTGGCCCTCCGGGCCAGGCTGCTCGTGGCCGCCGGCCGGAACTACGAGTTCGCCAACGACCTGATCCGCGAGATCACGTACGCCGCCACCCCCGAGCCGGCCCGGCTGGCCTTGCACCGCCGGGCGGCCGACCTGCTCACTGGTCAGCCGGAGGCGCTGGCTGCGCACGCGGCGGCCGCGGGCGACTGGCCCCGGGCCGGGCGGGCGTGGCTGCTCGCGGCGGAGAACGCCATGCGGCGACACGCCATCAGCGACGCGATCGCGCTGAGCACGCAGGCTCTTCAGGCTGCCGAACGCGGCGGAGACGCGGAGGCACGCGCCCGCGCCCTGGTGGTCCGCGGCTGCGCGCGGGAAGCGGCCGGCGCCTACGAGGCCGCGCTCGCCGACCTGATGCTGGGAGTCACCGCCGCGCACCTGGCGGGCGACCGCCGCCTGGAGATGCGGGCGCTCAGCGAGCTGGGCCGGGCGCGTCCGTGGCAGGTCCCGCCCAGCGCGCCCGCCGGGGTCGTCGCTGGACCTGATGGCCCACCGATCAGCTATTACCTCTCCACCCTGGACCAGGGGCTGCGGATCGCCGAGGCGCTCGGCGACCGGGCCAGCGAGGCCGACCTGCTGTCGCGGCTGGCCGTCATCGCGGCGAACCGGCTGCGCCTGGACGAGGCACTCGGCTACGGCCTGCGGGCGGTGGCAGCCGCGCGGGCGTCAGCGGACGAGCAGGCGCTCGCGGCGGCACTTGACGGCCTCAAGATCGCCTACCTCAGTCTCGGGGACACCCGCGGCCTCGCGGACGTGCTGGCCGAGCTGACCCCGCTGCTGCGGCGGCTCGGCGACATGTTCCGGCTGCAGTGGGCCGAGTTCGAGACCGCGTTCCTGCACGTTGCAGCCGCTGAATGGAGCCAGGCGGCGGCGGCGATGGAATCCGCCGTCGAGACCAACCGGCACGGCGGTTACCCGCACTTCGCCGCGTGGTACACGGCGCATCTGGGCTGGCTGGCCAGGATCCGCGGCCATGACGACGAGGCGGCGGCGCTGGGCCGCCGTGCCCTGGCAATGGCCGAAGAGCATGAGCACACGTGGTGGCAGGCCGCGGCGTGCGCCCTGCTCGGCACCACGCTGCTGCTGAGCGGCGACCGGCCCGAGGCGATCGCCTTGTTCGAGCGGGGACTGCACGCTGCCGAACAGTCCGGCGCGGAGGCTTACCTGCTGCGCTGCGCAGCCCCGCTGGCGGCCGCCACCGGCTCGCCGGCCGTGCTCGCCGACGCCGACCGGCTGCTCGGCCAGGCCGGCATCCCGCCCGGCGGCGCCTGGCTGCTCGGCGAGGAGGCCTACCTGGCGCTGGCGCAGGCATGGCTGCGCCGCGACGACCCGGAACGGGCCCGTGCCGTGCTGGCGCCGCTGCTGGCCCTGGCCGAGCGGGTGCCGTGGACTGCCACGCTGGCCGCGACGCTCGCCGCCGACGGGCGGGCCCTCGTCCGGCTCGGCAGGCGGGGACAGGCCGAGACGGCGCTGCTGCGGGCCGAGCGGCTGGCCGCCGGGCATGGCCTCCCGCACGTGCGGCTGGACGCGCGATCGGCCCTGCGCGGTCTCAGATGAGCTCGGCGAGGATCGCGGCGGCCCGCGCGGCGCCGTCGGTCTCGACCGGCCGGTAGCGGGCCGGGCGCGCGATCTGTTCGGCCATCGCCGCGGCCAGCGCCTCGGGCGCGGTGTCGTCGTAGTCCAGGCAGCGGCCGGCGCCATACTGCGCCAGCCGGTGCCGGACGTGGAAGTTCTGCTCGAAGTGATGGCGCAGCGGCAGGTAGAGGAACGGCCGCCCGGCCGCGGTCAGCTCCATCGTGGTGGTCAGCCCGCCCTGCACCACGGCGAGGTCACAGGCCGCCAGGTGCCGGTACAGGTCGGGCATGTACCCGCGGACCTCGAGGCCGTCCGCGGCCAGCACCGAGCCGGGATCGATGCGCGGCCCGGTGACCACGATCATCCGGAGCCCCGGAATCAGCCTGCTCGCGTCCGGGAAGGCGGCCACCGCCTTGCGCAGCAGGCCGGTGCCCACGCCGGAACCGCCGACGGTGACCACGCAGACCTTCTCGCCGGGCCGGTAGCCGAGATCGGCGCGCAGCGCGCCGCGGTCACCCTGGTCACCGGGGGTGCCGGACACGTAGCCGGAGAACTGGTAGTGGCGCCCGGCCCAGTCCCGGATCCGCGGCAGTCCCTCGCCGAAGGCGTCGGGCACCACGTCGCCGGGGTTGCCGACGAACACCGACCGGTCGCGCAGGCGCGGGAAACGCTCGATCTGCTCGATCATCTCCGCGTTGTAGTCGGCGGTCAGCGCGCGCTCCAGCGCGCCGCCGTCCGGCATCGGCAGCCAGCCGACGAAATCGGTCAGCCACGCGTAGGGCGCCCGCTTGAGCTCGGGGTTCTCGTGCAGGAAGTAGTCGATATCCCAGCCCTCGTCGACGATCCACACGTCATACGGATCATCGGAGACCAGGTCGTGGAAGACCATGAAGTTCGCCACCATGATCTCGTCCATGCGGCGGATGGCCTGGAACACGTGCAGGTCGTGCTCGCCCGCCTCCGACTCGATGTGCGAGCTCTCGCCGGCCAGCCAGCGCGACGCCGGGTGCACCCGCTCGCCCCGCTCCTCGAGCGCCAGGGTCACCGGGTGCTGGGCCAGCCAGTCGATCCGCAGGTCGGGGTGCCTGGCACGCAGTTCGGCGGCGATTGCGAGATCACGGCGCACATGGCCGAGCCCGATCGGCGAGCTGACGTACAGCGCGCGCTTGCGGCGGTCCCGGGCCCTCGTCCAGGTCCGCTGCCGCGGCTTCGCGGGGTTCAGCGACTCGGCGAAGCCGCGGATGAGCAGGTTCACCTGCACCGGATCCCGCAGCGTCGGGGCGTGCCCGCCGCCGCGGATCGTCACCATCTGGCCGCCGGTCCAGCGGGCCAGCGCCACGCCGGTCTGATACGGCACGATCGCGTCCTGGTCGCCGTGCACGATCAGCACCGGGCAGCGCACCCGCCGGCAGACGGCCTCGGTGCCGTCGGCGGTGACCTCCGCCATGGCCTGCCTGGTGAGCAGCAGCGTCTCCGCGGTCGTCTCCAGGCCCCAGCTGATCCCGTCCTCCCGCTGCTTGGTCGAGTGCGGCTCGGTGAACACCTGCGACATGAAGAACTCGACCCAGCCGCGGTAGTCGGCGAGCCAATAGTGCCGGTTGGCCTTCCCCCAGCCCTCGTAGGAGTCCTTGGGCTCGTCGAAGTCCGGCGGGGCCGGCCAGGGCAGCGCCGCGCCGATCGCGACCACCCCGGCCGCCCGCTCCGGATACCAGGCGGCCAGCTGCAGCGCGTGCCGGCCCCCCATGGACAGGCCGCGACGACCACCGCCCGGCCCGCCCCGGTCGCGTCAAGCACGGCGATCGCATCGTCGACGTATTCCCGGTCCAGGTATGCCCCGGCGCACCCGGGCCGGTCGGCCCGGCCGTTGCCCCTGCCCTCCACGGTGATCACCCTGAAACGGCGCGCCAGGTACGGCACCTGGGCCTTCCACTGCCGGGCGTGCACGATCGCCCAGGAGGTGAGCAGCAGGATCGCCGGCTCGCCCGCGCCGAACACCTCGTAGCCGACCTTAACGCCGCCGCGCTCCACAAAGCCCTCGGCGTCCGGGTACCTCGCCCGCATGGCCCCTCCCCTGCGACGGAACCCCCGCTCCGCCCGTTCTACCCCTGCTCATTGCAGCGCGGTTGCAACGCCAGTGCAATGGCGCGGCCGAGTCTTGACGGGAGGCACATCAGCACAAGGGAGGGTCATCATGGCCATCGACATGGACAAGCTGAACGAGTTCGTCGGCAGGTTCGTCACCGATCTCGGCGCGACGGTCGCGGCGGGCAACGTGGTGATCGGGCACCGGCTCGGCCTGTACCGGGCGCTCGCGTCCGGCCCGGCCACCCCCGACGAGCTCGCCGGGCGCACCCGGACCAACCCGCGGTACGTCGCCGAGTGGCTGCGCGGGCAGGCGGCGGGCGGCTACGTGGAGTACGACCCGGCGGCGGACAGGTACTCGATGACAGAGGAGCAGGCGTTCGCCCTGGCCAACCCGGACGGCGCCGTGTATGCCCCCGGCGCGTTCGTGCTCGCCCTGGGCGCGCTGCGGGCCGAGCCGCGGATCACCGAGGCCTTCCGCTCCGGCACCGGGTTCGGCTGGCACGAGCACGACGAAGACGTCTTCATCGGCTGCGAGCAGTTCTTCCGGCCCGGTTACATCGCCAACCTCGTCCCGTCGTGGATCCCCGCGCTGGACGGCGTCGAGGACAAGCTGCGGGCCGGCGCCACCGTCGCGGACATCGGCTGCGGCCTGGGCGCGTCGACGATCCTGCTCGCGCAGCACTACCCGAACTCCCGGTTCGCCGGCTCGGACTATCACGACCAGTCGATCGAGCTGGCCCGCAAGCGGGCGGCGGACGCGGGGGTCGCCGACCGGGTGAGGTTCGAGGTCGCGTCGGCCGCGTCGTTCTCCGGGTCCGGCTACGACCTGGCCGCCAGCTTCGACTGCCTGCACGACATGGGCGACCCGCTCGGCGCGGCCCGGCATGTCCGCCGGGCGCTCAAGCCGGACGGCACCTGGCTGGTCGTCGAGCCGAACGCGGCCGATGAGCCCGCGGGCAACATGAACCCGGTGGGGCGGCTCTACTACAACTTCTCCACGCTGCTGTGCGTGCCGAACGCGATGTCGCAGCCGGGCGGCTACACGCTCGGCGCGCAGGCGGGCGAGGCCGCCATCAGGCAGGTGGTGACCGAGGCCGGCTTCACCAGGTTCCGCCGCGCCGCCGAGACGCCGTTCAACATCGTCTACGAGGCACGCCCGTAACCCGGCGACACCGTGCCCGCGCGGGCTCAGCCGCCGAGCGCCGCGCGGGCGCGCTCGATCACGGCGGCCAGGTCGTCCGGGCCCGGGCCGCCGTACAGCGGGCCGGTGCCGTCGCCCAGCAAGCCGGTCACGATCGCGACGCCCTGCGCCGCCACCGGGCCCGGCGCGGCCAGGCTGTCGGCCAGCGCCGACAGGTCCGGGGCCGACCGGCTGATCCGCCCGGTGCTGAGCGGGACCCGCGCCGGGCGGGCATCACCGGGCCGGCCCGCGGAGGCCAGAACCCGCCGCAGGCTCGCGGTCAGCCGGCGGCGATACCGCTCGGAGGCCAGCTGGGTGGCACGAGCCGCCAGGACGGCACCGGACTCGGGGCGGGCGCCCTCGGCCAGCTCACGATCCAGCCGCGCCGCGCGGCAGCCGGCCAGTATCCGGTGCCACGGCCGTACCCGGCGCAGCGTCAGCCGGCCGAGATCGTCGTCCAGGAGGGCATGCATCGCGCGTCTCCCTGTGCTGCGTGACCTGTAAGATCATCATACCAGTCATGAGTGACCTGTAAATAGCATTTACTAGTCACTTAGTCGGCGAGGAGACGCGGTCATGGCGGCTACCCTGGACGTTGTGACGCCGCCGCCGTGGGCCGCCCACGTCGAGGACAAGCAGGCGCCGATGCCGCTGCTGCTGGTGCAGGCCTTCGTGGACACGCTGGAGGCGGACACCGGCACGGATCTGCTCGCGCACGCCGACGAGGCCGAGGCCTGGCTGGCCGCGGCCGGGCTGCGGGACGCGGGCGGCGCGCCCGGCGCCGGACTCGGCGGCGACCTGAACCTGGCCCGCCGGGCCAGGGAGAGCATCCGGGCGCTGATCGGGCGCAACACCGGCGGGCGGCCGCTGACCGACGACGAGACGGGGCCGCTGCGCACGGTCCTGCGCGAGGCGGCTCCGTGCCTGGACCTGACCGCCGACGGCCGGGTCCTCCTGGAAGCGGGCGGCCGACCGGGCAGCCTGGCGCACGGACTGCTGCGGCTGCTGCTGATCATCCGCGACGCGCAGGCCGACGGCACCTGGGACCGGCTCAAGCTGTGCGGCAACCCCGACTGCCGCTGGGCCTTCTATGACCGATCGCACAGCCGCCGCGGCGCCTGGTGCGACATGGCCAGCTGCGGCAACCGGGTGAAGAACCGCAACCTCCGCGCCCGCAGGCGCGGGCCGCGCCGGACGCCCCGCGGTGATCCGGGCCGCCGGGAGGCGGATCGAGCATCTGTTAGTAGTGTGCGGGGTGATCACCCCGCACACTACTAACGTTTCGGCAGCTGCGGGTAAGCCGCGGGGCCGGGCTCGCTAGCTGTCCGCGGCGCCGCGCTCGCGGGCGGCCAGGGCGAGCAGCTCCTCGGCGTGCGCCTGGCCGAACTCCGACTGCTCCAGGCCGGCCAGCATCCGGGACAGCTCCCGGATGCGGCCGGCCTGGTCGAGCCGCGTCACCCCGCTGGCGGTGACCAGCCCGTCGCCGGCCTTCTCCACCACCAGGTGGTGGTCCGCGAACGCCGCGACCTGCGGCAGGTGGGTGACCGCGATCACCTGGGCCGAGCGGGCGAGCCTGGCCAGCCGCCTGCCGACCTCGACGGCGGCCTTGCCGCCGACCCCGGCGTCCACCTCGTCGAAGACGAACGTGGGGACCGGGTCGGCGCCGGCGAACACCACCTCGATGGCGAGCATGACCCGGGACAGCTCGCCGCCGGAGGCGCCCTTGTGCAGCGGCAGCGGCGGGGCGCCGGGATGGGCGGCCAGCCTGATCTCCACGTCGTCGGCGCCGTGCGGGCCCGGCGAGTCCAGCGGGATGACCGCGGCGGTCAGCGACGCGTGCGGCATCGCGAGCGCGGTCAGCTCGGCCGTCACCTCGGCGCCGAACCGCGCGGCGGCCGCCGACCGCAGCTCGGTCAGCCGCCCTGCCAGCGCCTGCACCTGCGCGGCGAGCGCCGCCTCCTCCGCGGTGAGCGCGGCGATCCTGTCGTCGGCCCCCTCCAGCTCGGCCAGCCGGGACGCGGCCTGCTTGGCCCAGTCCAGCACGCCTGCCACGTCGCCACCCGGCCCCCCGTAGGCCCGGGCCAGCCTGCCGAGCGCGGCCCGGCGCTCCTGCACCGCGGCAAGCCTGCCCGGGTCGGCGTCCAGCGAGTCCGCGTACGACGCGAGCTCGGCCGCCACGTCGGAGACCAGGTAGCTCGCCTCGGACAGCCGTCCGGCCAGCCCGGCGAGCACCGGGTCGTGGCCGCGGACCGCGTCCAGGGCGCGCCCGGCGGCACCCAGCAGCGTGACCGCGTCCGCGCCCCCGGCCGCGGCCGGGTCGCCGAGCAGCGCCTCGTGCGCCGTGGTGGCCGCCGCGTGCAGGGCATCGGCATTGGCCAGCCGATCCTCCTCCTCGCGCAGCGCCGCGTCCTCGCCGGCGGCCGGGGCCGCCGCCTCGATCTCGGCCAGGCCGAGCCGCAGCGTCTCCGCCTCGGCCGCGCGCTCCCGTTCCGCCCGCGCCAGCGCGTCACGCTCGTCGCGGACCGCGCGGTGCCGTGCGAACGCCCGCCGGTAGTCCGACAGCACCGCGGCAAGCTCCGGGCCGCCGAACCTGTCGAGCGCCTCGCGCTGCCGTCCCGGCTTGAGCAGCTGCTGCTGGTCCGCCTGCCCGTGCACGGCGACCAGGTCGTCGGCGAGCACCTGCAGCAGCGACACCGGGACCGAACGGCCGCCGGCGAACGCCCGCGACCGCCCCTCCGCCGACACCGAACGGCTGAGCACCAGCACGGTCCCGTCCTCGTCCAGGTCGCCGCCTGCCTCCTCCACCTCCCGCGCCACGCCGGGAGCGACAAGGAGCCTGCCCTCCACCGAGGCGCGCGCCGCCCCCGGCCGCACCCGTGCCGGGTCGGCGCGGCCGCCGAACAGCAGCCCGAGCGCGGTGACCACCATGGTCTTCCCGGCCCCGGTCTCGCCGGTCAGCGCGGTGAACCCGGCCGACAGCTCCAGGGTGGCGTCGTCGATGACGCCGAGACCGGTGATGCGGACTTCCTCAAGCATGGACGCCAGCGCCCTCCCCGGAACGGCCGCGCCAGCCCGCCACCGGCAGGCCGAACTTGGCCACCAGCCGGTCGGTGAACCGGCCGCCGGGCGCGCCCGGCTCCTCCAGCCGCGCCAGCAGCACGGGCAGCGCGCCGCGGCGGACCTCCACCCGGGCGCCGGGCGCCAGCTCGACCTTACGCCGGCCATCGCACCACAGCACCGCCCCCGGCGTCTCGGCCGCCACGATCAGCTCGACCGCGAGCACCGACCGCGGCGAGACCACCATCGGCGGGGCGAACAGCGCGTGCGCGCTGATCGGCACCATGAGCAGCGCCTCCACCTCGGGCCACAC
>Ga0209061_1002686_pt1 | contig 21503 bp, 22 predicted proteins | sample Coa_R1_10_FD_187157 | JGI IMG/M metagenome (GOLD analysis project Ga0209061, IMG submission 187157) | Surface soil microbial communities from Centralia Pennsylvania, which are recovering from an underground coalmine fire - Coalmine... | ecosystem: Environmental > Terrestrial > Soil >...
GTTGATACCGATGATTGCCAAAAAGGAGAAAAATTTTCAATGGAACCGATCCAAAATGTAGAGACAGGGCCTGCCCCTGTCTTGTTGAATGGCAATGTAGAGACAGGGCCTGCCCCTGTCTTGTCGAATGGCACGCCTGTCGTGTCTGAATTCATCTCTGAAGGATCGCAGCCCGCGCCAGCGCATTCTGGTATGGCAGAGATCGAGCGCCTGCTGGCCGAGATTCGGCTTCAGCGCGCCGAACTGACGCTCGAACGGCGCCTGCAAGAGAGCATCCTGCCGCAGGCGGTCAAAGAGCAGGTGCGTGCGCGCTATCGGGGGCGCATCTTCGAGGAGGGGGAGTTGGAAAAAGATCTCGCCGGCGCGCTGCATATGATGGCCGAATTGAGCCGCGAGGGCATTGTGCGCGGCCACAACTACGTCAAGCCGGAAGTTGGCAGCCAGATCACCGAGTCCGAGAAGATCCAGGCCGCCTTTGACCGCATGTTTGATCTTGAGATCGACAGCGCGCGCCTGGGCAATATTCGCGGCTTCACCTCCATTCGCGAAGCCTACGCCCGTGTCACCGGCGATGCCAGCCTCATAGGTGGCATTACCGGTCAGAGCCTGCTCGGCCAGATCCGCGTCTCCGAAAGCGCGCCCATCGCCCGCATCACCGAGGCCGATACTACTACTGCCACATTTTCCTACCTGCTCGGCACCAGCATGAACAAGCGCCTGCTTAAAGATTACCAGGCATGGCCGGCGGAATGGCAAAAATTTGTCAGCATCATGCCCATCCGCGACTTCAAGCAGCAAACTCGCGTCAGGCTCGGCGCCTTCGGCTCGCTGCCGATAGTGGCCGAGGACACGGCCTATACGGCGGTCACGCTCAGCGACTCCGCCGCTACCTACGTGCCGCAAAAACGGGGCAACCTTGTCACTGTATCCCGCGAAACGATCATCAATGACGATTTGCAGGCCATCAAGCAGATCCCGACCAAGCTGGCCGTCGCGGCTGCCTACACGCTGGCCGAGTTCGTCTACGGCTTCCTGTCGAGCAATCCCACGATCTACGATGGCAGCGCTCTCTTCACGGCGGGCGCGCCACATAACAACCTCGGAGCGTCCAATCTCAGCACCAGCGCCATGCAGAGCGGGATCACCGCTATGCGCGAGCAGACCAATTATGCTGGCAAGCGCCTGGGCCTGCGCCCGCGCTACCTCATCGTCCCGCCCGAACTGGAGTGGACGGCGATGGTTGCCACCAGATCGGCGGGCGTGCCGGGCAGCAACAACAACGACATCAATCCCATGCTCGGCTACGTCACGCCCATCGTCGCGCCGCAGCTCACCAGCGCCACGCAGTGGTTCCTGGCCGGCGATCCGCGCGAGATCGACACCATCGAAGTCGGGTTTGTGGGAGGGCAGGTCAACCCTGCGCTGTATATCCAGGATTCGCCTCTACTGGGTCTTAACTTCACTCAAGATGCCATCTCCTTCAAATGCAGACACGAATATGGAGGAGCGGTGGTGGACTTCAGGGGCTTATATAGGGGGAATTAGGAGGCGTTTATGCCAGAGTTCCTCAATCCCGATGGCTCGGGGCTGGTTGGCGGCCTGAACGCGGCGGGCGTGGGGCAGGCGCTGCAACTCGACGCCAGCGGCAACCTCAAGGTCAGCGGCGCCGCGAGCCTCGGCAGCCTGAGTGCGCCGAACATCACCGAGGACCAGATCCGCGCCTGGATCGCCAATGGGCAGAGCTTTAGCGTCACCACCGGCAAACTTACGGCAGCCGGCGCGATTAATGCTGGATTTTCGGTGTTCAATCCGGCTGCATCTGGCAGGACACTGCTCGTGTACAGCATTAAATATATGATAGGGAACAATAACTTCTCGACACTCAATCTCACCACCACGGATCCGGCGCTCGGAACCTCTATGACGCCGGTGAACAATAAGGCCGGCAGCTCTACGGCGAGCGTTACATCCTGCTCCTATGCTAATAGCAACCTGGCGAGCGCCGGAACGGTGAATGATGCTTTCGGCAGCGCCAGCAATACGCTTACGCAGGTGCTGCAAAATGGGGATTGCCTGGTGGTCCCGCCAGGGAATGGCTTTGCTCTCTACCTCAACCTCTCTGGCGCCAACGCCTATGTGGCCTCAGCGGAGTGGATCGAATACTAGCACAGAAAGGACAACATATGCTCGATATGCTGGAACTCGTCTTCGGGCGCTATAACGGAGGGCAGACCGTACCCGCAGGATCGTACCTCAATCCGCGCACGCTCTGCATCTTCCAGACGGCCAGCGATGCCACGCTGCCCCAGGATGGCACCTTTGTCCGCGTCGATCCCAGTGGCAGCCAGACCTTCGCCAATATCGCCACCACGCTCAATGCCCTCCTCGGCAGTGGCTATACTGCCGGCAGCTTCCACGCCTGCGGCAGTCCCGACAATAGCGCTGCTCCCGGTCAGATGAGCAACGACGCTTAGGTAAAAGGGGGGCAGGGGGACGTTAGTCCCTCTGGCGGGGCGCGTGGATGTCCCCCGAAGAAATTTATTCTCATATTCGGTGCTATTCGGGAGGAAATAAAAAATGACGAGCCTGCATCACCATCGCCTGCACAGCGGCCAGCAGCGAAGCCGGAGCCACGCGCAGCCACACCAGGTCATCCGGCGCGGCATTCTGACCAGCTTCAACCCGGGCACTTACACCGCCAATGTCCTGCTCGTCGAGGCTACCAGCGCCTTCCTCCAGGGCATTCCGGTAGCCTGTCATCTCGACGGCACCAGCGCTCAGGTCAACGCTATGTGCGCCATTCTCTTCTTCGATGAGCAGAACTACACCGATGCTGTGGTGCTGGCCGTCTACCCCAACGGCGCGCAGGGCGTTCCGTTTCCAGCGCCGGGCCGCGTCGTTCTCACTACCGGAACCGCCCTCTTCAGCGGCCAGTTCATCGCCTCTGGCAGCACCGCTACATTTACCGCTGTCGGCGGCAGCGTTCCCGGCGGCGCGCTCGGCATCGTCTTCAGCGCTAACTTCACCAGCTCAAGCGCTGGCAGCTATATCCAGATCGCGCCGCATGGAGCCGCGAACATCGGCAACTATGTCGCTATCGGCAATCTGCCCGCCGCCAATGCCTTCCTCAACGGCGGCGGCCTCGTGCAGCTCGATAGCAACGGCAAAATCGACATCAAGGCCAATGGCGGCGCCTGCACCGTCAGCCTCTATACCCAGGGGTATGTGATATGAGATGCGGAGATGTAATTATCAGCATCGGTAATGACGGGGCCTCCGCAGGGCCGCAACAGGCGGATTGTGTAGGGGCGCAACGGGCGGATTGTGTAGGAGCGCAACGGGCGGATTGTGTAGGAGCGCAACGGGTGGATGGTGTAGGGGCGCAACGGGCGGACGGCGTAGGGGCGCAACGGTGGATGGTGTAGGGGCGCAACGGGCGGACGGCGTAGGGGCGCTGCGAGCGGCAGTGAGCAAGCCCGCCTCGTCCCATAGATGGACCTGCGTTTTCGGAGAGAAAGCGGGCTTGCTCGCGCGAGCGCGCTCGCAGCGCCCCTACGGCGGAAGGCGCAGGGGCGCAACGGGCGGACCGTGCGTGCAGCGCCGCAACGGGTGGATGGTGCAGCGCCGCAACAGGCGGATGGTGTAGGGGCGCAACGGTGGATGGTGTAGGGGCGCTGCGAGCGGCAGTGAGCAAGCCCGCCTCGTCCCATAGATGGACCTGCGTTTTCGGAGAGAAAGCGGGCTTGCTCGCGCGAGCGCGCTCGCAGCGCCCCTACGGCGGAAGGCGCAGCGCCCCTACGGCGGATGGTGTAGGGGCGCAACGGGTGGATGGTGCAGCGCCGCAACGGGCGGATGGTGTAGGGCCGCAACGGGCGGACGGTGTAGGGGCGCAACGGAGGATGGTGTAGGGGCGCAACGGGCGGACCGTGCGTGCAGCGCTGCAACGGTGGATGGTGCAGCGCCGCAACAGGCGGATGGTGTAGGGGCGCAACGGGCGGATGGTGCAGGGGCGCAACGGGCGGATGGTGTAGGGGCGCTGCGAGCGGCAGTGAGCAAGCCCGCCTCGTCCCATAGATGGACCTGCGTTTTCGGAGAGAAAGCGGGCTTGCTCGCGCGAGCGGCAGTGAGCAAGCCCCTATGGCAGATTCGGTATTCATACAGGTGGCGAGAGGAGAAGAACATGAGCAAAGCGTCGCACAGCGACATCGAGGAGCGCTGCGAGCGCCAGCTCGCACGGCTCGAACAGATCATTGCTGAACTTATCGCGGGACTCGACCTCACCGAACTTTCGAGCGCCGAGCGGCTCAACTACACCATCAAAATCGTGCCCCTGCACACACGCCTGCTCGCTTTACGCCTGAACTGCGCGCCCGGCGAGGACGAAAGCGAGCGGGAAAACGCGCTCAACGCCGCGCTCATGCGTCATATGCGCGGCGAGATGTAGGCGAGATGTAGAGGCGCCCCTTGCGGGCGCCAGGCGCCAGGGAGGAGCCACAATGCGCACACTCACGACAACGCTCAGCGCCGCCGTTGCGGCAAGCACGCGCCGGCCCTGCATCACTCTGACGGCAGAGGATCATATCAACCACCTCGCGCAGAGCATCAACACGGCCGGCAATAGCGCCGCGATCAGCAACGCCTGTGTCGCCAGCGATGGCTCGATCATCCGTGTGCGTCTCACGCGCGGCGGCAACGCGCTCCAGCAGTCCTTTCAATGGCAGCACATCAGCGATCCGACGAGCGCGAGCCAGTGGAGTGCGTGGACAACCTTTAGCGGCGGCTCCAACAATATGTTCGAGGATGGCGGCTGCTGCGTCTCCAATAACAATGGCACGCTGCGCGCCTTCGCCCAGCAGGGCAGCGGCGGCAACAGCATCTACGTCTGGACCAGCACCAATAACGGCCAGAGCTGGAGTTCCAGCCCCGGCTCTGTGCTGGCGCCGCCATCGAATGCACTCTGCAAAGGCATGGGCAGCGCGGGCCATAACGACGTGTTCTTCGCTTACGATGTCCTGGGTGGCGAGGCACTCGGCTGCTCCTTCTATAACGGATCCTGGTCAGCCCTGCACACCTGGACATTATCCGCCGTTCCCAACTGCTCCGGCCTGGCCGTGGTCTGGGTGAGCGCCAGCGGACTCTATTACGTCATCTACAGTGACGGCTACACACTCAAGGAATGTACAACGACCAGCAACGGCGCTACCTGGAACGCGCTTCCCGATATCGCCCCGGCCACCAGTACCGCTATCGGACGCAGCAATCCCCAGATCGCCCTCTTCGACGGCCTCTACCAGTTGACCTGTGTCGAAATCGACACGGGCGCGCTCACCGGCACCGTCTACTCGTATCCGCGCGTTCGCCAGAGCGCCGATCTCCTGCACTGGTCCACCGGCATGATCCTGCACGACCTCAGCGAATCCTTTGCCGCGATCATGCTCAAGGCCACACCGCCCGGACAGAGCCGCGCGCGTTACATCGCGGCCGGCATGGCCGCCGTACAGCTTGGCCTGGACTTCCAGCAGAGCGACAGCACGCAATGCGTAGATCTTTCTGGCCGCGTCCTTAGCTATCAGCGCAGCGATGAGCTTGAGAAGCCGGGCGAACTTATCGTCACGCTCGATAACAGCGGCAGCGCGCTGCTTGGCAGCCTCGCCAGATACGGCGCCGGTTTCGCTCCCATCGGCCTCAATGCCACGCTCGTCTTAAGCGAGGGATACCAGACGGGAACGCCGCCGGGCAATCCTGAAACCGTCACCGTCGGACGCTATCACATCAACCAGATCGTCGTCGAGCGCTCGCCCACGGTTAACCAGATACGGCTCGTCGCCTACGATCTCTCGCGCAATCTCGATATGCAGAACCGTTATCAGATTACATATATCAATCAATCGCTCTCCTGGCTGATTAGCGAACTCTGCGCCCGCGCTGGCCTCTTCTCGCTCGCGCTGCCCACTACCGCGCAGATGGCGCTCATCATTCCTTCCTTCGTCCTGCACGCGGGCCAGACGTATCGCGCGGCCATCGATGAACTCTGCCGCGTCTACTGGCTTGACTACTTCCTCGACCAGAACGAGACGCTGCAATTTCGCGAACTCTCCAGCGCGGATGCCAGCGTATGGAGCTATCAGCCAGAGGTCGAAACGCTTGCCATTGGCAGCGACGACCTGCGCGCCAATCATATTATCGTCTCCGGCAAGCCTCCCGTTGGAGGCCCGCTTGGAGCCATCACCAGCGGCGAAGCCTACGACGACACCAATTTGCATACCGTCGGCCTTGAGCGTCTGCTGCTCACCGCCGACCAGAAGATCGTCACCGCCAGCCAGTGCGCCAGCAAGGCCGCCTTCCTCATGCAGCAGGAGCAGCGCGGCCAGGCACAGCACACCATTACCGTTCCCGCCAATCCTGCCCTGCAAGCGCTCGACGTAATCACGCTCGCAGACATGCCGCTGCCCGCAGGTACCGGCCTCACCTCCAACGCCCGCATTGTCAAAAGCGAGATTAAATACGAAGCGCAGAAGGGTATATATGAAATGACCCTTGATCTGGAAGGAGTTTGAAATGGGTACCGCACAGTTAATCGGCAATCTCGCCATCGTCCTTTTCCCGCTCATCATCAGCCTGGCAGCCTGGCTCTATCAGCATCTCATCCAGTGGTTGCCTGACAGGCAGCGTGCGACGCTGAGCCAGTTCGCGCGCATGGCCGTCACCAGCACCGAGCAGCTCTACAGCGACCTTTCCGGCTCGGGCAAGAAGCAGGAGGCTATGAACGCCCTCGCCGCCCTCTTCAAATCTTTCGGCCTGCCCGTTCCCGGAACCGCCGCGCTCAGCGCAGCCATCGAAGCCGAGGTATGGCTCATGCACCAGGCCGAAGCTTCCGTCGTCGACAACCCGCCCGCCCTGACTACCCCGCCGGGCAATCTCCCATAAAGAGGGCATCCGATCCTCAGCGTTCTCGCCGTGCGTTTGCGTGGCTGAGCCGCGCCAGGAGCCGGCTGGATGTGTGAAAGATGCGCGCGGCGCTGCGCCAGAGGCCGGCTGGATGTGTGAAAGATGCGCGCGGCGCTGCGCCAGGAGCCGGCTGGATGTATGAAAGATGCGCGCGGCGCTGCGCCGCAGGCGTGAGCATAGAACAAAATGCACATGAGGAGGAAGAAATGCTTTTAAGCGACATCGAAAACATGACGCGCCAGGACCTTTTCGACACCACCGCCACGCGCTGGCAGAACAGCGACATAGACCGCGCCATCGACAAAGCCGTTGACCGCTATTCCGCCTATTACCCCAACATCGCCTTTGTCGATATGCAGATGCAGCCCTACCAGCGCACTTACCCGTATCCGCCGTCGTGGAATCCCGCCTATCCTGTGCTCTGGATCGAGAAGGTGCTCTATCCCTTGCAGGTCTATGGCTCGCAATACGCCGCTCCCCTGACCGCGCCAGTAGCCGCAGCCGGCGCCGGGGCGGGCCTGGGCATCGGCCTCTACCAGTATCGCGTCACGTATCTCACGCAGGGCGGCGAGACCACCGCCGGTCCCGCTGTCAGCGTAAGTACCAGCAGCGGCAGCCAGCAGGTCGCTCTGAGCAACATCCCCATCGCGCCCGCGCAGCCACAGCAGCCGGGCATCGCCACCAATAACGTCATCGGGCGCAACCTCTATCGCACACTGGCCGGTGGCTCGACCTTCCACTACCTGGTCTCCCTCCAGGACAACAGCACGAGTGTCTACACCGACAACGCCTCCGATAGCGCGCTCGCCGGCATGCCACAGCCGCCCGGCGTCAATACTTCGGGCGTCATGGTCTGGCCGCCCTATGAGCGCAGCTTCTCCGAGTATAGCAACATGTACGACTCGAGCACCGCGCTCGCCGCCGGAGGCAATATGGGCCTGCTCGGAGCCATCGGTGACGCCAGTGGACCGACCGGAACGCAGGCTCCCAGTTTCACACTCTCGCTCAGCCCCGCCGAACTGCCCAAAGATAACACGCTCGTTATGCGCGTCTTCTATGCCACCAGGCAGCAACTCGACAATAGCGGCAGCACCATACCCGAGGTTCACCGCGATATCATCGTGCTCGGCGCTATCGCGTATGCCCTCGAAGCCTACCAGATTCCCACCAACGATAACTTCGACTTCCAGGACGGCACGCTCAGGGATCGCATCGACGATACCGCTATTCCCGGCGCGTGGCTGGCCGTCGCGAAATACAGGATGCAGCAATTTGAGAGCCGCCTGCAAGAGATCAAGCAGCAGCGAGACTTCGCCAGCAGCGCGCGGGCGCACTGGGGCGACGTGCCCGTCCGCTATGCCCGTCTCTAGCTCTGTCAGTGACTCTTGTGGGGCCATCATCAGGTCTGTTGCCAGGTGGAAAGTAGCGGCGCAGCCAGGCGGGGGTCAAAAGGGCGACTGCCCCTTTGCGAGGAGTGGGATGTCCCCACTTTTTCCCCTTCCCTCGCCGCCGCAGGTGGCAAAATCACCTTTGCAACAGTCCTGAGGCAAGTTCTGATATATGCTTGTAAATATAGAACAAAAGACAAAAATGAATGTTTAGAGACGACTTCTCCCAGAGCGGCTCGTCCACAGGGAGGCGGATTATGAAGGAGGAAGTGAACCATGCCGGAAATTTATAGCGTCATCAGTGTCATCAGCATGCTTCTCACCGTCGCCGGTATCCTGGGGGGCATCCTCGCCTTCAAAAATGGTTTCACCAGAACCGCCAACGAAGTGCAGGAGCGCGTCATCAACGCTCTGCAACAGGAGATCAGCGTCCTGCATATGCGCATCGTAGACCTGGAGGCCGAGAATCGGCGTCTCGATCAGGTGCTCGTCACGCTGTGCGAGGCGCTCAAAAAGCGCGGCATCGTTGTCTCTATCGATGGCAACCTTGTCACAGTCACCGACGGCAACACCACTCATTCCGTGCGCATCAAGGGCGCGCAGGGAGAGGATAAGCGATGAGTTATACGATAGGGGTGGACTGTGAGGTCGTGATCGATGGCACCGGGTACTGGATCAAAGCTGGCAGCTACAGCGTTAAGCAGCCGCGCGTGCGCCAGGCGAGCTATCGCGCCGACGGCTCCCTGGCCTACGTCGATCTTGGTCCGGGCAAGCGCGCCTGGACCATGACCATTCTCTGCATCAACGAACTCAGGCGCTACGACGGCACACCCGTCGCTCTGAGCGGCCAGCAGTACCGCGACGCCCTGCGCGCATCCTACACCGGCAGCGCCGGCGCGACCATCAATTATAGCGATCCACTCGGCAGCGCGAGCATTCCGGTCCACTTTGATGCCTACGAGGAGAAGATCATCGATCTGCACAGCCAGATCATCGCTCTGGCCGCTGGCAGCAGCGCCGGCGCATCCTATGAAGTGACCATCACGCTGCTTGAGGCATAGGACCCACATATAGCTTATTGTAGTAACAAAATCATTACCTGTACCGTAAATACAATCATATAAGGGTACGCCATCATAACGATCAGGTAGAATGATCGGAAAGGTTATGTATTCATGGTAGCAAGTCAAGCAGAACCTCCCACGTTCGCCACCCTCAATAAAGCGCAATGCGCCTCCCTCACCACCTTTCGCAAAAATGGCGCAGCGGTCGCAACTCCCGTCTGGTTCGCCGAGCATGGAGGCATCATTTATATCGATTCCCTGGCTCACACCGGCAAGGTCAAGCGCATTCGTCATACTGCGCGTGTCACCCTGGCTCCCTGCACCTTCGGTGGCGCAATTACCGGCCCCACAATGGAGTGCCGCGCGCGCATTGTCAGCGATCCGCAGGAGATGAAGGTTGCCGAAGCGGCCCTGGCGCACAAATACTTTCCCATCCGCTGGATCTACTATAGTCTGAGCGCTCTATGGCGTGCAATCCGGCGCAAAGCGGAACCTCTATCGGTCTACATTGCCGTCGAACCCGTCTCCATTGCATGATAAAAAATAGGCAACGGAATAGATGACGGTTGATTGTGTGAGGAGGGTAACTGTGCAACGGAGGTACCGTTTCCCAGCTCAGTGAAGGTACGTACCCTTTGTAGAAGCTGGTCAACGGCGCCTCTATCATGATAGAACGACAAACGCAGCAATTTTTCCAAAAGCTCGCCCCACGTCCAGAGCGCAATTATGAATGGAGCAGCAACATGCCTGGCATCGACATTAGCTGGTTCGCGCGCGAAATTCTTCATAAGCCTCTCTACGTTTTTCAAGAAGAAATCTGCAATGCCATCCTTGACTCGGTACTCAATGGCAAGGGCCTCACCTTCACAATCATGTTAGCCCGTCAGTCGGGCAAGAATCAGATCTCAGCCGCAATCGAGACATACTTGCTCGCTTGCATGGAGAGCGGGACGATCATTAAAGCAGCTCCTACGTAACGTTCAAGCCACAGGTCATCAACTCACGCCTGCGCTTACTCTCTATGCTCGATAATCCACTGACACGTGATCGCGTCTGGCGTAGCTTCGGCTATATGATCGGCCTCGCTCCCACGCCAGAACTGCGTGATGTCCAGGCCGGGCCGCGTATCATGTTCTTCTCAGCCGGGCGAGAGTCCAATATCGTCGGCGCTACCGCTTCGCTGTTATTGGAGGTTGATGAAGCACAGGATGTCGCTATCGATAAATTCGATAGAGAACTGCGCCCGATGGCTTCGACTACCAACGCAACCACGGTACTTTATGGGACGGCGTGGAGCGAGGACACGCTGCTCGCTATCATGCGCGCGAATAATCTCGCGCTGGAGGAACGCGACGGGATCAGGCGGCATTTTGAGTACGACTGGAGAACGCTTGCCGCCATCAATACAAATTACAAAAAGTTTGTCGAAGGCGAAATTGCCCGACTCGGTGCGGACCACCTCACCATTCGGACACAATATCGCCTGCTGCCCATTTCCGGTGCGGGCTTGCTACTCAACGAAATGCAGTGCTACCTGCTCAGTGGCGGCCACGACTGGGAGGATGAGCCGGATGAGGAGGACGACGGTATCTATGTCGCCGGCATCGATGTTGGTGGCGAATATCGGCCCCGCGCGGATGGTTTGGGCGCTGTTTACATTACCTCCCCACTGGGGAGGGTTCCTGCCTCGGCCCATGATGCGACGGTCATCACCGTTGGCAAGGTGCGTTACAACGAATTTCAACTGCCAAAGATAGAGGTCGTTCATCACTACTGCTTTACCGGCATGAGGCATAGCGAACAGTATGCCGCCATCTGTGAGATTGCGCAGCGCTGGAACATCAGGCGGCTGGTGATCGATGCAACGGGTCTGGGCGAAGCACTCGCCAGCCTGCTCATTGATCGTTTCGGCGATAAGAGGGTGAGCGCCTTCAAGTTCAGCAGGCCGAGCAAGAGTAGATTGACCTACCAGTTTTTAAGCATGGTCAATGCCGGGCGGCTCAAAATCTATCGTCAGGACGAGGCGCCGGCGGCGATCTATAGCGAGTGCTGGAAGCAGTTGAAGCTTGCCAGGTATCGCGTGCCGGTACAGGGCCTGATCGAGATGTACTGCGAGGATGGCGAGGCCAACGATGATTACCTTATGAGCCTTGCCTTATGCTGTGAAGCGACACGGGAATTCATACCAGCCGTTCAAGAGGTGGCTGTCATCAAACCAAGAAGGCTCTACGAGGACGAAGGGAGATATTAGATCGCCAGTTTCTTCTTTGCGCGATACTTTGCTAGCAGGTAGCCGCTCCACTGGAAGAGGAAGATAAAGATGCAGAGCCAGAGCACGCCGAACAGGTATCCTCCCAGCACATCGACCAGGTGATGTTCCCCGGCTTCCACGCGCGAAAAGCCGACCACTAACAGGTAAATTGCCACCAGGGCCTGCAACGGCAATAGCAGCCAGCGATAGCGCCAGCGTCGCACGGGCCGCGTAAAGCTCAGGTAGAGCAGAAATCCATAGAAGACAACATCGTGCGTCACATGTCCCGATGGAAAGCTAAACACGTTGACGATGCGATGCACGCAGATGCCATCCTTTGGCGTCGCTCGTGGGCGCGCAACCAGCGTCGTAATTCCGCCCCATACCAGCGTAGCCGTCAGCGTCGCTAATCCCAGCAGGAGCGAGGCGCGGAACTGACGAAAGAGCGCCAGTATAATCATGCAGACAATGGGTACGACAATCGAAGGTATGGGATCATTCATGCGATTGATCAGATCGGCTTCGGCGTCTACCCAGGTGCGAGGGGCTTGCAGGCTATAGGTGCAGGGAATGGGATGCGGCCCCTGAATCAGATTCGTGAAGCTCAACTCGAAGGGCCAGAAGTCGGGATGGTTATGTACAATGAAGCTGAGCGCTGTAAAGACTATGGCCCCGATAAACCAGAGTATGATAGCGATTGTCAGGTGGCTACGCAGATCCGATCTGCTGGTCTCAATTAGAGTTGCGTTATCCGCTACCTGCTCCACCTGGCGTTCTCTTGCACGCTCCATGCACTATCCTCCGCTGCGGCAAATCGAATTATTTCTGTTATTTGCCACAAGCTCTACACGTCCCATAGCCTGTGCCCGGTTTCAAGCACTGTACCTTTTTCTGCTTGTTAGCCAGTGGCCCCTTAGACAGAATCCGGTGCTCAGTGGCCTTGCTCTCTGGCCCTGTGTGCCTTCGTGCGGCTCCGCCATACAGGGAGGGAGCATATGATGTGGATCAGGCGCGAAGCGCCTGATCCACATCATATGCTCCCCAGTGAGCGCCGCAGGCGCGAGCCAGAGCGGGTACCGGGGGCATATTCTTTATAAGAACGCAGCATAACTTTACATAAAACTAAATGAACGAAATTTCACTTAAAAATTTTATCTTATTGAAGTGGATTTCTTGTGTAAATATATTTATATACTGGACACAATCACTAAAAGTATGTTATGATACTACTGCTATTACTGGTTTGCATGTCATCGCTGCCAGCCTGCTTGCTGGCAGAATCGCCCCATTACGAGCTACGGGAATACAAACTGAGGGAGCAGGACGTAACCTGCCAGGCACAAGAAGAGCTTTATGAAGTGGCTTTTATGGAAAGGGGACACTCATGCATGGTTTAATCTTTGTCACCTGGGAAAAATTTCTGGCTGAACAATTTGGTGTGCCTCTGCTGGAGAGCTATCGGGAGATGATCGGAGAGACGGCGGCCACCGCTCCACTGGTTAATCGTGTCTATGGGGATGATGATCTATTGCATGGAGTCGGCGTTGCCTCTCAAATAACGCGGCTTCCGGTCAGCAAGCTCTTACGTATGTATGGTCGTTATTTCATCATCAATGGAATAACCAGTCGTCTCTGCTGTTACCTGTTAGAGCGCGTGCATAGCGGCCAGGAACTCTTACTGACGATGCGCGCGGCCCACGCCCAGTTGCGCCGCACGCCGGACGCGCTGACGCCACCGCTCTTTGATTATGAAACCAGTCTGACCACGCCCGGTGCATTGACTCTCATTTATGACAGCCATCGCCGGCTCTGCCCCATCCTGCTCGGCTCTATTGAGGGGGCGGCGGAGCGCTTTGGCGAGGAGGCGCAGGTCGTAGAGCGCACCTGTATGCAGCGAGGAGATGCCGTCTGTCGTTTCGAGATCCGCTTTATATCCTCCAGATGCCCGGCCGGGGAGGAGACGCCCGAACAGCGCGCGCGCCAGCTTGAGAAGCGTAAACTGGCCGAACTGGTGCTGGCCCTGCTCCCCACCTCTGAGGGCATCACGCTGCTCGCGCTGCAAAAACGGCTCCAGCAGATGCAATTGCCCGCTCAGCACCTGCGCCTGAGTGTTCTGCTGGAGACAGTAGAACGATTGCAGCACGTTGGACTGGTTTGCAGCACGGCTAACAGGCTCCAGGACGATGTGATGCAGCGTCGTTTCTGGCGCGCACCCACCTCGGACAGACCACTGTTTTTGTCCTAGTACAAACACAAAGATGCGTTTTCCCGGCATTTGTGGCAAGACTTTTCTCCTCCGGTGAAGGACCGGAGGCAATTGTGTGATTTGCGATCCGATGTATGGACCTGCATGCGCTTATATGCGCTATGTACGGGATCCTGTTTCTTCAGCCAGTTAATGAAGAAAATCGCTAGAAAACAGGAGCAGGGAATAGTATGCAATTGTCAGCAGTCCCTACCGGTCAGCAACTGGCGCGCTCTCGCTGGGGGACGCATGAGAGCGGCGCTGCCTTTGACCAGAAGAAAAAGCCCTATCTTTCGGAAGAAGCGCGGGAGTTTATAGAGCAGCAAACGATCTGTGTTGTCGGGGGACCAGGCCCGAATCACACTTTGAGTGGCCTGATTCTGCCGGGGGCGCCCGGTTTTGTGCGGCCAGCGGATGCACATACCTGCCTGGTGCCCATCGAGCCGGCACTGCTGGATGCGCAACTCCTCTGGCGCATTGAGCGCGATCAGGCCGCCGGGCGCCAGACGCAGATCGCGCTCTTTTTCCTCTGTCATACGACGCGCCGGCGCCTCTGCGTTCATGGGCGGGCCGAGTTATGTTCACCTTCGCCGGCATATGACAGGATATACATATGCCTGCATGTCACTCAGAGCTTCTTTCATTGCCCCCGCTATATCCGCACGCAGATTCCCGGCCTGACCGTTGGTTTCGGAGGACGGCACTGGCAGGCGGACGACCTGTGTACGCAAGATTCGCTTTCCGCCCCGGTTCGCGCCTTTCTCGAAGAGCGCGTGCTCTGCTACCTCTGCACGATCAGCCATACCGGCGAGTGCGGGCTGAATCACCGTGGCGGCAGGCCCGGCTTCATAGTCGCGCTGCCGCCCGATAAGCGAACTCCACGCGGACTTATATTGCTCCCTGATTACGCGGGCAATGGCGCCTTTGAGGCTATCGGTAATATCCTGGAGACGGGCCGGGCCGCTTTGATAGTTCCCAGCTATGCCGACCAGCTTGCCCTCATTCTCTCTGGTTCGGCGCGAGTGATCGAGCCGGAACACCTGTTGCCTGATCTGCAACAGCGCTGTCCCGGCGCTCAGCGTGTGCTCGCCATCGGGGTAGAACGCATTGAAGGACAGACAGGGGATTGGCAGGGGCCCCTGGCCCATGAGCGGCAGCGGGCCGCGCTTTTACGTCCGCAGCTTGCCAGCACCCATTCAGAGAATACCTGCCCGCTGTGACCGGCGCGGAAAGGTGGACCGGTGGGGAAATAGACCGCATTACATGAATTGATGGGTAGATTTTAAGTTACCAGGGCTATAGAAACGTACAGAAAAATCGCTATACTTAGCATTGTCCTGGTAACGCAGTCACGAGGGATGGCGTGGTGGAAAAGGCGGGAGAGGGGATTGTATGCCTCTTCCGCCTCCTACCCACCATTTTTACCAGGAATATTGCTCGCCCCTCATTCAGATGCATCCTCGATGATGCGCCGGGCGCGCCCTGCAAGCTCATCACGTCTGGCTATCCACTCCGGCCCGATAGTATCACCTTCGCGCACCGCATTGACAAAAGCTATACCTTCCCTCGCCACTTTCGCCAGTGCGTCAAACTGGAGTTCAGTGTATTCCTGAAGCTTGGCGCGTGTGATAAGCGCTTCTTGCAGTGCATTGAGTGCTGCCAGATGCTTTCTGATCTCTGCCTGTATCTGGCTCACATACATATCCTGTGGATTTGTCATATGGCCCTCCCCTGTACTGGTCTTGCCTATAGTATACTCTTCGGAGAAGTATTTGACAATAATGCAGGCAGGCTGGAGGATAGAGCATATAGCATAAGAAAGAAAGTTCTATGTGAAAGATAATATTTTTCTGCACTCTGGCGTATAGTATTTCGCAATTCTGACAGTTTTTTCATACGCACGCTCACTTATGGCGCAGTGGGCGCGAGCCAGCGCTGATGTGCGGAAGCAGATACCATTATAGAAAGATGGTATAGTAAAGAAACATAGAGGGAAGGCTGGCAGAATGAAAGCAGGTGCATGATGAAATTTCACATACACTATCGTCTCACCCATCCCAGATATGTGCCGGCGATGGCTAGAACTATAGTGCGGGCGCGGACGCACCAGGAACTCAACTCGGCCCTTGCAAAAGTCAGGATGAAGTGGGAGGCGCGAGGCTACCGTGTGCATGTTCTTCGCGTAGTCAGCAGGAAGGACGCTTAGACTGCTTTCGTGGCGATAGGATAGCATCGGCATAAGGCTGGCTTCTGTGCAGGTAATTTCTTCTTCACCTGGCGTATTTACTGTTGAGAACCAGAATCAGATGATCTTCCCGGCTCGCAACCTTCTAGCAGGTAATGCCACATATGCTGGCGTAGCGGTAGCATCTCGATGGAGTTTTTGACTCATGATTGAAAACGGTTCTGGGAATGAGAACGATCAGGTGCATCGTTTGCTGGTCCGGCTCAAACGTGGCGATGTGACGGCGGTAGATGATCTCTACCCGCGCTTCGCGCGCACGTTCTACTATACGGCAATCAACAAAGGTCTGACGCATAACGAAGCTCAGGAGGTCGTACAGACCACTTTCTATAAGATCCTGCGCGGCGTGAAAAACTATGACGAGGTACGGGGCGGCAATGCGGGATGGGTGATGAGCATCTGTGTGCATGCCGCTATCGATGTTATGCGTAATCGTGCGCCGGAACAGGAATCGCTGGATGAGATCATCGAGGACGAGCGTCTGATTGTCGAGGAGGCGGACCTGGCGAGATCCTTTCAAAATGAGGAGCTTTTCCAGGCTCTTACCGAAGCCTGGGCAACGCTTTCTCCTGAGGATCAGGAGGCCCTGCGTCTGGGGGGCAGGCGTGGTCCCAAGACGAAGCCCTGGAAACTGGCCGTCCAGCACTTTCATAAAGCATTCGATGACGCAATGACCAACACGCCTCCTGAGCATCAGGACGAACTCTGGCACAGGCGATGGCGTGAGGCCACTGAAGCAGCGCAGCTTGAGAATATTTACCACTTTTTAAAACAGAACGTCTGGGGGCTGGTCGCTGCCTGGGAAAGTATCTCTCCCGCCGATCAGCAGGAGTTGCGGCGTGGTCGCGGTGGGCGACCGGGGCGCAAGTTGTGGCTGGAGACTGCGCGCCGCTATATCAGTGTATTTCTAGAGTTCCTATGATGACCTGTAGGAAAGGATAAATCGTGGCAAACACATTCGACAGGCATTCCGATGATTTCGTTGAGCGCGCCCGGGCTCGTATTGAGCATATGAACGGTGCGGCAGAGGAATTGAGGGAGGAACTCGGCCTGCCTCCTGGAACCGAGTACGAGGTGCTGTCGATGATGTATGATCCTCGTGTTCCTCGCCCGACTTCCGTGCAGGGAAACCAGGCGCATATGCCGCTGGCAGGCAAAATACGGGTGGTTGGGCGTATCTGGCCGATTGGGGTGGCGCTGCTCGTCGGGCTATTTACACTTCTGCTTGGTCAATTCATTGCGCATACCCCCGGCGCCAATGTCCTCTCGGCAACGACGACTATCCTGGCCGTGATGATTGGGGGGACGGTCCTGATCCTTGCTCTGATGCAGATGACCGGCCCGTTAGCTATACTCACTCCAGCCTTGAGCGGCGCCTCCGCGCGTGAAGCGGGCTGGCAGGATAATCCACTCACGCACACGTTCCCGGGCCATGTCGCTCAGCGGCGCCGCGAACTGGACCATCAGGAGATCAGAAAACAGCAGCCTTCGCCGCCGGCGCCCAGATCGGCGCGGGAGAGAGGAGGGCACGAGCGCCATATGCTACTCGTCGTCACGCTCTCGCTGGTCGCGGCCAGCGCCTCGCTGCTGGTCGTGCTGCTGCTCAACCCTCTGCGTCCGGCAGCGCCCGCCGTTACAGGCGAGCCTGCCACGCCCTTCGGCCTGAGCGCCGATGGCAGCAAGGTCTTCGATATTTATCGCCCTGACGCCAGTTTGAAGCTCCAGGCGGCTAAAGATGTTGCTATGGGCAATATGCAGGGTGCGAAGAGCCTGTGGGAGCATGCACTCGCCGTCGATAGCAGCGATGCCGAGGCGCTCATTTACGAAGAGAATCTGCGCGTTGTGGAATCACATCTCCCGTATATCACGCTGGTCGTTGGCACATATTTCGCTCAGGAGTATACCGGCGATGGACGCAACGATCTGCAAGGGGCATATGTGGCGCAGAAAGAACATAACGACCAGGTGCGCGCCTCTCGCTCCGGTGTGCTGCTGCGCCTGCTGATTGCTTCCGCCGGAGCCGACGATAAAAGCCTGGTCTCCGTTGTCCAGGAGGTCGTCCAGGCGGCACGCAGGGATCCGACTATCGTCGGCGTGATGGGCTGGCCGACCAGCGGGCGCACGCTGGCCGCGCTCAAAATCCTCGCGCGGGCGCACATTCCGATGGTCTCCCCTACGGCCACCAGCGACCTGCTCACCGGCATTTCGCCCTACTTCTTCCGCGTCGCGCCTACGGACACGCAGCAGGGGGCGGTAGCGGCAAGATATGTCAGGGATACGCTGCACGACCAGCGCGTCGCCGTTTTCGTAGATCCCAACGATGCCTATAGCGAAAGTCTGGCGAAAGCCTTCACCAGCCATTTCATCGATAACGGGCATACGACGATAATTGAAGATTATACCGTGGGTAATCCGGTAATGCTGCGCCAGCGTGTACAGGACGCGCTGATCTGGAACCCTGACCTCTTCTACTTCGCCGGTTATGTCGATGATGCCAGCGTTGTCCTGCAAAATCTGCCGCCATGCAGCAACTCCTCGCACTGCCTGCTGATGATGGGCGGCGATGCGCTCGATGTGCAGTACGACTATTCGCTCAACGATTACAAGAGCTATTACCGGCTGCGCTTCACTACCTTTGCCTTCCAGGATGATCGCAAAGTGCAGGGCCTGGCCCAGAACGCGCCGTTTTTCGGAGAATATACGGCGGCCTTTGATCCACAGGGGCAGTATCGCAAAGGATCCTACGGCTACAACTTCGCCGATACTGGCGCCATGCTCGCCTACGACGCGACGCGCGTCCTGCTCTACGCCAGCAATACGCTTATCACAAACGGCAAAGTGCACTTTACCCCCGCCGATCTGCGGCAAGCATTATCTCATATTACCGGCGCGCATGCCATGCAGGGAGTCAGCGGGCAGATCGCTTTCGGAGCCGATGGCAATGTCATCGGCAAGCAGGTGCTCGTACTGGGCGGTGACGCGCAGGGCCATACCGTGCTGGAAGCGGTAATGCACAACTCGTAGGCGCGCGATTGATCGCGCTTCGTTCGGCCTGTCAGGCGCCACCAGGCGCGATTTATCGCACGCCTGCGCCCGGATGAGTTCACTTCAGAAGTTGCTGGACCAGGAAGAGAGTACAATGTAGAAGATGCGCGAAGCGCATCTTCTACATTGTACTCTCTATGCTCGGTTGCCATAGGCGAAGCCTCTCACATCTTATGCCTGGCGAATCCTTTTAATTCTGGTTAGTTTGAGGGTGATGGTCGTATTGCTCCAGCAAAGCCGAGATAGCAGCCGTGTCGGGCATGGCCGAGAAGGCGCCCTGCTTGAGCGCGGTGAGCGCGCCCGCCGCATTGGCGCGACGCAGCATGTGGGGCAGATTGGTAGGGGTGAGGCGCGCGCGCCATGCTTCACTGCCAGTAACGAGTTGAGTGAGCAGCGAGGCGGTGAAGGCATCGCCGCACCCGGTAGCGTCGATAGCCTGCACAGCGAAGCCGGGAACGTGCCCGCTCTGCTCCCCGTGGCGATAGAAGCAGCCCTGCGGGCCGAGCGTCACGACGCACAGTGTGGGGCCGTGCTGCACGAGTTGCTGCGTGCCTGCGGCAAGTTCGCTGCTGCCGGTCAGCAGCGACAACTCGGCCTCGTTGATCTTGAGAACATCGACGAGTGGCAGCAGCGATAGCACCAGTTCGCGCGCCGCCGCTGGCTCGCTCCACAGGCTTTCGCGGTAGTTTACATCGAAGGCGATCAGCGCGCCAACCTCGCGCGCAATGTCAATCGCCTCCATCGTCGCATCGTGTACCGGCTGATCCATCAGGCAAATCGTGCCGAAAACGAAAGCTCGCGCCTCCCGCAAAAGCGTGCGCTCTAACTCATCCGGGCGCAGGCGCATATCCGCGCTTGGATGGCGATAGAAGAGGTGCGTGGCGTGGTTTTCATCGATCTGGGCGTGAAAATTGATCCCGGTACGCGCCTCGCTATCGAAGCGCATACCGCGCGTCTCGACGCCCTGATGGTGCAGGAGTTCGGCGAGGTAGTGGCCGAAGGGATCGTCGCCGACCTTACCAATAAATGCGCTGTGGGCGCCAAGCCGCGCCGCCGCGACTGCAACGTTGGCCGGCGCACCGCCAGGCACGGGACGAAACGCAGTGACTTCGACCAGCGAGCGCCCGATCTCCGCCGGAAACATATCGATCAGCGCTTCACCCAGGCACACAATATCTATCATGGGGCGTGCTCATCTTTCGTTTGACCAGCTAACCTGCGGTTGGCGTTAGCCTGGTGTGCGGACCACACATCCTGCAAATCGGGTGTAGTGATATAGCGTCCGGCTGACACCGGACGCTATATCACTATTTTTCCCCCTCGGATTTCTTGTACTGTGCGACAAGCTCCTGCTGGATATTGGGTGGAACCTCCTCGTACTGCGCGAACTCCATCGTGAAGGAGCCGCGCCCCTGCGTGATGGAGCGCAGGTCGGTGGCGTAGTGCAGCATCTCGGCCTGTGGAACCTGCGCGGTGATGCGCTGCATGCCGTTGCCCAGCGACTCCATGCCCATCACGCGGCCACGCTTCGTATTGATATCGCTCATCACATCGCCCATATTGCTCTCGGGTACAGTGATGGTAACGTTCATAATCGGCTCCAGGATCACCGGGTTTGCCTGTGGCACCGCCTCCTGCATAGCCAGCGAAGCGGCGATTTCAAACGATTGCGCCGACGAGTCCACCGGGTGATATTTCCCATCGTAGAGCGCGACCTTGACGTAGACCATCGGATTGCCCGAAATGAAGCCCCGCTTGAGCGAATCGCGCACGCCCTTCTCAACGCCGGGGATGAACTGGCCGGGCACAACGCCGCCGACGATCCTATCCTCGAAGACGAAGGTCTCCTGGCCGTCGCGCGGCAGTGGCTCGATCTCCAGCCAGACATCGCCGAATTGCCCGTGACCGCCGCTCTGGCGCTTATGGCGGCCATTGGCCTTCGCCTTCTTGCGGATCGTCTCGCGATAGGAGATGCGCGGGTCGCGCGTCTCCAGATCAACGCCATATTTGCGCTTGATCCCCTCAACGACGATCTGGAGGTGCGCTTCGCCCATGCCGGAGAGCAGTGTTTCGGCGGTTTCGGGATCGCGGGCGACGCGCAGCGTGCGGTCCTCTTCAACGACGCGTGCCAGCGCATTGCTCATCTTATCCAGGTCAGCCTGGCTCTTTGGTACAACGGCCACCGTGTAGCATGGCTCGGGGAAGTTGATGGGCGCCAGAGGTTCAACCGTATCTTTGCTGCCAGTAAGTGTATCGCCTGTATGAGTATTGGAGAGCTTGGCTACCGCGCCGAAGTCTCCGGCGGGAATTTCCGTCG
>Ga0209061_1002690_pt1 | contig 21487 bp, 24 predicted proteins | sample Coa_R1_10_FD_187157 | JGI IMG/M metagenome (GOLD analysis project Ga0209061, IMG submission 187157) | Surface soil microbial communities from Centralia Pennsylvania, which are recovering from an underground coalmine fire - Coalmine... | ecosystem: Environmental > Terrestrial > Soil >...
CCGGGCCGAGTGCCTGGATGCGCATTGGTTCACCTCCTTGACGGAGACCGGGCAGATCGTGGAGACTTGGCGCAGAGAGTACAACGAGAGCCGGCCTCACCGGGCCCTCGGGGAGCGGACGCCGAACGAGTTCGCCCATGAAATCGCGGCTAGCCGCGATTTCATGGGGATGCAAAGAGCCGAAAACTCACCCTAGGGTTGGTACAAAAAAGCCGGTCCGGTCAGTGGCGATCCTCGATAAATGGTTCAAAAGACATCCGGAAGAGCGGGCGCTGCGAGACAAGCTGACCGTTTCAGGCCTTTCCTCCGCACTCAAGGCAGTGAAGCGTGCGGAGCTGGCGCGGAAGCTGGCAGGGGTCGTGGATGTGCATGTCGAAACTGAACTCAGAATTGGCGGGATAGAAAGGATGAACCAAAAAGCTCGGGATTAAATGGGGATCCACAATAGCTGCGAGCTCAAGGTCCTCTTCGCTGCGTTTCCGTTCTCCAGAGGTACCGTTATAGTATAGTATATGATGTCATTACATTGTGAGAGGGGCCATGGAAAGGCTGTTTCGGCGGCGGATGCCAACCGTAGGTTCTCTAAGCTCCTTCGCGCCGTCCGCGAGGTGCACAGCTATGTCGTGACCTCGCGCGGCAGAGCGGTCGCGAAGATTGTGCCGGTTGAGAAAGTCGGCGGCGTCACCCGTGGCGCTCGCGCCGCGCTGATCAAGCGCTTGCGACCTGAACCCGTCGTTACCATCGGTCGTTGGAGCCGGGATGAGCTCCACGAGGATAGGCTGTGAGGGTGGCGCTGGACACGAACATTCTGGCGTATGCCGAAGGCGTAAACGGCGCCGCCATGAAAGAGACAGCGCTCGAACTCGTGGAGAAACTGCCGGAAGGAGCGGCACTGTTGCCGGTGCAGACGCTCGGTGAGTTGTTTAACTTGCTGGTGCACAAGGCCGGGCGAGTGCCGGCCAAGGCACGGCGGGCAATTCTCAACTGGCAGCACGCCTATCCCCGATCGAGACTTCTGGGGACGTAATGCTTGCCGCAGCAGATCTCGCAACCGGCCATCAACTCGGTATCTGGAACGCTGTGATTCTCTCTACGACGTATTAGTACCTGTACCCATAAATCTTTACCGTTTCTGGCAAGAAATCTCTGGCGGGCTAAGTTTGAGCCAATGTTTGCGCAGGTGCGATGGCATTTTTGAAAACATCCAACTTCCTGTCTTTCGTTCCGAATATGCCGGGTTAGGGTTGGGAAAGATTGCAACTCTAGCAAACCAGTGAGTCAAGCACCTCGGCCAGGTCGCGACCCGACAGCTGCGATCTCGAAACACAGCGCGTCAGTCGGATGTACACAGCAGCGCGTCTCGGGGTATCGTGGAATCGTTTCAGAACGAGCGCAGGGCGGAGCGTAGATGGCCAATATCCAGCGAGATTGGAAAACGCGCGTTGTTCGCGGCGGGTTTCCCGATCGAAGATTCGATATCGAGTTCTGGCAGGAACAGGGCGACGAAGCGATTTTCCGCGCCGCCTGGGAAATGGTGAGGATGACCGAGGAGCTTCGGTATGGCAGACAGCCCCGATTTCAAAGAACTGTTACGCGTGTGGAACGAAAAGCAAGCTGAATATCTGATCGTGGGCGGTTATGCGGTTATGAAATACACCGAGCCACGATTCACAAAGGACCTCGATCTGTGGATTCGGAATTCTCCGGAAAACGCCGCCAAGGTGTACCAGGCTCTGGCGGAATTTGGCGCGCCACTGGAGAAGGACGGACTGCTTCCGAAGGACTTCACCAGCGAGGACCTGACCTACCAAATTGGCGTTGCCCCCGTGCGCATCGATATTTTAACGCGCATAAGCGGAATTCAGTTTGCTGAAGCGTGGCGCAACCGGGTGGCAGGAACATTTTTTGATATCCCTGTCCACTTTATTTCGCTGGGCGACTTGATTATCAACAAAAAAGCCGCGGGCCGTTGGGGTGATTTAGAGCAGCTGGAGCTTTTACAAAGGGAGAGAAGCAAGGGCCACAAACAATAAAGAATAAACGGGCAAAACCCGCCTCCGTTCGAGCGCAATCCAAAGATTGGACTCTCATGCCGCAAATCGGCAAACAACCTGCTTTCGAGCTAGGTCAGATCGTCGGAACATCCGGCGCCTTGGCAGCCCTCAAGACGGCAGGACATTTGACGATCAGCGACCAGCTGGTGATAGACTGCGCGTATGGCGGGCAAAAAGAAATCCAGGAAGAAGCAGACGAAATCGAAGGGGACTGCGGGCAAGAAAGCGGTGGTCCAGAAGAAGGTGGCTAAAAAGATCGTAACTCCCAAAAAGAAGTTGACGAAGAAATTCGCTCCGAAAGAGCTGGGAGCGAAAACGAAGGTTGGCGGCAGGAAGGCGACCAGCGGTGGGGAATCGGCTGACAAGCTTAAGAAGCAGGTTCGGAGAAAAGGCCACAGCGTGGGAGCGGTGGCGTTCGCACAGGAGGAACAGGGAGCGCAGGAGGGCGAGCAATCGGGAGATTTGCAAGGATTGTCCAACGTCGAAAGCGCAGGTCCGGAGAGTGTGGACGAATTGCTTGAGGAAGGAAACGCGTTCGAGGCCGAGGCGGTGAGCGGCGTTGAAGACGCCGAGGACGCTGACGAAGGGGAAGTTCGCACGCTTGAGGTGCCGCAGGATGATGTCCCCGGCGAATATCGGGATAAAGGTAGTGAGTAAGCGGAACCCGCTCTAAGGTGCACTGCCTCTGCTTGCCTCTCTCTTTCTGACAAGCGACCAGCCAGCCAGTCCGTTGATACTTCTCGCGGCTCGTTGAGAAGCGATTCGCCGCAAGACTTCACGCCGTGAAGGCATCCTCGAAGATCGATTGTCGCTGTTTCGAGGCTCCGGGGGGCGACCGCTCGTCATGCGTATTCTCCGCACAAATACACCAAAGCAGTAGTGGAGGCAAAGCGGTCCTGCGTGTGAGTGGGAAACCGCTTGTTCAAAGCAGAGCTATGATATACAATGAGATGTGTATATCAAGGAGGAGTGGATGCAAGTCTCAAAATGGGGCAATAGCCTTGCCGTCCGGTTGCCCTCCGCCGTGGTTGCTGCGCTTGGCCTGAAAGAGGGCGATCGGATCGAGATTCGAATCGTAGATAAACGAACCTTTGAGGTCGGGCGAGACGAAAGCAGACAGCGTGCTCTTGCTCGTTTGCGCAAACTGCGACGCCCTTTGCCTGCCGGCTTCGTTTTCGACCGAGAGGAAGCCAATGCGCGGTAGGGTTTTTTTCGATACCAACGTGTTGATCTATGTCTTGGCAAAAAACGATCCGCGGAGCGAGAGGGCTGAGGAACTGCTCGCGATAGGGGGCATACTCAGCGTTCAGATTTTGAACGAGTTTGTCTCTGTCGCGCGGCGCAAGCTTCAGATGTCGTGGAGCGAGGTCATCGAGGCACTAGCTGCCATCCGAATTCTGTGCCCGTCTCCGCTCCCCCTCACCGTAGAAACACATGAAACAGCGCTGAGGATCGCGCAGCTGCATAGATACGGCATTTACGATGCTCTTGTTGTGGCCACGGCACTCGAAGGCCGCTGCGAGACACTCTACTCCGAGGATCTTCACGAAGGTCAGACAATCGAAGGACAAGTAACGATCCGAAATCCATTTAATCACTCGTCCGTCTAGCGGTCCGCACACCTGGCCTTTCTGGCCATTGATTCCACAAAGCGTTCGCACTGCGGTTTCCCGGAGCCGTCCCGTCTGCAAGATTTTGGCCATCGCATTCTGCGGTGACCAACCTGAGTCTTTTCGCTCCGACAACGTTGGGAAGGCTCCCTTGATAAATTTCGCGCTCCTAAATCTCCCTTGGTTTCTCGAATTGAGCGACTTTTGCACATAAATAACTGAAAAGGGAGGGTAGACGTTCTATGAGTATCTTGGGACTGACGCACGATGAGAACGGCACGGCCCTGGAAAAACTTCCGGTAACCATTAAGGTTGCTATCGGCGAGGGGCCGGAGCCGGGCAACGGGAACAGTCACCCGCGACGCTTGGACCACTTCGTTTTCAAGCGCAAAACTCTTCGCGGGCAGGAGGTAGTGTGGCTGCCGGCACCGGATATATGCAAGGCGCATGGAAAGAAGCCGACAGCGTTGGGAATCATCTTCCTCAACGACGATCCGCGAGAGGTATTTCGGACCGCGTATGCATGGTGGACGCCGACCGGGTGCAAATGCCGCGGCGAACTTGTGCAGATCGCAACTGAGGAAGGCATTCGGTTTGAAATGCGCGCGTTGCGGCGCACGCAAAAGCATCCAGAGGGAGAATCTTGGCCCGGAAACTACACGTACGCGGACGGGGCAAGGAAGGGCTTGCCGGTTGAGTCCTGCGGCGACGGGTGCCCGGATCTGAAACGCGGCGATTGCAAGCCTTCGGGCGATCTCTACTTCATCCTGGAGAGATTTCCGACCCTGGGTGCCATCTGCCGGCTGCACACGAGCAGCTACCGCTCGATTCGGAATCTGTCGAATGGCTTGATGCAGATTCGGCGGTTGAACGGCGGCCGTTTGACGGGCATCAAGGCGACCTTAAAGGCCAGCCCAGAGAAAGTCTCTTATTCCGACCGAGACGGAACCAGGCACACGTCCGTGGCGTACATCCTCAGCCTCGAGATCGGAGGGACGGATCTGCGCACACTGGTTGCGAACATGACTGAACCTGCCAGGCTCCTTAGCGTGAGCCGCCCGGTCGTTGAGCTGTCGCGCGGAGTTCAATACGTTGTAGACGAGACCGATGCGGAGCGCGCCAAAGAGATCAGCGGTGAATTCTATCCAAACTGCGAGGCAACCACTGAGGAGTGCGCAGAAGCCAGCAATCGTCGAGGCGAACAGGATGAGCAACTCGCAAGGATTTGCGAGCTGACGCACAGGCTCGGCCACAACGAAGCTAAGACCAGAATGCTGATCGGGCAGGCAGCGGGCGATCTGGCAAGCCTCGAGCGAAATCTCTTAAATGAATTAGACGAGCAATCCAGAAAGGTTTCGACTGGCGAAGACACGGGTCAGACGACGATTGCGCCATCTCCTCGAGGTTTCTCCTCCTCTAACGCCGATGCTCAATGCGGCTTTCATCCGTGCCAGAATCGCAAGGTATAAGGTCGGAATCATGGCCAAAATCGTCAACACAACGTTCAATCAGCCATCAGCAGACCCTTCCGTGCACGGCTTTCTCAAATCAGAACAATCCCTCGCCGAATGCCCAGCATCACTGCTTCGGTGCGGCTTGCGGCACCGAGCTTTCCGAGGATAGAGGCAACATGAAATTTTACGGTATGCTCGGAGACTCCCAAGCGGGAGGCGATTTCTTTATTCGCCAGACCCTCCGCTAACAAGCGCAGTACCTCGCTCTCGCGCGGAGTCAAAGGTTCGAGAAGAGTTTCCGCCCGCGATTCATGGATGCTCTGCGACGGCAAGAACCGCTCTATCTCGGAGGGATGAAGGACAACCAGCCCAGCGGCCGCGGCTTCTATGGCTGCAGCAACTTCTGGGCCAGTCACGGTGTTTGGCAGAATCGCCCTAACACCGCGCCGCAGCTCGTCGGCCCATAACGTTGTGGAGCCGTGAACCAGTAAAATCACAGGCGCGCCGTCGGCGGCTTGGTCGAGCACCTCTTGCACAAGCTTGTCGTCGCGACTCTCAAGTTCCGCAAGGACCACTTCGGCTTGCCAGTTGGCGACGCCGCTTGCAGTAGGTTTTGGAGGGCCCGAGTCATTGACGACATACAGCGAACGAGTCGCACGCACGAGGCTTTCCAGCCCGGCCTTGACGACCGGCGACGAAGCCTTGATGAGAACCCCGATCATGCGGCCACGCGGCTCGGCAAACCGAGACGGACAGCGACTGTTCGTATGCTCGCCTGATCGCCCCGCAGGAAGTTCAGTCGAACGACGCGCTCACCGGAACCAGCCAAGGCTCGCTCAAAATCTTCGATCGCATTGAAGGAGAGACCCTCGGCACCAATGAGGATATCGCCGAGCATCAAGGAGGCGGCCTCAGCTGCGCTCTTCTGGAGTATTTCCACGATCATTAAGCCAAGCCGTTCCTTCTCTTTCACAGGGATTCGAACTGGATGGACCACGACGCCGAGCGGAGACTGCCGGCCTTCGCCTTTGTCTAGCAGGCGGGAGATGCTGTTGCTCGGCACGGCCAAGCCGACGCCTCCGGCTACCATTGTGTTCACCCCGACCACCTCGCCGCCGGTGTCGGCCAAGGGGCCTCCGGAGCTTCCCGGAGCGAGCTGAACATCCGCCTGTATCCACTTTCCAGGACCGAGGCCGGGCACTCGGCCAATCGCGTGAACCACTCCGATCGTCAAAGCGCCGATGAATCCCAACGGATTTCCGACGGCGATGACGCCTTCGCCGACACGCAATCGTTCTGAGTCGGCAAGCGCGGCTGCGGGAAGGCCGGATTTGGAAATGCGAAGAATCGCGAGATCGCGCATGAGATCATACGACAACAAGCTTGCTGGGGCACGGGTACCATCCCACAGCTGCACCCAGAGCGGGCCCAGAGCTGCGACGTGGGCGTTTGTGACAATGACGCCCTCTGATCTCACGATAATGCCCGAGCCTTGTCCGCGGCGACCAGCGCTGATGTGGACTGTGGAGCGACGGAGTTTCTCTGCGATTTCGCCAAAGCGCTCCATGGGCATTTTAAGATCTCCTCGAGGGGCGTTCTCCGATCGTAACAGTCGATACCTTCAGTGCGCCGCCGCGAATAAATTTGATCTGAACCGGCTTTCCGATCACGCCTGAATCCGAATATGCTTGTACATCTTCGACCTGTTCGATCCTGGCGTCGCCGAGCCCGACCAAGATATCGCCGATCACTACGCCAGCTTTGTCTGCTGGACTTCCGGATTCTGCAGTGAGGACAATCAGGCCGCCCTCATTGGGAAGGTTCAGTTTTTCGCGGAGTGACTGAGGGATGACGATAGGTTGCAGACCAAGACCTAAATATCCCCGCGGCACAAATCCGCGTTCCAGCAGCTTTTGCGTCACCACCTTGACCGTCGAAACAGGTATGGCAAGCCCGGCAATTCGTGAGAGGGCCGAAGTGGCAATTCCGATTAGCTCTCCCCGGGCGTTCACAACAGCCCCGCCCGATGAGTTGGGAAATAACCTGGCATCCAACCGAATATAAGCATCCAGATTTCCTCCGCGCCAGGTCTTCCACGGACCGTACATGGCGCTAATGATCCCAAGGCTCGCATTCACGCCGCTGTCCGGCGAGCGAGCAAGGACTAGCGCCAGTTCCCCGGCTTTGACACAATCCGTTTGATTGAGTTCGGCTCCGAAAGAGCCTGATGGATTCATCTTCAGTGCGGCCAAGTCGGTCGCCGCATCGCGTCCCACCAGCGTGGCCTCCACCGTTTCCCCGCCGCCGAGGATCACGGAAATATCTTCGTCGCGTTCGATGGTGTGGGCGGCGGTGACGACAATTTCGGGGGTCCAACGAAAACCACTGGAAGGATAGTGCCGCCGCGCCCGCACGCTTACGACGCGAGGACTCGATGCTTGAACGATTCGCGCCAAGTCGTCTGATAGGCTGATTAATGAAGTCTCCATGTTTCTTCCTCCGATGACAATCTGCCACCCAGGAATGCCGCCGCACATCGCCCAAACGGCTAGGCCGGAGCCCCGCCAAAAGCATAGGTGTCAATCGATTCTGTGGAGTGAACACTGCCTAACTTTTGGGGAGTCGCACGATATTTCGCCGTCAGCACAAGCAGGGTGCTGGCCTGTACTTCTGTCCTGCGTCTCCGAACTGTCGCCTTGATCGTATCGTCGAAAACACACCGTGGAGGTTGAACCCCAGTGAGAACTTCCAGTAGGAAGGTCAGTTTTTGGACCTGCATTAGACCAGTTTTTGAACTCTCGGCCCCCGTGGTGAAGAGCTGGATGAATTAGTCTCTAAACCGACGAAAGAACGCTCGAATGTCTTCCGCCAACAGTTCCGGTTCTTCCATCGCTGCGAAGTGGCCTCCACGAGGCATTTCCGTCCAATGCTGAACGTTGTAGCCGCGCTGCACCCACTCACGCGGAGGGTGTGAGATTTCTTTCGGAAAACAAGCGACACCGCACGGTGTCCTGACAAAATCTTCACGGGCAAACCGCAGCGGCGCCTTTCTGTTTTCATAATACATTCGGAAAGAGGAATGAATCGTCCCGGTCATCCAGTAAAGCGTGACGTTGGCTAAGAGCTCGTCGCGGCTGAACCTTCGACCGAGGTCACCGTCACAATCAGACCATTCCCGGAATTTTTCCAGCATCCAAGCAGCCAGCCCCGCGGGAGAATCATTCAGGCCATAGGCGGCTGTCTGAGGACGCGTGCTCTGGATGTGCGAATATCCTCCGTTCTCTTCAAGCCAGCCCATAACGCTCCTGATGAACTCTTCTTCCACCGGGGCGAGTGCCGGCCCGTGCCCCAGCCAGGGTCGGTACGATCCCGGAATATAATTTAAGTGAATGCCGATGATTCGCTCAACGTGGCGAAGCCCGAGGACAGTGCTCACGCCCGCGCCAATATCCCCTCCTTGAGCTCCAAAACGAACGTACCCCAGATGGCTCATGAGTGACGCCCATAACTCGGCTACACGGAACGCGTTCATCCCAGGTCGGCTCGGCTTATCCGAGAAGCCAAAGCCCGGCAATGACGGAACCACAACGTCAAAGGCGTCCTCCGGTTCACCTCCATGCGCTGCTGGGTCAGCCAACAGCGAGGTGATTCGGAGCATCTCGATGAACGATCCGGGCCATCCATGCGTCAGGATCAAAGGAATCGGGCGGGGACCTTTGCCGCGTTCGTGTATGAAATGGACTCCCAGACCATTTGAAATGTAGCGGTAGTGATGAAAAGCAGACATTTTCTCGACCTGGAATTTCCAGTCGAATTCATCCCTCCAATAACGGCAAACTTCCTGGAGAAAGTTGCGATTGACGCCGTATTCCCATGGCGAGCCCGGCGAGTCGTCGGGCCAGCGAGTACGGCCCAGTCGAGCACGAAGATCGTCCAAGTCAATCTGTGAAATCGGGATAGAAAACGCTTCCGTGCTCATGGCATCTTCACAGTTGTGCGGTCGCCTCGGAGTTTCGACTCACGCACCGAATTCCTCGACGCGCAACTGGATCCGAAGTTTCAGCCGTTTCCCACGCCATCTGCGGACGCCTCACCGACTCCCCGGCGTCCTTCCCCAAACTCTCCGCTCGCCCAACAGTCAGCGGGCAATCATAGAAACTCGAGCCGCAGCATCGCCGGGAATAACCTCCACCGATCTTGAGCCTCACCCGTTCTGGGTCCTGCCCTCCGAAGCGCTTTATCGCGGTCGTCCCCGCCTAAATACTGATGATGCCGATGCCAGAAGGATTCGGAGTGAAGGATCAAAGTGAGAATCCGGGGTGAGTAAAATCGAGACTCGAATCGCGAACGGATTAACAGTTTCGCGCAATTGAGTGGGAGGCGGAGGGTGCGATCGGCCACAGGCTTAGGTGGCGCACGTCGTGCAAACGTTCGATTTCGGGGATAACCGGACGCGAGCCGGCGGCAATCGAAATCCTGGGAACTTACACCAACCAGCCCGTCTGAAGAGAGAGTTACCCAGTCGCATCCATTTGACATCATGATGCTAGGCGCTGACAGCGACTGCTTCTTGACAATTCCCAGTGCCCGGCGTATTTGTGATGCGTACTGCTTTTGGTGCCTTGGAGGCTCAATAGGGAAGCCGGTGAGAATCCGGCACGGCCCCGCCACTGTAATCACAGAGGGTTGGCCACACTGCCACTGACCGCAAAGTCGGGAAGGCGGCCAAACCGTCGAAGTGAAAGTCAGGAGACCTGCCAGGAGCTGGATGAGTAAGCCTTCGCGGGAGGGCAAACTATGGGACCCCTGCTTCCGGAACGACGTACTCCCTCCGTTTTTGTTCCGGAGACCTTGTCGTCTCAACCTGCTCCCTTTCTGAAGGTTCTTCATCCCTTGAATTCGCCACTCCCCATCGAGGGATAGGAGGAGCCATGCAACGAATTGCACGTTCCCGAAGCTTATGCACTCAAGCGATTATCGCGCTAGCTGTTTTGACGCGTTTTATTCCGCACCTCCCCGATTTCTCACCTGTTTACGGCGCACTTTTGTTTGGTGGCGCACATTTGGACAGGCGACGCTCAGTAGTATTTCCGCTCATTCTGTTGGGGGCTAGCGATTTCACCCTTGCTCGATTCGTGTATCAGATGCACTTTGGTTGGCTGGAACTTGTCCAATTGGGTGCTTTTGCCTCCATCGTGGTGGTTGGTTGGTCCCTTCGCCGGGGGGTAACAATAGCAAGGCTCACCTTCGCAGTTCTGACCGGCCCGACAGCGTTTTACTTGCTCAGTAATTTGGGGGTCTGGCTTGGCTGGCAGGCGTACGCTCGCAGCTGGGAGGGGTTGATCGCGTGCTACGTGGCCGCAATTCCGTTCTACGGCTATTCTCTCGCGAGCACATGTGTGTTTGGAGGGGCTTTGTTTGGAATCGACGAGTTCCTTTTGGCGCGACGTCAGCACCATCAAACTGCCGAAGCACCCACAGCCTAGAGGTTGCAGGTCGTCGATGCCTACGCAAACTTCATCAATACACGAGGCAAGGGGCGATCTGCGGATCTGTTCCTTTCTGCCGTCAGGAACGGAGATTCTTTTTGCGCTGGGTCTGGGCGACTCAGTGATGGGTGTTACATTTGAGTGCGATTATCCCCCAGAGGCTCGTACCAAGCCGATTGTCGTCCACAGCCAGCTTCCATCCGGCTTGCCTGAGCGCGAGATCGACCGACAGGTTCGGGAATTTTCTGAGAGGGGCCAGAGTCTCTACCGGCTAGATGCTGAGAAACTGCGCAAGATAAAGCCGCACCTTATCATCACCCAAGCACTGTGCCAGGTCTGCGCGGCATCGCCGGACGATTTGGGTCCAGCCCTCGAAGTGCTTTGTCCTGTTCCCGCGGTCCTGACTTTGAGCCCACATTCTCTTCAGGACGTCTGGGAAGATATCATTGCCGTGGGACACGCCACCGGGCGTGTCACTCAGGCACGAGAGCTTGTCACGATGTTGACAGGACAGATCGCGAACGTTGAGCGAACTCCCTCAGATACGCGTCTGCGGGTGCTTTGCCTCGAATGGCTGGACCCGCCGTTCGTCGCCGGACACTGGGTACCGGAGATGGTGGCACTCGCCGGGGGCGTCGACGTATTAGGGCGCGTGGGACAGCCAGGTTTCCAAGTTTCTTGGGAAGAAATTGCAGCGAGCGATCCAGATCTTATCCTCGCCATGCCCTGTGGCTACCATCAGGCGGACGTCGAACTGGAATTGGGCATTGTTCACTTCCCGCCCGTTTGGCACTCTCTGCGTGCGGTTCGGAATAATCACGTGTTCCCCATGGATGCCAGCAGCCACTTTTCTCGGCCGGGGCCTCGACTTGCGCTAGGGATTGCGACCATGGCTGAACTCTTCGCTCGATGCCGTCGCTCTTCTACCGTGAACGCAGTGCAAGCCTAACTCACGGCGATCGCCCGTCGTCGACTGGAAAGGGAATCGTGAACCGGATACTGCTTTCCTGGAGCAGTGGCAAAGACAGCGCGCGTGCGCTCCACGTTCTCAAGGGGCTAACGGATTGTGCAGCGTCGCCCTGGGCTTCTTGTATCGTATCGCGCCAGCATTTTCCCAACGTACAACGCGCTGCACGGAAACGCAAACACAAGGACCGGAGCGCATCAGAGCATTTGGAAATCGGTCGTCACCGGCGTGCCGCGGACGACGGACTGCGTGACGGGCGAGCCATCCACAGCGAGCTTCCAGATTTCGCGCAGAGTTTTCTCATCGGCATCTGCGCGCACGAACGCCTTGGCCTTTATGCCGCGATAGCCGGGATTGCCGGCATCGTCAAGGCCGGCCCATTTGAGAATATTGTCGAAATTGCCTTCGAGGGCGATCTCGAGGTCGTGAATCTTCACCCTGCGTTTCGTGGCATTCAAAACGAAGCCAACCGTCATGCAGGCACCGATGGCCGAGAGAAGCTGTTCATGGGCGCTCGCGGCGAGGTCCGTGGCGTCGAGCGCTTCGGGCTCGTCCATTTCAACGGCGTGATTGCGCATGTAGGCCTTAGCGCGGAAACCGCTCTGCCATACCACGCGGGATTTCCAGGGGCCGGTGACACCTTGAAGAATTTCCGGCTGCTTCATCGATTCGAGGATTTCCTTGATCTTCTCGGGACGCAGGCCGTTCAATTTTTCTTCGGACATTTTAGGTTCGGTCATTTTCCTCTCCTTCGCGATTCAGTAATTGGTCTCAGCCCTGTCGCAGCAAGCAGCGCCGCTACGAAATCCAACCCGGCTATTGCGCGGCGGCGCGGGTTTGAAATTCTCCGCGCAACTGGTGCGCCGCTTCGGAGATCGCGGCCATTTTCTTCGCGGCAATTTCGGCAGTGTTAACGTTGCGTTCTGCAAAAGTCCCGAAGCCGCAATCCGGATTCAAGAATATTTTCCCCGGGTCATAGAACTTAGCGAGCTCACGCACGCGTGCGGCAATCTGCGCGGGTGTTTCGACATCGTCAGTGCGCGGGTTCACCACGCCGAAGCCGATTTCCTTTTCGCTTTCGTATTCCTTAAAAACTTCGAGTTCGCCGGCCCGCGGGGTGGCGAATTCGAGAACGAGCTGCTGGACCTTCATCTGCATGAGGTACGGCAGCATGGGGCCGTAATTGCCCTTGAGCAAAACCTCTTCCTTGCGACTCCAATTGCCTCGGCAGACATGAACGCCGAAGCGCACGCCGTCGACTCCAGCGGTGGTTTCGTTCATCAGACGTACGGCGAGCTCGAGCTCCTCGGTTGGGTCGCGGCGGTTGGGAAGCGCAGCGCACATGAACGTTTCCGTGCTTTCGGCCCCGTAGACGACCTGACTCAAGATCGGCTCGTCGAATTGAATGAACTGCACGCCTCGGCATTTGAGCGCCAGCACTTCCTTGCGAAGAATCTGCACGACTTCTTTGGCCAACTCTTCAGGGGAGGAATAGACCCTGTCGGAGAGTCCTTCAAACCAACTGGAGCGCGTGAGCATGTACGGGCCGGGAAGAGGGACTTTGAGCGGACGGGAAGTGTGCTTTCTGGCGAATTCGACTTCATCGAGCGAAAGGCCCTCTCTTTCATGCAGACGTTCGACGACGATGGGGCTCTTTATGGCGAAGGCCGGAACATCGAGAGCGCGGAGAATTTCTTCATAGCGCGCACGGTCTTTCATGTAGTCCATCAGCTCGGAGACCTTCATCAGGCGCATGCCCCCGAGTTTTTCGGCGACGAAGGAATAGAAGTTGTCGCGGCGTTGCTCCCCGTCGGTCAGAATGTCCACGCCCGCCTTCTCCTGGGCCTCCAGGCATTCGAGCACGGCGCGGTCGGCGACGGATTGGAACTCTTGCTCGCTGATTTGACCGGACTGGCGTTTACGCAGGGCTTGGATCAACCATGCAGGGCGGGGCCAGCTTCCCACCACGGTGACCGGAAACAACCGGTTGTCAGGCATGTGCGTTTTCTCCCTTTTCGTTTTTGCCTTCGCTCTGCTGAAAATCATTTTCCACGGGCAGCCCGGCGGCGCTCCATTCGGAATACGATCCGTCATAAAGCGAAGCGGAACGGCCAAGCTGGTCGAGCGCAAGGAATCCAAGAGCAGCACGGACGCCCGTCTGACAGTACATTATGGCTGGAGTGCTGCCTTTGAGGCCGCGCGAGGCAAGGATCGCTTCCAGCTCGCACGGTGGTCGCAGAATCTTACCATTTGCGCCGATTTGCTCGCACCCGAGATGGGCAGCGCCGGGAATGCGCCCCGGGCGCGGACCGAATTCCGGTTTGCCGGAAAATTCCTCGGTGGTGCGCAGGTCGAGCAGCTTTGCGGTTGCACTTTTCTGGACGTGCTTCTGCACATCTGTGATTGTGGCGCGAACCTCCGCACGCAGCCTGGCAAAGAAGTTTCGCGGAGTCGGCTGAACGGGACGATAAAAGATTTCGCGACGGTCCGCGAGCCACTGCTCCCAGAAAGTTTCCATGATGCAGACATCGTCGCAGCCGAGATATACGAGAATCCAGGCGAGAAAAGCGGCATTGCGGCCGTCCGCATTGTCGTAAAGCACCGGCGTGTGCTTTGCGTCGAGTCCGACGCTACCGAGGCGGCGCGCGAGTTCCTCCGGAGAAAGTAGGCGACCGTTTGCATCACGCTGCCTGGCGACGGGGAAATTCACAGCATTTTTCGGGTGGCCGGCCATATAGCGAACCACCGAGCGCGGGTCGAGAACGAGAAATTCGGGAGATGCGAGCCGCTGCTCGACCCATTCCGCGGATACCAGACGGAACCTGCTCATTTATCCTTCGATGTGCTGCCAGCCTCAAGGATTCAGGGCAAAGTGAAACACAACGTCAGCGATTCTACTGCAACCGTGGAGGCTGGTCACTCCGATTAGGCGGATTGATGGCCGAGCAGGGTCAGCTCCGGAAGTTGCTCAGCTGCCGGCAATGCGATCGGTGATGGCCCCGACACTGCTGCTGGAAACCAGCCGCACATATTTCTCCAGCACGCCTCGTTCGCGTCGCAGCTTCCTCGGGACCCATGAGGCTCGGCGGCGGACCAGTTCTTCGGACGGCACATTCAGCTGCAAGAGTCGCGCATCCGCATCGACGGTGATGGAGTCGCCTTCCTGAACCAGAGCGATGTCGCCGCCCACAGCTGCCTCCGGGGCAACGTGCCCGACCACCATTCCGTAAGTTCCGCCGGAGAAGCGGCCGTCGGTGACCAGTCCAACCGAGTCGCCGAGGCCTGCGCCGACAAGGGCTGACGTCGGGGCGAGCATCTCGCGCATTCCCGGACCGCCTTTCGGTCCTTCATATCGGATCACGATGACGTCGCCTGGTCTGATTCGCTTGGAAAGGATTGCGTCGAGACATTCTTCCTCGGAATCGAAGACACGCGCGGGCCCGGTGATCCTGGAATTCTTCACCCCGGAAATCTTGGCCACGCAGCCTTCCCTTGCCAGGTTTCCTCTGAGAACCGTGAGGTGTCCTTGGGCGTAGACCGGGCGCTCCCACGAGCGGATGACATCCTGATCGCCGCGCGGGCCGGAAGGCACTGTCTCCAGGGTCTCCGCCACTGTCTTCCCGGTGATTGTCAGTGCATCGCCGTGCAACACACCGCGAGCGAGCAGGATCTTCATCACCTGCGGAATTCCTCCGGCAGCATGCAGTTCCGTGGTGACATATTTGCCAGACGGCTTCAGATCACAAAGCACGGGCACACGCTTCCGGATGGTTTCGAAATCATCGAGATCCAAAGGCACTTCTGCGGCCTGGGCGATGGCGAGCAGATGAAGCACCGCATTGGTTGAGCCGCCCGTTGCCATGACCACGGCAATCGCATTCTCGAATGCTTCGCGCGTCAGGATTTGTCTCGGCAGGATTTGCCGATGAATTGCATTCGCTAGGGCGCGTGCGGAGGCGCCGGCGCTCTCGATCTTTTCCGTTTCGCCGGCTGTCATTGTGGAAGAATACGGCAGGCTCAGTCCCATGGCCTCGATTGCAGAAGACATGGTGTTCGCTGTATACATCCCGGCGCAGGAACCCGCGCCCGGGCACGAGCGCCGCTCGATCTCGAGCAGCTCCTGTTTGTCTATCTTGCCCGCGCTATATTCACCAACGGCCTCGAAGGCGCTGACAATGGTTAAATCCCGGCCGGCGTGATGACCGGGCCGGATGGTTCCTCCGTAGACGTAAATGGCGGGAATGTTCAACCGTGCCATGGCGATCACGCCGCCGGGCATGTTTTTGTCGCACCCACCGATAGCGAGCAGTCCGTCCATAAGCTGGGCATTGCAAACCGTTTCGATAGAGTCGGCGATGATCTCGCGCGACACGAGCGAATACTTCATTCCCTGCGTGCCCATGGAGACGCCATCGCTGACGGTGATGGTCCCGAAGACTTGCGGCATCACTTGGCATTCACGCAGAACCTCGGCGGCGCGCGTCGCCAGTTCATTGAGAGCCGCATTACAGGGAGTGATGGTGCTGTAGCCGTTTGCAATGCCGACGATCGGTTTGTCGAAATCCGCGTCCCCGAATCCGACCGCGCGCAGCATCGCGCGATTCGGCGTACGCTCGATTCCGTGCGTAATTTCCCTGCTTCTGTCGTTCGAGCCCATCGCCTATTTCCCGGCGGCGATCCCAGCAGAGACTTCCGCTGCAGGCTCGGGCGAAGATACGACGAGCGGATCGAGGAAGGGCATCTTGGCGCGGAGCTCAGCGCCAACTTGCTCAATCAAATGCTGCAGTTCCTTGCGCCGATTGGCGTCGAAATTCGGGCGGCCCGCTTCGTTTTCGGCTATCCACATGCGAGCAAATTCCCCGCTCCGAATTTTTGCCAGCATCTGGCGCATGGTTTGACGGGTTTGTTGATTTACGATCTGCGGACCACCGGTATAATCGCCGTATTCTGCGGTGTCGCTCACCGAATACCGCATGTAACTGAGCCCGCCACGATACATCAGGTCGACGATCAGCTTCAGCTCGTGCAGGCACTCAAAATAGGCGATTTCCGGCTGATAGCCGGCTTCCACAAGGGTTTCAAATCCTGTCTTGATCAGCGCGCTCACTCCGCCGCACAGAACCGCCTGTTCGCCGAACAGGTCGGTTTCGGTTTCCTCTGCGAACGTCGTTTCAATCACGCCCGCGCGAGTCGCACCAATAGCCTTCGCGTAGGAAAGAGCCAGCGGCTTGGCAGAACCTGTCGCATTCTGATGCACGGCCAGTAACGCAGGCGTTCCACCACCTTCGAGGAACACTTCGCGGACGCGGTGCCCCGGCGCCTTCGGAGCGACCATGGTGACATCAACGTCCGCGGGCAGGCGGATGGTTCCGTACCGCACATTGAATCCGTGGGCAAACATCAGCATCTTTCCACCCGTGAGGTGGCGCACGATTTCCTGCTCGTAGATCGCAGGCTGGCTTGTGTCCGGCGCGAGCATCATGACGACATCCGCCCAGGCGGCGGCCTCCGAGACGGTCTTGAGCGGCAAGGCTGCCGCGGCAACCTGGCGCCGTGAGCGGCTTCCGGCGTGCAATCCCACGCACACGGTGCAGCCGCTGTCGCGAAGATTGAGCGCATGGGCGTGGCCCTGCGAACCGTACCCAATGATGGCGACTTTCCTCGCCTGAATCAGCGAGAGTTGCGCGTCACAGTCGTGATACATGGTGGCCATGTTTTTTCCTCCTCAACTTCCATCTGAACTGGATTCACTTAACCGGACGGGGAAGTTTGGTGCTCCAGGCACAGTTCCGCCGGGATTGACGACTGCGGCGCCGCCTGGCCTTCCCTGCCACGCGCCATCAGCACTTGTCCGCTTCGCGCTATCTCTAAAATCCCAAATGGGCGGAGAACATCGACCAGCGCTTGAATCTTGCTCTCCGTACCGGTGGCCTCGATAACAAGGGAACGGAGAGACAGATCCACGATGCGCGCACGAAATGCTCGGACAACTTCCATCAGCCGGTGGCGAGACTCCTGGGGAGCTTCCACCTTTATTAAGGCTAGGCTTCTGGAGACAGACGGCACGAAGGTGACATCCTCGACCGACAGCACATTCACGAGTTTGTACAGGTTCGCCTCAACTCGCGGCGCTGCGCCCTCATTAACTCCCGCAAGAATGGTCATCCGGGAAACATCGGGGCGTTCCGTGTGTCCCACGGCGAGCGATTCGATGTTGTACCCTCGGCGGCGGAATAGCGACGCAACGCGGTTCAGGACGCCGGGTTCATTTTCCACATAGAGCACGAATTTGTGCTGTTCCCTTCTTTCAGGCACCAGGGACCCTCTCAAACAGAGGAGTTGGCCGGCGAATCATTTTGTGCAGGTCTGCTCCTGCAGGAACCATGGGAAAGACGGAGTCCTGCTGTTCGACCTGGAGATCAATCAAGGCCGGTCCGGGCTGCTGCCGCACCGCCCGCAACGCCGGAATAACCTGTTCACGAGTGTGGACCCTGAACGCGGGAATCCCGAATGCTTCGGCAAGCTTGACGAAATCCGGACTCAGCAAGGGAGTCGAACAATATCGTCGGTCGTAGAAGAACTCCTGCCACTGCCGCACCATGCCGAGATAGCCGTTGTTGATGATGGCTATCTTGATTTCCAGTTTTTCCTGCACCACCGTGGCGAGTTCCGCCATGGTCATCTGGAATCCACCGTCTCCGGCAACGACCCAAACCTCGGCATCGGGTCTGGCCAGCTTGACGCCGACGGCAGCAGGCAAGGCAAATCCCATCGTGCCCAATCCACCCGAGGTGATCAGCGTGCGCGGCTTATCGTGCCGGTAGTATTGCGCTTCCCACATCTGGTGTTGTCCGACGTCGGTGACCACGATGGCGTCGCCGCAGGTCGCACGCCAGAGATCGTGAATTACATGTGCGGCGTAAAGATGCCCGCGGTCCGGAAGATTCTGAATGTCGCGAGCGGCTGATTCGCGCTTCGATGTCTCGATGCGTGCCAGCCAGTCGCGATGCTGCGATCTTTGGATTCCTGGAAGCAGCCTTCCCAGAACCTCCCGAAGATCGCCAGCGAGCGGCACATCCACACGAACGTTCTTATCGATTTCCGCGCGGTCGATTTCGATGTGAATCTTTTTTGCGGACTGCGCGTAGGTTTCAAGATTCCCGGTGACGCGATCGTCAAAGCGCATGCCGAGCGCAATCAAAAGATCCGCCTCCTGAACGGCCTGGTTGACCCAGGCTTCCCCGTGCATGCCCATCATCCCCAGGCACAGCCGATGACCGGCAGGGAAGGCGCCAATTCCCAGAAGGGTGAGCGCCACAGGGATGTCTGCGAGCTCTGCCAAAGCCAGAAGTTCGTTCTCAGCGCCGGAGAGAATGATGCCGTGCCCGGCTAGAATCACCGGCCGGCGCGCGTGGTTTATCAGGTGCTGTGCTGCGGCAAGATTCGCAGGGTCGAGAACCGATTTGCGCTCCGAGCGGCGAACGCGGGGCTCGGATGCCGCCCAGCTGAATTCGCACGAACTGGTCTGCGCGTCCTTGGTGATGTCCACCAGAACTGGTCCCGGCCGCCCTGAGTTCGCGATCTGAAACGCTTCACGCAAACTCGGGGCAATCTCCTGCGGTCGGGTGACCAGATAATTGTGTTTGGTGATCGGCAGCGTAATGCCCGTGATATCCGTTTCCTGAAAAGCATCGCTGCCAATCAGAGCGCTCCCCACCTGGCCGGTAATGCAGACGACCGGTGATGAATCCATCATCGCAGTAGCAATACCCGTGACCATATTCGTGGCGCCCGGGCCGGAGGTCGCCAGGGCAACGCCAGCGCGCCCGCTGGCACGCGCGTACCCGTCAGCCATGTGTGTGGCGCCCTGCTCGTGCCGCACCAGGACGTGGTGTACGCTGTATTTTGTCATCGCGTCATAGGCCGGCAGAATCGCGCCGCCGGGATATCCGAAAACATGCTCCACGCCTAACAGTTCCAGGCACTCCCAGATGATTTCTGCGCCCTTTTTCGCCAAGTTTCCATCCCTTCGGAGATGACCCAGAGCCGAGGTCCGGCCGCAAAGGCCTCTGCGCCGATCCAGTAAGCCCGGAAGCGCAGGATAAGTCAAATTCATATTTGTACTTGAAAATATAAATCATTCTTATGGCGTTCAAGAGCAAGCTTCCCGTGGACGACTTCTGCACCCGCTTGCAGAGCGAAAGGTCGGCGGCTCTCAAAGGCAAATACAGCGGGTAGGGCTTCGCGGAAAGCGCCGCTCGTGCGACATCTTCGAGCACGCCGGCCGACGTATCGGGTCCGCTACTTCATGATGCTGACCTACGGCAGCTTCGGAGTCTTCAAGGTCCCGCATTGCGAACCGCAGGACTACCGGCGCTTACTTCGAGCGAACCTTAAAGCTGCACGGCGGATCGGCAAGCTTGCCCGAGGGCACGCTGATCTCCTGCAGGCGATCTTTCGCCAGCAAGGCATTGAACTGCGTGAGTTGCTGCTTCTGCAATTGGTTCCACGCGGTCACGGTGCGGTCGTACTCGCTGCAGTCCTGTTCCCAGGTGGCGATTTGCGTGGGCGTAGGCGCCATGTCCATGCCCACCTGCATCATGCTGACCATGGTGTTGTAATCGTTGTTCAGGCTGATGAAAGAGCGCATCGCGCCCGGCTTGTGCTGCGTGCGGCGGAAGAAAGCCATCATGCCGCCCGCCGGCTTTTTGCCGCCGATTTTGGTCAGGCTGGCATCGAGCACTTTGGCCTGCGAAGCAACATCGCCTTGCAGCTTGCCGCCCTTCATCAAGGACGCCAGCTGGACTTCCACAGCGCTCACTTCCTTGTGGCCTTCATAGCTCTGCTCCATGCCGTGATAGGCCAGCAGCGTGAGGCGGTTCTGCGCGCGCAGCGCAGCCATCAGCTCCGGGCTCTGGCCGACGCGCGGGTCGTTCATTACGGTGACGTGGCGCGTGTAAACTTTCCCGTCCACGGTCAGCTTCAGGGTGTAAACGCCGGGTATCACCTGCGGCCCGTGCGGGCCGGGCGTGACCGTGCCGGCCACCATGTTCATCTGGTTTTCCAGATCGTGCTGGAAGGCAGGCGGAGGGTCGTACCGCAAATTCCAACTGACGCGGTTCATGCCGACGTTGGTGCTCAGCGCGCGCGACTCGGGCGAAGCCAGCCAGTACCGCGGATACGCCTGCCCTTCGATGGGCGCCGGCGGCGTGCTGGAAATGGTGCGCACCAGATTGCCCTGCGAGTCGAAAATTTGCAGTTGAATCGGCCCGGCAGGCTTATGGCTGAGGTAATAATCCACAGTCACACCGTAAGGCGGATTGGGAGCATTGGGCACTTCGACCGAGAAAGGCTGATCCCAGTTGCTGTTCTCGCGCGCGCGAATGGCCTCCTCGGGCTTGAAAAGATAGGCCGAAGAGGAGTTGATCGCTTGCGCGTTTGCGGCGATCTGACGCAGCGGGGTGATGTCGTCGAGAATCCAGAAGCCGCGTCCGTAAGTACCAATCACCAGATCGTTCATGTGGTATTGGGTGTGGACGACCAGATCGCGAATCGAAGTGCTGGGCAAGTTTTGGCGCAGCGACTGCCAGTGGTCGCCGTTATCGAAGCTGACGTAGACCGTGGTCTCGGTTCCGGCGAAAAGCAGGCCGGGCTGCTTGGGATCCGGACGCAGAACGTTCACCCAGCTTCCGGTGCGCTGGTCGCGTGGCAAGCCGGTGACGATGCTCGTCCACGTCTTGCCGCCGTCCGTGGTGCGCCAGATGAACGGCAGGTCACCATCCTCATTGGCCGGGGCGGGCACAGTTTCAGCACCAGCTCCGCGCTGGCCGCCGATACGGCCTGTAATATACGCGGTATTGACGTCATCTCCGGCTTCAATGGTGGTGAGATGCATATGAGCCGGCAGGCCGGC
>Ga0209061_1002691_pt1 | contig 21486 bp, 20 predicted proteins | sample Coa_R1_10_FD_187157 | JGI IMG/M metagenome (GOLD analysis project Ga0209061, IMG submission 187157) | Surface soil microbial communities from Centralia Pennsylvania, which are recovering from an underground coalmine fire - Coalmine... | ecosystem: Environmental > Terrestrial > Soil >...
TTCAAATCCTCAAGATCGCGCCCCGCATCGACTATGCCTATAACGCCTTCGCGCCGCACGAGGGCTTTCTCCCCCAAGATTTCCCCTATCGCCGCATCCGCATCATTCCTCTCGATTGGCGCCGCGGAGTGGCGCGCTTCGCCCCGGGCATCGCGATTCCTCTCCATCCGTTCTTCGGCAGCATGGGGGTCGCTCCGCCTCCTGCCATGGGCCGCTACAGCTCCGTGCCCCCCAACTTGATGGGCGGGAACATGGATGATAAGGATCTCGTGGCCGGAAGTACGCTCTACCTGCCGGTTTTCGTCCCCGGTGCGCTCTTCGAGATCGGAGACGGTCATGCCGGGCAGGGCGATGGCGAAGTCGACATCACGGCCCTCGAGACTTCCTTGCGGGGCACCATTCGCCTGACCGTCATCAAGCGCACCGGTCAGCAATGGCCCCGTGCCGAAACCCCGTCCGCATATATCAGCCTCGGTTTCGATCGCGATTTGAAGAAGGCGACCACCATGGCTATCGAGCAGATGATCTCGTTCCTCGTCGCCCGCCGCCACCTCAGTCGTGATGACGCCTACATGCTCTGTAGCGTCGCAGGCAACCTGCACATTACGGAGCTAGTGGATCAAAATGTCGGCGTGGAGATGCTCCTGCCCAAGCGCATCTTCGCCGCCACCGCTCGCGCTGGCCGCACCCCCGGCGGCAGGTGAAGCGGGCGCTAGCGCTTAGCGGTTCCGCCCCGTGCGCTGTTGCTCCTCGAGGCGGCCGCGCCGGCTGGGAACCCTGCCGACGCCGGCATCGTTGCCCCGCTTCAGCCATACTTGAATCGATCACCAGAGCCGGCCCCATGAATCGCGTTCCAGTTTGGCTGCGGGTCGTAATCATTGTCATCATCGTACTTGTGGTGCTCGCGTTGGCGGTGCCGCGATTCCTGGCTTTGGACCGCTTCCGTCCCGCCATCGCCCAGCAGCTCAGTCAAGCCACGGGCAGGCCGGTGACCTTGGGAGCCATCCAAGCCCATGTCTTGCCTTCCATCGGCTTTCGTGTGAATGGCCTTTCGATCGGCAACCCCGCCGGATTTCCCCGCGGCGCGTTTGTTCAAGTGCGCTCGATCGAGGGCGGCCTGGCGTTTTGGCCATTGCTCAGGGGTCGGATCCAAGTCACCTCGCTGCTGCTCGACCACCCTGCAATCTCGCTTCTGACCAATGCCAGCGGCGCCGGCAATGATCAATTTCCCGCCTCGCAATCATCGCCGTCGGCGGCATCCTCGTCTTCGCTTCGTGCCGCGATTGATCGCATGGACCTCCGCGACCTGCGGGTCGAGAGCGCGCAGGCGCTGCCGAATGGCAAGATCTCTGCGCCTGTCTTTCAACTTTCCGGACTGACGCTCCACCTCCGGGATCTGCGCCTCGGCGGGTCCGTGCTCCAGCATGTCTTAGCCGACGCCAACCTCGCTGGAGTTCGCCTGTCGGTCAGTGCGCTCGCTGCGCCGATTACGTTCAAAAGTGGTGCGTTCGCCCTCCGCGCGGGCGAACTCCAGGGACAATGTCTTGCCGACCTCGGTCCGGCGGGCCAGGCGCGCTTGCAATTTCATTCGGCCGACATCGAGCGGCCGCCGGTTCAATTTGGGCTGTACTCCTCCGCTCTTCGCCTGGATCGGCTCCTCGCGGCCGCTCCCGCCCCTTCGTCGCCAACGCAAGCTTCCGTCGGTTCCTCGGTTGTGCCGTCGCACACGCTGCTCGCGAACGGGACGCTGATTGCCGATCGGCTCTCTTGGGCGCCCTATCAAGCCTCCGCCGCCAAAGCCTCGCTGCGCATTTACAGCGACGGCCTCGAGCTGTCCCCGGCGCAGCTCAACTTTGCCGGCGGCACTCTTAACGCGGCGTTTGTGCAAACCCAGCGCCTGGCGATCACTCTGAAGGCTGCCAACATCGGCATCGCCGGCCTCTTCCCGGCGGACCCGGACTTGGCGCGGCGGCTTTCCGGCCGCGGAGCGTTGCAGTTGACCGCCAATGGCCCGAGCGGTGACGCTTTGCTTCCCGGACTGGTCGGCGCCGGCCAGTTCCAGTTTGCGAACCTTGAATTGAAAAATTCACCCGTGATTCGGCAGTTGGCGCAGTTGGCCATGACGGAGAAAATCTTGGGCGCGAATGTCGGCGCCGCCGCATCCGGGGATCTCGCCGTCGGCAGCTTGCGTGGCGACCTCGAAATCGCCCATAGTCGCGTTGCCAGCAAGCTCATCCAAGCGCAAACTGTGCTGGGCACGATCGACCTTACAGGCAGCCTCGGCTTCGATCAAAGCTTGGAGTACACCGGTACGGTGCACTTTGGCGCCTCTCCGGCTGCCTCCGCCGCCCCGCCCGCGCCCCAGACGTCTTCCGGCTTATTGGGCGCGCTCTCGGGCGCGCTGAGCGGAAAAAGTTCCGCCGCGAGCCTCAAATCTCAATTGTTGCGGCGTTTCTTGAATTTGCGCTTGCGCATTACCGGCACGCTCGCGCAGCCTCGCCTGGCGCTCGTCCCATAGAGGCCAAACTATTGTGGGCGAGAGGTGAATGCCGAGGCGATGCCCGCGCCTTCGGCAAGCGCCGGTGGTCATTGCCCCGGGCAGAGCGGCGGATGACGCGCGGATCGCCCGGTGAAAGGAGCGCAACAGGGCGTTCGGCTCGGGACTGGATTCATCAGCTCCACGCGAGTCCCGTCCGCGTCGTAGGCGTTGGCTTGCCATTTACCGTCGCGCCCGATCTGCGGTGCGCCCGTCCGCGGCAATGCTCGGGGGGCTACGCTGAGTCCCCGCTTCACCAATTCGGCATTGCTGGCGCGCACATTACGTTCCGCCAGCGCGAAGTGATGCATGACTCCCAGCGTCTGCGCATCAGGGCGCTTCACGTGCAGCATGTATTCCACCCAATCGGAACCGTCGGGCACTTCCATGTCCACCCAATCGGTCTCCCCCGGTTTCATCCCGCCGTGCCATATTTCGCGAAACCCGAGTATGCCCCGATAAAAGCGGTCCTCCGCAGCCCGATTTTGCACAAGGATCCCTACATGCAGAAGGTGGCATGAAATTCGACGGTTCCAATCTGCGTGCGCCCGTTCCCTAGGATTGAGGAGCTGCACGAATTCGACCGTGTGGTTCTCCGGATCGCGTACCGCGAAGCCCAAGCTGCCGTCGGGTTCCTCGCTGATTTGCCCCGGTACGGCGATTCCGCGTGCTGCCAGATAGTCCCTTAATGCGCGCGCATCCGTCGTCTCGAACGCAACATTCACCAGTCGGTCCGCGCCTTTTGGCGTCGGTTCGCTGACGATTTCCACCGACTGCTTCGGATTGATCAGGAACTGCGCCGTGGCGCCGTGCTGGACCCTGGGGAATCCCAGAAGGTCCTCATAGAACCTGCGCTCCTGGCCCGGATTCGCGCTGCGAAATTCGATATGCGCCACGCCCAGGATCGGTGGTCGCCGGGGAACGGCGCCAGCTCCTGCAAAGAACGCGAGAACGATCGCCAGCACCGGTGTCTAGGCCTCCAGGCCGTTCGGCGCCAACGGCATGTGTCGCAGCCGGCGTCCCGTGGCGTCGAAGATGGCGTTGGCCACCGCCGGCGCCAATCCCATGATCGGCGCTTCGCCGGCACCCGAGGGGTTCAGGTCTTTGCGGTCCACGAGAACCACTTCGATCCTGGGCACGTCCCGAAATCTCGGTACCCGGTAGCGTGATAAGCGGTTCGATTCGATTTTGCCGTCGGCGAATTCGATCGCCTCGAACAATGCGCCGCCGATGCCCATGATCGCCGCGCCCTCGATCTGGTTCTTCAAATTGTCTGGGTTCACGATGGCGCCGCACTCGAAGGCGCTCACCACGTGCTCCAGTTTGACGTTTCCGCCCTCAATGCGAATCTCGGCGAAGGTGGCGATGCGGCCGCCTTTCTCGACCCCGCCGCCGAATCCAAACCCTTGTCCCGGGCGCTGCTTCCGGCGCGGCCACCCAAACGCCCGCGCCCCGGTGCGGAACACCGTGGCCAGCCGTTCATCGCGCAGGTTGCGCAGCCGGAACTCCAGCGGATCCAGGGCCGCGGCATGCGCCAATTCATCCATGGCCGATTCCCGCGCGAAATGATTCGCGGTTGCCGCCAAACAGCGGTACGAACCTTGCCGTAACGGCATCTCCGTCCGATGAAATCGGATCTGCTTGTGCGCAACCTGATACGGCGTCTCGATTCCCGCCTCGCCGGAGTTGTAGTTGTCGAACTGCCATGCCGTCAGCTTTCCGCGGTTATCGATGCCCGCCCGCACCTTGATCACGCCCGCTGGCCGGAAGTAGGCCCATGTGAACTCCTCTTCTCGCGACCAGATGACTTTCACGGGCTTGCCGGCGGCCCGCGCCAATCTGGCTGCCTCGAGTGCGGCTTCTCCGGTGTGCTTCCCTCCATACGCGCCGCCCATGTCCGGCATCAGCACATGCGCTTGATCGGCGCGTAAATGAAAGGCTTCCATCAATTGGTCGCGTACCCCGAATGGGCGTTGCGTTCCCGTCCAGACGGTCAACTCATTTCCTTGCCACTCCGCCACCGCTGCCCTCGGCTCCAGCGGTACATGTTGGATGTACGCCACTTGATACACCGAATCGAGCCGGTGCGAGGCCGCCGCAAGCGCTGCATTCAATTCCTCATCGCCTTGGGTGTTTGAAGCGTCCGCCGCCGGATGATTCAGCAGGAATTCGTATAACGCGCTGCTCGAGGTCTGCGAGGGTGCTGGGCTCCAACGTGGCTTGAGCGCTGCCAGCGCCTCCGCAGCCGCCTCCGCCGTGGGCGCGGCTACGCCCAATAAATCCGCGTCGCGGACGACCGTAACCCCCGGCAGGCGCCGGGCTGCCTCCAAATCTGCGCTCAGCAATTGCGCTCCATAGGCCGGCGGGCGCGCTACCTTTCCCCACAGCATTCCCGGGCGCGTCCAGTCGTAAGGGTACCGGTGCTCCCCCGTCACGATCGCGCGGCCGCCCGTTTTCGCCGCCGAAGTCCCGGCAATGGTCCATTCCGTTGCTGGCCGCAGCGGATCATCCATCGCCACCGCCTGCGCCAGGCGTTGACCCCGCGCCAATTCTCCGTAGCTGATCTTGCGCCGCGACCCTGGATCGAGGATCTGTCCGGCTTCAGCCCGCAGTCGCGACTGCGGAACGCCCCACCGCTCCGCTGCCACTTTCAGAAGCAGATCGTGCGCGCCTGCGGCGACCCGCCGCAAACGCTGGCCCATCACCGGGGTTGTCATGCTTCCGAAGGTCCCCATGTCGAAGGGAGTCAACCGCGTGTCGCCCATGATCATGGTGATCTGCGAGAGATCGACGCGTAGTTCTTCGGCTACCTGTTGCGCCAGCGAGGTCCGAACCCCCTGGCCCACTTCGACCTTGCCGGTATAAACGGTGATGGCTCCGTCTTCGCCGATGTGCAGCCAAGCCCCGATATTGTCGGGCAAAGGCTCGCCTTCCCGCCGTTGTGCCCACGCGTCCGTTGGCACATGCGGCATTACTCCGGCGACGACGATGCCGGCCGCCAGCCATTGAAAGAAGTCCCGTCTGCCCAATTCGAACCGCTGGGTCTTGCTGCTCATCTCATACCGCTCGGCTTCGACCCGAGGACGTAGTCCCTCGTCGGGCATCTCATGCCTCCCGGGCAGCGCGCTGGATTGCTGCCACGATGCGCGGATATGTCCCACAACGGCAAATATTCCCGTTCATCGCCGCGACGATCTCTTCCTCGCTCGGGTGCGGCGTGTTCCGGAGCAATGCGGCTGCGCGCAGGATCATGCCGGGTGTGCAGTAGCCGCACTGCCATGCGCCTTCCTGCAAGAACGCTTGCTGCAGCGGGTGCAGTTTTTCGCCTTGCGCGAGTCCCTCGATGGTGGTGATCTTTTTCCCCTTCGCCTCCGCGGCTGGCGTCAGGCAGGCATGCCGCGCGACGCCGTCGAGCAGCACCGTGCATGCGCCGCACTCGCCCTCGCCGCACCCGTATTTCGTTCCCGTCAGGTTTAGCTCGTTGCGTAGCACCCAGAGCAGCGCGGTCTCCGGCGCCGCGGCAACTGTATAGCTGCGGCCATTGATATCAAGCTGCATGGCTTCCTCCCGGGCCCACGGCTAAATCTTACTCCCGCCCTGTTCTCCGCTGGTTGGCGTCGCCGTGTGAACTCGGCCCGCCGCTCGGCTCCGCAGGCAAGGGCCGGTGCGCGCGTCGAGCGCTTGCTGAGCGACGACCGCTGAGCCGGCGTTTGGGGGCAAGATTAGTTAAACCGCAGCGTGGCGGGCGCGGCCGGCTGTGCTGCTCCCATGTCCGCGCGCGCGCCGCAGCGTCTGGTACGTCCACTCCATCAGCGGCTGCAAATTCTCGACATCCGCGCGGTTGTAGGCGATTAACTGTTGCAGTGCGTCCTGGCTTCCCCGCTGATATTCGTTCCAAAGGCGCACCGCGTCCCAGCCGTCGAGGCCGCGAATGGCTTTCAGCCGCTCGAGTCCCAGCTCCTCCTCGATCCTCTTGAGCCCGCCGCGCAAGCCCGCTTTTTGCCCCGCAAAGCGCAAATCGATGTGGGCGCGCGGCATTCGGCAGCGCCGGAATAGCCGCCGGAGCACCGGCACGTCGAATTGGGCGCCATTGAATGTGACCAGGATCTTTGCTTGGGCTACTCGGTCTGGCAACTCTTCAAGATTCTCGTCCGCGATATAAGCTGTATAGCCTTCCCCGTCGCGCACACCCACCACCGTCAGCCGCTCCTCATCGCCCCACCCGCCGTTGGTTTCGATATCGAGGTACAAGCAAGAGGACGCGAATTCGCCATATAGGCGCCACGCCTCCCCATACCGGCTCAGGCCGGCAAAATAGGCCGCGTCTCCGGCCGCCAAGAACGCCGCCGATCGCGGCAGCTCGGTCTCAAGCTTCGCTCGCGTTCGTGGCGCAATCGGCGCGTTGCGCGGCATCTCTAGCGCGTCTTCCCAGTTCCTGATGCCGCAATTCCAAAGACGCTGCTCGGTTCGAGATCCGACGCCGGGCACGTGCAAAAACGTTTGTTTCAGCACCCTTCGGCAATCTCTCCAGGCGTCTCACCCTTGGGTTGGGCTCGCTGCCAATGCGGAGGTACAGAACGCGCACCGGCGTGCGTCGATGGGGATCTCGCTCAGGCACTCGGGGCACTTCTTCGTGGTCGGATCCGCTGGCGGCTGCCGTCGCGACAGCGATATGAGGCGATTGACGGGCACCACGAAAAAGTAATAAACCGCCGCCGCGATCAGCACGAACGCAATGACGGCGTTGACGAAATCTCCATACGCGAATACCGAATGGTTAACGGTGAACGAATATGCGGAAAAGTCTGGTCGGCCGCCGATTGCTGCGATTAGGGGTGTCAGCAAATCCTTGACCAACGCCGAAACTACCGTTCCGAAGGCCGCGCCAATCACCACGGCAACCGCCAGATCGACCACGTTGCCCCGCAGCACAAACTGCTTGAATCCCTTCATGCTGGACTCCTCCGTGGCGTTTGACTGTACACAATACGACCCGGCCGGTCAATTCGATCGCGCTCGAGTACTGCTGCCTAGTTAAGGAGAAAGTCGCGTGAGCCGGAGGCCCGCGGCCGGTGCCGGAGTCGAGCCGAATACGCGCCGGCCGGCGGCCACGCCAAGGCGGCCCTGCTCGTCCTCAGTGGTTCGGCGTTAAGGTCAACCGCATTCCGTCTTCGGCGAGTCTTACCGGGCCCGCGAACGTCCGTTTGGCGGGATGCAAATACCATCCACCCAGAAGCCAACTCGCGAACCCGCTTCCGGGATCCGGCGTGGGACACGTGACGATAAGCAGGTGTGCGCCGGCGTCGGTAGCCTCTTGTCCAGCTTCGGCCATGCTGCTTTCGAAATCCTGCAATGACCGCAAGTTCCTGCTGAGATCCCGGCTGCCCGGTCTGGCATCGGCCCCGAACTCTTGATCATAGGCGCGCGCCAGACGGTTTGCCGCCGCCGCTTGGTACACCGAAACGATCAGCACGTTCGCGTCATGCGCATTTCGTTCCAGGTTTTGGTTGGGACGAGTTTCTCCGGCGATGACGACAACCTGATTCCGATACGTTACCCGGTACCCCAGCGCCGGCTTGACCGGCAAATGGTCCTCAAGGAACGCCGCCACGCGCAGGCCGCCTGCTTGCCACACCGGCTCCAAGGCCGCTCCCTCAACCTTGATTTCGTGGGCCGAGGGCAGCGCATTATCCGCGGGCAGATTCACTTCGTTCGCGTGGGCAGCGCCAAACTTTACGCTGAGGCTGTAAGCCTGGTCGAATCCTGCGACCACCTGATTGGTTCCGGTCGGCCCGTAAACGGTTAAAGGCGTGACCCGCCCATCGCGCCAACTGGTTTCCGCAAATTGTCCCAAATCCCCGATGTGATTGGAACTCAAGTCAGTTAGAAAAATACCGTTCAGATCTCCGAGCGGCAGGCCCGCGATTTCCGCCTTTTCCGATGAGCCATCGCCGGCGTTGAAGATTACCAACGATCCTCCCGCCATGATGGCGATGCAGTCCTGCGCTCTCGCCGGATTCATGCCGCTGCTGCCCGTGCCGCAAAAAAACAAATGCATCTTTCCGTCGTAGAGCGGCGCGCTCGAGTAATGATCCACTTTGCGGCGCACCGCCAGCCGCAGCCAAGCGCCTGTCAAAGCCTCATGCCAGCCGCCTGTGGCCGCCGCAATCGCCACAATCGCAATCGCTGCGAGGATTTTTCCTGAAAGCCGCGTTTTCACACACTCTTTCCTCGATCCCCATTGAATCGGTCCTTTGCCTGAGAAATCTACTGTCCCCTGGGCCATTCTTGCGGTGCAATTCACCCCCTAGGCCAGCGCCGCCGGTTCCGCTCGCCGGCAGCGGGTGCGGCTCTGAGCCTTGGGAAGCCAGGGGCGGACCCGGGGCGTCCTAACCCGGCTCGGTCGCTCTGTGCAACTGCGGTGAAGGAACGTCGGCCGCCTCTTCCGCCTCCCGCTCGTTTCACCGAAGTTTCTCCGGCGTTGACCGACCCGCATCCGTCATTCGCCGATTTCGGCATGCTTCGCCGCTGCCCGTCTTGCATTGTCGGGCTATGGCTCGCGTACGTACACTGATGTCATTGTCGCCGTCCAGCGAACTTTGGCTGGGTGCTTGTCTCGTGGCCCTCGCTGTGCCGCTTCTCGTCCATGACCTGGCGTGGTTGATGCGCCACTGGGATTCCCTGTGGATACTGGATGCGGTACTCTCCGTTTTCCGCCACGCATGAGTACTCCCGCCCCGCTTCCGCCCGCCTCCTCCCCGCCACCGCCGCCGCGGCGGTGCCAGCACTGGATTGGCCTCCTGCCCGGGTTGGTCATCGTAGTGCTCGGCCTCGGATTCCTCTTGGATAACCTCGGCGTTCTGCATTTTCGGGCCGATTGTTTTTGGGGGTTGATCCTAGTCGCGGTCGGAATCGTCAAAGTCGTGCGGGGCAATTTTCACAGCCAGAACGACGGGGGAGTGTTGAATCGTTTTGGTGTCGGAACCGACAGAGTTGCGCGGAACAAATTTCACGACTGGTTTGTGGGAACGCTTTTAATCCTGCTCGGCGCCGGCCTGACCCTTGATTGTCTTCGCGTTTTGCCTTTCGCGGTTTGGCGTCTTTGGCCGCTTTTTCTAATTGCGTTGGGCATTTCCTGGCTTGTTGCCGGGTCCGTGCACCCCGTGCGCTCCGGTCCTGGGTCCGATTGGGCTTCTTGGCATTCCGACCTTCATGCTTGGCGCAATGAGGTGCGGGCCTGGCGCGCCCAACGGCGCGCTTGGCGTTCGCACTGGCGGGCCTATACGTCGAGCACCGCCCAGCCCTGGTGGGCGCCCTCGAGTGATCCAACTCGCCCTTGGTGGGCGCCGCCAGCTTCCGCCGCCGCACCCGCCTCGGCCGATCCCTCCCATGCCGCCACGCCGGACTCAGCCCCCGAACAGTGGTTTGAAATGAAGGCTGTGTTTGCCGGGCTCAATCGCCGCGTCCATTTTCCCGGTTTTCAAGGAGCCGCTCTCTATTCGTTTTTCGGCGGTTGCAACTTGGACCTTCGCGCGCTTGTGCCTACGGCCTCGACGATCATTATCGAAGCCCACGCGGTCTTTGGCGCCGTGGAGGTTTATATCCCAGCGAATTGGGTTGTTTCGGTTCAGGCGACCGGCCTTTTTGGCGCTTGCGAAGACCAAACCCGGCCTTTGGCAATTCCGAACCACGCTGCTACCCGTTTGATCGTCCGCGGCGAGGCGGTATTCGGCGGGATTGTCGTCAAGAACTAGGCACTCGAATGGCCGCCGGCGCGCACTCGCACCTTCAATCTTCGGGCCAGCTACGGCTGCCGTCGGCGGCAGAACCGCTTCTCAGTGTCGGCCCGGGCCGGGGAGCTCTGCTTGTCTGGGCCTGGCTGGGGATGTTCGTGGTTTGGATCGCTCTTTCCCTCGCCAACGGCCCGCGTCCCTGGTTGGCCATCGCCGCCGCGGGCTTGCCCATGACGGGCATCTATGCGCTGCTGAGCTTAAGTGCCGAATACTTGAGCCGGCTCTTTCCCTTGCGCTCCGGCCGCTTCCTCGCCCCACTCTTATATCAGTTCGACGCCGCCATTGCGCTTGCCTTCTTTTGGGTCCTCCTGGCGCATGGTCTGCGCTTCGTGCTCACTCCCTTGGGCCTCGCGGCCCCCTTGCTGAGCGAGACGGCGGTGCTGTTCATCGCGGGCGTTCTGTTCTACCTCGTTGTCGCAGCGGCTTTCCATACCGCCCAAGCGATCAGTCGCGCCGCCGAAGCGCAAAGTCAAGCGAGTGAGGCGCGCTTGGCTGCGCGCGAAGCGGAGCTGCGCGCCCTGCGTTCCCAAGTCAATCCCCATTTTCTTTTCAATTGCCTCCATTCGATCAGCGCGCTCACCGCGCTCGATCCGGCCCGCGCTCGCGAGATGTGTATTCACCTCGCCGAACTCTTTCGACTTACATTGCAGACCGGCCAGCGGGAACTAGTGGCCGTCGCCGACGAAATCGCGGTCGTGCGTGCCTACCTGGCGGTAGAGCGATTTCGTTTCGGCGCCCGCCTCTGCGTCGAGGAAGCGATCGATCCCGCTACCTTGTCCTGCGCGATTCCTGCTCTTTTGTTGCAGCCCTTGGTCGAAAACGCCATCAAGCACGGGATCGCCGGCCTGACTCGCTCCGGCCTCCTGCGCATGACCGCCCAGCTTGCCGACGGCGTCCTTCAGCTCGAGATCACGAATGATTTCGATCCGGAATCCCCCGCCCCCGAGCGTAATGGCGTGGGCCTGCCGCAGGTCCGCCGGCGTTTGGCGACTCATTATGGGGCGTCTGGGCGCCTCGATTGCGCCGCCGACGGTTCCCGCTTCGTGGCTCGAATGCAGTTGCCGGCGATTTCATTTCAGGAGGGCTAATCACTCCTATGCGCACCCTGATCATCGACGATGAAGAATTGCCGCGCCAGCTCCTGCGCGAATACTGCTCCAGCGAGCCCGATCTGGAGATCGTGGGCGAACTTGCCGATGGCTTCGCCGCAGTCAAAGCCTGCGCGGATCTCCGTCCGGATCTGCTTTTTCTCGACGTCCAAATGCCCAAGTTGGACGGTTTTGAAGTTCTGGAGCTTCTCGAATCTGGACCGGCGGTGATCTTCACTACCGCCTATGACCATTTCGCCTTGCGTGCCTTCGAGGTCCATGCCGTGGATTACCTCCTCAAGCCCTTCACGCTCGAGCGCTTTCGGCAGGCCGTTTCGCGGGCGCGCCAGCGCCTTGGCGCCAATGGGGCGCAGCCCCCTGCCGCCTCCCTGAACCTTGCCGCTCATGGGCGGGAGAACCCCCTGCGGCGTTTCGTCGTTCGTGACGGTGCGAAGATCAGCCTCGTGCCTGTCGCGGATATCCTCGCACTCGAGGCCCAGGATGACTATGTTGCGCTCCATACGGCCGGCAAGACTTACTTGAAAAAGCAAACCCTGGCGAGCCTGGAAGCCGCCCTCGATCCTGCTCAATTTCCCCGCGTCCATCGCGGCTGGTTGGTGAACCTTTCCGCCCTCGTCCGCTTGGAGCCGTATTCCCGCGACAGTTATGTGGCGGTCCTCACTGGGGGTCGGCGGATTCCTGTGAGTCGTGCCGGGCATGCCCGCCTCCGAGAATTGCTGGGCTGAATTCCCGCCGCAAGCGCCCGCAAACGCCGTCAGCCCTAATTCGGGTTCCTCACCTGTGCAAGGCGGGGCCGCCTGCGTCTCCGCACGGGCTCCGCTATGACCGACCTGCCGCCGTTTATATCGTGCCAATGACTCTTTTTTCGCCCTGGTCCCTTTCCTTCGCTGCTCATGCTGTGATATACAAATAACGCATGCGAGTCAGCCGTGCGCAAATCGAAAACTTGGCGCAGTTCCGCTATGCCTTGCGGCAATTCTTGCGTTTTAGCGAGCGAGCGGCGCGTCAGGCCGGCGTTTCCCCCCAGCAGCACCAATTGCTCTTGACCATTAAAGGGATGACCGGTCGCGATTGGGCCAACGTTGCCGAAATCGCCGAGCGGCTCCAGGTCAGCCACCATGCTGCCGTGGCGCTGATCACCAGGGCACAGCGCCTGAAGCTGGTGAGGCGTCAGCGGGGAACCATCGACCGCCGCACCGTCCAGGTTTCGCTTACTCCGAAGGGCGAAGCCTTGATCGAGCAGCTTTCCGCCCTTCACAGTGCAGAGCTCGGTCGCTTAGGCACGATCCTCCTCGACCAGTTGAGTTCTCTCGCCTCGCGTGGACGCCGGACCCACCGGACCGCCTGATTCCAGCCGCACGCGGCCGCGAGCGCACTCCGGCCTGAATTCGCTGCGCCTTCGATTGGGATTGTGAGAGCCCGCGGTCCCGCCACTCTCCCCCCTGCGCGCGCGCGGCGAGCGCGCGGCATGGGCATTCTCCGGACGGCGGGCAGAGCAGGCCAAGGTCGAGGGCTTGCCACGCGGGTAAAATTGAGGGATGAGTTCCGGTCCGACGGCGCCTGCTGTGTCCTCGAGTCCTGCCCCGGCGCTTGCGTCGGTGGCGGAGGCCGCGGCTGAGTTGCGTGCCGGCCGCATGGTCGTCGTGGTGGACGATGCCGACCGTGAAAACGAGGGGGATCTAACCCTCGCTGCTGATGCGATCACGCCGGAAGCCATCAATTTCATGGCGCGCTTCGGCCGCGGTTTGATCTGCGTGGCTCTAACCGAAGAGCGGCTCGAGGCGTTGCGGATTCCGCTCATGACGGCGGATAACACATCGAATTTCGGCACCGCGTTTTGTGAATCCGTGGATGCTCGGGTCGGCGTCACCACCGGCATCAGCGCCGCCGATCGCGCCCAAACGATTCGCGTGCTGGTCGACGAGGCGTCGCGCCCTGAGGATCTCGCCCGCCCCGGCCATATCTTTCCCTTGCGGGCCAGGCGGGGTGGCGTCCTGGAGCGCGCCGGGCAAACCGAGGCGGCCGTGGATCTCGCGCGCCTGGCCGGATTGCATCCCGCCGGCGTCATCTGCGAAATCATGAACGAAGACGGCTCCATGGCGCGCATGCCCGATCTCGCGCGTTTCTGTAGGCAGCACGGATTGCGCATGATCACCGTTGCCGAGATCGTCCGCCATCGCCTGTTGACTGAGCGCTATGTAAATCGCGTTGGCGAGGCTCGGCTCGATACCGCGTATGGCCCCAGCCGCTTGCTCGCCTATCACGACGCCTTGGCGGGCGAATTTCACAGCGCCTGGGTTCTCGGCCAACTGGATCCTGAACGGCCGACCTTGGTGCGGGTTCAAACGCACTGCTTGCCGGGTCTCGTCTTTGCTTCGCGCGAATGTGAGTGTCAGCGCAACCTCGCCGGGGCGCTCCGCCAGATTCACGCGGAAGGCGTTGGCGTTGTCCTCTATTTGCATCAAAACTCGCCCGGGTTCCACCTCGAAGGAGGGGCGATCCTCCACGGCCGGCCAGGTCTGGCCCTTGAGCGCCAGAATGAGCGCATCGTGCAGCGCCAGATCGGTATCGGCGCGCAAATGCTCGCCGATCTTGAGGTACGGCAAATTCGGCTGCTGACCAACCATCCTCGCCTCATTGCGGGTCTCGAAGGCTATTCGCTATCCATCGTTGCCCAAGTCCCGATCCTTTGATCGAGACTGCGGCTTCGCACCCGCGGTCCCCAACAGTCGTTCGGCGTTTGCCACCAAGGCGTCGTAAACATGCCGGGAAGGCCCGGCGATGGCCCGATGCCGGCGGATCGTCTCGTGATCGCCTCGCGCGATGGCCCCCGTCCAGGCCGACTGCGCGGCGGTGGCGCTGCCGTTCCCCAGATTGGCCGCTGTTTGTTTCAACAATCGCTGTAATCCTGCGGCCGCGCGACCTTGCGCTTCGCGGTTCAGGCCCGACCGCCGCAACTGTTCGCGCGCCAGCGCAAACATCACCACGATCATCGGCGAAGCGAAAGTCGCTGCGAGATGGTATGCCGGCTTCTGTTCGGGGCGCAACTGTAGCGGCTTGCCGCCCCAGGCGTTCGCCAATTCGAAGGCCGCTTGTTCCGCCTTGCGGTCGCCTTCGATCGCAAACACGACCTCTTTGGGTAAGGGGGCCCTTCCACGGCGGGCGAAGGTCATGAGCGGATGCATGCTGCCTGTGCTCGCTCCCAGCTCGCGCAGCGGTGACAGCACCGAGGCATCCAGCGCGCCGCTGGCGTGCAGCACGACTTTGCCGCTCCACTCGTCGGCGCGTTGTGCGAGACGCCGTGCCAACCCAGCGAGTGCGTCGTCGGGCACGGCCACGAAAACCAGTTCGGCAGGTTGTCTGTATTCGGCCAGCCCCTGCCCTCGCCTTGCCCCTAGGCGTTTGGCAAGCCGTCGCGCGCGGGCTGCATCCCGGCTGACTATGCGGTCCACTTGCCAGCCGCCGCCGGCCAGCCAGGCGGTCAGCGCTTTGCCCAATCTGCCTGTTCCGATGACATCCGCCCTCTTCATGCGCGCCGTTCTCCCCTTGGCCCTAGTACGCTAGACTCATGCCGATTAGTCCCGATCTATTGGAAATCCTCGTTTGCCCGGAAGACAAGGGTTCGCTCGCCTTGAAGCCGGACCACAGCGGGCTCAAATGCCAGATTTGCCGCCGGGTGTATCCCATTCGCGACGATATTCCCGTCATGCTGGTCGAAGAGGCGGTGATCGAACCTTAGCGGGTTGAGTCCACGGATGGACCTCCTTGCCGCATTGCCGCCAGGGGCGCGCGTCGCCTTGATCCGGCTGCGCAGCTTGGGCGACAGCTTGCTCACCACGCCGGCTCTCGCCGCCCTCAAGCGCTGGCGCGGCGATCTCCGGCTTGGATTCGTCGTCGAATCCGAATGGGCGCCCGTCCTGGAAGGCAATCCGGATATTGACACGATAATTCCGCTGCCTGCCTCGCTGACCGGCAGGTGGCGCGGCGTGGCCGCGTTGCGGCGCTTCGACGCCGAACTCGCGATCAACCTCCACGGAGGCAGTACGGCCACTCTCTTGACCCTGGCCTCTGGCGCCCGCTGGCGAGTCGGTTTCGCCGGGCAACCCTATGCCCGTTTGCATCGTGTTGCTGTGCCTCCCACCCCTCCGCCCCCGGGCCGGCCGCGCTGGCATACGGTCGAGCATGTCGCCTCCCTCTTCCATCACATCGGTCTGCCCCCGGCCTCTTTGGGGCCTCTCCGGATCTTTCCGTCCGCCGAGTCGCGCGCGGCCATCCTTCGGCGGCTTGCAGCGTGCGGCGTTCGTCCGCCCTTTGCTTACATCAACGCAACACCGCGGTCTCCCGACATGCAGTGGCCCGCGGAATACTACCGTGAAGCCTTATCTTGGCTCGGCCGGGAGCATGGCTTCGCAGCGGTATTTGCCCGTGCCTCTCGTTCGCCAGGGGTCGAAGAGCGCCTGGTCGCCGCCTTGCCGCCGGGACGTGCCGCCTTGCTGGTGGGGACGGACGTGCGCGACTTAATCGCCCTGGAAGCCGAATCGACGCTCGTTCTAGGTAGCGATGGCGGCCCAATTCACATTGCCGCTGCCTTAGCCAAGCCGGTGGTGGTCCTCTTTGGCCCGTCCGATGCAGTGGTTTGGCGTCCCTGGCAAACGCCATGCCGCGTCCTGCAGGCGAGTTTGGGTGCCGGTCTGGACTCCATCGCCGTACCCCAGGTCACGAATGCGATTACCGCTTTATTGGCCGCCGCCCGGCGCGAGTCGGCCAGCACCTCCTGCCATTGACTTTTGCTTCCATAATCGCTATAACCCGCACAGAGTAAAAAAAGTCAGCCACGGTCTTGCCGTGGTCAAAAAAACAAATCGAAGGAGAGCAATGTCGACAATTAGCAAAGCCATCCAGGACCTTGAGGAGCAGAAGCGCCGCATCGAATCGGCGCTGAAAATTCTCCGTGGCCTGGATCATGCGGGCAGGACCGGGGCAAGCGGCGTCCGCAATATTTCTGCCGAGGGGCGGAAAAGGATTGCGGAAGCTCAGAAACGGCGCTGGGCCAAGGTGCGGGCAGCCAAGGCGCAGCAACAATCCAAAAAGCAGGCCGCCGCCTCGTAGCCATTCCCACTCAGCCGTTCCTTTGAGATTCGGGAGGAGTTTTCAATCGGGGCGGCGTAAGTGCCTCGGGCCGGATACCCAGCCGGCCCGCTCTCTTGTTCATGCGTCTGTTCGTCGCGGTCAGCCTCGAATCCGGCTTGGCCGCGCTTCTTTATTCGGCCCTGGCGCCCTATCGAGCGAAAGCGCCGCGAGCGCGCTGGGTGCCGCCCGCAAATTATCATTTCACTCTGAAATTCATCGGCTCCTGGCCTGAGCCGCGCGAATCCGAACTAATCGGCGCGCTCGAGCGAGTGCATGCGCGTGCATTCTCGATCACCCTGGCAGGGTTGGGCTTTTTCCCGGCGCCAAACCGACCGCGGTTGCTTTGGGCGGGCGTGCGCGATCCCCAACCGCTGGCCTGGCTGGCCGATTTAGTGGATCGGGCGTGCATCAGTGTCGGCATTCCTGCCGAAGCGCAGCCGTTTTCACCTCATCTCACCATCGCTCGCGCGGTTGCTCCGCCGGATCTTCGCTCGCTCGAGAGTGAAATCGCCGATGGCCGGCCTACCTGGGGAAGCCAAGTCGTGCAAGCCTTTCATCTCTTCGAAAGCCGTACTCTCCCCTCGGGCCCGGTTTACACCCCGCGTGCTAGCTTTGCCTTGGGCGGTCCAGCGGCTTGAGCCGGTATTTCCAATTCTGGGGCGAGTAGGTCCTCGATTTGCTCTCGCCGTCGCACCAGGATGGCCCGTCCGCCACGGATGGCCACTTCCGCGGCTCGCGGTCGGCTGTTGTAGTTGGAGGCCAACGAGAACCCATAAGCGCCGGCATCCAAAATCGCCAAGATATCGCCTGTCTGCAGCTTGGGCATCGGCCGATCTTCCGCGAATCGGTCAGCCGTTTCGCAAATGGGACCGACCACATCCGCCGGCGCCAGTCGGCTGGAGCCGCGGCGTAACGGTGCGATCTCATGGTAAGCGCCGTACAGCGCCGGTCGAATAAGATCGTTGCTGGCCGCATCCACGATCACAAAGCGCTTCTTTCCGCTGTGCTTCACGTACAACACCCGGGTCAAAAGCGCACCTGCTGCCGCAAACAAGCTTCGCCCCGGTTCCAGTAGCATCGTGAATTCCTGGCCGCCGCCGGCGGCTTGTTCCAATCCCTCGACGTAGTCCTGAATTGACGGCGACCGCTGCTCCGGCCGGTACGCGATCCCGAGCCCGCCCCCCGCATCCAAATAGCGCAAGGGCAATCCCTCCCGTCGCAATTGGCGCGCCAGCGCCACCACCTTGCGGGTCGCCTCCAAGATCGGCTCGAGCGTCAGAATTTGTGAGCCGATATGAAAGCTGATCGCCGCGGCCTCGAGTGCACGATGCTTTCCATATCGGCGGTACAGCGTCGCCGCCTGTCGCGGCTCGATTCCGAACTTGTGGCGGTGTAGACCGGTTGCGATATGCGGATGGGTCGGCGCGGAAACGTCGGGATTCACTCTCAGCCCGAAGCGAGCGCGTTTGCCCGCGCGTTGCGCCCGTGCAGCCAGAAGGCTCAACTCTGGCTCCGATTCCACGTTGAAAAGCAGAATCCCTGCCTCCAGGGCCGCGTCGATTTCCTCGACCGTCTTGCCCACGCCCGAAAACACCACCCGATCGGCTCTTCCGCCGGTGGCCAGCACTCGCCTCAGTTCGCCTCCGGATACGATGTCGAAGCCCGATCCATCTTCGGCCAATGCCCGCAACAGCGCGAGGTTTCCGTTCGCCTTCACGGACGCGCAAATCAGGTGTTCCCGGGCCCCGAAGGCTGCATCGTACTCGCGAAATGCGCCGAGGATGGCGTCCAAGCTATAGACGTAACATGGCGTTCCGAAGCGCCGCGCCACGCCGGCTAGGCGCAATCGGCCGCAGCTTAAGCTCCCGGTTCGATACGCAAATGGCCGCGGGGGCGCGACCGGCGCTTTTCGCGTCCGTCGGCTCGCGCTCATCGTCCTCTGACCACGACCACGGTGCGATCGTCGGCTGGCGGCATGCCTTCGGCGAATTTCTCCAAGTCCGCGAAAATCGCCTCAACCACTTCTTCCGAACTGGACTGGCTCGCATGTCGCAGCACCGCTTCCAGCCGGATCCGCCCATATTCCTCTCCCCGGCGGTTGGCCAATTCGGTGATGCCGTCGCTGACGAAGACGAGCAGTTCCCCCGGCATTAACCGTACGCTGCTCTCCACATAATCCCCGCCTTCCATCATGCCTAAAGGCAGTCCCGCAACCTTGATCTGCCGGCAGCCCTGTGCCGATACGTGCACCGGATAGGGCAGCCCTGAATTCGCGATCACCATCCGGCGGGCGCGTTCGTGCCAGATCGCGAAGAGTAGAGTCACGAACTGCGCCTCGATCTTTCGCTGCAGCAAGGCTTGATTGACTGCGGCGAGCACTTCTCCGGGTCCGCGCGGCCGGGCCGCTTGCGTGCGCAGGATGCCGCTGACGACGGCGCCGTAGAGCGCCGCCCCCGCCCCTTTGCCGGCGACGTCGCCGACCGCCAGGCCCCAGCGCTGGCCGGTATAACTCAAGAAATCGTAGAGGTCGCCGCCGAGTTCCCGTGCCGGAGCCGAGCGCGCCGCCACTTCCAGCCGCGCCATTTGCGGACAACAGCTCGGCAGCAGATGGCGCTGCATCTGTTGCGCGATGCGCAAATCCCGGTCCATGCGGCGTTCCGCGCGCGCGACTCGTTCGTACAGGCCGGCGTTGGCGATGGCGATCGCCATTTGCGCCGCCAGCGTGCTCATCGTCCGCGCATGCCGCTCGTTGAAATATCCCTTGCGCACGTGCTCGAGATCGACGACGCCGATCACCTTGTCCTGGTGCACCAAGGGCACCGCCAGCTCCGATTTCACGTCCGGATTGACGGCGACGTAGCGTGCATCCTCCGCCACGTCGCGCACGATGATCGGCTGCCGTGACTGCGCCGCCGCGCCCACGATCCCCTGCCCGAGCGGCACGTCCTGCTTGATTTGAATGTGCTCGCCTTGCTTCACTGAAACGCGGTGCTCTAGCGTGTCCCCCCGTTCGTTCAGCAGCAGGATGCTGAAGAGGTGGTAATCGATGATCCTCCGCACCATTTCTCCCGTGCGCAGGAGCAATTCGTCCAGCGATAAGATGGAGGTCATTTCCCGGCTGATGTCGTTCAGCAGGGTCAGGGTCCGCTCGCGGCTGACGGCGTTGCGGTACAGTTTCGCGTTCTCGATCGCGTTGGCGATCCGCGACGCCACCAGCACCAGCGCGTCGCGATGCGAAGGCGTGAATGCGTTTGCCTCTTTCGACTGCAAGTCGATGACCCCGATCGCCTGCCGTTTCCAGATGATCGGCACCGCCAGCTCCGAGCGCACCCCCGCCAAGGCATGGATGTACCTGGGGTCCGCGGAAACGTCGGGAATCAGCTGCGGTTCGAGGGTCGCCGCCGCCGCGCCGGTAATGCCGGCTCCGATCTTCACCCGCACTCCTTCCACGACCTCCGGCAGATGGCCGACCGCGAACCGGATGCGCATATCATGCGAGCGTTCGTTGACGAGCAGAATGGCGAAGATTTCGTAATCCATCAGCCGCCGCACGCTTTGCGCCACGCGGCTCAAGACCTCGTCCAGCTCCAGCGTGGACGTGACGGCTTCGCCGATTTCGAGCATCAGCTCCGTCGTGCGCCGTTCGTCGCCGATGACTGTCGTTGGTGAACTCACGCTTCGAGCTCCCAAACCGCGCCTCGTTGCGCCGGATGCACGCGAACCCATGTGATGCCGCAACGCAACGCCGCCGTCCTTAAATCCACCGCCCTCCCCGCCGTCCGGGCTCCCACCATCAAGCGCGCCCCGGCTTCCGCGCCAAGCCGGGCGGCGCTCCTCAGTTCCAACTCCGCCGTCTTCGGACTCGGAATCCACACGATTTCATCGGCGCCGAGCTTGAGCGCCTCCTCCATGGCGTGCAGCTTCACGGTCGTCAGTTCACCTTCGTCGCCCACGATAGCGGCGACGCATACCGGGGTCATGCGCAGCGCCGCCACCGCCGCCGCCAAGTGGCGCGGGGCGACCTCGATGGCAGCGGCGCCCGCCGTGGCGGCGGCGCACGCCGCTTCGATCCACTCGTCGGCCGCCTCGGCCCGCACCGCCGTGATGGCGCTCGCGACCGTTCTCAAATCCACGTTAGGCCACGGCCAATAAACGCGCTTGGCCTCGCGCTGCTGCCAAGGCTCTCCTTGCGCCGCGCCGCTCCCTCCTTCCAAGGTTGCGGCGAGGCGCTCGCTCAGTTCGCGTGTCCAATCGGCGATTAATTCTTTGGCGCCCGCTTCCATGCAACCCTCAGTGTACCCGCCGCCGCAAATCCTGTTTTGCGGCCGGTCTTCCGGCCCGCTTCTAGTCCGGGTTGCGCGCTCGAATCGGGTTGCCGGCGGCGGGCGCTTTCGCCGCATTCGCTACTATGGTTGTACGGGATCATGGTGGACGACGCACGGCGCTTTTTCTTCGATCGGTACAATCTTTCGCCCTCCGGCCTCCAGAACTTTCTGAACGTTGCCATGGAGCGCGGCGGCGATTATGCCGACCTCTACTTCGAATATCGTTCCAGCTCCTCGTTGCTGCTCGAGGAATCGCTGCTCAAGTCCGCCCAGCAAGGAATCTCGGTCGGCGTGGGCATTCGCGTCCTTTCCGGGGAACGCAGCGGATACGCCTATACCGACGATCTGACTCCAGAAAAAATCATCCAAGCCGCCCGCACCGCTGCCCAGATCGCGAGCGGGCCCGCGCGCACCCACATTGTGGGCCTCCATGCCTCCGTATCGGCGCGCCCCAGCCTGTATCCCGTTGCCCTGGCGCCGACCGACGCGGAAATCAACGCCAAGCTCGATCTGCTGCGTCGCGCCGATCACGCCGCTCGCGCCTTCGATGCCCGCATCCAGCAAGTGCGCGTCGGCTACGCCGACAAGGTGCG
>Ga0209061_1002692_pt1 | contig 21479 bp, 14 predicted proteins | sample Coa_R1_10_FD_187157 | JGI IMG/M metagenome (GOLD analysis project Ga0209061, IMG submission 187157) | Surface soil microbial communities from Centralia Pennsylvania, which are recovering from an underground coalmine fire - Coalmine... | ecosystem: Environmental > Terrestrial > Soil >...
GTGCTTCGAGGCACAACCACACCCCTGAAGCCAACCTCCCTAAGCCTCTTCACGGCTGCCTGAAAGTACTCGAGGTTCTGCCCCCCACCCTCACGGGGAGGTGTACCCACAGTTATGAACACAACATCACACCCGAGGAGGTGGGTATAGTCGGTCGTGAACACAGCCACCCCACCTCCACCGGTACCCGCAGCACGAATCGCGTTACGCCTCAAATACTCTTCCAGGCCGGGCTCAAACACCGGCGGCCTCCCCCTCGACAGCGCCTCAACCCTAGCCGCATCCACATCAACACCCACAACGTCGAAGCCCAACTCGGCGAAGCCAAGCGAACTCACTATACCAACGTAGCCCAAACCTATGACTCCTAGCTTCAACACATAGACCAATAAGTGATAACCCTTATTAGCCTTTCTCAGCAGCGTGGTACTCCCAACACCGATATTAGTGTAGTTGCGCAGCCAATAGAGGGGATTCTCGACGTACAGCACCTACAGAGATGATCAGTGGAGCCGAAGAGTCGTGAGGGCAGAGCATCCGTCACAGGCGCACTTGGGGGCCACTGAAGGTGAGCCGACACACCCTAAAAGAAGCCTAGCTAGCCGTGTTTTAGAAGACTCAACTAGGCGCTCACGTGCAGAAGCGGCGAGTAACAGGTGGAGTCCCATGCCGTTTCAGGGTACCCCAGCCCATCGAATACCCTGTCTGGCTCCCCGTCACTGTGTGTGGTGTTCTACGTGTTATGCTGAGAACTTTTCTTTTAGGAATCTGAGTGCCTCTTTGGCGAATTCGTCTTGGCTGTGTGCGAGGGGGCGCCAGCTATGCATCATCTCTGAGAATTTTTCGAAATGGGGTGTGAATGATTCGAGGGATATCCACCCACCGTAGCCTATCTGTGCTAGTGAGTGTGAGAGCTCACTCCAGTCGATATGACCCGTTCCAGGGGGGCCGCGGTCGTTCTCGCAGACCTGCAGGTGGAAAAGTTGTCCACCCGCCCTCTTGACAGCATCTCCAAGTGATTTCTCCTCGATGTTCATATGGAAGGTATCGAGTAACAGTCCAACGTTTTCCCGCTGAATCGCTTCGATGAGCTCGGCGCCCTGACCAACCGTGTTAATGATGTGTGTATCGTATCTGCACAAGGGTTCGAGGGCAATTCTCACACCCTTGTCACTAGCATAATCTGCTGCTTCAGCGAGTGTGCCCGCTATTCTGCGAAGGGTTTCCGCACGCTGTTCTCCTTGGAGAAATTTGGTTTTGCCGACACACCCATAGAGGGGGCCGCACACGAGTTCTCCCCCGAGAGTGTAGCATGCATCGATACACCTTCGAATGTATTCAAGACCATTCTTCCTGACCGCCTCGTCTTCGGAAGAAATGTCCGTGCCCTCAGACCCCCCACCAATTATTATTGGTGTAAGCCCCGTCGTGCTAAGCAACCCTCGGAGGGTGGGTAGGTCGAGTCGGCCGTCAAACGTGGGGATCTCGACGCCGTCGAACCCCGCATCCTGCGCCTTGTAGATGGCCGAATAGTTCTCGTAGGAGGCGTCTGGGTACCACAACCAAAGGTTCACCGAAAATCTACGCTTCATATAGTAAATCACCCAATAAGCGTTGGGTTAACAGTCCCACCCAGATGGGAACCCACTGCTACCTGCCACGCCACCCCTATTAGGGTAGCCGGTGAAGTAAGCAGCGGTACGTGGAGACTCAGATGTCCACCCCCACCTGAACCCTTACGGGGCGATTTACCCATATTATCCGAACAACCCTTAGTCGTAGCGGAGCTCTCCACCAAAGATAAACTGTCTAACCGAACCACCATTTGATCACTCACACTGCTACTAGCGATGTGCACGAGGTATCTTGCGGTGCCGTGTTTAAAAGTATTTCTAAGAATAGGCAGCACACCGACCAAACAGATGACCCTCTTGGTGTAGGAACAGAGTTTAATGGCCTATGGGGTATCCACGATGGTGAGTGGATAACGCTTTCCTTGGGGGCAAGGCACACCACACCCTAAGCCGGACACTTTTGTATTCACAGGATAACAGTTATGTGCACCTAGAGGTGGGGTGCATATTCCCCACCTCGGGGCATTTCCTACGTGGTGAACTCTCAAACTTGGCTAACACATCCTCCCCCCTCACCCGCCTACTATCTGGGGGACGTACACACTGTGAGTGAGGGGCTCATAAGCTTGTTTTCTTGATCTGCTTGAACCTAGCTACTAAGGCGTGGGTTGCCTTAGCCACAAAGATTAATCACTCCACGGGCTGCGGAAACCGCAGTCAGCGTACTAAGACGCGGTCTTACCACGCAACATGAGTACACATCACCCACACCCGCTTAAAAAGCCCGATTCATCACCATCCCCACTAAAGACAACATTGGGCGCTTAATAAAGCGCGGCCAAAGTTGGTTTTACACCAAAGAGAGGGGGTATTCTGAGCGTGTGGGGTTAACCCCACCATTCACGTGTTCTACATGTATAGACTATCTCGTAACGTTATTTTCTGCTGCGCGTTTGGTGTCGTTTATTGCTTGTAGGGCTGCGTTGTGGCCGGGTAGACCCGATACTCCTCCCCCGGGGTGCGTTGCCGCGGAGCACATGTAGAGCCCCTTCACGGGGGTCCTGTAGTCGCTGAAGCCTGGAAATGGACGTAGCGCTAGTGACTGTTCTATGGTTGATTTCCCCCCGCCTGGGTCACCGTTAACCAGATTCGGGTTAAGGCTCTGTATATCCTGAGGTGAGAGGACGACGCGCTTTAATATGATGCTCCTAGTGTTCTTCGCGTACTCGCTTAGGCGTTCAACGCAGATATCCGCGAAGTACTCTTTGTCTTGATCCCGCCACGGCTTTCCCTTCAGAAAAACGGGGGCGCGGGCGAAGTCCCAAAGTATGTGTTTACCCGCTGGTGCACGCGTCTTATCATAGCAGGAGACGTTGTCAACCGTCATGAATGGCGCTGAGGGCATCTCCCCCCTCACACACTCGTTATAAGCCTTAGAGATCTCATCGAGGGATTCACCTATCTGAACCATGCCGGCCAACCTTATATCCGCAGGCTCATAGTCAAGCCATGATTCGAGCGCGGCGTGTATCATAACCTGTGTAACCCTTGAATACCTGAATCTTTCCACTTTTCTGAGGAACTCCTCGCTCAGAGCGGAGCTGGGAACCATTTTCAGAAAGAGCCTTTTCGGCTCGACATTAGCGATTACACCCCGCTTGGCGTAGAGGGTCTTACCCGTTGTGGTTCTGACCCCCCGCGCAACGCCTTCGTTAACAATTATTTCGCTCACTTCTTGACCCGTGAAGACGCTTCCCCCGTGACCGACTATATAGTTCACCAGTGATTTGGCAAGCGTTTTCATCCCGCCTACAGGTACACCGACCCCTTTCTCCTGTAAGAGCCCCGCGAAAACGAGTGTTAGAAGAGCGCTTCCAGGATCCTCCGGTGAGAGCGGGACGTGGTTGCTTCCCCAGAGTGCTAGAAACGCTTTGACCTCCTCTGACTCGAAGTTTTCCTCCAGCCAATCACGTGAGCTCATAAAAGAAAACTGCAGGAAATCAAGTCCGTTGTCCGACTCCTCGAGAACCCTCATCAGCTCAGAGTAGCGAGGTGGAGGGCTCGCCATACCACCCAGCAGCACGGGTTTGTTCTCGAGGTAAAACTCGTAAAACCTCTTGAAGGTCTCCGCGTCACGTTTAGAGAAACGGGAGAAAGATTCAAGGGTTTTGTTCAAATCGGAGTAGATGATCACGGCCCTACCCCCCTTAAAGGGGGTTGCAGCAACAGGCTCAGGGTTAACCTCACTGTAGCCATATTTTTCTAGTTCCAGCTCCTGCTGTATACTACTCGCCTTCCAAATATTGATTGAGGTAGCGAACACGTCGTGTTGGAAGCCGGGCAAAGTTATTTCACGTGTCACCGCACCGCCACCCACCTCCTCCTTGGCTTCAAGCACCAAGGTCGAGAACCCCTCCCTTAGAAGGTAGCAGGCCGCTACTAAACCGTTGACTCCTCCACCCACAACTATAAAATCAGAATTGGAAGACATGTAGAGCGCACCTCGCAACCGACATATAAAACCATTTATCCAAGCCGGCAGTGTACAGATAAGCGTCGCCAAGCCGACATAATACATTCATAAATCACTAATCCCTACACCATCCTAAACTCAGTAATCTTTGGACCTAAGTATTTTAGTGAGGACGAGGATAAACATCACTTGAACACTCACGACGCTTTACACTAACCCGCCGACTAGAGTAGCGGCGACAGCGTTCTAACACCGTAACTTATGGTCCAGGTGAATTTTTACCCTTCGAATACAGGCTGGTTACACAGTGAATAACTCCTCGTGTCGGATCAGCGATATTCGGGGTTATAGCCCCCAATTGGTTTACTCGCCTTTTCTAGCTAAACCCTTTTCAGGTCTACACTATTAGGCTGCAAAATAGATGCGCCAAATATTTAAGATAAGGCTTAAAAAAGCGGAAGACTTTGCCCAGAGGTGCATCCTTGTGAGTCAAAAATCTAAAAAAGGCTCGTATACCACGATTGGTTCCAATAAAAAAGTAGGACGCGGGAGGATTACCCAAAGTGACATCTATATTCTCCTTAAGCTAAACGAGTGGTATCAGTCGGAGAGACTTTATAACGCGTGGCTCTTCAGCCAATTTGAGTTCAAAGCGAAGGATTGGAAGGACTTCTGCTCCAAATACCCCCAAGGCAGCAAGGGCTACGAAGCCTTTTTCAGTGTTGGGCATTTCTTGGAGCTGGTGGGCGTGTTGGTAAAGCATGGCTTGTTCTCTGAAGAGCTGTTTTTTGATACTTTTTGGTTTGAACCAATATGGAAGAACTTTGAACCCGTGATAAAAAGTATGCGTGCCGAACTGGGTGAACCAGCCCTAGAAGAGAACTTCGAGTATCTCTATAAACGCTACCTTGAGTGGAAGAGCTCACACCACTCTCTCGAACAGGATGGCAGGGTTGATTAATCATGCCGGCGAATGGATGTGCATACGAGGCCTTCTTAGATGTTGGGGTGTTAGGTGGATTCCCGAGGAGCAAATCGTTAAGGCTTCCAGCGCGACATTTTTGGGGGTGTTAGGTTATGGCCCACGCTTCTGACGATGTGCAAGCGTCCCCAGAGAGGCAGGTTTTCTTAGAGCATGTAAAGATAAGGGGTAAAATCAATTATTCTTCTCTAACGTTCAATGCTTCAGCCAAACTGGTCTTCAGAGCGCTTGGACACGTCTCTACACTGGAGCTCAAAGCCGTGAATTTCTGTATTACGAGCGTTCACCTTAACGGGGGAGAAGCGTCATATACTTATGATGGTGAAATCCTTAAAGTGGTGGTTGGGGAGAACCGTCAGCTCATCGAAGTAGAAGTCGAGTATTCAGTGTTCAATCCGAAGCGGGGTCTATTTATCATTACACCAGAACGATACGGTGAGGATGTTCAGCTACAGGCGTGGACGATAGGGGAAGACTACGGTAAGGATTACACTGTGAGCGAAGATAATGCTTACTGGTTCCCGCTCGTGGGAGGCCCGTCTACTAAGTGCACCTCAGAGGTTGAGATAGGGGTGCCGAAGGGGCAGATGGTTGTGTCGAACGGCAGCCTCCTAGAAGTAGTAGAGGAGGGTGATACTGAATGGTATCATTGGAAGATGGATAAGCCACATTCCACCTATCTTATTGCATTCTGCGCCGGCGAATTCGACGTGAAAGAGGAATCGTATCGCGGAGTAAAGCTCCAATACTTTGTACCTAAAGGTATGGGTGAATACATAGAGAGAAGCTTCGCGTGCACACCTAAACTTATGGAGTTCTATGAGAAATTAACCGGTGCACGTTACCCGTACACCAAGTTCTCTCAGACATGTGTGTACGGCGCCAGTTTTGGGGGTATGGAGAACACCACGGCGAACACCCTGACTGTGAGAACACTGCACGACGAAGTGGCCCACATCGATTTCTCGAGTGAGGAAAACGTGGGCCACCATTTGGCTCACCAGTGGTTCGGGGACATGGTCACATGCTCTAGCTGGACTGAGGTCTGGCTCAACGAGGGGCTCGCTAGCTACGCGTATGCAGCATACATCTTGGAAACACACGGCGACGAGGACTACAATTACCATATGCTTACCAAGCTAGATGAATACATTAAGGAAGACGATGAGCGTGGCGTAGCTCCAGTTTGCCCTAGGTTCACAGCGAACCCACTAGGCTCCTTTGGCCGCTACTCGGCTGAAAAGGGCGCACTGGTGATGCACGCTCTAAGAAACCTGATAGGCAGTGACGCGTTTTCCAAAGCCATTAAAGAATACTTCACACGTTTCTGGTTCGGCGTTGCGGATACAGAAGGTCTTCGACGCCTTTTCGAAGAGCACTCAAAGGATGATTTAGGGTTTTTCTTTAACCAGTGGATATATTCACCTGGGCACCCTAGGCTTGATGTATCCTACACTTATGATCCACTAGTCAAAACCTTGAGGCTCGTTGTGCGTCAGATTGGACAGAATAGTAGGGTGTACACGCTCAAAGTGAACATAGAGGTTGTGACATCTTCCACTAGAAAGAGGTTTATTCTCGATCTAAGAGGGCGGGAAACGAGCTACACGTTTCGTGTTGATTCAAAGCCGGCTTATGTTTGTTTCGACCCTGACCTCTCAGTTATAGGTGAGATCGAGCTTCACGAAGACCTGCCATCACTCATAGAGAAGGTTAAACGCGACGAGCACTTAACATGCAGGATAAGAGCAGTTAGAGCGCTTGCTAGCAACCCGGTTCCCCAGGCGGTCGCAACACTCGCCCTGATTCTCCGGGAGGGATCATTCTGGGGGTTAGCGGTAGAAGCGTGCAGAGCGCTCGGAGCCATGCGAACAGCCGACGCACTCGAAGTACTCTTGGATCACAGATCGCACCCAAATCCGCGGATAAGGCGTGAGGTGGCCCGCGCCCTAGGAGAATATAGATCACAAGAGGTGTTCGATGCTCTTCTTGAAATGTATAAGGGTGAACAAAGCTACTACGTAAGATCAACGCTTTTGGAGGCCATGGGCAAGATGCAGGTAGACGGAGCTCTACCAGTGCTTGTCGAGGGTATAGGGATAGAGTCACACAACCACGTGGTGGCGATAGGAGCCATAAAGGGGCTTTCAAACCTTCAGAGCGAGGTAGCACTCTCACGGCTCATCGAGGTAGCTAAAGGCGATCCCCGCATCCCCGTGAGGAAATGGGCCATCAGCGCGTTGGGCGCGCATACATCGCATAAGCCCGTGCAGAAGGCGCTGCTGGAGATAGTGTGTGATGAATCGGTGAACGAAGAGTTAAGGGTTTCAGCGCTCAAAGCCGCAAGCGGTTCACAGGATCAAGCATTCGTATTGATGATCCAGCAAAAACTAATATCAACACTCTACCCATTAAATGAACCAAAAACACTTGTCTAGGCGATTATAATAACAATATACCCGCTGTTGAAGCGCTTGTGATTATATTAGAGAGGTCATATTAAACGATTCATCGAACACGACTCTACGCCAGTAGGCGTTACATGGGTTACCGAGGGCTACAAACACCTCCGTGGATGGGGGATTCTTGCTTGGAGGATTGAATCTGACTATGAGTGAGCGGCACGTACCGGCGAATCTCCCAATGTACTCCATGTGTCTACATACAGTGTTCTCGGATGCCCTAACAGTGTTATCCGAAGAGTCGTAGTGGTCGGACATAATTCGCATGGCGGCTCCGGTGTCTATCCTGCCTAAGCTCATTTTGACCGCCCGAAGAATAGAGTCATATCTATAGTCACCCATATCTGGGTGCTCAGCTTTAACCAAGTATGGTTCAAGCTCTCCGCATAGGGTTTTACCGGCTGAAACAATCCAGTCACCCCTCGAATCTGGAAAACCAGCAAAGGCGTGATGCTTAGGTGTGGCCTCGATTATCTTCGCACCAGTTTTCCCCGTAAAACACCAGTTAATGCACGTCATATTGGGTACAGAGAGGAACCTACTCACAGCGTCGTCAACGCCGTCGGAGAATTGGCCCAGCCATCTAAACAGGAACCAGCTGGGTACAGCGCTCTCCAAAATCTCAGAGTTCCTCATCACATCGGATATTCCAGTAGAGCAACAGTAGGTCTGCGTGTTGTTAACGGCGCTATGGTAACCGATGTATCCGGGCACGACGGGTGATACGAATGGATGGCCACGGTTTGGCTTCGCAACCTTAAGCACTAGGAACTGATCCATATATCTTCCCCCATCGTCGTTATGACCCGCTATAACCGAGCCGTCAACAGTGGCCTTCCCCCAAGCTGCGAAATAGCTACAGAATAGCTGGGCGTGGACTTCTGGTGCGGGCAGAGTATATAGTATATCTATATTCATGTTCGTGAGTAATAGGTCATCATAACCCACAGATGCTGCTTCAGCCATTGAACTAATCTCATCAAGATACTCAGATGTTGTGAACCTCTTAACATCATCCTCCACCTTCCTCAAATAATCCACCTTACCTATACCTGAATCCGATAGAATCTTCTCCAGCTTTGGTACGTTAAACTTGACAACTTTTCTAATCACTTCTGACGTGGCGAGGCCGAACTGTCTACCCATCTCGCTCGCACTGCCCTCCACGTATATCAGCGGGATAGGGCTATTCCAAGGGTAGACTTCGCTCTCCGACCTTCTAACCCTAACGTCACCCGATATCTTAACGGCGCCCCCTACAGTAAACTGCTCAGTTAAAGGCTTCCCGTCCACTAACCGGTCTCTAGGATGCATAGTTTTCAGCCTTTCCAACCTTAGTTAGACAAAAAGCACGGTGGGTGGATTTATAGTTTACCAAAGTGAATCAAAAACCACAACCCGCCTAGATCGCGAACCACGTTAACACGTTTTCCCCTGACAAATACCTATTTGAAAATGCTGAGCGTCGCCATATAACACACGGGTATTACGTGGAGTTCAAGGGGAACGGGGAGTAGCACCAACGTTGCTCACGTTGCTATAAAGAACTAGCCTAAGCGGCGGTCACAAACACTGCAGGATACAACCTATTAAACAACTTTTACTAGAACTATGTGATGCATCGTAAATGATATTGATATTTTGGATTACTTTTTTCTAAAGATTTTGGATACTATCCAATTTTTACGTCAAACTTAAGTATTACCAACATCCACTTCCCCCCATGTATACAAGGAAATCTGGCATAAGCAGAAACACTACTCTCATAATTGGTCTCACGGTAATCGTTATAATAGTTATTGCCGGGATACTTCTGACTCATCCTTTCACGACCCATCAGCCTCCCACTTCCTCTACATCCACGATATCAACTTCATCGACCACACAAACAACGACTACAACAACAGTATCCACCACATCTATCACTACAACAAGCACCGCAACCAAGAGTTTACTGGCTCCAGCCAACTCAAGCGTGCTTGTAGACGATAGCCAGACAGCTGCCCCCGACTCACTTGACCCAGACACCGGCTTCTCACCAGTGGACAGTCCCTACTTCACAGCTGTATACCAAGAACTGGTGGAATATAATGGCTCTAACACCTCGCAAGTGGTTCCCGTAATAGCCCAGAACTGGAGTATCATAAACAACTATAAAACATACGTCTTTACAATTAGAAACGGCGTCACCTTCTCGAACAACGACGGCGTCACAGCGGCCACTGTGTGGTTCAGCTTTGTGCGGGCCGCCTATATGGGTCAACCCCCAGGCTTATCTGACTACCAAGAATTAACAATCAACCTGAGCGAATACTCGGCTACAGGTTACGCCTTCCCATGGGGGATCCGACACGCAATCCAAGCAGCCACGGGGCTACCGGTACTCTCAAACTCCACACTAGCCGTCGAAGCCCTCAACAATGTGCTCAGCAACTTTAACCCCAGCAACTCAACCATTCAGAAGATAATGGAGTACCCAAACCAAGCCTACGTGGTCACGGGACCAATGACTTTCGAGACCAATCTGCTTGAACCATACAGATACTGGCTTTTGGACATAGCCCTCTGGTGGGGAGCCATAGTGGACCCAGCCTTCGTCGACTCACACGGCGGCGTTCAGGGTAACACCGCCAACAGCTACTACAGTGTTAACGGAGGCCCAGGCACGGGGCCGTATGAGACATACTATGTTGGCAACGCTTTATCTACAATCGTACTCAAATCCAACCCCAACTATTGGGCCGCCAAGATGACCGGGCTACCAGCCATCATTCAACCAGCACACATAGACACGGTGGTGATCAACTATGGGCTAACCCATAACGATAGGGTCGCAGCGTTCGCCAGTAATCAAGCCCAGATATCCTATGTGAGTATACCATTCTTTAATCAGATGTACAGCGCGTTCGCGGCGGCGCATCCGGGCTATACCTTTAATGACATATTTGACAACCTAGGCCCGCAGCCCAACTTCTACTATATCACCATGAACACCCAGAAGTTTCCCACAAATATAACGGACTTTAGGTTGGCCATAGCCCACGCGATCAACTACACTGAAATGCTCAACGAACTCTTCAACTTCAACGGTACGCTTCTCGCTGAGAGGTACCTAGGACCGGTGTCACCCGTTTACAGCGAGTTCTATAATCCAGGACGCCTGCCGCTTTACAGCTATAACCTAAGCTTGGCCGCCTACTACCTCAATCTTAGCGGCTATCAGGGAGACTTTTACGTTGTGATGCCTAACGGCACCATTCTTGGCAACCCCCACGGCAACCCTCTACCCACGCAGACAATAACCTACCTAGCACCCATCACACCATTCACACAGGAGCAACTAGAAATAATACAGCAAGGCCTCTCACAGCTGGGGATCTCCATCGGCTATCAAGGTGTCACCTTCTCGACGTTTCTAACTTGGAGCACGCCGCAGGCGACACCCAACTTTGTGAACATCGGCTGGACACCAGACTGGTCAGACCCAATAATGCAGGAAATAGCCCCACTCACAACAACTACGAGCCTAGTGATGGACTGGATGAATGTTAGCCTAGTGAACAAGATAATGGCCACACTCCCATTCGAAACAAACCTCACCCAGCAGATACAGGGAGTAGAGGAAATATACAATATTACCTACAATTATGCACCAATGGTCTGGCTTGTGAACATTAACGCCTACTACTTCGTGCAGCCCTACCTTAAAGGATTCGTATACAACTTCGGAAACAGCTACTACTACAATTTAATGTACTACTCATCATAATTATTTTTCCCATAAAAACCTTAATCCCAACCGAATAGTGTACTGATAGAACCCAGTGAGAAACTGGTATTGTATGCACAGTAGCCCTGATTGTACTCGTAGTCTCCATCCCACCAGTAGGGTGAACCTAGCCTAAACGAGGGTTGACAAGCATACCAAACATGTGTCAGCGACACTTAGAGCATGTTGAGAAGCTTTAACGACGATCAATCAACTAAACTGAGTACTAAACAAAATAGTGTCCAGATTAGTTGGTGGCGGGCTTGGTACCCGAACGTGGAAAAATGTTATCCGGACACCATCCTAAACAACGCGAACACTTTAAAACCATTAATATAGTCTTACTAACCACTTATGCTGAACGCCTGAAACGCATGGTACCCACCGAAACTTAACGGCTTCTTAGCTTCCACTAATTCTTCATTCTATTTGTGTTTCTGTATTCCCTTGGTGTCAAGCTAAGGAGTGGTGCACATAGTGCCCAAAAATAGATGCTGACAACGCACACCGACCCAGACTATAGTGCTCCCAAGACTCAAATCCTTAGTTGCAAGCCGTGATTGCCGAATCCCATAACAGGGAGTCAACCGTTGGCATTAGGAAAATCTTGGGCTACGCGTTACACACTCACTGGGTAACTAGCCTTATGGGTAACTCATCGTTCCACGTTAAATGAGGTTAAAGAGTCGTTTCATAGTGGGGGAAGTGTTTGTAGCTAGGCGTAGTCCCAGGGGCACCTACTAGATTAAGCCTCTCATAAAGAGGATAACGGGTGGAACCAGCCATAATCATTTAATGGAGGCATATTTGAGCGGCGGGTTAAACGCATTCTGCCCCCAAAAGGTGGGGGGGGAGCCCCCTAACCCGGGCACTCGGGGTTCGGTGACTACGGTAGATCCGTGCGACGAGATACCTGCATCGAGATCAGGCGTGGCTTGCCTCCACTCCACACGGTGCAAAGTAGTTGGTGGGTAGATTTAAAATGGGTTTTAGATATCAAAGTTGACGATATCCTTACCGGGGATAAGATTCGGATGGTCGCAGGCGGGTTTCCAGTCGGAGATGGGGTTGCCGGGAGGGGAGGACCCTAACAGCGACTGGTACTTGTGGGTTCACGACCGGGAGAACATAGCTGCCGGTATAGTGAGCGGCGACCTCCCAGAGAACGGCCCAGGCTACTGGCACAGGTTCAGGGAGTTCCACGACGCCGCGGAGAGGATGGGGCTAAAGATTGCTAGGATAGGGGTGGAGTGGAGTAGGGTTTTTCCCAAACCCACCCTCGATGTGCAAGTGGACGTCGAGCGCAGGGGGGAGGCGGTGACCCACGTGGACGTTGGCCAATCACAGCTCGAGATGATGGACGCCATCGCCGACAGGGAAGCAGTCGAACACTACAGGGCGATCTTCTCCGACCTAAAGAAGCGTGGGATAGTGTTCATCCTCAACCTCTACCACTGGCCTCTGCCTCTCTGGATCCACGACCCCATAGCGGTTAGGAGGGGGGAGAAAACGGGGAGGATGGGGTGGCTATCCACCGAAACAGTGGTGGAGTTCGCCAAGTTCGCTGCCTACATAAGCTGGAAGCTCGACGACCTCGTCGACGTCTACTCAACCATGAATGAGCCAAACGTGGTGTGGGGAGCGGGGTACTCAGGTGTGAAGAGCGGTTTCCCACCGGGTTATCTAAGCTTAGCATACTCAGGTAAGGCTATGTACAACATGATTCAGGCTCACGCGAGGGCTTTCGACTTGTTGAAGACCCATAAGAAGCCTGTGGGGATCATATACGCGAACTCCGACTTTCAGGGATTAACCCCAGAGGACGCGGGCGCTGCGTCGAAGGCTGAGTTCGACAATAGGTGGAGGTTCTTTGAAGCCGTGGTTAACGGGGAGCTCGGAGATCACAGGGATGACCTAAGGGGTAGGCTTGACTGGGTGGGGGTCAACTACTATACTCGCACCGTGGTGAGAAGTGCGGGTGAGGGGTACGTGGTGGTTGAGGGCTACGGTCACAGGTGTGAGAGGAACTCGCTGAGCTCGGATGGGAGGCCTACAAGCGATTTCGGATGGGAGTTCTACCCGGAGGGGTTAGGAAGCGTTCTCATAAAGTACTGGGAGAGATACGGTCTCCCCCTCTACGTGACCGAGAATGGGATAGCGGATGAAGCGGATTACCAGAGGCCCTACTACTTGGTGAGCCACGTTCACCAAGTCCACGAGGCGTTAAGGCGGGGAGCCGACGTGCGGGGCTACCTCCACTGGTCGTTAGCCGACAACTACGAGTGGGCTTCAGGCTTCACCCCCCGCTTCGGATTACTAAGAGTGGACTACACAACTAAGAGGATGTTCTGGAACCCCTCCGCCCTGGTTTACAGAGAGATAGCGAGGTCCAACGCCATCCCAGATGAACTCGAACACCTCAACCGGGCGCCACCCACCAGGGCCCTGCGGAGGTAACGATCAACTCAAACTACACCGATCAACGCAAAACAAGTGGGCCGCTCACCTAACCCCACTCCTAGGATCAATACCCATCTTTGCTCTCCCAAGCAGTGTGGCGGCAGCGTGGTTGTAACAGCCCCCCACAGTGTTCGCAAAACAAGGTGCTAAACACCATATCCCTACCCCTCCGATTCGGATTGGGAGAAAATGGGGGCGTTAAGGTATGATGCCCTAGGCGTTAAGGTATGATGCCCTAGGCGTTAAGGTATGATGCCCCACTAGTATTGTTGAGGCATATATTCGGATACGTCTCTTCAGTCTACGGTAACTGAATAAAGACACTGATGGGAGACCCGCCCTAAGACGTGTGTCCCACATTGTGCCAGGTAATAGTGAACACTATTTTGACTGTGCAAAATAATTGAGACATCTGTTAAGAAGTAAGATTAATTGTGTGTCACATGTGGGGTTTTGCCGGTGTGGTTTCGAAAAGTATTTAAGATGGATTAATTTACATATATCCCAACCATGAAACGCAGTCATGTTTTGGCAGTGTTAGCAGTGTTTCTCTTAGGTTTGGCGACGCTCTCACCCCTCGGATTAATGGGGTCTCTGGGTGCCCAGTCGAGTGCGCCTGTAATCACCATTAAGACCCTCAACTTCTTCCCACCCGACTACGAAGCTGCTCAGGTGGTATATAATGAGCTTAAGGCCGTGGGTCTAAACGTCCAACTACTAGAGGAGGGACCCGCTGAGCTCTACCCAGAGGTCCAGACGAACCACAACTTCACGATCTACCTCAACGCATACTCCGCGGCCCCATTCCCAAGCCTAATGTTTGAAGCGTTCCAGAGCTGGAACAACTATCCGAACGGGTACGACATCACGGGTTTCCAGAACTCTACACTCGACCAGCTTACGAATCAGACACTCGAAGCCGGGAACTATACGCAGTTCGTCCAGGGTCTCTACAAGATGGAGGACATCGTGGCTCAACAGCTCCCCATGATTGGGTTATACAACGATATAAACACCCAACTCGTGAGTAAGGCGTTCGAAGGATACGTGGTGATGCCTGGGGGCGAGTTCACCCAGCTCAACCCATGGTCAGCCATGTATCTCCACCCAGCAAACAACCAGTCTGGTGGGGTGTTCACCCTGGCCTACCCGGCGGATTTGGAGCATCTGAACCCGTTCGCCCAGACAAGTGTGAGAGGAGAGTTCGTCACCCTACTAATATACGACCCGCTCTTCAGGTACGCACCAAACCTCTCAATAATCCCGTGGCTCGTGACTAACTACTCCATCACCGACGGGGGCAAAACCTATATACTAAATCTAAGGAACAACGTCACCTTCCAGAACGGTGAGCCGCTAACAGCGCAGGACGTGGCATTCACATATGAGTTTATACTCAAGTATAAGGCGCCACTATTCTATGACTTCGTAGATATGATTAGTAACATAACGACGCCGAGTAACTACACCGTGGTCTTCCACCTAAGCCAACCATACGCAGGACTGCTCAGCGCCATGACGACGGTCCCAATAGTCCCTGAGAGCATTTGGTACAATAAGAATCTGAGTTGGCCCAACACCGACCCAATCGGAAGCGGACCCTTCATGTTCCAGTCCCGTGTGCCGGGTGAAAGCATACAGCTTGTGGCCAACCCCCACTACTGGCTTAAAGGTGTACCTAAGCTTTCAGGTTTCGACATCGAAGTGGTTAACCAGGAGTCGGTGAGGGTGCTCGACATTGAGAAGGGCGTGGCAGATGCGGAGCTTTACGCCACACCCCCAAGTCTGGCGGCAGCCGCCCTGAGCTCCTATCCCAACAGCGTTGAGGTGCTCAAGTCACCCGACCTCTGGATGATGTACCTCTACTTTAACCTGCGGGTGTATCCAACCAACAACCTACACTTCAGGCAGGCCATCGCCTACGCCATAAATAAGACAGCGGTTATAGACGCCTACGGGGGCGGCTACCCCATGCCGAACGTGTTCGTCACGCCGCAGTGGAATCCTGGATTGGTCAACCCCAGCCTCCCCAACTACTCCTATAACCCCACCCTAGCACACCAGCTCCTCGTAAAATATGGATTCATAAGCGCCCCCACGAATAACAGCTCCGTCTACCTATACGTGGGCATAGCCATAGCTGTGGTGGTCATCGGCGTAGCCGCGGCCGTCCTCTTACGCAGACGTTAGCCTACTGCAGTAGGCACCTCGACTTCCTATCCTCCCCTCTTTTTGTTAACTCTGGATGACTCGTTTTACACGTGGTGGACGCAATGGGGCAGCGACTGCTGAACCCGCACCCACTTGGCAGCTTGATCGGTGAGGGCACCTCCCCCCTGATGGCTTCAAGCTCCTTAGAACCAATCGTGGGTATCGACTTTATAAGTGAGAGCGTATATGGGTTCAAGGGTTGGTGAAGAACAGACTCCGTGGGTCCCTCCTCCATGATCTCGCCTAGGTAGAGCACGTATAGGTAGTCGGCGACATACATGGCCTGAGCCAAGTCGTGGGTTATAAAGAGAAAGCTCGTGTTGTAGCTATCCCTTAGACCCATAATCAGGTTTAGCACACCTATCCTAAGTGATACGTCCAGCATTGAAGCTGGTTCATCGGCAATTATAAGTGTAGGCCTACTCACCACAGCCCTCGCAATAATCACCCTCTGCAGCTGCCCCCCACTCAGCTCCCAAGGGTGCCTCTCCAAGAATTGCTCATCCTGCGGTAACCCCACGCTACTCAACGCCTCCCTAGCTAGGCTGGCCCTCTCAGAGGGTTTGTAGCCGAGTAGTAATAGGGGCTCCTCGATTATTTGTGAGAGTGTGAACCTAGGGTTCACCGCCGCCCAGGGGTCTTGGAACACGAACTGAATTTTGCCCGTGGGCGACGAGCTATCCCCGTATAGGGCGCTACCCATGAATTCAACTGTGCCTTCACTGGGGGGCTCAAGGCCTCCGATCACCCTTCCAAGGGTCGTCTTACCGCTTCCACTTTCACCCACCAAGCCAATGATTTTCCTTTCCGGTATCGTGACGGAGACGTTTCTCAGCGCGGTCAAAATGATCTTCCGCCTCATTATCCAGTCGCGTAGACTCGTTCTCAGCGTGAACCTCTTCGTGACGTTCCTAGTCTCGGCGATAATCATACCCAACCACCCTATCACCCATCTGCTTCGCAAAGAAACACTTCGAAACCCTACCGTCAATATCCACCATTGGCGGCTCCACCCTTCTACATTCGTCAACGGCAAACCTGCACCTCTCAGCGAACCTACACCCAGCTATAGCCTTCGATAGATCGGGTGGGAACCCCGCAATTGGCTGCTTTTTAACCCTTCTATCCAAGGAGAGCAGGCTTTCGGTTAGGGCGATGGTGTATGGATGCAGAGGTTTTGTCAAGAGCTCCTCGGAGGGTGCTGACTCAACTATTTGCCCGGCGTACATTACGGCTATCCTGTCAGACACGTAATTCGCCACAGCTATATCATGCGTTATAAAGATCATCGACATCTGGAACCTGCGCTTCACATCCTTTAGTAGGTTGAGTATCTGAAGCTGCACTGAGACGTCTAGGCCGGTTGTGGGCTCGTCGGCTATGAGTAGCTGTGGGTTGAGCGACAGCGCCATTGCGATTATAACCCTCTGTCTGCTCCCCCCGCTTAGCTCGTGGGGGTAGCTCCTGTGGTACTCGGACGGTAAGCCCACCAAGCTGAACAGCTCCTTAACCTTCCTTTGCGCCTCTGCGCGGGGGATGGCGGCGTGTGCGAGCATCACTTCGACGAGCTGATCGCCAACCCTCAGCGTTGGGTCGAGCGAGTTCTGGGCGTTTTGGAACACCATCGCGATCTTCTCCCAACGAATCCGCCTCAACTGTTTTCTTGGGAGGGCGGCAATATTCACTCCTTCAAACAGTATTTCCCCACTGACTTCAGCGTTGGGCGGTAGGATACCGATTATCGCGTTCCCAAGGGTGGATTTACCGCAACCAGACTCGCCCACGAGCGCCAAGGTTTCACCCCTTTTAAGCGTGAGGTCGACGTGGTCCACGGCTCTAATCCTCGCGTCGAATGACTTATACACCACGCTGAGGCCCCGCACATCTAGGAGAACATCGCTTCCATTCATCTAGCCCTAACACCCCCGACCCCTCCGCGCGGATCGAGTAGCCTTTCAAGCCCTCTCCCTAGGAGTGAAACGGAGAGCACGAAGAGTATTATAAATAGGCCTGGGAACACTATGTCCCACCAGGCGCCGGTTACAACCGCCCCGTTAAGCTCGGCCTGATAGAGCACGATTCCCCAGCTCACCTGGCTCACGTTGCCTATACCGAGAAAGTTTAACCCCGCCTCAATCACGACCGCCCCAGCCACTGCGAGTAGGGTGTTCGACGTAATCATGTGGACCTCATTCGGCAGAATATGTCTTCTAAGAATGTAGAATGTCCTCGCACCGGAAATCCTAGCTGCCTCAACGAACGTCCTCGACTTGAGCGTGAGGGTATCCGAGCGGATTATCCTCGCAACACTCATCCAGCTAGTGAGGCTTATCGCGAGGATAATGTTATAATCGGATGGCCCAAGCAGTGAAACTAGGATTATGGCGAGCACTATGCTGGGCATGATTATAAACAGGTCTGTGACGCGCATGAGAAGCTCCTCCAGCACTCCTCCAAGGTAACCCGCGACCAAGCCCACGAGGATACCGATAATCATCGTGAAGAGCCCGGCGAGGAAGCCTATCAGCACGGATCTTTGCGTACCGTAGATTAACAGGGACAGTATGTCGTGGCCAGCGTAGTCTGTTCCGAAGGGGTGGGCTAAGCTTGGCGGTGAGAAGGGGGTGTAGGTGGTGAGGATTTGCTGTTGTCCCACGATGAGTGGGCCGAAGATTGCGAGTATGCTAAAGAAGAGTGTTCCTATTAAGCCAGCCATCGCCGGTGGGCTTCGTAGCAGCCGTCTCATAAAGGTTTTAATCGTACCTCACCCTCGGGTCGATTAGTGCGTAGAGCAAGTCAGCTATATAGTTTGAAGCGATTACAACTATCGCTATAAAGATGAATGCAGCCTGAAGCACCGGATAGTCGGAGTTTTGGACCGCGAGATATATGAGGGAGCCCATACCGTCCCACGAAAAAACGGATTCAGTGAATATGGCGCCCGCGACTAGGAAGGACATCTGCACCGCCATAAATGAGAGCTCGGGTAAAATAGCGTTTCTCAGCCCATGCCTGAACACGATCGTACCTTCACCCACACCCGCGGCCTCAAAAGTCCTAATGAAGTTCTCCCTAAAAACGTTGGCCGAAGATGCACGCGTTATAAGGAAGTTAGAGCCGAAGAAGAACACAGCTATGGAAATCATAGGCCCGACGAGGTGATGGATATAGTTAGCGGCATAAGACCACCAAGAACTGAACGTCCTATTCAGGGTCACCGTGCCCCCTAGGGGTATCCACCCCAAGTAGAAGCCTAATACGAGGAGGATTATCAAAGCCAGCCAGAAGGCTGGTAGGGAGATCAAAACCACGCTCAACCCGCTGAAACCCTTGTCGAGCATGGAGCCATACCTTCTACCGGCTACCAAACCGAGAGGTATGCTAACTAAGTAGGAGAGAAGCATACCGCTACCCATCAACACAACCGTGTTGATGAACCTGGTTGGGAATATAACTTGGAGCACAGGGGTACCCGTATATACGAATGAGTCACCCAAATTCCCGTGGAAAAAATTCCTCCAGAAGAGCACGAATTGGAGCCAGAGCGGTTTGTTCAACCCGAACTCCGCTGTTAATACCTGAGCAGCCCCAGGGGGGAGGCCTGGCCCAACCATGATTGCCACCGGGTTGCCTAGGAGGCGAAATATGAAAAAGGCTACACTCACAGATACGAAGAAGAGTATTAAGCTGGATAGTGCTCTCCTAGCTGCGTAGGCGGCCAGGCCCATCCACACCACCCGCTTCAGCACTTAACAACCAGTGAATCAGTGTCCCGCGGGTACTTGTTAACCCACTCGGCTGAGTCCTCGGTTATTATTATTGTGTCCGAGTGCCTGAACCCACCTAGCGCAGGGATGTATATGCCCGGCTCGCAGCTGAACACCATCCCCGGCTTCAGCACTGTCTGTTCACCCGCATCTAGGAAGGGTGGCTCATGACCTTCCAGGCCCATGCCGTGGCCGGAGTGGTGGCGGAGGAAATCTGTTACACCATACTCTTTGGCGACCCTATAGGAAGCCCTGTCAGCATCAGAGCACTTAGCGCCCGGCTTCAAGGCTTGGAAGGCCGCTTCCTGCATCTTGAGCGCTATCTCATGGTATTTGCGTACCTTTTCGCTTGGCTCACCCATGAATAGGTTGCGCTCCAACTCGCTGTGGTATCCCCCTACATCCGCGCTCGCGCCCGTCCCTATTATGTCTCCCTTCATTATTGGGCGCTCTATGCTTAAGGCGTGGGGGAAGGCTGATGCCTCGCCAACTTGGCCTCTTATGCCGGCGTGCGCTATTAGGGGGCTCGCGGTTGTCCCCTTAAACTCTGGGCCAAGTTCGTGCTTCATCTTCACAGATGCTTCGAGGGAAGCCCTCGCAGCAACCTCGAAGTCGTACACACCAGGCGCTATATACCTCTGGAGTAGCTCGTGGGCCACGTGCCCCCACCTAACACTCTCCCTAATCAACCTCAACTCGTTCTCAGACTTGATGATACGCATTTCGTAGAGGTCGTCACCCACAGGGATAAACGACGTGCTGGGCACGAGCTCTGAGAGGAGTGGCCCCTTATAGCCGTAAGGGCTACTGTAGAAGGCGGGGTTATCCACACCCACCTTTTTACCCACAAGCCCGATCTGCTCCAGCCAACCGGCGAAGAGCCTCATCGGGTGGACCTCGCCTGGATAATCCATGTAGGTGAACACCTTTGTGATAAGCTTGGTCTGATAGGGTAAGTGATCCCTTTCTATTATGGGCCCAAAAAAGGTTATCTCACCTTCCCTCGGCACTATAATCGCGGCCGGCCTCTCGGTTGGCAGATAGTTGAACCCTAAGAAATACTTCAAGTTGGTTGGGCCGCTCATGTATACCGCGTCAAGACCCCTAGTGGACATAAGCCCCCTAAGACGACTTATCCTCCCCTCATATTCGGATTGAGGCAGTTTAAACATAGTATAAAGTGAGTTAACGACACCTAAATACCTTTCGACAAAACACGATTCAAATTTAGGACGGAAAATCTAAAAATGTTTAGAGGTCGACATGCCCAAAATGGAGCCATTCAATGAGTGTGTGCGCCTGCTCCTCCTACTAGTTATAAACCTTCCAGTCGCCTTTTTAGTGCGGAGATCTAGCTACCCTGCAGAGGTGTTAGGGTTAAGTAGGACTAATTCTATTTACAAAAGATTGCTGGAGTCCAGTGGCTCGCCGACCCGGATCAAGGATGTCAAGGTGTGGGATGCGTATGGAGAAGCAGATGAGTAGGATGTCAGTGACACGATGGTGTCCGGATTAGGTGGTGTGCGCGGCCCCAGTGGGGAAAGTGTTATCCGGACACCATCGGTGACACCTAATAATGTTTATATTTCACTGGGGGTACCCACAGTTACTGTGGGTACCCCCAGTTGCGACCCGGATTATTTCAGCTTAAACGTGAAAACCCGAAGGAAGGATCTTTACGATAGAGAGGAGGAGCTTGCTTTTTTGGAGAAAAGCATAGGTCTACCAATAACGGTTGTCACGGGGATTAGAAGGGTGGGGAAGTCCTCTGTTGTCTCGGT